>JGI24709J26583_10000006_pt1 | contig 160274 bp, 104 predicted proteins | sample BioPla2DNA1_FD_26583 | JGI IMG/M metagenome (IMG submission 26583) | reverse complement strand
GCTATAAATAGAGTGAATGCAATTAGAAGCACGGTGCAAGTTCCAGTGGCAGGAAATGTATTTGAAAGATCAGGTTATGAATTTTTAGGTTGGAGCACTTTACCCAACGCGACATCCCCTGATGCCACATATACGGTTGGATCATCATATTTAAATACCCATGGACAGTCTTATTCAATTGGTAGCGGTGGAGCGATAAGTAGGTCTGCAACACCAATTACATTATACGCAGTTTGGCAACAGATTGGCCGTGTTATAGCTTCGTATGACGTGTTNATCGGAAATTTAAGTGAGGGTGGTGGAATATATTATAGACCAAGAATGCCAAAGGTTAGAACAGGTGATTATAGCTTGCCTTCAAATCCACAAACTGGAGAAAATTTCAACTATAATGGTTTTGTTAGAAGTACAAGCCAGAGTGGTGTTTACCATTTGACATATAATAGTTTAATACTAATTGATGACACTACATCTGACTATACCGCCGAGTACAAATATAAAAACTCAAGTGGGGTTCCCATAGCATATCCTTATCCCAATCCGATTCCTTCTAGTACCACAAATATAACACACAATATGATTTATTGTTATGTTTGGGAGTTGTTTGCTCCAGGTGTTAGTGCAACCGATAAAGAGGTGGTATACGGTACATCGGTAAACTTAAAAGATTGTTTAAATTTTGCAAGTATTCCTGCTGTGCAACTTTCTAGCAATACAACATATAAGGTTGCAAACGGTAAGGACGCTGCTGAAGGAACTGGATGGACACGAAATAGTAATTTGATTGGTGATACGCCTAGTTCAGATCATCAAAATTATTGGAGAGATCCTACAAATAATAGGGGTGTAATTTTTGAGCATGTTGAAAGTACTGCTTATCTTGCAGCAAATATTTTTCAAGCTACAGTTTATTACCAAAGAAATATGGGTAATAATATTGTATTGACTAGTGTTAAGTCAAATGCAATAACCGGTGCAAGTGGCGGGCTTAAAGTCTTTATTTATCCAATTGTTTTAGAGGTATCTATAGATATGTCTTCTACAAAAACATATGATGGAACAGCACAAAGTCCTTATTTTGACATTGAAGCGAAGACTGCGAATCAAGTGGTTACGCCTGGTGTAAATGTTGCAAATGTTTATGAAAATGAATTGGGAGACTTGGAGAATATTTTTGCACATACAAACAGGGGACTCAAATTTATTACATCTTATCAATATAAAAATCTTATTGCCTCTGAGTCGGCAAATCCTCCAGTAGATGGGGTAAGGGAGTTCAAAAATGCAGGTGCATATTCGCTTATATCACTTAGACCAGCTTACAATGAATCAGATCCAAATGCGGAGAAAAGAAACTACAACTATGCTTTCAAAATAGGACCAACTAATCAATCTGCAAATTCAGGTGAGTCATATATTCCAAAATCTGGTTTTTCTACATTAGCAAGAGATTTAAAAGATACAACTGTGTTTAATATGCAGGCAAAGAACTTAGATGTTATCTTATTGTATGCTAAAAAATCATATGGTGCGGCTTTTGACAATACAAAAGTAATTATTGATGATTTATCTCGTCTTTATGACCTTTCTCAAGAAACAAGCCATTGGCTAATGTTCTTAGATGGCATGACCACAGCTGATATGCAAACTGCAAATATCATTGATGCACTTAAGTTACTCTTAGTAAGACAAGGTTATGATACAAGCACAAATCAAACAAGCTGGCAAAAGACTCCAGCAGATGATACCGACCCAGTTAAGGATCCAAACGGCAATACTTTGTATTATGAAATAGCACTAAGAGCAGGTAAACTTTTGAAGAGTACTTATGTTAACAATACAAGCGATCCATTCAATGCCCAGTATAGAAATTTAGCGAATAATTATAATTTTTCTGCAGGCGCTTTAGATTATTCAAGCATTACAGACCCAGCTTTAGCAAATATGCTCAATGCTTTTAACATTTATGCAGATCAAGATACCGTTTCTCAAACTATAAACTATCAAGGTACAAGTGAAACTTGTTTTGTTGGAGACTATGATCCGACAGCAACTGGAGCTGGTTCAAATAAAGGAGTTTGGCTTGAGATGGTGCAACTTGAAATAAATATTAACTGGACAACTACAAACTTTACATATAATGGTACAGCACAAGGTAAAACTGGTTCAGTTACAGGTATACTAACAAGTCAAACAGTAACTTTCTATGTTGAAAAAGTAGGTGGCGATCTTGCTTTAACACCTATAGCTGGTAATGGTGCTTTGAAAATCACTGATTTAACAAGCACTGATGCTGGTACATATTATGCAAAGTTAAAAATCACCGATCATAATTATGTATTAGCAAGTGGTGATGAGGTGAATTGGGAGATTAAAAAAGCTCAGATTAGTTTTTCTTCAGCATCGGGATATGTTACAAATGGTACATATAATACACATGGCAAGATGTTGACGGGTACCTTTACTCAAAAAGATTTCACAACTGACAACATATATGGAGCAGGCTTAGATTATGGATATAGATGGAATATATCTGGAATTTATTCAGGCGATTCTGTATATTTCCAACTTACAAGATATAATAATACTTCTTTTGCCCATACAGGAAATGAAGCCTTTCCAGGTGTTAGTCCATCAAACATTAAACTAATGACAAGCTACTTGACTGGTTATAATTGTAATTCTAATCCATCAAATTATACAACAATCACTGCTGCTACAAATGCAACTCCTTATTATTTCTTAGCTCATAATGTGGGAAGTTATTATTTTAGAATTTCAGGTAGTAAGTCAAATTTAAAAAATGCTACATCTTCACCTAAATTTACTACTGCAACACCAGTTGGAACAAACTATTACATAGGTCAATATACCGATGATTATACTCAACAAACCTTTATGATAACAAAAAAAGCATTGACTTTGACTTGGGAAACTGTAGCAGCAAAGACATATAATGGGGCATATCAAGAAATTTTAGCTTTTAGTGTTTTGGGGCTTCAAGGTCTTGATGAAGTGAAATTAAAGATTAGATTCCCAGCAGGAATGCAGATGGTTGAAGAAATGTCAGGGGGTGGCGAAGCACATGTTGTAGAAAATCCTACTACAGTTACTCCTCCAAATTTAACAAAAGATCATATAATGAACAAAAATATAGCATCATCTAGTTCATATTCTATTAGGGCAAGAGATGCCAAAACATATACTGTGACTGTACTTCAATTGGAAGGAACACATAAGGATAACTATGACTTTTCAACGGATTCTAAAGAAGCTACCATATCTAAAAAAGTTCTTTCTTTCACTTGGAATGATATGTTCAATGGAACTAGTACATATATTTACTGTAAAGATTATATTGGTCCCAAGTTAAGTATTGGCAATATTCAAAGCCAAAGTGGCACTTTAGATTCTATAAAACTTAAAGTAAGACTACCTATTGGTGTTAAGTTTCAAACTCAAATTAGAGCATCTGGTTCAGATCCTTTTGTCAACACTGATATTGTTTCACCTGTCCCAACAAATGCAGTAGCAGACTATGAAACAACCGCAAATGTTACAAATTCGACTACTAATAGTTTTTATAGATTTTTAGCAATGAATGTTCTTCCAAGTGGTTCAACATACAAAGCAACAATTGTTGAGATATCTGGCACACATGCAACTAACTATACACTTACTGGTGCATCAAATCTTTCAAAAGAATTTACAATTAATCCTAAGAAGTTTAATGTAACTCCAAGTGCTACCGAAACATTGACATATAACGGTCAAAGCCAAGGTGTAACTCTAACAGTTACCTCTAGTGATTTATATGCTGGTGATACAGTAACATTTATTGTTCCTTCTCAAGGTACTGGTAGCAATCAATATAATTATAGTGGGGCATCAGGTGGTGCTGTTTCTAAGCCTGATTATACGGTTTCACTAAATGTGCATAGTTTCAAAGGTGTTTATGCAAATGCATATCTTTCAACTGTAGGTTACCGAGTTGTAATTTATGGTTCAGCAAATCCTAATTATTATTTTGAAAATGCAAATGGAGTAATAAGCTCTACTAATCCATATACTCGTGATTTTGTAATTAATCAATTAAAAGCAGGCTTAACTTGGGGCACATTAATATTCACTTACAATGGTACAACGCATACATTAACCCTTCCAACGGTCAATAATAAAGTTTCGGGCGATACGGTCAATACAGCCTGGAACGATGGAACAGGTTATACTCATGCTGAAAAAAATAAAGGTAATTATGTTGCGCGAATTTCAAGTACATTATCAGGAACACATGCTCTAAATTATTATTTAGACAGTGCTGATTTAACTAAAGATTGGGAAATTGTTGCAAAACTTTTAACTTTTACATTTAGTTCTTCTTCTCCAACTTATGCGAAAAGTTTCATCGAAGCTGCAAACTTAGGAATTAATGGGATTTGTACAGGTGACGTAATANGGTTAAATATGACTGTTACCGCTGGAGTAAAAATGCAGTATAATAGTNTGGATTATTTCAATCCTGCAATAACTACTGGCGGAACTACTTTGACCAATCAATTGGTAGCTGCTGATACAACATATAAGCTTCTTGCACAAAATGCTGGGTCATATAGTATCACCATTAATACAACATCATTAGCTGGAACTTCTGCAGCAAACTATAGAATTGATGCAACATATGGAAAAACTTTCTCAATTAATAAAAAAATTGTAGCAATTATTGGGTGGTATACTGGAGATTTTGTACCAGGGGGATCAAACACCGCATATTCATCCGCTCATAATCAATTTACATATGATAATACAAATAAGAAAGTAACAGCTGGCTATGAAGTTGCAGCATCTGGCGCAATCTATCCTAATGACGAAAAAGTATATTATGGCGATAGTATTAATCTTTCATACACACCATCATCTGGGTATCAAGCTAATATTCAAAAAAATGCAGGAACATACAATGCTATAGTTCAAACTTTAAATACAAACTATCAACTTAAGAATAGCAATCTAACTTTACAATGGAAAATTAATCAAGCGACTATTCAAATCCAATTTTCAGAAAAAGCTGGTGACAAAATTTCTAATTATAATTATAGATATTGTGGTGGAAATCAAGGTTTATATGTAAAGTTTACAGGCATTGCATCTAGTGACTATGTAAAGGCAGCAATTACTTTAACTGGTACTTTTGCTGTTAGCGAAATTACTAGTGGAGTAACGCAAGTTGAAAACAATGTAAATTATGAGTTTTCCGCAAAACATGTTAATTATAATTCGGGTGTCATATCATATAAAGTAAGTATTACTCAAGTCGCTGATTCAAAAGGCGATACTGGCAATGCATCAAACTATACATATGGAGGTAGTTTCCCTGTTGAAAAAGAATTCACAATACAACAAATCTTATTAGATTTTACATGGGGAGCCACTGATATTACATATACTGGAAGTACAATTAACTATCCATTGCCTACAATTGACAATTTAATTACTGGTGATCAAGCTAGAATATATCTCATTAAAGATGAAACTCTTACTTCTCCAGATGTATGGTCAGCAGTTAATGTAGGAACATATTATGCACATTTATCATCAAATGTTGGTGTCGTAGGATCAACAGGATTGCATGATTATAGAATGCCAATTTCAACTGATCCTAATTATGGCAAAATGATAAAACAGTGGAAAATAGTAAAACGCGTTATTCAAGTTACACAATTTGCATCAAACGACTTAACATACAATACCAATTTCCAAATTGCAAAGATTTTGAAAGTTACAGGGTTACAAAATGCAAGCGATGACATTAAACTTAAATTTAGATTATCTGCTTACTTAAAAGTTAACAACTATACTGATCAAGTTCCACCAGTAATCGGTTCATCTGTAATTGGTGCAGGCGATTATGTAACTCCAACACTTGATGATTACACGATGATATCTTCTCTTTCTTCAGATGCTACTACAAGTTCAGGGCAATTATTAGCTGTGCAAGCAAAATATGGAAGAACAGCCATATATCAAGTTACAGTTTTAAGTTTAGATGGCGCACAAGCAAGCAACTATGAAATAAGTCAAGTTTCATTTAACTTTTATGTAGCTCAAAAATCAGTTAATGTTGCTGGTTGGTATATAGATAGTTCAGGTACAACACAATATAGTTCTTCTTCATTTACATATGATGGTAGTTCAAAAGTTGTATATCCTAAAGATACAAATGGTGCAGCATTAGCCTTTTATGCAGGCGATTCCGTTACCATCACTTATACTGGAGATTCCAATTCACAAATAAATGCTGGCACTTATACTACAACAGTTACTCTAGGCACAGATTTAGTTAGTGCTAGCTATAAATTGACAGGTAGTACTACATTAACAAATTGGGTGATTGCACAAAGAAAAATTGTATTAAGTTGGCAAGGTGATACTTCTGCAACATGGTCTACACAAGGTTCATTGTTAGTTGTTACATATGATAGTAGTGCTCACTATATATTTGCAAATATCACAAATAAGGTTGCATTAGATGATGTTGCTCTTACTTACAATACGAGTACTACCTATACTGATGTTTCATCGACTCCATATTCTAGAACTGTTACAGGACTATCGGGCACTGCAAAAAATAATTACACCTTAAATGGCGTTACAAATCTTAATCAAGAGTGGAATATTTTGCAGCGCACAATAACCTTTGTTTGGGGTTCAGTTTCAACTATTACATATAATGGTTCTCTACAAGGAATTGAGTTAGCTATTAGCAATATTGCTGGAACAGATGTTTTATCTTTTGTTTTCAATACTACTGCAGGTGTTGAGGGAACTAGCATAGGAAATTGTACAGTATCTAATGATTCTGCCAATAACAAAGTAACTGTTACTAATACTGCTGTAAGTCTAAGTGTTGCTTTTGAGGCCATAAATTATGGGACATATACTGTGTCAATTAATTCAAGCACTGGTATATCTGGAGCAAAAGCTGCTAACTATAATTTAACTGGTCAAACACTTTCAAAGTCATGGACAATAGGAAAGAAACAAATAACCTTTACACTTACATCAAGTAGTCCATTTACGTATATTGCTCAAACAGAGCAAGGTGTCGTTGTTAAAGTTAATGGTATAGTTGCAGGTGATAATATAATTTTATCAACTAATACAACAGGTGGTACATTAACCACAAATGAGTTAAATGGTGTAGCCGTTAATTCTAGCTCAAATTATAATTTAAAAGCAATTGATGCTGGAAATTATTCAACAGTTGTTTCTACTACAATTACGGGAACTTCTGCATCAAACTATGAACTTCCCGCAGCAGTAGCTTCAAGAACTTTTGCTTTTGTTATCAATAAAAAACTCATAGAAATCATTGATTGGTATGTTGGGGACTTTAATCCAGATGGTGGAAATACAGCATATACTTCAAATGCCTTTGTCTATGATGGAACAACTAAGAAGGTAACAGCAGGATACAACATTGGAGCAGCAACTGCAGGTGATAAAAAAGTTTATAATAGTGATAAAAATTCAATTTCTTTCTTGTATAACACAGGAACAAATTTAAATACTCAAATTAATGCTGGAGCATATAGCACAAAGGTCAGCTTAGCAAATACTACACCAAGCTCAAATTATACTATATCTACTTCTGATCCTAAGCTAACTTTATCATGGCAAATTTCTCCAAGAATAATAACCATTAATTGGGTTGGCGACGCTCCTACAAGTAGTTGGACCGATGATTCTGGAACTTTAAGTAGGGTATATGATGCTGCTCAGCATAACATTTATGCTGAAATTAGCAATAAAGTTGGCTCAGACTCCATTACCGTTACATATGGTGGGGATAGAAATAAAACTGATGCTGGAAGTTATTCTAGCTCTGTTGCATCAATTGATAATAGTAACTATACTTTGACTGGCGCATCAAATACTTCTAAAAATTGGAAAATAACAAAGAGAATAATTACTATTAGTTGGAGTGGTGCTGATTCTTTTGAATATAATGCAGCTCTTCAAGGGGTACAGTTATCGGCTTCAAATTTTGTTACAACTGAAGCTGTTACATTGCTTTTAGCAATGACTAGCTCAAATCCAGTTACTGTGACCTCATCAAACTCTACTGTTGGTGGTGCAGATCCAAACTTCACCCTTGCTTCGTCACAGGCTTCGTTACTTGCAAATGTTCAAGGTAAAAATGCTGGTTCCTATCAAGCAAATGTTAGTTTAGGTGCTGCTTTTACAGATAACTACACTTTAAGTGGAACAGTACAAAAGATTTTTGCCATAACTAAAAAAGTTATTTCTTTAACATGGTCTGGTGCAAGTTCGTTTACATATAACACACAAAATCAAGGTCTAACTTTAACCGTTTCTGGTATTTTGGGTAGTGATGCTAATTTAGTTGAATTTATGTTGACAATAGCAGGTCAAGTTACCTTAATTGGTGTAGGTATAATCACTACAGGACAAAGAAAGCTAGCTAATGGATCACATAGTTTTGTTGCAACAAATGCTGGAGCGTATTCTGTTCAAATTGGAGCTAATCCTTCTGGAACTAGTGGTGCAAACTATTCGATAAGTGCATCACCTTCATTAACAGGTGCATTTACTATCGCAAAGAAGAATATAACTATTCAAAACTGGTATGTAAACTCATACACCATTGGTGGAAGTAATACTCAATATACGAATTCATCATTTACATATAACGGTACTGCAAGAACAGTTGTTCCAGGATATTTAGATGGTGCAACTTTAGCGACAGACGGAAGATTTTATACATCAGATTTATCATCAACTCCTACTTTTTCATATCAAGGGGATACCAACACTCAAACTAATGCAGGTTCATATACAACCCAAGCTGAGATATCATCGAGTTCAGATTTATATGCAAATTATGTAATTTCAGCAGGAGCTACATTAAATTGGTTGATAAGTCAACAAACAATTACAGTGTCATTTTCTGGCAGTTCTTCATTTACATATAATGGGCAAAATCAAGGTGTCACAGCTACAGTTAGCGGAATTATTGGCTCAGAGCAAGTAAAATTAACAACAACAACGAATGTAACGTCAAAAGGCTTTGATTCTAACACATTGATATCAAACGGAACATTTAACTTTTATAGTAAAAATGCAGGAAGTTATAGTGTTTCAGTGACAGGCGTTAATGATACAAATTATAAATTAAATAATCCTCCAATAAATTCGAGCTTTACTATTTCACAATTAACAATTCAATTATCTTGGGGCACAACAACTTTTGAGTATAATGCTGGTCAACAAGGACCACTTTTACCAACAATTTCCAATAAAATTAATCCTGATGATGTAATTTTAAGTTGGAATGATGGTGTTGATGGTGGCACAACTTATTCTCATTTGCAAACAAATAAAGGTAATTATGATGCAAGAATTTCAAGCACTCTCACTGGATTAGATGCAGGAAACTATACGCTAACAGGTGTGACTCTAACCAAAGATTGGAAAATTGTTGCAAAGAAAATATCATTTACATTCACTGCTTCAAGTTTAACTTATTCTGGAAGTTATTCACAAATAGGGACACTTCAAGTTGTTGGTGTGTTTGCGGGTGATACAGTCAAGTTAAATGTCAATGTTACAGCAGGCGTTAGATTAACATATAGCTCAAATGAGTATTTTGATGTAACAGGTGGAATAAGCACAGGTGGGGTAACTCCAACCCATGGATTAAGTTCAGGTGTTACTTATGGTGTATTAGTAAAAGATGCTGGTGCTTATACATTCACTATAAATACAAGCTCACTAATTGCAACTCATGCACCAAATAGTAACTATGAGATAGATACTACATATTCACAAACTTTTACAATGCAAAGAAGGGCATTAACTTTAACTTTCTTTGAATACTATCACACAAAATTAGCTGCTTATAGTTATGAATATGACACTACATATCAAGGAGTGCGTGTGCAAGTTGGAAATATTGTTTCAAGTGAGCAAATATATGTGTACATAGGTGTCACTGGTGGTACACCAATAAAGATTTACACTGTTTATAATTCAGGCACAAATACTTTTACTAATGATCTCGGTTCAGCTACAAATGTATATACAAGTGGAGGAACAAGTTTTGACATTGGTTTGACGGGTGTTAATTATGGAAATTATAGTGCGGCAATTTCTCATGTAATTGATACAAATGGCAATTCTAGTGCAACTGGAGGAAATTATAGTTTACCTACAACTAAGTCTCAAAGTTTTGATATTGAAAAGAAAGAGTTAACAATTGATTGGCAAAGTACTACAACTTATACATATGACAAAACAACTAAGTCTGTAACAGCTGTTGCTGGTGGATTGATTAGTCCTGATACTGCTTCATTTGTATATTCTGAAACTGGAGAACTTCAAGAAGGAAGAAAGCTTAAATCTTCTGCTATAAACTATGGCTTGTATCGTTCGCTCATAGTAGGGCTTACTGCAGGATCAAATACTAACTACAAGCTACCAACGAGTGGATTATATAAAGATTGGCAAATAGATCAAAGAGTTGTTGATATTACATGGCCATCTACTGTGTCATTTGTTTATGATGGAACTCAAAAGAGTGTGAATGGAACGATATCTAATATAGTATCTGGAGACACTGTTAGTTTAGTATATGAAACGACTGGTACCACTAATATTGATGGAGTAATATATACCTATGCAACTTCTGCTACAAATGTTGGAAAGTATCTCTCAAAAGTTACAGGTCTAAATAACAATACAGATTTAAACTATAGATTACCACTATCAAGTGAGACTACACTTTATGCAAAATTATCAAAGCAATGGGAAATCACAAAGCGTCAAATTACTGTTAGTTTCAGTGGTAGTTCAACATTTACATACGATGGAACTGCTCATGGAATTGATGTTACTTTTTCAAATTTAATTGCAAGTGATTGTGCTAATAATTTGCTTGGCATAGTGATAAAGGTTTCAGATGGTACTACTCATAATAATGTTTCAATTGTTACATCAGGAAGTGTCACTAGCTTTATTTATCAAGGTGTTAGAGAAATAGATGCAGCAACTTATACAGTTTCTTTAGTTTCTATGAGCAATGATAACTATAGTATTGATCTTACTCAACAAGCCTCTTTTGTCATCAATAAAAAGACACTAACACTAGCATTTTCAGAAGTATTTACGACTGGAATGAGAGTAGGCGCCCCAGGAAGTTATGAATATACTTATTCGAAAGGTAATCAAGGAATTGGGTTAGAAATAACTGGAATTGTAAAGAGAGGTGCATCACCAAATTATGATGCTGTTACTCTAACAGCAACAAGTAATGCTCCAGGTGGAAGTCATTCATTTAATAGTGTTAATGATGAAATTACTGGTAGTATCACCGCTATAAATGTAATTACAGGTCAATATACTGCAAACTTCCAAATTAATCATCAAAATTATGCTTTAAATATTTTAACAAATTCAAAATCTTGGAAAATCGTACCAAAAGGAATAACTATCTTAATTTATACACTAGATGATGTATTATATAACACGAGCCATAATCAATTTACATATGATGGAACGACAAAAGGTGTGAAAGCTTTACCTGAAATTACTAATGTTACTGCAAACACAAGTAACCCTGGTGTTTATTCAGGAGATACAGTAAGTTTTGCATATAGTGGTACACAACAAGCGGTCAATGCTAACACATACAATGTTACTGTTAATATGGCTTCAACCTCTCCATCAACAAATTATTCTGTAAATCAAAGTGTTACATGGAAAATTAATCAAAGAACTGCAACAATATCATGGGTAGGTGAAAACAGTGCAGGTAGTTGGTCATATTTAACAATGCCAGAAGTCGTATATGACTCTACCGCTCATAACATAGTTGCTGTTGTTTCTAATGCAATTGCTGGGGACACCTTTACCTTTACATATACAGGAAATACTTCGCAAACCAATGCAAATGTATCAGGAACTTATTCAAGAACACTCACAGGTGTAGGTAACGCTAATTACACACTTACAGGTGTCGCTAATTTAACTCAGCCATGGAAGATAACACCAAAAGCTTTAATTGGTAATTGGACAGGGTCTTTGCAGTATGTATATGCAAATACTTTGTATGGACCAACTTTGACGGTATCAGGTTTAGTTGGTACTGATACAGTTTCGTATGATGTAGCCACAGTAATTTCTAATAGTAGTGATACCATAGTTGAAACTGCAGTTGCAAATTGTTCAATTACGCAAACTTCAGCTCCAGGAGATCCACAAACATTCAGGGTTGCTGCTACTTCAACAGCAACATTTTCTGCAAAATTTGAAGCAAAAGCATACGGCACATACAAAATGAAAGATGTTACTCTTGTAAGTGCTGCAGGTTCTACAAATTATACATTAGATGTTGATGATTTTGAATGGACTATTGGAAAGAAAAAGATTGTCTTTACTTGGGAAGGTAACACTTCGTTTATTTATAACACAGCAAATCAAGGTATCAGTTTGAAGACATCAACAGATTCGATATATCAAAATACTTCAAATCCTGGTGGTTTGGATGAAGTAACATTAAATCTTTCATTGCTTGGTAATTTCACTGTTGGTAACACCACAATAGTTAACGTGGCAAATAATACGAGCTATCCATATCAAGCTAAAAATGCATCTAGTTATACTATAACCGTACTCGATTTGATTAGTGGAAAAGATGGACATAACTATGAATTAGATTCTTCAAATGTAAAAGTTAAATCATTTACAATTTCAGCTAAAGAGATCTATATTGCTGGTTGGTATGTCGGCGATTTTGTGCCAGGGGGGTCAAATACTGCATATTTAGCCGATCACTCTCAATTCATATATAATAACACATCTAGGAAAGTAACTCCTGGCTATGATATTGGTGCAGCAAATGGTACTGATAAAAAAGTATATACTTCAGATTCACCAATAAGTTTTGAATATCAAGCAGATAAAGATTTGAATATACAAAAAAATGCAGGAACATATGAAACCATTCCAAAAACAATATCTACAGGTGTTAGTGCTAACTATGTAGTAGTATCTAATGCATCTAATCCTGCAGCTTTGACATGGAAGATTAATAAGTCTACTGTAACTTTAACTATATCTCCAAGCTCTCCCCCAACTTATACATACGATGGACAAGAACAAGGAATATCTTATGCAATTACAGGAATTGCAAATAGTGATACCATATCACTTGATGTAGATTTTGAGGGTCCATTTACTACTAAAGGATTTAATAGTGGTGAGAGTCTTGCCCAAAATACCACATATCATTTCAAAGGTAAAACTGTTTATATAGATGGAGGCACTGTTAAATCATATACTATAACAATTAATTCATTGACAGACAGCAATGGAAATTCCACAACAGGCAGTGATTGCAACTATACTCTATCTAAAACAGATGGTTCATTTAAGATAAATCCTAAGACTGTCACTGCAACTTGGGGCACATATAATTATGTGTATAATGGGTTAGAACAAGCCGTTTCTCTTCCACAAGTAAATGGTAAAATTGCAGGGGATACTGTTGATTTTGTCTTTACTGCAGATTCTGTTCATAAAGCAACAAATGCTGGTACATATATAGCAAAGGTTTCTACTACACTTACTGGTGCTGATGCAAATAATTATACATTTACTGGCTCACAACTTAGTTGGCAAATTGCTACAAAAGCTTTGGATTTAGTTTGGGGTGATGACCCAAATGAAACACTGTTACCTGATAATTTCTCATATACATATACGGCAAAACTGATTGGTGTTGAATTATCTGTAACTGGCTTAATTACTGGAGAAAGTGTAGGTGTTAATTATACAAACGATGGATTAGTTAGCTCTACTTCAAATTATGCTAGTGGTTCTGGCACAACACCTAATTTAAGTAGCATTAGTAAACACTATTTTGCTTCAATTAATGCAAGCGAAGGTTCAACTCCATCATACTATGCAATTAAGGCTACTAGTCTAAACAATTCTAACTATCACATTAATCCTTTAAGCACTAAAACAAAATCTTGGGCTATAGTTAAGAAAACATTAGGCTTAGGCTTTACTTATACATCGACACAGCAAGTCACTTATGATGGCTCAAATCATGGAATTATTTTAACAGTGTTTAATATTCAAGCTAATAGTAGCAGTGTATATGATGAATTAACTTTAACTTATACTGCAAGCTCAGGACTTACTTGCACTACACTTGTGTCAGGCACAACTCTAATATCAAATACTACTTACACATTCTATGCTAAAAATGTTTTATCGGGTGGATATACATTAAGTATTACTGCTATAGGCGGTGCAGCAAAAGATAACTATAAAGCAACATTGCCAGCGCAGTCAACATTAGACATTGTACCATTGTCACTTAATGTAACTTGGTATGGTGATACAAAAGCTGGAGCACCATCATTTGATTCGAACTTTGAAACTACTTACTCTGGTATTGAAAGATATGTGTATGCTGACCCAACAAACAAAGTAGCTGGAGACACAATTGGCTTTTTATATCAAAACAATACTTATACAAATGCAAGCAGCACCGCTTATCAAGCTTCAATTACTCAAATAACAGGTGCAAGTGCCAATAATTATGAATTATCTGTATCAGCTCAACAAGCTAGATCATGGAAAATAAATCCAAGAGAGATAACAATTTCTTGGTTTGATTATGTTGATGGAAATGTGAGATATAAAACCACCGGATATACTGCAGGGCAAGCTGGGGATATAAAAGTAGTAATTAACAATATAGTTACTGGCGAAACGCTCCCAGAAAGTGTTACTTATGAAAATGCTGGAGGTCTTCCAGTTCTTTCTCCAACAAATGCAGGCGAATATACTGCGACAATTGGTTTAACTTTAGGAACAAATTATGTTTGGGCTTCAGGTGCATCAAATAAATTAGGTTTCAAGATCTATCCATATGTAATCAGTGGTTCTTCGCTAGAATGGGAATATGTTATAACGAAAGCAGGGCTACCACCTGCAGTTAAAGCACATACATGGGGAACTCCTGTTACTTTTGTCGATTCGACTTCATATCATAATTTCAATGTTACAAGCGTAGATGATACTTTAGTTCAAAATGTTACGATTTCAACAGAAACTTATTATGGATTGTGTACTTGTGGTTTAGAGGCAACTAATATTAGCAATGTACATATAAATCATCAATGGCCAGATCCTAATCAATTGCCTACAAATCCCAAATATGTAGATTTGCCAAATAGTGGTCCTATGCATGCAGGAAAATATTGGTTAACTTTGAATATATCTGGCTCTAATGCTGCTAACTATGTCTTTGATGCTCTTGATGATGGATATTCTAATGCCACCTATTTTGATGATAATTCAGGGGTAGGACCTATAAAGCTAAAATATCCTCAAATCACTCCGACTACATTTGTTCATGATATTGCATTGACAGATTTGACTCAAAATAGTTCAACTTTTGGCGAAATTAAGACTAAGTATGTTTTAACTTTCACTATCAATAAAAAAGTGCAAGGATTTAATCCAGGTTCCTCAGTTCTTGATTATACAGAATCTTATTTAGGAAAATACTATAGGCATGAGCCTTATTCAAGTCTTCCACCTGCAAGCGTTTTAGTAGATGTAACAAAAAGACTTGACCCATCTTCCGGATATACAAGTTTAGGAACATATACATTGACACAATACAGAAATCAACCAAATAATGTTAAAGATGTGGGGGATTATGAAATTCATTTTTATGATACGTCTGGAGGAAGTGGTGGTTCAGACTGTGATAATGAATTTGGAACGGTCAGCAGTATAGCATTAACTGTTTTAATTCTACCCAAAATAATAATATTAGATACATACGGGAATGGCAAAAAGGAATATGATACAACTACAACATATCAAGGATTCACGGCACCTACAGGCAGTGTTGCTCCTGCAAGTGCACTTTGGTATGATGGATTAAAAATTACAGGAGATACTGTTAATTATTCTGCAGCATATAACTCAAAAGATGTGGTATCCGCTGATGAAATCGAATTTATCTTGACTGGAACGTCTGCAGCAAATTATATTGTACATCTTGGCGATTTCACATACTTTAATGATTACAGGAATCCAGATGACATTGAGGGAGCTGTTGATGATGTCAAAACAATTCTTACGACTTCAGATATCACTGATCTTGGAATAACCCCTAAAGCAATAACTGCAACATGGTCGACTCCGCAAACATTTACATATGATGGGACTACTCATCATGTAAAAGCAAACTTAATTGGTGTTTATACCTCAGATTCTAATGATGTAACAGCTACATATACTGGAAGCAGTGTTTCATCAGCAGCCGATGTAGGTAATTATTCCGTTGAGATAGATTCATTGGGTGGCAGTGCTGCTTCTAACTATACTCTTGGGTCAACAACTTATTCAGTTAACTGGAATATTACACAAAGACAATTAGTGTTAGCATGGACATCAAACAATTTAGATGCAAGTAGCAAGGCAATATATTCATCAGCAAACAATATTGGAAAGATTTTGACTATATCAAATATTATCACTGGTGACACCATCAAGTTGACAGGTGTTTTAACAGGTGAATTTGTCAATGCTAATGTATTAAGTACTCCCGTTGTAGGTGATGCTTCAGGAGAAGGCTCATATGACTTTTTCGGAAGAAATGTTGGGATTAGAACAATAGCTATTAATGGATTAGCTATTGATACTTCAACTGACAATGCAAATTATACACTAACTTCAACATCTTCAAGTTTCGAGATTACTCCTAAGACAGTAGATTTAACGTGGCATACAACTGCAGGTCATGGTTTTGATTCTAATTTTGAAACAACATATGATAAAACAACAAAAACAATATATGGAACACTTGCAAGTGGTGGGTTAACAACTGGTGATGGTAAAATATACGCTGTCGATTATAACGATGTTGGAATAGCCTATCTAAATAATTCAAAGGTCAATGCTGATAGTTATACTGCTAGCGCATCACTAATATCATTAAATGGAACTACTGCTGCAAATAATTACACTATAAATAGTGCACATCAATCCAAAGGTTTCAAAATTAATACAAGAGGATTAACTATTTCATTTGCTCCTACAACAACAGCTAGTGGCTATGAAGACATTTATGATACAAATAAACATGGTGTAATAGTTACATTTGTAAATATAATTACTGGTGATGTTGTTACTATAAACCCAACGCTCGGAAGTCCTTCCATGCTACTTGAATTTGTCAGTGGAAAATATAGAATAACAGCTACGTTAGCAGGTCATTATTCTGTTACAATAGATCAGATTTCTGGAAATAGTAATTATCATTTAGATTTAACATCAAATCCAACTGGATTTACACAAGATTGGGATATTTTACAAAGAGAAGTTACTCTACAATGGAGCACAACCACCTTTACATATAACGGTGCTTCCCAAGGGCCAGCTTTACCTACAATCAATAATACAATCACTGGAGATGATGTAGCTATAAGTTGGGATACAAACTATACTAATACTGCAACAAATAAAGGTAATTATACAGCAGGAATTTCAAGCACTCTTACAGGAGACGACGCAGCTAACTATGTTATATCGGGAGCTTTAACACAAGATTGGTCAATAATAGCAAAAACACTAAGCTTTGCTTGGCAAAATTATTTTGAAGACTATGTAACTGGCTCTACTCAGCTTACAGCAGATGCTGCAATCAGTGTCTCATATGATAAAGATTATTATGGCAAGGTTTTAACAGTTACTGGAATAATCGGTGCAGATCAAGTAAGTTTAAATTATTCATTAAATAGTACAAACATTCAATCCAATTTAAGTGCAGGAACATTATTTGGAAATGCTACTGCGATTACATTTAAATCTAATTTAGCCCTTGACTCAGGGTATACAATTTCAATTCTTTCTGTAGACGATAACGATAACTACGCTTTACCATTAAGCAACACATTAAAATCTTTAACTATTAGTAGAAGAGAGCTTACATTTACTTGGGATGCTCAAACTCAATTTACATATTCAAAAACTGAAGAAAAAGTAGAAGGAACTTTAAGCAATATTGTCACAAAGAGCGGAACTCCTGATACAGTTTCAATAACTTTTGATAATTCGGGAAATGTTTTGAGCGGAAGAATGTCTAAGAGTAGAGCAACAAATGCAGGCTTATATACTTCAAGAATTGTTTCTTTAACGGGTGCTGATAGTGCAAACTATAAGTTAGCAAGTGCAACAGTTATGAATACCAATTGGGAAATCAAAGCAAAAGTTGCTGAATTTACATGGGTAGGGCAAACTATTTATTTCTATGATAAGACACAAAAATCTGTTGTAGCTCAAATTAGCAATTTGGAAAGTGGTGATGTGTTGACATTTACATATGACAATACAGGAAATATAGAAAATAGTAGAGAATTATATAATGCAGCTACCATTGCTGGTGTGTATAGAGCAAAAGTTTTAAGCGTAACTAATCCCAACTATACTTTAACGGGGACACTTTCTAATTTAACATTTGATTGGGAAATAAGAGTCGCAGATATTACAAATGTTACTCTATCTAACAAAACAGTAACATACGATGGAAATAATCACTCTATTGCTGTTGTAGAAACAGTAACTCAGTATGGTGATCCAATATCAGTAACATATGAAATTACTCCATATGGTGGCTTGAAACAAACTGGCAATAGTGCTAAAAATGTTCATATTTATAACAACGCTGTTTCATATTATACTGTTGAAGCAACAGTTGATGCTGGAGATAACTACAATGTATTACCTTTAAGTGCTATTTTACAAATCAATCAAGCTTCTATTGAATTTGATTGGGTAAAAGTGTCATTGGATGCGACAAACAAGGCTATGTATGATGCAAGCGAGCATGGATTTACAGTATCTACAGATGATGTTATTGGAACTGATACTGTCAAAGCGCAAACTAACTATCAAGGTGCGTTTGTTAAAAAACAATTAGATAGCACGGTTTCATTAAATAATTCAACTAGTTATTATGCAACAGGTGTAAATGTAGATACGTACATAGTAAGAATTTTATCATTAGATAATACTAACTATAAATTAGTAGGCACGCTACAACAAACTTTTGAAATTACACCTATAACATTAACAATCGATTGGTCGTCACAAACCTCAAGCTATAATTATGACAAAACCCAAAAAACTGTAGAGGGTACATTAGTAGGTGTGTTAACTGGTGATGCTTCTGATGTATATATCGTGTTTGATAATAGTGGCACATTAGCTACCGGAAGATATTTATATAGTAAAGCAACAAGTGCAAATCAATATTTATCTAGAGCTTTAAGTATAGCTGGATCTAAATCAGGCAACTATGTGCTTTCAAGTTCAGGTAGAGATTTTGAGTGGGAAATTAAACCTCGTGTTTTAGTAATTAGCTGGAATGGCTTAGCAAGTTATACCTATAATAATACTACGAGAAATATATCTGCTAGTTTTACAAATGTTGTTAGTGGCGATGTAGTTAATATAACATATATAACTACTGGTAGTTCACCTGCTCCAAATAGTAGAGTATATGCTGTTAGTGCAAAAAATGCTGGCGAATATAGGGCGGAAATTGCTTCAGTTTCAAATACTGACTATACAATAGTAGGTTCTTTAAACGTATACTTTGATTGGACAATCAACAAAGCAAGTGTCACCAATATTTCACTAAAAGGTGAAGAGTATACATATGATAAAAATGCACATCCTATCACATTAGTTGTAAATGGAACTGAAATTAAATCGGTTGGAACAAGTTATACATTTAACACTCAATTTGGTGATTCAGCTACCATCAACTATGAGATTAAAGGATATGGCGAAGCATCATTTACATCTGGAAATAGTGCAACGACTGTACATATTAGCGGCGGAGATGTTTCTTACTACATTGTAAAAGGTGAGATTGCTGCAAGCGCTAACTATAATGCATATCAATCTGAAGCAAACTTAAAGATCCTACAAAAAGATATTACTGAAATTACTGTAGAGGCAAATAAAACAGTGACATACAATGGAAGTGCACACAGTATTGGATATACTCCTAGTCCACCAGGAAATACTGGTTTAGGAGATGCAATTAGTGTTACTCAGACAATAAATGGAGTATCTGGAAATAGCGCCACAAATGCTGGTATTTATACAATTGTAACTACTGCAACAGTAAATACAAATTATAAAGATTTTGTAGTTTCTAGAACTTTAACAATTAATAAAGCTAATATGGTAAACAAAGCTGATGGTAGCACTATTACTTATGCAAATCAAACTGAAACATATTCATCAAATCTAATGTACTTAAATGTTGAATCTACTACCATTGGTTCCTCTAAGAAAGTAACTTTAGACATTAAACCTACAGGTGTAGTATTAAACCCACCTTATTCTGGTGATGTTGCTAATATTTCATATAAATATTCAACAACTGCTGGCGTTTATGATACTAACTTTAACGGTGTTAAGGATGCGAACACTTATTATTTACAAGCGACATTAACTAATCAAAACTATAATGATTTAGTGCTAACTGCTGTGTTAACTATAAATAAGAAAAACATTAGTGATTTAAGCTTATACTTTGTAGGTTATATACAATATTATGATGCTGCATATCATGCAATTGGTATAAACACAGTAGACGAAGTAAGCTATACTTTAAATACATCTGTAGCTTTACTAGGTTCAGATACGGGAACAGTTACATATACATATAAATATAACTCTGGAAGTGGATATCCAGCAAATGCCTCCCCATTTACTTCAACAACAATTAAAAATGCTGGATCATATCAAATTTTTGCTGCAATAAGTGGTGGTTCAAACTATGTTTCGGACAATAAAAATGCGACAGTTGTTATAAATAAAGTAGATATCACGGGCATTACTTTACAAGGCACAGGTACATATACTTATAATGGTGCATATCAATTAGTTACTGTTACAAAAAATACCACTCAATTTAATGAGGTAACAACAGTAAATTATACAACGACACCACCAGATGTTGGTGTAGGTGTACCAGCAAATGGAGCAAAAAATGTAGGAACATATACAATTAGGGCAACATTTAATTTGGGTGGCACTGATATTAACTACAATGAGACTTACATTGAAGGGACATTGAAAATAACTAAAGCCACTATGTATAACATAACCGGAAACTCCAGTACATTTTATTTGTTAGATGCTACAACAGATTATAGTGCAACAAAGCATTATTTAAATATCCAAGCTCAAAATATTTCAGGCCTATCAAATAGTCAAGTAACTAGCTATAATATAGTTCCAGCAAACAACACATCTTTGACTCCTACTGAAACAGGTATTGCAACTTATACATATAAATTAACGACTGGTAGCACATATACTGCTTTTGCTGGAGTAACTGATGCAGGAAGTTATAATATTAAGGCAATAATTCAAAATTCAAACTACAATGATTATGAATTAAATGCTATATTAACTATCAATAAGCTAGAAAGAGCAGTAAATTGGACAGGTTTAGGAAGCACATATACTTATAATGGATTCTCTCAAAGTAGTAGTGTAACTGCTAGTTTTGATGCACTGGCTGCAGATGGTGGAACTACTAATTTAACAATTTCATATACATATTCAGAGACTTTGGGGGGAACGTATCTCTCAGCATCAGAGTTTAAAGATGCAGGTTATTATAATTTCAATGTTGCAACACCAAATCCCAACTATACATTGACAAATGATGTTAAAGCATTAAGAATGCTAAAAGCAAATGTAAGTTTATTATTTGGTAATAGGTCAGTTGGTTATACAAACACAACATATTATTTATCAGCAAATACAATAGCTGACTATAGTGGTGCATATATTTCTTCAACAAATACAACCGAGCATACAGGGTTAGGAAGTGATACTTGGACCATACAATATTATGTATTATCCGCAACTGGTAGTTATATTATTGGAGATACAGTAGAGCCATATTCATCGGGACTAACTGGCGATAGAGCAGATCAGTTTATGGGTAACAAAAATGCAGGAATATACAATATAATTGCAATTAGGGAAGAAAGCAAAAACTATAATCTTTGGAAGAAACAAGGTATATTAACTATTAGCAAAGCAGATATAGCAAATATTACTTTCTTAAATGATACAACACCTGTTTATGATAAAACCATACATTCAATTGAAATAACAAACACTAATAATCCAAATGAAACACAATATGGTGAATCAATTAATGTTTCATATAATATGAATCCTCTTGATAGTGCTCTAGATTATAGTGCACTTACAAAAAATAGGGCAATGTCTGCTGGAAGTTATACAGTTACAGCTACTATAACAGCTGGCGCAAACTACAACAATTTGGTTTTAGATGCAACTCTAGGTATTGCAAAAGCTACAATGTATAATGTCAATGATGACCAAAGTCTTGGTGATTATTATTTACACAGCAAAAACAACACTGATGCAAAAACTTATGATGGATATACATATTTCTTAAATGTTGTCACCACAAGTACTGCAAGCAGTTTATCTACTTCTCAAGTTACTTCAATTAACATTCATCCGAGCACAAATCTTCTAGCTACTGCAGATACGGCAACTATTACATACACCGTTAGCAACATTACTTTTACTGGTGCAAAAAATGCCGGTACTTATTCAATTAAGGCGGTGTTAGGAAACAGCAATTATAATGACTTAGAGTTAACTGCAATACTAGAAATTAAGCCATTTAAGACAACAGTAACTTGGTCAGGTATTGTTGATGGAGATTTAAATGATATCGTGTATACATATAATGCATATAATCAAGCTAGCCAAATTTCTGCAACATATTTGCAAGCCGCAGGCGATGGTGGTGCAAATATTCAATTATCTGTAACTATAAATTATAAAGTGTCACCCGAGCTTGAGTGGTCCGCTGCTACTGAATTTAAAAATGCTGGTTACTATCAATTTATCATAGCTCCACCAAATGCAAACTATACTTTCGATGCAGGAGATATTCAAAGAACAAAGACAATGGCAAAAGCAAGCATTGATTACACCTTTATAAATAGTAGTGTAACGTTTGATAACACGACCCACTATATTAGTGCTGGAACATCTACAACACTTCCATGTACAGATCCTTATACAACTAGACCTATGTCAATAGATTTATTAGGCAGTGATACTGGAACTATTGATTATAAATATACTGTAGACGAACAAGGCTTTAGTTATGGTGGTTCTTGGCTAGAATTTAATGGTGGGAAAAATGCAGGAATTTATTATATTAAGGCAGAAATATCTTTAAGTGTAAGTTTAGCGATTAACTACATCCCATGGAACAAGCAAGCTACATTAACAATTAATAAGGCAACTATAACGAACATTGATTTAGAAGATAAAACGGTTACATACAATGGTAATTTACATGAGATTGAAATTACAGCTAATCAAACACAACATGGAATTTCAGTATCAGTTTCATATTCAATTAATCCAACGGACTCAGCTACAACATCTGATAAAGGGGCTATTAGTGCTGGTAACTATGTTGTTTCAGCAACCGTGAATGCTACAGGAGCAGATGCCGCAAACTATAATACTTTATCGCTTACAGCAGATTTAGTGATAAATAAGGCTACTATGTATAATGTAGATGGGACATCTAGCACATTCTATTTTGGTGCTGTAGTAACAGATTACAACAGCTATTTGCAGTATCTCAATGTTGTTACATCTTCAAGTGCTAGCAGTTTAGGTAGTTCAAAAGTTACAAGTTTAAATATTTCTCCTGTTGGAGAAGTTCATACGGATATAGCGACCGTTACTTATAAATATTCCACAACTGCTGGACTTTATAATATGGATTTCAATGGTGTAAAAAATAAAGGTACATATTATATTGAAGCAACTCTAACTAACTCTAACTATATTTCGCAAGTGTATACATCAAGTTTAACGATTAATCCTAAACAAGTTACTCTAGTTTTAAGTGGATATGAGGTTGAACCTAATGTTGAAGCAAGCTATACATATAATGGAGGAAACCAATTATCATCTTTGACGTCATATTATACTCCTATAGGTGATGATGTGCTTTATGGAGGTTATGTTGTTACTGTAACACCACAAATTTCATATTCTCAAAATAACGATGGCACTTATGTTAGCGTTCTTATATTCAAAAATGCTGGGCGATACAGGTTTGCATTCAATAATGATGCTGCATCAAACTACATATTCATTGCAATCCAAAAAGAGCTAACTATGAGTAAAGCTGATATCGCTTTATATATGTTAAATAACAGCGTGACATATGACACTGAAACACATTATTTAAGTGCATCTACATCTTCTTTAGTTGCAAATTCAACAAATCAAACAGAGTATCAACTTTTAGGCTCCGATACAGCTACTGTGACTTATACCTTTACTCAAGATGAAGCAGGCTTTGCATATATTGGTGGTTGGGTAGCTTTCACAGGCGGGGTTGCTGCTGGTACATATTACATCAGAGCTGTTATTGATAGTACTGACATTACAGATGGTTATTTGAACTATAATGTAACTTCTGGTAAAACCACATGGGTAGGAGAAGCAATTTTAACTATAACAGTTTCTTCTATACTTGGACTATCACTTGATGGACAAGGCACATATACATATGATGGGCTAGTAAAAATAGTAGAGCTAGTAAATGCGGAAAGTGCTGAACCTGTAAATACAACTCAACATGGTGTTGTGGTTACATTGTATTACACAATTTCACCACAAGATTTGGCTATTACATATACTGGTGACTTAGATAAAAATAGGGCAAAATCAGCTGGAGAATATGTTATAACAGCAACACTAAATGACCCAGATAAAACTGGATACAATCCTAACTACACAAAACTTACATTGCAAGCAACATTGACAATTAACAAGGCTACAATGTACAACAATATTGATGAGTCTACAGTATTTTACTTGCATAGCTTAACTGGTAATGATTCATTAACTTTCGATGGTGCAACACACTTCTTAAATGTAGTAACAACAAGTACTGAAACTTCTTTAGGAACATCTAAAGTAACTTCTTTAGACATTAGACCATACAAAAATGCTGCAACAATAGACAGCGCTGCCATAACATATATGTATTCCAATACACCTGATGTGTACAATGTCGCATTTAATGGCGCTAGAAATAAAGGAACATACTATATTAAAGCAACTCTTGAAAACAAAAACTACATAACTCAAGAATATACAGCAATTTTAACTATTAAAGCTTATACAGCAACAATAGTTTGGGTAGGGTTTGATGATATAAATGGAGATCCAATAGACTATACATATAACGGAGCTAGTCAGAAAAATCAACTGAATGCATATTATGAAATGGCTCAATATGAACAAACCGTAGATCAAACTACGAGAAATATTGATTTTGATATTTCTCGTGGTAGTGATCCAAGTCAATATATTTTAATTGGAGATTTCTTCTCTGCTGGATATTATAAATTCGAAGCTAGGGTTAATGATGCTGCTCATAGCAACTATGACTTTACTGGCAGTGAGCAAATACAATATCTCTTTATGGATAAAGCAGATATTAACATGTATATGGTTGGGAGAACACATGAATATAATGGATATACACAATATATTGGTGTATCAGAAAGTAGTACGGTCTCAAATACTAACAATGCAACCTCAATAAATCTATTAGGCACAGATACGGCTAAAGTAACTTATACCTTTATCACGCCTGAAAATCCAACTCCAAGTGCATTTAATGGACAAAAAGATGCTGGCACATATACAATTACAGCTTCAATTGCTGTTGATACAAATGCACACGGTAGTGGAGATAATTATAACGCATGGCCTAATACAACAAGTCCTAATGCAAATAAGGCAAATTTAGTAATTACTAAAAAAGCTCTTACTGTAACATCAACATCTTCACCTTCTAATTGGACAAAGGTTTATGATTCAACAACTGAATATGATGCCTTTACAGTTTCAGGTTTTGTAACCAATGAAAGCAATGTTAATGAGTCTACATTGTTTGATGTAATTGCGACATATCAAAATAAAAATGTTGGTACTAATAAGACAATTTCATTTGCAGTCTTAGACAAGGTAACATCAGAGACTTCCATTAACTATACCGTATCTCAAGTTACGACTGGGGTAATTACTGCTCATAAGCTACAACCAACTTTAACAACTTGGACAAAAGTATATAACGGAAATGATTTCTATGATAGAATTACAAGCTTTGTTACAACGCCATTTGCTGGAATATATACAGGTGACACATTGTATGTTGATGCTTACTTCAATAGCAAAAATGTAAATGCTGCAAATTATATCACGTTTACATTGTCTGGAGATGATGCAGGAAACTACGCAATAGATAATGTAACAACAAATGTATCTATAACAAAAAGATCAGCTTCAGTAACTTGGGGCGAAACTCAAATTGTATATTCAGGAACAACAAATGTTACTACAGCATATTTTGAGTTAGTTGGTGATGATAGAACAGATGAAAATGAAGGAAAAGAAAGCTTAATTGTTAAATATTATGAATATGGAACCAGTGATGAATTGGCATTTAGGAATGTTGGAAAATATACTGGAAAAGCAACAATAAACAGTGCATCAACTGATGCTGGTGGCGAACCATATGTTAACAATTATAATATTATACTTGCTGAAAGTGAAAAGGATTTAGAGATTATTGCAAAATCAGTAAATGTTGAATGGGCTAATTTACCAATTCCAGTTGAGGAAGTATTAAAGTATGTTTATATAGGTGCTCAACAAGGTGCTAATATTAATGCAAAAATTGTAGTTGTTGGAACAGATACAGCTATTTCTGGAGTCGTTGACAATAAAATGACACTAACTATAACTATAAGAACTGGTGGTGAAGTAGTAGCTCAAATTAAAAATGCAGGAACTTATACATTAACTGCTTCAATTACACATGTGTATGGCGATGGTTTTGAAATGAGGCTTAACTATTCGTTAAATGATGCCGTAAAAGAGATTATTGTTGAAAAGGCTGATATTAATAATATTTTCTTTAATGGTTCTGATACATTTAGCTATTGGGAAGGCGAAGAGCATTCATATTATGTAGTTGCAACAAGTGCTGATAATGCATTTAGTTCGACAAAAACAGCAATATATTATCAATATGATACCACTATAGAAATTCAAGTAATTTATAGTGGAGGAGATTCTCAATTTGCAGGTGGTAATACTGTTAAGAATGTGGGTGAATATACGATTACAGCAACTGTTTTAGCAACGGACAACTACAATGGCATTTCGGGCTTTATAACAGTTACTATTACTAAGGGAGACATTTCAGATGAGTTTGTATATTATGATAAAACTATGGATTATAAAGGCGAATATGTATTTTTGTATTTAACTCAAGATGAGGAAACTCCTAATGATATATTCCAAAATATTTATTATCCTGACTCAACTACTCCAAGCGTTGTTTATGAGTATTTAGTACCATCGACTACGGGTTATTGGAAAGTTTTAACTCATACTGGTGAAGGCGGTGTAATAACTTATGAGGTTGTAGTATATGATAGTGGGGTACATGAAAATTCTGATAGGTATGATTATGATACATTTACAAGCACAACAGCTCGTAATGCAGGCTTTTATTTCTTAAGAGCAACAATACCTGCAACTGGAAATTATACTTCATTTAGCGATATCGCACAACTTCAAATTAAGAAAATTACTAGAGATGTCCTTTGGTATATTACTCTTCCTGTTCAAGGTAAAAAAGCACTAGACCAAGCTTCCATTATTTTTGATGGCACAAATAAATATAGTGCTTTAGAAGCAGAAATCAATTCTGTTGGAACAGATGGAATATTCGTTGAAGGAGTGCTAGTTAACAAGATTAATCTATTTATCGACCCTAATAAGTTAATTCATGAAGATACAACTAAAAGCTCAAGTGAATATACTTATAGTACAACAGTAAATGACTATGTATTTAATGGTGGAGTTGCTGGTGAGTTTAGAATGGCTGGTAATTATAGCATAAGTGCAGAGTTTGATGCAGATGAAGACAATTTATATTATTATTCAACAAACTATACATTAAGACTTTCTCCAGTTCAAACGAGAATTGAAAAATTAAATTTATTAGTTAAGTGGTTTAGGAATGGTCAAACTGTTGAGTATATTGATACAAACCCTTTTGTTTATGATGGAAATGAACATGGTGTACAACCACAAGGATATGGGTTATTAGATGTTACAGTTCCTATTGTTTTAACTGCAAACTTAGAAAAAAATGCAGGTACATATAGATCAACTATCACAAGAATTAAAGGTGGAGATGTCGAAGAGGATGGCATTTTAACAGATGGAAATATTTGGTCTAGCGGTACACCTCAAAGTGGTTACTTGTTCGACTATAATTATAAATTACCAGGAGATTCTTCATTAGATACAAGCAGGTTTAGAGATTGGGAAATAATTAAGCGTCAATTAACTATTATACAAGGTACAACACAAGATTTATACAAATACTATAATGGCTCTACTTTATTCTCATTGGTGTCAACATCAACAACATTAACAACTACTACAGCAGGTTCTGCTGAAGGTATGCCAATAAGCATTGCACATGTTTATAGAAGCACACAAATACAAGGTGGTTCAAGTTATTTATGGGAAATTGATAACATCATAGAAAGTGATGTAGAGAATGTAACAATTAGCATTGAAACAATCAATTCATATTTAAGAACAGGAACCGATCCTGATTATGTTGATACATTAAAGAAAAATATTACTGCAAATCTTTCAAAAATAGTATTTAATGCATTCACACATCAAAATTATTATTTGTTTGACATTGATGATGAATCTGAAGTGCAAAATTTCGAGATATATGAGCCTACTTCAAATCAAAATAATCCTCTTGTTGTTAAACCTAGACCAATAACTTTGACTAAAGATAATATTGTAAAAGGATATGATGGAGAGGGGTTTGATTTAGTGCTAAATTCGGCTAATCATATAAATACAACAGAGGGACTTCAAGTAATTGCATCTATAAAAGATGGAGCAAATGATAATGCAATAATTAATGGTATTTATGAAGATGATTATTTTAGTGGAAGAATATATATTAGAGGTAATGATTACCAACTTAATCCAGTTGAAGGTGAATATGCTAGAGATGCTGGGGAGTATCAAATTATGGTGGCAGCTGGACTAAAAACCTATGATGCGGAAAATGTAACTAACTATATTGTATCGGTTGATACAGCTGATGCAACGTATACAATTCATGAGAGATGGCTTTCTTTAGAGTATAATTATGCTTTACAAGACTTATATTCTATAAAGAATGGAAATGCTAAAAATGTAACTATTAACAGTATTGGTATGATAGCAGATGATGAGTATCCAATGACAAATGCTGAATTTTTAGCTCTACTAGCTGCAGATAGTTTATCTGCGTCATCATTCGAAATGAAAAATGCATGGCTTGATGATGCTATGAGTTCTAATGTTTACACGAGATTTGCAGGTACAAAAGATTATGAAAATAATGATTCAACAAAATTAGGGATAAGAATAACTAATGCTAGAAATAAACACAATTATATGTATCGTGCACCTGTGTTGCAAATAACAGGAGTTAGATTACAAGATGTTGAAGATGCAGATAAAAATTATTTGTTCAAATTAGATTCGAGCGAAGATTTGTATCATCTTTCTTATGATATCGAAAACCTAAAAGCAACATTGGATAACTATCAAGTTGGTAGACATCCTTCATATTATCAATTATCTGATATAATCGCTTCATATAAAGGTAGACCCATAGTGTTACGTACTATTTCAAGCTTTGCTGGTAATTGTTACGGAAATGGATTTAACATAATCGGTCTTACCATTATAGCAAGTGGAACTAATCAAAATACTGCGATGTTTAATATATTAACTGGTAAAATTTCAGGAATGAATTTAAGAAAAACAACGGTAGTAGCTAACAATAGTTCATATGTTGCTCCAATTGCAGTACAAGTAGATGGCGGTATTATTGAAAATTCAAGCTTTGAAGGTGTAATTAGTGCTCATGCAGAGACCAAGGCAGTAACAGTAGGTGGTTTAGTTGCTTTATTAATAAGAGGAGATATTACTAATAGTTATTCAGTATCAAAAATATTTGCAAAAACAGAGGGTAATATTACTGTAGGAGCGCTAATTGGAGAAACAATAATTGAAAATCAAGCAGAACAAACAATCACAAGCGTGGGTAGCTTTATTGAAGCAAAACTTGACAATGTGCCTAGCGGTGAGGTAGTTAATCCAATATTTAATGAAGTTGTTGGAAAAGGCAACACCAGTATTACTTCTAATGTTATATTCAAAGATGGCGTTGTTGTCAATGGTGCTAGAATTGAAATTGATAGTGCACAAACCTATGATGCAATTATGAATGTCGATACTGTGGTTTCCTCAATAATTTATAATTGGGTATTAAATAGAGCATATACAGGTCCAAGTGAAGGTGCTGGAACAAGAAAAGGAACTTTGATGGAGCCATTTATTCTATCTTTCTATACACAATTTTCACTAATAAGAGCATATCCATATGCAAGCTTTAAACTAGCAAGGACCTTTATAATACCACATCACATTAAAGCGAGCGAAGTGCAATTAGATTTAGAGTTTTATGGTGCAGGATTTGATTCTAATGGAAAGAATATCTATAGTAGAACCTTATCTATAAATACAAACCTATTTAAGTATATCTATCCTAATACTGCATATAGTAAAAATCCGACCGTAGAGCCTATAGGAGATGAAGTGCCATCAATTTAACTTTACAACTAAGGAGCAATAGAAGTGAAAAAGTCATTAAGGTTTAAATTTTTAACATTAATTTACGTGTTGATGATAATTGTAATCGCTACGACAGCGTTTACCTTGTCTTGGTACGCAAATAATGCTATTGCTACCGCTCAAAATGCTACACTAGTGTCAGCTATGGACACTCAGGCCACAGCAACCTGGGAAAGCATTACTGATACGGATTATTCAGGAGAAACGGGGAATGCTTATGTAACTGAACCTGATGCTCCATATAGTGCTGAAATTCAAATTAGCATTAATATATCAGCTTCAGCAGGTACACCAAAACTAAAAATTGATTTAACGCACCTTATAATAACAAGACATGAATTAAGCGAAGAAGATAAATATTTAGTAACGACTTCAGATGTAGATCAGAATTTTACTATTAGGATTACTCTTCCTTCTGATCCCACAAAAGTTTACAAAAGAAATAGTGAAGGAGTATTTGTTTTAGAATCGGAAAATGGAGTTTTTGTCCCTAGTGGGTCTCCAGAAGTTTTGTTGCCGTTAGAAAATGGAGACAATACACTAAATATGTCTATTATTTTCTTGCGAGAGTCACATTATTGCATATGGCAAGAAGATAATGTTAGGGCTCTAGAAGATTATACGGAGTATCTTGCAGATGGGGGTGACCCAAATGTAAGCATTGAATCTTGGATACCTATGCAAAAAAACCCAGATCATACTCCCAAATATTTTAATTATAATGATTTTACGTATAGCCATCCTCAATATATGCATACTAATTTCCATATCGCGTTTATCTATACAGTTATTGAAGAGTAATGAAAGTTGGTTGATATTGTGGTAGAATATAAAAATACAAACTAGGTGATATATGTTAAACACAAGCAAGAAAAAATTAGTAGTAATTATAATTGCAACAGTCTTAACTGTGGCACTATCTCTTAGTGCACTTTCATATTCTTGGTTTGTTCAACAAGTTGTGCTTGAAAGGAGTCATATTTTCCCCGCTACTGGTTTTGAAATTTTGCAGTTTGAATCGGAAGTTTCTCAAAGTGCTCAAGAAGGAAAGCTTTATCCAGCTACACTAAAAAGATCATATTTTCAAGATGGCTTTGATTTAGATTATTACAATTATGATGTGATTCCAAGAGATGGAATATTACCTGAGTATGTTGAAAAGGCTGCTGGCCAAGTTAATTTCAAAGTTGACTTGAGTTATTGGAGTGGTTTGGAATCTTATGAAAATGCATACCAATCTATAAAAATTGAACAAAGTATTAAGCTAAAAGAGGCTGGAGTAGGTGGTAAAACTAATAGAGATTTCAGTAAAACAGGTGAAATGGCCTTAAGTATAGGTTTTAAGGAGCATGATAAAGGTATATTTATTTCAGAAAGCGAACCAGTTTTAAGAAGAGGGCAGTTTTTAAGAGAGGATTCGGTGTTGATTGCTGATAGCTTAGGGAGGAATCGTCATTATAAAATTACAGATCAATTAATATTTAGTGAAGAGAATAAAACAATAAATTTCGGCGCTCATCACAAAAGTTGTTATTCATTAGTTGGAAATGAGTATAGAGTAAATTTAGCTTCCGCTTCGGCCTATCATAATGTATCTGGCGGTATTAATCTTATGGCATATACCGAAAATTTTATGTGTTATAGAGATAGCACAAGCGGTAAAGATTACTTTGATAACCCCGATTGCCTGACTCAACAAACTTTAAATGGAATAACCGTTCATGCATTTAGGTTTGTAAAAAAAGATAGCCCTATAAGTTTTGATGGAGATACTTATAGAGTTAGAAATGTTTTGGTACCAGGTGCAGCAGCCCCCCTTGCAACTGAAAGGGTATATAAACATAAAAACAGCGGTGATTTAATGATAACTAAAGTTGGAGATACTCCTAGCCTTTCCGACTGGGATGCAATTTATTACCCTGGTGCACCACAAACACTTTATTCTGAGTATCTTGAAGAAATTGGTAATGATATATATATTAAAAAAGATGTGCAACTTACACAAAGAAATGTTTTATATGATAATGGTGAGACTGTAACACCCGCTTCAGGTATAGAAACATCTGTGTTAACTCATGAATATTTTGATAAATCAAGTACAAATGTTGTTAGTGAGCAGTTGAACTTTTGTTATATTTTTAATGATGGAACTCAAAGAGATTTGCCAGTATCACAGTCGTTATTGAATACATTTTTTGTAAAAAATTCGACAATTGGTTATTTTAGAAATGGTCATTTTTTACATAGTTCTTTTAACAAATATACTCCTGTAGTGGGGGATGAGTTATTGTTTTTACATAATCAAACTGATGAAATTTCTCCAGGAGAAGGCGTTGATGCAAATGGAGATCCAATTGTTGATAATGATAGGGCAGCGATATCAGATATTATTGTTGATCTTGATCATATTGTATACAAAAGAGATGGAATTTTAACTAGATTTATAGATAAGTCCATTGATTTTGATGCTTCAAATCCAGGGAATCATATTATATTTATGGATGGAGATTTTTTATCTTATGATACTGACATAACAAGTCTTGAGACTTATAAAGGCAAGTATTTATTAACAAAAGTATATTTATTGTTAGAAAATATTGTTGTTCTTCGAAATAATAGGCTTAGAGTTTTTACGGCATATACTCCTGCAGATGGTGACATTGTTCTATACCAAAATGGCAGTGCCACGGCACATCCGTTAGCAGCAAGTTATATAAAAAATGACTCTGGGGGAGATTATGTTGAAAATGTTTTTTTGTATATAGGTGAATATGCCTATAAAGACTTAACAACGTATAAAGATCATGTAATCTCAGCAGAAGTTTTGCCAAGTGATGCAAACAAAAAGCCAATTGTATTTAGGGAAAAATTAATAATGGGTAGGGACTCTACATTTTTATTAGATATTGCGATGTACATTGCTGTGTTTGATGAGGATTTTGACCCAACCTTAAAGGGAGAAACTTTTGTTTTGTCTCTTGATGCAACATTTGAAGATATTCCATAGTGGTGTGCCTTATGAAAAAAATATTACCAGTTATTTTTATTATAATATTTATATTTGCGGTTTCTTTATCAATTTCTGCTAGCTATGCTTATTGGCAACAACAATCTCAAGCAAGCTTAAGTGTTGAGATTAGTCCACCAGATCATGTCGAATATTGGAATGAATCTCTAAAAGGGATAATTTTTGTTGGCTTAGATGCAACTGGAGAGCAAACTAATGATGTGGAAAGTATTGAAGATTTTGCTGCAGTTGGCTATGATCACATTGTTGATGAGCTTGAAATTCCAGCACAATATTCAGTAACTGTAAATGAAGTAGAATATCTAGGTGATGTTATTAAAATCATGGCGCCACCCACTGGAGCAAATGCCTTAATGTTTCAAAATGGAGTTGAATATACTGGAGATATAAGCAAGCAACTTTTAAAGAACAATTTGATAATTGAGGAGTTGATACTAAATTCAAGCCTTGAAAGAATTGAAGGTGGTGTATTTAGTGGTTGTATACATTTAAAGAAAATTACAGCAAAAGGAATTAATGATATAGAGTTTGGTGAATTAGCTTTTGCCGCCTGTGAAAAATTAGAAGAAATAGATACTGAGCGAAAAATTAGGGGGACGCCAGCCATTTTACCAAGCATATTTATGAATTGTGATAATCTGGATTTATCTGGAATTTTAGTCACTGAACCTGACCCATAACTATAAGAGCTAAAGATAATGCAAAAAACTCCCAAGTGGAGTTTTTTTAATTCAAAATGCCAAACAAAATTTAATATAGCAATTTGATCTTATATTTTGTGTGGTACACCATCAGGGACTCGAACCCTGGACCCATTGATTAAGAGTCAATTGCTCTACCATCTGAGCTAATGGTGCGCATTGGAGCGGGAGACGGGATTCGAACCCGCGACGTTCACCTTGGCAAGGTGACACTCTAGCCACTGAGTCACTCCCGCAAATTTTAATTTGTTTTCGCACCATTACCTTAAAGTAATGATTTGGCTTTATGCTATTTCCCATAGCTGGTGCGGCCGAAGAGACTTGAACTCCCACCTCTAAGAGACTAGATCCTAAGTCTAGCGCGTCTGCCAGTTCCGCCACGGCCGCAAAGTTTTGGTGACCCATCGGCGGATCGAACGCCGGACAACCTGATTAAAAGTCAGGTGCTCTACCTACTGAGCTAATGAGTCATAAATAATATGGCAGGGGCGGCAGGATTTGAACCTACGAATGTCAGAGTCAAAGTCTGATGCCTTACCGCTTGGCGACACCCCTGCATATTGGGGTGAGTAATGGGGCTTGAACCCATGGCCTCAAGAGCCACAATCTTGCGCTCTTCCAACTGAGCTATACCCACCGTATTATATGTTTAAATTATAAAGTTTCATTTTGGCGAACCAGAAGGGATTCGAACCCCTGACCTACGGCTTAGAAGGCCGTCGCTCTATCCTACTGAGCTACTGGTCCATGGTTGGAGCGGGTGATGGGAATCGAACCCACGTATACAGCTTGGAAGGCTGTCATTCTACCATTGAACTACACCCACAATCAGAGCCCATTACTTCAAGGCCTAAGCTTGCTTTAAATCAAGCTAGTTTATTATACGAAATAGGTAGCTCCTTTGTCAAATAAAAAATCTATAAATTATTGGGGATGTTTCTCGAAATTAAGGCTTATTGTAGGCTATAAATTAAATAAAGATGATAAAATACTTGTTCTAGTGGTTTTTAACTATGCTTTCAAATAATTTTCTAGCTCAGTAGCAATTAAATTGGCATCGCTTATATTACCCAATATAGAAGTTAATATTTTTTTGATATCAGAAAGCAAAAACTTTTGACCTTTTAGTGAGGATTCAATTGTATTTGGTAATATGGTATCTAGAGTATCTGAGTAAACTTTAATATATGTGATTTTGTCATTTTTAATGTCAATATTAATTGAAAATTCGCCAGAACTTAAAAATGTTGTAAAACTTATATTGGTATTGGGGTTTTGCCCAAAGATCCATTCTCTTGAAGAATATTTAGAATAGATATCTAAATATTCGCTTTCTTTAGGAAGGTTTTTATATATTGCAAGGCCATATTTTTTTTGATGTTCTTTTATAAGTTCATCAACAATTTTTTCAGCAGTGATGTTTTGATTAATAGTTGTAAGATTTATGACTCTAGATTTTATGCTATCAACTCCCTTACTTTTAAATTTGATTGGATTAACATTTAAATATTTTGACAATATGGAGAGATCCTCATTTATTAATATGGTTCCATGATGCAAATCACGAGTTTTTGTTTTTAAAAAGGCATTACCACTAAATTTTTTGTTGTTTACGGTTATATCATTTCTTCCATTTAATTTTGCATCAATGTTGAGATTATTTAGAGCTGAGATAATCGTTTTAAAATTATTGTCGATAGAAAATGGATTGCTTGGTGAAATAAACGTAAAATTTAGGTTGCCTAAATGATGATAAACTGCTCCACCTCCTGTGGGTCTTCTTGCAAGCTTAACTCCATCTTTTTCCATGTTTTGAAGTAAACATTCTTTGTATGCGTTTTGATTTTTTCCAATAACAACAGTATTTGAGTTTTTCCACAAAAACAGTATAGCCTCTAGGGTGCTCTTTTTTAGTAGATAAGTCTCTAATGCTAGGTTTTTATATACATCTAGGGAATTTGAAATATAAATCGATGAACTCATAAAAATATTATATTTTAAAACGAAGATATTTTCAAATAAATGACAAACCAAAAACAGTTTCACTGATATAAATTAAGGCTACCTTAGCCAGTTTATATGATATTAAAACTCTTTTCATATTGACAAATCTAAGAGCTAAAGCATACAATTATATGAGATGCTGATAGCATATTGTTTTGATATGGAGCGAGGTTTAAATATGAAGAAAACAGATAATATTTTTTATTCACTTGGCAATTTAGGCAAAGAGATAAGTTTTGGAATGATAAACGTGTATGCAATGTTATTTATGACGACATTTGTTGGGTTAAATGGTGTTGTGGTTGGCTTTGCTTTTTGTGCGGTAAGATTAATATCTGCAATCTTTGATCCATTTATGGCAACAATTGTAAACAATACTAAAAGTAAGCTTGGCAAATATAGACCATGGCTGATAATTGGTTCTATTTTTAATGCTGTAACTTTATTATTATTATTTGTATCATTTGCACAAAATCCTAATTTTAGCACTGGTGTAAACTATGTGTATTATTTGTCAATGTATTTGATATGGAATATTAGTTATACAATTGTGGATGTTCCTTTTATGTCCATGTTGCCAAGTCTCGCTGACACTACAAAAGAAAGGGAAGCCATTTCTAGTTTATCAAAATTAATTGGAGGATTCGGAGGCTTAATAATTGGTTCTGGAGGACAAGTTCTCATTAGTACTACCTTCGGTGCAAAAGATCCTAAAAGCTATTTGCTAGTTGCTGGAGTTGGTGGTGTAATTTTCGTAACGATGATGATTTTATCAGTAGTTACGTTAAAAGAGCGTTATGATCTTCCTTTTCAAGAAATATCTTTTAAAGATATAAAGAAAATGTATCAAACAAATGATCAAGTCCAAGCCTTTGCTGGTAGTTATTTGTTTTTTAACATAGCTGCTAACACGGCAATATTACAACTTGTTTATCTATTTATTTATGATAAAAATTTAGACTTTAATTACTTTATTGTATTTAATGTTGTGGCTTCTACTGGACAAGGCATAGCTATGATATTTTATTCTATGATTACTAAAAAAATACCAAGAGAGAAAATTTTTGGCTTAACTTATCTGTTTGCAGGTATTGGCATGATAAGTATTTATGCGATATCTTTTGTATTCCCATATATTAATTCAGCAATTGCTAATGTAATTCTAATGTCTTTATGTGGTTCCTTTTTAATGATAGCAATGGGGATGAATCAAATCACCTCAACTGTAATGATTGCTGATGTGGTAGACTATGGAGAATACAAAACAGGCATTAGATCAGATAGTATTATGATTTCAGTTCAAACGCTTTTATTAAAAGTTTCTGCAGCTATAGCAGTGCTCATAATAGGAATAGGTGTGGCAGTGGCACAATTGCCTCAAATTGATTTAATGACGAATGAATTTAGTGGGGAAGTTACTAATAAAATGCTTGTTATCTTGCGTACATTTATGTTTATTGTTCCTTTGCCATTGATTCCCATTGGGTATATTTATTATAAAAAGAAGTATAAACTCTATGGGCAATTCTATCTAGATGTCAAAGCTGAAATTGATAGTAAAAGATCTGGCAAGCTTGCTAGTTTCTCAAAAGAAGAAACTAAAGTAGATAATATTGATTAATGAACAATAGATTAGGAGACATATAATGAATATTTTTATGAAAATTTGGTGTAGGATATATCAGTTTGTGTTTAAACTTACAATGTATGTATTACCTTGGAGAAAGGCAAAAACATTAATTGGAGCAAATTCTTTGTTGTTATTGCCAGAGTTAATTAAATCCGAAGGTTATGATAGAGTTTTAATTGTGACTGATAAAACATTAGTTAAGTTGGGATTAATAAATCAATTGTTAGAGCAATTAAAAAAAGATAATGTTGAGTATGTCATTTATGATGAAACTGTACCAAATCCAACAGTTGAGAATGTTATGGATGCATATAAACTCTATAAAGAGGGTAAAAGTCAAGGTGTAATTGCTTTTGGTGGTGGTTCACCAATGGATTGTGCAAAGGGTGTGGCTGCAAAAGTGGCATGCCCTAAAAAAGATATTGTGAAAATGGAAGGTTTATTGAAAGTTTCTAAACACACTCCACCAATATTTGCAATTCCAACAACTGCTGGTACTGGCTCTGAGGTGACCTTAGCTGCTGTAATAACTGATGCAGAAAAAAATCATAAGTTAGTAATAAATGATACCAATCTTATACCAGGCTATGTTGTTTTAGATCCTGTTTTGACGGTGGGCTTACCTAAACATATTACTTCAACGACAGGTCTTGATGCATTGACTCATGCAGTTGAAGCATTTATTGGTAATACTAGAACTAAAGCTACAAAAGCTCAAGCTATAAATGCAACAAAATTAATTTTTGAAAACATTAAAAGGGCATATGATGATGGTAGTGATTTGATTGCTAGAGAAAATATGTTAATTGCTTCAAATCTTGCAGGAAAAGCATTTACGCGTTCGTATGTAGGTTATGTGCATTCAATTGCACACACACTTGGAGGTCAATATAAGGTTCCTCATGGTTTAGCAAATGCTATTATATTACCTCATATATTAAAGTGGTATGGTAAAAAAGCTCATAAAAAACTTGTAGTTTTAGGTAGAGCAGTAGGAATTGATGGAAAAACTGATGAAGAAATTAGCAATAAATTTATTAAGGAAATAGAGAATCTTAAAGAGTATTGTGATATTCCTGAAAAATTTGAAAACATTATAAAGGATGAGGACATACCTCAAATGGCAAAATATTCTTTAAAAGAAGCTAACCCGCTTTACCCTGTCCCTAAATTAATGGGTAAAAAGGAAATGATAGCAATGTATAAGCATTTAAAAGCATAAGTATTATGTGTTTAATTTATAGTGCTTTATGTTATAATTAAGCAAAGAAGAGGCATTATTACCTCTTTTTTTAATAAAGTTTATGGAGATGAGTTTGAAAGACATCAAAAAAAGAGCTGTTTTAGTTTATGTGGGAACTGAGCCAGAACATATTGAGTTTTTAGAGGAGCTTTCTCAACTGGCGACAGGTGCAGATTATGAGGTAATGTCATATCTTATTCAGCAAAGAGCACTTCCAGATTTCAAATATTATATTGGCAAAGGAAAATTAAAAGAATTAAAAGAGGTAGCAGTAGCTACAGAATGTGATGTTGTAATTTTTGATAATACATTGACTAGCATGCAATTTTATAATTTAGAAAAATATCTTAATATTGAAGTAATGGATAGGGTTAATTTAATTATTGAAATTTTTTCTAGACATGCGACATCAAATGAGGGAAAACTTCAGGTTGAATTAATGTATAAACAAAAGATGTTACCAAGAATTTTAGGGCAAGGGCTGGTTTTATCTAGACAAGCAGGCGGTGGAGCTGGTGGAACTGGTGCTAGAAGAGGCGGTGGGGAACAAAAGCTTGAACTTGATAAAAGAACAATTCGAAGGGAGATTAAAAATCTAGAAGAACAAATTGATCAGCTGTCAAGACAGAGAAAGCTTAGACGAAAGAGACGGACACAAAATAATGTTAAAACAATTACTCTTGTAGGATATACTAACTCGGGGAAATCTACACTTATGAATGCATTAACTGATGCAAATGTTTTAGAGGAAGATAAGCCTTTTGCAACCCTTGATCCAACAACTCGAAAATTGTTTTTAGGATTAAATAAAAATGTTATATTAACAGATACCGTTGGCTTTATTTCAAGATTACCTCATGAGTTTGTAAAGGCTTTTCGTTCAACATTAGAAGAGGTAAGATATTCAGATTTGATAATTCATGTGCTTGATGGAAATTCATATAATGTCTCTACCCAATATAAAGTTGTTTTAGATGTTTTAAAATCTCTTGAAATCGAAAATATTCCAATTATAACAGTGGTTAATAAAATTGATTTAGGGCAAAATGCATTGTTCATGGATGATTATAATAAATTCATTCCAATCAGTGCTAAACATAACAAAAATATTGATCTTTTAAAAGCTAAAATTTCGGAAATTTTATTTGGGTGAAGTGTTAAATGATATTATTAATTAATATCCCATTCATGCCTTATAAAACTTTTATACTTGCCTTTTCTTTTGGTATTTTATATAATTATTTTTGGTGCTATATGGGGAGCTAGCGGTGCCCTGTAACTTGCAAACCGCTCTAGCAAGATAGAACGCCCGCCGAGGCTTGTGTTATGGAAAGCCGATGTATATAAGCGATGTTGATACCAAGGTCTTGTGCAACTTGATGTAGTGAACCGTGTCAGGGTTTGATCGCAGCAGCACTAAGCTATTTTTCAAGTGTGCCACAAGGAAGCTTTGAGGGAGTTGGCTGTATGCATGTCGATTCGGTAAAACATGTCAGAGTGGGTGCACCTTTTTATAATGTAAGGGTAAATTACATTGTTTGTTGATTTTTTTAGCATTTTGGGTTAATTTAGCATAAAAATTAAATGTATAGTAAATTATAGAGTAAAAAGTATTATAAAATGTTAAAATGTAAAGAGTATCAAAATAAGAAGAGTCGATAAGTGTTAAGAAAAAAAAGTTTAATAATTTTAATTAGTATTTTGATTTTAGTTTTTATTATTAGTTTAGCTGCTTGCTGTAGACCTAAACAAGATATTTTTATTGTCAAGGAAGTAGGCGATGAACTTATTATTATGGGAATGAGTGAAAAGTATAAGACTATTGAAGAATTGAATTTTCCTATTACAATTTATCACAACAAAAAAGATCGAAAAATAATAGGAATTGGGGAAGGTGCATTTAAAGAATATAAGAACCTTAAGAAAGTATATTTGCCAGATGACATAAAAACAATAGAAAAGGAAGCTTTTAGTGGTTGTAAAAAATTAGAATCAATTAATTTACCTATTGGACTTTTAGAAATAGGCGACAAAGCTTTTTCCAACACTGGATTAAAAAGAATAAATTTAGAAAAAAGAGATATCAATATTCAAAATGATGCCTTTGCATTTTCTGAAAAATTAGTTTTGTATACGGGATGTAGAGAGATAAACAAGCCAAATAGTTGGTCTAAGTTTGCTTTTAGAGATGTCAATGTTTATTGGAATTTTATAATCAGTAAAACAGAAAATGCTGCTGCTGTTCATGTTGAACCAGAGCAAAGCGAATATACTGCTTACTCGGAAATTACATTAGATTTTTCTCAAGTGGATAGCATGTGGTTGCATGATGCTTTTTCAAATAATGAGAAAATTACAATCAATGACACTACTAACAAAGCTAGGATAGTTATACAAAGCGATATAATAATAAATCTTCAAGCAAAAGAGATAACAGTTACAGATTCTCTTCAATATGAAAAAAACTTTGAAGGAACAGGATATATTGTTAAAGGTTTTCGTCCAGAATCAAAACCATATATATTGGCAAATAAAGAAAAATATCAAACACTATCTTTTCCAAATGAATATACTCAAAATGGCGAAACTTTACCAGTTGTTGAAATAGCGGCAAGTGCTTTTGATAGTGTTGATATTGAGATAGTAAACATACTCATACATGGCGGAATAAAGAGTATAGGTGCTCGAGCTTTTTATAATTTGTCATATTTAGAAAATGTGAAAATTGAGGAAGGAGTTAGAACTATTGGGAATTCTTGCTTTGAATTAGATAGAGCAATTAAAGAGATAGAATTTCCAAGTAGTATAGATTCAATTGGCGAATGGGCATTTTCAAAATGTTCATCTATAACCAAAATAGATTTAAATGAAACCAATGTCAAAGTTATCAATTCTAATACATTTGATGAGAATACTGCATTAGTGTCTTTATATTTACCTAAGAATACTTTGACATTAAAAACTACTGCGATTTTGAATTGCTCAAATTTAGAAGAATTATTCTTACCAAACAGTATTGTTACTATTGAAATGAGCGCTATTACATATTGTGATTCTTTAAAGAAAATAAATATTCCTTCAAGTTATATCCCACAAAAAGGCGAAACATTATTGGGTTGGGATTCATATTTCCCAATTTTTTCATATTGCAAAAATTTGGCTATCATAGAAGGCATGAGTACTGCTAATTATACCATATCAAACAATGCTTTAGTTATAGGAAAAAGCTTGTTAAATTTGGGGGTTAATTCTAGTTTTCCTGTTGAGATTGAAGAAATTTGTCCAACATCAGTTGCATATAACAAAACATCGAATCTAGTTCTCCCTTCGAGTGTAAACAAAATAGGTTTTGGCGCTTTTTTGGGCTTTAGTGGAGCCACTTTAGACTTATCACAAGTAACCATAGCAGAAATTCCTGATGCATTTATTGGTTCAGTTGAAGGTAAGGAAATTGTGAATGAAGTGGAAACTATAATTTTACCACCCACTGTTACAAGTATAGGCTCAGAGGCTTTTGGTAGATGTAGAAACTTAAAAGCAATTAAATTTTCGATGGAAGAAGGGGATGGATTTTCGATCCCAAGTACAGTAACACATATAGACGGATATGCATTTTCAGGATGTGATTTGTTGAAAATTAATACAAATAGGAAAAAAACTGAAAAGCCAATAGGCTGGGATGAGGATTGTTTTACTGGGGTTTTGGAAAAAAATATAACTTGGCTTTCATAAAACTACATATAAATTTGAAGGTAGGGTAAATTTAAAAAGTTTATTGGTTTTGATAAAAACTAGTTCTTGACTTAATACACTTTAAATTGACAATATTAGTAAAACTGTAATAACATTTAGACATATAAATATAAAATTTTAAAGGACATACAAATGAAAAAGACAAAGATTACAATTTTTACCATTTTAATTATCATACTTTTGACCATAGCTTTAGTTGGTTGTACTGACAATAAAGATGAGATTGAAGGCAAAGCAACTATAGTTGGAATTGAAGCAAAATTAGTTGCAGACACAAAGTTTAAAGTTGACTCTAACTTTGATATCTCTAAGATAGAAGTAACAGCACATCTATCAGATAAAACTTCTAGAAAAATTGATACTATGGCAGCAGTTAGTGTCAATAACAATGTAAAGTTTAAATTAGATACAAGTGATAACAAGTTTAAACCTAATGAATCTGGTATATATATGCTAGATTCGCAAATGAAGTTTACAACTGAAGGAGTATTTGTATTAACTGCTTCTTATAATGGTTTTGAAACAAAGTTTGATTTGACTGTTTATGCGAAATAAGGAGCATGTATGTTAATTTCAAGATTAGTAGGCGAAAGATCGAAAACAACACCTTCAGATGCTCAATTTAAAAGCCATGCTTTGATGCTTAGAGCTGGATTTATGAAGCAAGTTTCAAATGGTATTTGGACATTGGCTATGCCAGCTAAAAGAATTGCAAATAAAATTGAATCAATTATTAGAGAAGAAATGGATTTAATAGATGGACAAGAATGCTTGTTTCCTGTTGTGCTTCCAAGAGATTTGCTAGATGAAAGTGGACGATATGAATCTATTGGTCTTGAACTTGTGCGATTTAAAGATAGAAATAATAGAGACAATGTTCTAGGAATGACACATGAAGAAGCTGCAGTTCATTTGGCTCGAAATACGGTTTCTTCATATCAGCAACTACCTTTTATGATTTATCAAATACAAACAAAATTTAGAGATGAAGCTAGATCAAGAGGTGGATTGATAAGAGTAAGAGAGTTTACTATGAAAGATGCTTATTCATTTCATGAAACTCAAGAAGATTTAGAAAAGTATTATAAAAAAGTCTATGATTCATACATAAAAATATTTAAACGTATTGGAATGAAAAATTTTATTGTCGTTGAGTCAGACTCTGGAATGATGGGTGGAAAAGTTGCTCATGAGTATATGTTGCTAACTCCCATTGGTGAAGATAGTATTGTTATATGTAAAAACTGTGGATATAAATCTAATATGGAGGTTGCAGTTTCAAAAAGGGATAAAATTCGAAGTGAAGAATTTAAGCCGCTTGAAAAAGTTTATACGGGTGAAGCAAAAGAAATATCTGAAGTTGTTGAATTTTTAAAATTAAAAGACAATACAAAAACTTTAAAGGCAGTAGTTTTTAATATAAAAGGTGATGCAAACACAAATGTTTTATGCTTTATTAGGGGTGATTTAGAGATTAACGAAGCAAAGCTTAAGAAGGTTGTCAAAAAAGACATTGTACCAGCATCTTTACAAGACAGTGCTTTGGTAGCTGGAAATATTGGTCCTGTTGGATTGAATGAAAATGAAAATTTAATTGTGGTGTATGACGATTCAGTTAAAGGGCTTACAAATGTTGTTGTTGGTGCAAATGAAGATGCTTATCATATGATAAATGCTTGCGAGGGAAGGGATTTTTATGCCAATACTACTTTTGATATTGCAAAAGTACAAAAAGGTGATAAATGCATTGTATGTGGCTCGCCATTAACTATAGAAAATGGTATTGAAATTGGCAACATATTCCAATTAGGTACTAGATATACCGAAACCATGAATATGAATGTTCTTGATAAAACAGGGAAAACATTCCATCCAATTATGGGGTGCTATGGCATTGGTGTAGGCAGAGCAATAGCTTCAATAGCTGAAGAAAAATCCGATGATTTTGGACTAATTTGGCCAATGTCAATTGCTCCTTGGCATGTATATTTATGTCCAATTAGATTTAGTGATGAGGATATTAATTCGAAAACTTTAGAGATATATGACAATTTAAAAGATCATGGGATTGAAGTTTTGCTTGATGATAGGGATGTATCTCCTGGTTTTAAGTTTGCAGATTGTGATTTAATGGGAATTCCTATTAGGGTTGTCGTTAGCAAAAAGCTCTTAGAAAAAAATGAGCTAGAAATACAACTTAGAGAATCAAAAGAAAAATTTAATGTTCCAATCGACAATATAGTTTTAGAGATACAAAAAATTATAACTCATGCTATAAAAAGTCATTGCTAAAAGTTTCCTATAATGATGAGAGATTGATGTTATGAAAAAGCAAAAACCAATAATTATTGTTGTTTTAGTTTTAGTGATTTTATTATCAACTATTTTTACAGCTAGCTGTGCTACTAGTGCACCATCTCCTAAAGTTCCACCAAAATCAAATGCTATACCTAAAACAAAAATTAATCAAACACATCTAACAGATGAAAATATTTTAAAAGATCTAGCAGCTTGTTTTGGCAACTTATTTTATAATGTTTCAGAAGAAAAAATTAATTCTGTCTCTTCAACAAAAAAGCAAGTTTCAGTTGAGGCAACTTTTAAAGCAAATATTAAAGGTAAAAATTTACGAGTTTCGTTGATATTTAATAATGATTTAGATGATGCAACAAATAACAACATATCATTTAAAGCAGAATACATAGACTCTAAAGAAATAATGTTTTTTACTCTTTTTCAAGATAATCCTTTTATAGAAGAGCGTATTGAAGGGGAGGAACCCAATCAAAAAACTGTGTTGTATTATCATTACAAGCTTGATTTTAAATTTGGTTCAGAAAGTTCTTTTGTAATACCATTTGTGAGTGACAAAAAGTTTATTCCATTAAAAAATAAAAACACAAGCACAAAAACAATGCGAAATGAAATAAATGATAGCGTTAATAATATTGCAAGGTTTATGGCAGAAAATTTAGTTGGAGGAATAAATAGAAAAGGGGAATACTATAGAGAGGAAAACGATGATTTTTATACTAGATCATATGATATCACATTTGATATTAAAGAGACTTTCAAAAAACTTGCGCAAAACTCTCGTCTAGCTAAGCAAAATCCAACTAACTATCCCATTACTCCAGCGCAAAAACAACAAATAATTGATTTCGAAGATGCGATTTCAAGTATTATTGGAATTAATTTAACTGAAGGAAGAACTGAATTTGAAATAGCAACTAATGTGGTTGAAAATGCGATGCCTCCAGCTACTTTAAGGTTGCAGTTTGAAGTGAAAAACATTGCTAAAGCAACTGTTTTTGGCGGAAATGATGTGATATTAAAGTCATTTCAAGCAGATTTCCATGTTGAAGCTGATGAGGCCACTAAAGATACTAATTTTAGGTTTAAAGGAAAGGAGTACAATGCTTCTTTTACCATGGAAACTTTTGAAAACACATATGTTCTAAAAGAAATAGACTTAGATTTAAATAATTCAACACCAGTGCTTTTTAATGATAATTATATAATTATGGAAGCTGAAATTAAAAACTTCAATTCACCGCAATTTCCTATTTTAAATGAAAAAATTAACAATTCAGCAACTATAACTATGATCGAAGTTGTTTCTCAATATACACCTGCATCACATCGTGAAAGTTGTCCTTGCCCACTTTTTTCAATGAGATTATACAATAAAAATCCACTTGTAGAAAATGAAGAAATAGAAGAGCTTTTTAGTTTTTATATTAAAGAAGGAACATTGTATATCAATGCTCTCGTGGGGGATAATGAGGCAAAAAGCACANAGTGGAGTGTTGATGCTGGTAAAAATTTTATTGATGATTTTCTTGTGGAATTTAACAATTATTATAAAAACAAATTATTTAATTTAGTGGAGCCAGAAAATAGAGATGGAGTAATTGCTTCTAGCGAAATGACATTAATTTCAAAGTTTTTGACATATTTTTATGCAAACAGCACGATTGCTAATGATTCACTTAGTGCTTATATAAATATTCCATTAATAGCACAAACAGTTTTTCACAAAAATCCCTTTGCAGATAAACCAACTTTTTTACACGATGATTTGTTTGCAATGTGGAGTATGCAGTTAGGTTCAGATCCAGAGAGCATTAAGCAGGGGAAATTTGTTGCACAAGGATTTGTAGATGGATTTTTCTTTGACGAAAAAGCAACATTTGAAGTTTATAGTTCTAAGATATCTGATATGATTCAAGTGGTTGAAAGCGTTGAAGCGGGCAAGTACAAGATTTTAGATGATGGGGCTGACCTTAGCATATTGGTTATGCCAACTCCTTGATTTAAGATAAGGCTATTAATGATATAGCTATAGAATTTTATAATTTTAGTCATTGTATTAAAAAAGCTGATGCTTTTTAGAGAGTGTCAGCTTTTAAAATAGTTTAATAATTTTATTTTTACTTAAACATGTCTTTATAGTTTAATAGTTTTATCTTTACTTAAACATGTCTTTCATATTGTAAAGGCCTGGTTTTTGTTTAGATAAAAATAGGGCAGCTTCTACACTTCCATTTGCAAAAACAGCTCTATCTTCAGCTTCATGTTTAAAGGTTAAAACTTCTTTATCGAGAATAAATAGAACTTCATGCTTTCCTATAATAGAGCCTCCACGTATTGCATGGATTCCAAGTTCGTTTTTAGGGCGTTTGCCTAAGATTCCTTCTCTACCATTTACTGTACTGCTAATTTTAGTGTTGTCTTTAACTGCATTTGCAAGCATTAGGGCAGTTCCAGAAGGGGCATCTATTTTTTGATTGTGATGTTGCTCAATGATTTCTATGTCAGAAATAGCTCCAATCGTTTTCGCAACTTTTTCAATTACGGAAATTAGAGTATTAATACCTATAGACATATTCCCTGATTTGAAAATAGGAATTGATTTTGAAGCTTTTTCAATGTTTTTTTCGTCATTTTGATCAAAGCCCGTTGTTGCAATTACAATAGGTGTTTTTGTTTTTAATGCATAAGGTAAAATATCATATAGAGCTTCTTTTGTCGAAAAATCAATAATACAGTCAAATTTTTCGTATGTAGGTATGTCTGAAATAGAAACATACACAGGTATATCTAACTTGACTTGATGTGCATATTTATCAACTCCAATAATATGGTCAAAATGTCCGCTTTTTTGAGCTGCTTTAATGACATGTAAACCCATTTTCCCAGCCGCACCATTAATAAGTAATCTCATAAAATACCTCTATTTTATTAAACCAAGTTTAATCATCTCTTCTCTAACAAATTGTTCTTTTGAACATGGAGTTAAGGGAAGCCTTAGTTCATTTTTGCATAAATTCATTAAACTTGCTGCACATTTGATAGGTATAGGATTAACCTCACAAAATGCAGCTGAAACAAACGGATTAACTTTAAATTGGAGTTCTCTAGATTTTAAAATATCACCAGCAAGAAAGTTTGCGACAATGTCATGCATTAATTGTGGTATAACATTGCTAACAACACTAATAACCCCAATTCCCCCTAAAGATAAAATTGGTAATACGATGCCATCATCACCACTATACAAATCTAATAGTCCTTTAGTTAATCTAGCTACTTCAGAAATTTGAGAAATATTACCGCTAGCTTCTTTTATAGCAATAACATTTTTACAATTTTGTGCAATTTCAAGTGCAGTATCAGGGTTTATATTTACACCAGTTCTTCCCGGAACATTATACATAATTATTGGAATTTTAACGCTATTAGAAACTGCTTTATAATGTTCAACTAGTCCTTTTTGGGTGCATTTATTATAATATGGGGTAACAGTTAGTAATGCATCGGCACCGAGGGTCTCATTTTCTGTAGCATAGCTTATAGTTGTATGAGTGTTATTACTCCCAGCACCTAGAATGACAGGAACTTTTTTGTTTACAAGTTCTATAACAGTTTTTGAAACTGATACTCTTTCAGCTCTTGATAAAGTTGTAGGTTCACCCGTAGTGCCATTGACAACTAGGGCATCAGCCCCATTATTTAATTGAAATTTTACTAGTTTTTCTAGTGAATCAAAGTCTACTCTATCATCTTTCATTGGAGTGATTAGTGCAGTTGCTACACCTTTAAATATTGACATAATTATTTCTCCTTGTCTGTTTTGTTAGGGTATACCCAACTTAATGTGTATATGATTTAATCATTCTATTTAGCGTGTTTTATCATATATTCAGCTATTTGGATTGTGTTTGTTGCGGCACCTTTTCTAATGTTGTCTGCTACGACCCACAAATTGCATCCAGATGCTACTGTATCATCTATCCTTATTCTTCCTACAAAAATTTCATCTTTATCTTCAGCATAAATTGGCATAGGATATAAATTTTCAGCTGTATTATCTAACACAATAATACCAGGCATATTTTCTAGAGCTTCTTTAATTCCTTCAAGTGTACAGGGTTTTTCAAACTCTAAATTTACACTTTCCGAGTGACCGTGAAATACAGGTACTCTAACCGTGGTTGCTGTAACTTTGATGGAGTAATCGTTTAATATTTTTTTGGTTTCTTCTATCATTTTCCACTCTTCTTTTGTATAGCCATTTGGCAAGAATGTATCAATGTGTGGAATTAAGTTGTTTTTAATTGGATATATAAATTTATTCATAGTTCCATTTGCTAAATCGTTGTAACCTTGCAATCCAGCGCCAGAAACAGCTTGATAAGTGCTGAATATCACTCTTTTTATTTTATACTTATCGTGTAGTGCTTTCAATGGAACAACTGCTTGTATTGTAGAACAATTTGGATTTGCGATAATCCCCTTATTATTAAACGCCTCTTCTCCATTTACTTCTGGCACTACTAAAGGAACATCTTTTTCCATTCTCCAGCAACTAGAGTTATCTATGACTATAGCACCTTCTTTAACAAACAAAGGGGCATATTCTTTACTAATTGTTCCACCAGCTGAAAATAATGCAAAGTCAATATTTTTTCCTTTAATATTTTCTGGAGTCAATTCAATAACTGTAAGTTCTTTTCCTAGCAAGTTAATTTTTGTGCCTGCAGATCTAGCACTTGCGAATAAATAGTAATTTTCTACTGGGAGTTTTTTTTCTTCTAACACTTGAAGAAATTTGTTTCCAACCATACCAGTCGCGCCTACAATTGCTAAATTATATTTTTTCATATTAATTCTCCTATATTTGTTTAAACTGATATAAAATATAGCAAAATCTTTATTATAAGTCAAACTATGTATACTAATATATTAGTATTGTTTAGAGCTTCTAGGAATTGTGTTTACAAAAAAGGCACTGATGTGTATAATAGCAATTAGTTATAAATTTATATTACAAGGATTTAATATGGCAAAAAACAAATCAAAAATAAATGAAAAATCATTAAAAGTAAAATTAATAGGTAATTTGGAATTAGTTGAACAAAATAGGAATGAGCCTCATAAAGGTGCATACCCTGGTGGAAGATTTAAAAGATTTTTTGATACATTTAAAGCAAACTTTCAACCCCTAATGATAGCGAATTTATGTTCAATTTTATTTGTTCTTCCTATAATAGCTTTAATAATGTTTTTTACAATGCAAGGTATTGAGAAAATAGGCTATATGATTGCTAAAATCAATGAGCCATATTTAATGAGTTCTTTTGGGGTTGGCCTATCAGATGGCATGTCAATAGAGGAAGCTAAAAGCATATTATTAAACAGTTATAGAGTTTTAGTTAGTGCAATAGCATTAGGTCTTCCATTGCTCGGTTTTGGAATTGCAGGCAATTTATCTATAACAACAAAACTCATATGGGGAGAATCTTTGCTTATTAAAAAAGATAAACAAGGAAGGGATGTTCCAAGAGTTATAACAGAGTTTTTTAGAGGATTAAAAAAATTTTGGAAGGAAAATTTTATAATTATGTTAATAACAGCCGTTGTTTTTGGAGGAGTAGCAAATTTACTTTTAAATTTCATAGAGGCGTCTTGGATTAATCATTACAAAGCTACTGATATCATTTCATTGATTTTTGCAATATTGATAACATTGATATATTTTCCGTTTTTTGCTAATCTTTTACCAACAACTGTAACATATAATTTAAAAGCTAAATATAAAATTAAAAATGCCCTAATTTTAACTATTACATTTTATGTGCCTGCATTAATAATGTTTGTTTTTGCGATATTACCTTTTGTTTTGTTGGCAGCAGGCAAAATATTTTCTTTAATTATGTTTGTATTTATTTTATCTTTTGGAATTAGTTTTATGTGTTTAATTTTGGTAAATTATAATGACTATAATCATGAAAAAATAATCGAACCACTTTACCAAGCAAAAATTAAAGTTGAATTAAAAAAAGAAAGAAGAGCTAGAAGAAAAAAGAAATAAATTTTTGTTGCAGTATATAAGTTATTTTTGTTTTTTTATATTGTTTTTGGAGGCATTATGGTCAGGCAAAGTCAAATTTATAGAGCCATAACATTTAAAGATAAAGCTCGCATTGCCGCAATTGATACTACTGATATAGTAAATCAATTAATTAAGATGCATGATTTATCTCCTTTAGCGACAGCAGTTTTAGGTAGAGCTATAACGCTTGGTGCCTATATATCTTCCAATTTAAAAAACAGTAATCATAAGTTTAATTTAATCATTAATGGGGGCGGTCCTGTAGGGCAAATATGTGTAGCAGGTAATGGTAATTTGGAAATCAAGGGATATCTAGAAAATCCGAAAGTTTCATTACCTTTCAAGGATGACAAGCTTGATGTTGGTGGTGCAGTTGGCAAAAATGGATACATTAGTATAATACAAGATTTGGGTTTAAAAGAATTATATACTGGAAGTGCAAAGCTTGTTTCTGGAGAAATTGCAATAGATTATGCAACTTACTTGTTGCAAAGCAATGGAGTAAAAAATGCAGTAATTTTAGGTGTTTTAGTTGATAAGAATGGCTGCCAAGCATCCGGTGGATTAATAATAGAGTTGATGCCAGGGGCTGATGAAAATCATATTTTTGTGTTAGAAGATATTATTTCTTTGATGAGTAATTTTTCTAGTTTATTAAAGGAAAAAACAATTGAAGAAATTATGGATTTTTATTTTGGGCATTTTGAGACTACCGTTTTATCAAATGATAAGATAAAACTAAAATGTGATTGCAACAATAAAATACCAAACATATTAAGAGGTTTAGGTGAGTATAGTGTAAGAAAAATGCTTCAAGAGGATAAAGAAATAGAAGTCAAATGCGACTATTGTTCAAAAAAATATACATTTAATGAGGACTTAATAAACAAATTATTTTCTTGAGTTATATTAAAAAATGGATAAAGAAGAAAAGAAAAACATAGAAACATTTTATCAAAGTGCTGAAATTAGCGCTTCTATTGCTGATGATTTTGTTGGCGAAAAACAGTATACACAGGCAATAAGAATGCTGTGGGAAGCATATAATTTTTCAGGTAAAAGTATTTATTTAGAAAAGATAGCTATTTTATACGGAATTATTGATGGTGCTGAAGAAGAAGGGATTAATTTGCTTGCTGATTTGTACATTAATAATTCTGATATGAATATAAGCAAAAAAGCATTGATTATTAATGCTCTTCATTTAAAACTAAAATCTCAAATTGTTAGTGAAGATGCAAGCTTTGGTACTGCTGATGCTGATTTTATTAATGTATTAGATGAAATAGCAGAAAATATTGGTGCAGAAGTTGTAGAAAAAAACAGAGAACCTTTTTACATATATGACAAAAATACTGCATACATAAATGATATAAAATCTAAAGTTACTTCAGCTTTTGAAAGATTCGATGATAAAGCATATTTTGCAATTCAAAATGAAATTCTTTCTTTAGTGAATTTTAAAAAATATGAAGAACTTCTAACTACTGTTATATATATTGGTCTGACATATAATGCAGATAACCTAATCGTACCTTTAGTTGAAAAATTGCTTGAGCTTGATAATTCAAATCAATTTGCAATAATTGCAGCTTTAACTATAAGTAAAGAATTAAAAATTAATCCTTTTAAATTCAACATCGATTTATTAGTTACAGTTCTTGCTAATAAGTATATTGAAAAAAAATCATATAATCAATTAGGGCTTTTGCTTCTTAATATGCCATATTCTCTTTGTAAAAATGCTGTGCTAGTTGCACTTGTGGCTTTGTCAAAAGTAGATGAGCATGCTTTAAAAACTTTATATGCTATGGCTGCACAATATATGAATATTGGGAATTTAGATGCGGCAAAGAAATATATTGAGATAGGAAAAACAATATATCCTCGAAGTCCTTTGTTTTTATATTTAGATTGGTATAAGGACAATTATTTTAGTTTTGTGCAATTAGATATTTTAAATAATAAAGACAAAATTAGTGCTTTATTGTTAAAAGAACTTATTTTGGAAGTTGAATTATATGAGAAAAACTTTAATAGTATTGATGGAGCTAGTGATGAATTAAAAACTGTGTCTATGCACCCTCTTGAAAAGTGGAAGTTTAGAGAAAGGATATCTATTTTATTATTTCTTGGCTGCATTCAGGACATTAATGCTTTATTTGATAGATTAGTTACACATAGCAACAGAAAGTCATATTTTAATTTTTTAATTAAGGAAATATCTTCTGCTTATCATGAACTGCCTGTTAAAATGAGTATATTTACAGCTATCCAATACATTAATAAAGATTTTCAAAATAGAGCATTCACACTATTTAATAAATCTATATTTACTGGTAAAATTACCACACAAGTTTTTGATGAAAATGATTCCAATTATAAAAGATTAAAAAAAGCTTATGTTGATATTGCAACAAACTTGTTTTTTATTGATGTTTCAATTGATCGAAGATTGCTAAAAAAAATTATTATGTATTTTGAAAAAATTGATGAGATTGATAAATATTCATATAATGATTATTTAGCTGCAATAATGACTGTATATTATAAGCTAATAGAGACTGATTCAGATATTAATTTTGTTTATCAGGCTTTAAAAGTTGACGTTAAAGCTGTAAAGATTTTGGCAAAAAAATATGGGGAGATTTTTGGTTACAGTTAAAGAAAGTATTGTCCAATATATTTAAGGGGGCTATTAAGAAACTAAAAAATTTTTAACATTTTTTCTTTGTAAAAAACAAACATGACAAGGGGAAGGCTGTTTTCGATATTAATTGAAACATAAATGCATTTATGAGTCACCTTCAAGGCTTTCTTAACAGCCCCATGTTTTATTGCATTTAAGTAGGTTAAACTTATTCTTCCAAAACTTTAATAAAAACTTCTTCATCGAAACAATTTGTTAATGCAGGAATTTTTTTAAAAATCAAAAATCTTGTAAGCACAGCTATTCCTAGACTTAAAAATCCACCTACAACAACATCGGATAAGAAGTGAGCACCATATATAACTCTACTAATTCCTGTTAATGCTGTAATTAGACTTGGAACAAGCCAAAAAATCCATTTATTTTTATTGAATTTTTGGCTTAACATAGGAAAGATTATTAATCCAAAACTAACTCCTGCAGATGAGGTGTGTCCTGAAGGAAAGGATGCAAAGGCACCGTTATCAATGCTTTTAAAAAGTTGTTTATATTCAGGAGTATAATATTTAGGTTTAATTATACTGTTTGGAATATACCATGGTCTAAAAGCACCTTTTCCTAGCCAATAACTGCTTATAGTCTCTTTATTGTTTTGATAAAAAGAGTCTACCATTGTACGATATCGTTGTCTTGCAAAAAACAATTTTCCCAATTGTGTAAAAAGGCCAGTTAGGGCAGCGAGAATAGCAAAAAACATTAGTACAATAAAAAGCTTTTCAATAAACAATTTGGGTAATTTTGTGAATATGTATAAAGTAAATGCACTAAATAAGACAGTAAAAACTGATATATAAACATATATTAAAAACAAATCTTCTTTCAATATGTTTTCTTTTGCCCATATGAAAAGAGATATATAACCAGCTACAGTTATAATTATACCGCCTAATTTGAATATAATTTTCCAATTTTTATTTAATTTTGAAAAATTTTTAACAAAAATTGTCGCTCCAAGGAATGGAATGAAAAGAAAGGTTGGAAGTGTTCCTAAAACATCGCCAAGATTTGCTAGTATTGATTTTGTGTTATAAATGGCATTGCTAACTTCCAAATCTAAAAAAGCCGAAATTAATAAAAGTGTAACAAATAGAGTTGATGTTAATCCTATAAAAAGCCATTGATTTTTTGATAAATTTTTCATTTTATACCTCGATAATATTTGTGAATTAAACTTGTGCTCATTGATTAATAAATAAGTTTTTCTCGTAAATAATTTACTAGTTCATTAATTTGAATACGTTCTTGTTCCATTGTGTCTCTATCACGGATAGTTACACAACTATCATCTATGGTTTCAAAGTCTATTGTTATACAATAGGGGGTACCAATTTCATCTTGACGTCTATAGCGTTTGCCAATTGAACCACTTACATCGTATGTAGCAGGGAAATGTTTGCATAATTTGTCAAATACCTCATCTGCAACATCAGATAATTTTTTTTGCAAAGGAAGAACAGCAACTTTATATGGTGCAAGTGCATGATGTAGTTTTAAGACAACTCTCATATCATTATTTGGCAAATCTTCTTCTTCATAAGCATTACATAAAAATGCAAGCACCATTCTATCAACTCCTAATGAAGGTTCTACGCAATAAGGCACATATCTTTCGTTTGTTATTGGATCTACATATTCTAATGATTTTCCCGATGCTTGAGCGTGAGCTTTTAAATCGAAGTCAGTTCTATCCGCTATACCCCACAATTCTCCCCAACCAAAAGGAAATAAAAACTCAAAATCTGTGGTTGCAGCACTGTAGTGAGACAATTCTTCAGGATCATGGTCTCTTAATCTTAGTGCTTCTTTTTTAATCCCAAGTTCGATTAGCCACTCTTTACAAAAGTTTTTCCAATAATTAAACCATTCTAAATCAGTGCCAGGGGCACAAAAAAACTCAAGTTCCATTTGCTCAAATTCTCTTGTTCTAAATATAAAATTACCGGGGGTAATTTCATTTCTAAAGCTTTTACCAATTTGCGCTATACCAAAAGGAATTTTTGCTCTACAAGAACGCAATACATTTGCAAAGTTAACAAAAATTCCCTGTGCAGTTTCAGGTCTTAGATAAATTGTATTAGTAGATTCTTCTGTTACACCTTGAAATGTTTTAAACATCAAATTGAATTGCCTAATGCTTGTATAATCGAGAGCTCCACATGTCGGACATTTAATAGAATTAGATTTTATATATTCTTCCATCGCTTTATTGTCAAGAGAAGAAATATTCATTGAAATGTTTTTTTTCTTGTTATAATCTTCTATCAAAGTATCAGCTCTATGTCTTGAATGGCATGATTTACAATCCATAAGCGGATCAGAAAATCCTGCTAAATGTCCGCTGGCTTTCCATACATCAGGATTCATTAAGATTGCACTATCTAATCCATAATTTAGTTTGCTTTCTGTTACAAATTTTTTCCACCAAGCTTTCTTTACATTATTTTTGATCTCAACACCTAGTGGACCATAGTCCCATGTGTTAGCTAAGCCGCCATAAATTTCACTTCCTGCAAAAATAAAGCCCCTTCCTTTAGCAAGAGCCACAAGTTTTTCCATCGTAAGTTTTGACATAACATCCCCTTAACATATCTATAAAATATTAGATACATATTAAACTTTTTGAACTTTACTGTCAATAAATGCAGCATTAATGTTTTAAATTATGCATTTAAAGGTGTTTTTATCAAAAGATGTTTACTTATAAGATTTCTATTAAACCAAAGTTCTTGTTTATAGATATGCCTTTGTTGTATAATTTTCGCATGAGTAAAATTGTAAAATTTAATAATGGTTTAAGATTAGTTTTGCAAAATATTTCGCATTCTCGTGCAATCGCAATAGGGGTTTCTATTGGTGTTGGTAGTTCATTTGAGAACAACAAAACTAATGGACTTGCACATTTTACTGAGCATATGCTGTTTAAAGGAACTAAAACTAGAAGTGCTTTCGATATAGTTAATTATTTGGAAATGATTGGAGTTAATATCAATGCTTATACAAGCAAAGAACAAACAATGTATTACACTCTTTCATCTTTTGAGTATATGGAGCAATGCCTAGAGGTTTTATCAGATATCTTTTTTAATTCAACATTTAATGAAAATGAAATTGAAAAAGAAAAAGGTGTTATTATAGAAGAAATAAATGCAGATTTAGATAATCCAGAAAGTGTTTGTGTTGACAATCTTGCAAAGGCATACTATGGTGAGAAAAATTATGGACTAAAAATTTTGGGAAATATAGAAAACATAAAAAAATATAATAGCCAGGATTTTGTCGAGTTTGTAAAAAATTTTTATACTTCTGATAATGTTGTAATTTCTATTGCAGGCAAGCTTGATGAAGAAAAATCAATTGCTTTGGTTGATAAATATTTCAATCGAAATTTTGTTAATACAAAAAAGTTAGAAAGATCTACAGATATAAATTTACAATTTGACTCGCAGGTATTTATTAAAGACACTAAACAAGCCAATATTGCAGTAGCCTTTCCAACATATAGTGCTATGGAAAACAGCTACATACACACGGTTTTTAATAATTTGACGACAGGAGGCATGTCTTCTAGGTTGTTTCAAAAAATAAGAGAAGAGTTGGGGCTTGTTTATGACATAAGCTTATATGCTTTAACCTATAAAAATTGTGGAAATATGGTCTTATATTTAGGAACGAGTAATAGTTTGGCTACTAAAGCTTTAGATTCAATCCGTGAAGAATTAGACAATATTAAATCATGTGGATTTACTGAGGATGAATTAAAAAAAGGCAAAGAGCAAGTTAAGTTAAAAATTATGCTTATGCAAGAACAAGCAATGTCAGTGATGCGAGCGAATGCTAGCAAAGTTGTTTTATTTGATAAAAGTTTTAATATCGATAAAGAATTAGAAAAATTAAACGAAATAACATTGCTTGATTTACTAGATTATGCTAATAAATACATTGATTACAACAAAATGGCGAGCAGTTATGTTGGAAGTGACATTAAATTAGATGTTTTGTCAAGTTTCAAATAAAGGACAGGTATTTAACCAAATTGCAGTTTTGTTTATAATTAAATTTTAATTTGACTCAAATATGTTATATAATAAAGTAGTATGTGTATATAATTAAACTAGACAAATAGACAAAATTACAAAAGGTGCAAGATTGAAAAAAAATAAGCGAGTTAAAACAAAAAAAGATGATATAAGACTTACTATTAACTTTACTGTGTTAGGTCTGTGTTTTTTGAGCATTATTCTTTTGTTTTTTAAGCCTACCAGGGATTTTCTATATGGAGTTTTTGGATATTCAATATATGTGTATATCCCCGCATCAATAATTTATTTGGTTTTATCTTTTACTGGATGGATTAAAAAAATTAATTCAAAAACATTAGTATCTATAGTGTTGTTGATACTTTCAATTTTGTCTACAATCCATGTCGGAACCAATAAGCAAATCATTAAAGATCCAAACTCAAACTACATTACTGCACCATATTATGCTGCAAATACCGTTGGTGGTTTAATGATGTCTTTGCTGTCTTATGTATTTATAGCAATATCTAGAGATTATGGTTTTGTATTAACGTGTGTTTTTATTTTGATGGCGACTATTCTTTTAATGACTATATATCCTTTAATTTTGATGATAGGGCGAGGTTCACGGGTAGAAAAAAAAGTTTGTATTAGAAAAAATTCAATGCCAACTACCGATCAGCCTCAACAATCAAGTTATGAAAATGATGAAAAAATATTACTTTATAATGATGAGTTGCCTCACCTTGAATCAAATGTAAGTAGTGCCCATAAGACTCTTTTTAGTAAAGAAATGCCTTCAAAAGATGAGAAGCGTTCTTTATTTGAATCTTTAACATCTGATGAAGAAGTTAGGGCAAGGGTGAATAAAGAAAGTGCAGAAATTTTATTTAACAAAAATAAGCCAGTTGAAACTACGAAAAAAGAATCTTTTAAAATTTTGAATGACTTAGAGGATAAAAAGGCAGATGTTTTATCTGATCAAAGACCCCGTAGCAGTGAGGATATTTTATTTGGTAATCATTTAGATGTTAAACAAACATTAGAAACGAGAGATTTTAATTTTGATTCCACAGAAAAGCCTAAAAATATGGAAGCATTATTTGGTGCAAAAGATGAAATCAACCCATCAACTTTGGAAGAGCAAAGGCAAGACAAGTTATCGGCATTAGATTATATTACAAAGCCATATGATCAATCTGAATACGATAAATATGTACAAACTTCTCCCTTTACACGTAATGCAATTGAGCAGCTTAATGAGGAAAATAAAGGCCGTTTTGCAGGTAATACAAATATTAAATCATCTGAAATTTATCAAAAACATGAAGATATAAGCAGTCAAGTGAGTGTTACTCAAACTTCATTTGATGATTTTGTTACTCAAGATATTTCTCGTAGTACAACCGAAAAACCTTTTTCATCAAATGATAGTTTTAAAGATCCATTACAAGAACCAAAAGCATCCGAATTGCCACTTTGGAAATCAAGGTTAAAAGAAAAAAGAGAAAACTCTATCATTGAAACAGCACATCAGATTTCTCTAGATGAGCACTTAGAAAGTTTAAATGAAGTAACATCTATATCTACAGAGTCTAATGAAAAGTCAAAGGAAAAAATTAAGATTAAAAGGAAATATAATCCTCCGCCGGTTTCGTTACTAACAAAATATGGCGGTGAGCTTTCCCCTGAACCTGAAAATTATGAGTTTATAAAGGCAAGAATAGATCAGACAATGGCTGAGTTTGATGTGCCCGCAAATGTGATAAATGCTCAAAAAGGACCTACTTTTACTCGTTATGAATTAGAATTGGGGGACGGATATAAAGTTACTAGACTGAGTCAATTAATTGATAATTTAAAAATGAGATTGGAGGTAAAAAATATTAGATTGCTAGCTCCAATCGGAGGAAAGAATGCTTTTGGGCTAGAAATTCCAAATAAAAAGAGATTAACTGTTGGCCTTAGAGAAATTATAGAGAGTGCAAGGTTTTCAAAACAAACAGATGGAATTGATTTGTGTTTTGGCATGACAAATGATGGTGATAAATATATAGCAGATCTTTCTAAGATGCCTCACATGCTCGTTGCTGGTGCAAGTGGTACTGGTAAGAGCGTGTTTTTAAATTGTGTAATAATTGGTTTACTATATAAATATTCACCTGAAGATCTCCGCATCATTTTAGTCGATCCAAAGAGGGTTGAATTAAATAAATACAAGGGTATTCCCCATTTATTAATCCCAGATACTATTAAAGAATATCAAGAAGCGGTAAATGCTCTCAAGATATTAGTTAAAGAGATGGATGATCGTTATAAAATTTTGGAAAATTCAAGTTGTGCAAATATTACGGAATATAATCAAATGTTTCCTAATAAAAAAATGCATAAAATTGTCTTAATAGTTGATGAAATGGCAGACTTAATGATGAAATCAAAAGGTTCAACTGAGTTTGAGGATTCTGTTGTTAGAATAGCGCAATTAGCAAGAGCTGCAGGAATTCATATGATATTAGCAACTCAAAGACCTGTTGTAGAAGTTATCACAGGATTAATTAAAAGTAATATTACTTCCAGGGTTGCTTTTACAGTTCAAAATGGACGTGATAGTAGCATTATATTGGATGAAACTGGCGCTGAAGAGTTATTAATGCTAGGTGATATGCTGTTTTCTTCCCCTACGTCAGGAGGTCTTGTGAGAATGCAAGGTGCTTATGTTAGTTCACAAGAAATAATGGATGTTTGTAATTATATTAAAGCTAATAATGAGGCTGATTTTGATGATGAACTTTTAGAAAAAATCGCACATAATCCAAATGATGATATAGTTGCAGAAATTTCTGCAGCTGAAAGAGCTGAAGAGAAAAAAATGCAACGAATAGAAGATGATGAAGAGTTAGCAAAAGAAGTTTTGAGATTTTTTATACTAAGAGGTAATGGTTCAATTTCAAGCGCTCAAACTAAATTTGGAATAGGATATGTAAAAGCTAAGCGAATTGTTGAGATGCTTGGTGAAAGAGGGTATTTAGGCCCAGAAACCAAAGGATCTACTCCTAGAACGATTGAAATAACAATAGAAGAGCTCGAAAATCTAATCGAGACAGGAACTTTTTAACAAATGAATGTCGGATTAATATCTTTAGGCTGTGATAAAAATCGTGTTGACAGTGAAAAGGTGCTATATTACTTAAAAGAAAATGGTTACGATATAATCACAGATTTAATGGATGCAGATGCTTTAATTATTAATACTTGTGCTTTCGTTGATAGAGCAAAAGAAGAAAGTGTGTCCATTATTTTAGAAGCTTTAGAAATTCAAAAAGAGAAAAACTTAAAAATTGTAATTATTGGTTGTTTAGCACAGCGCTATTTTGATACACTAAAAAATGAATTCCCAACAGCAAGTATTGTTTGCTTAGATAGATATGAAAGCATTCCAATTATACTACAAAGTGATTTCCCAGATTTTTTAAGCTGTAAAGAAAAAAATCTTAAATATAAAAATAACAGTTTTGACATTGTTAATATAGGAAGAATTTCAACAACTTTATCACATATTGGATATTTAAAAATAGCAGATGGTTGCGACAATTTTTGCTCATACTGCGCAATCCCTTTTATTCGAGGTAGATATAGATCGATACCTTTAGATGTTTTAATCAATGAGGCAAAGTTTTTAAAAAACAACGGTGTTAAAGAACTTATGATTATTGCTCAAGACACAACAAAATATGGGTTTGACTTGTATCACAATTATGGTTTGCTAGAGCTACTAAAAGAATTGACAAAGATTGATTTTTGGAAAATAAGGATTTTATATGCATATCCAGAACTTGTAGATGAAAAATTAATAAATTTTATTTCAGAAAATGATAAAATGGCAAAATACATAGATATGCCAATACAACATATTAACGATGATTTATTAATATCTATGAATAGAAAAGCATCTAAACATGAAATTATTGAAAAGATAAATAAAATTAAAAAAATAAACAGAGACATAGCTATAAGAAGCAGCTTTATTGTGGGTTATCCTGGTGAAAGCAAAAGTCAGTTTGTAGAATTATTTGAATTTATTGAAAAAGGCTTAATTGATCATGTTGGCATCTTTAAATATTCTAGAGAAGAAGGTACAAAGGCTTATGACTTAAAGCCTCAAATTCTAGAGAAAATTAAAAGTGAAAGATATGAAGCTCTTTATCAGGTGCAACATAGGAATGTTATCAGTAAAAATAGGGAGTTTATAGGTGCTAGAAGACAAGTAATTATTGATTATTTTGACGAAGATGTTAATTGTTATGTAGGTAGATTTGAACAATCATGTTTTGAAGTTGACAATATTGTTTACATAGATAAAAAAGACAAAAAAATTGAATCTGGAGATATACTTGATGTAGTTATTTATGATGCAGAACTTGATTTTTATGCATCATTTGTTGAGTAGGTTATGAATATGGAAAATAATATGAATATTAATAGCACGAATACATTTAAATTATGTGAATATCCAAGTACAATAAGAGATTTGTTGTTTATCAATTTCCCATTTTTACAATATAAAATTGCTGCCGATGGTTTAGATTGTAAGCTATCAATTGAAAATGCAAGTGTTGAAGATATAGAGGGGATAGTGAATCTTTTTAGCGATATTATCTATTCTGATGAAGATATTAGTTTAGCTGAATGTGCAGTTAGGTTATTGTATGAAAATAATATAAATATTGCGGTTGCTGAAAGCTGCACAGGAGGGATGTTGTCTTCAATGTTTATTGATGTGCCAGGAAGCTCGGAAGTTTTTTATGAAGGATTAGTAACTTATTCAAATATTTCAAAAATTGACAGGCTTTTTGTATCCGAGGATACCATTTCTGAGTTTGGAGCAGTAAGTCCAGAAACTTCTTTAGAGATGGCCCAAGGACTATTAAAGGATAATGTCATCATCGGAGTTTCAACAACAGGTATTGCTGGTCCTCAAGGGGGAAGCCAAGAAAAGCCAGTGGGAACAGTTTATATAACAATTGCAAATTTAGAGACTTTTATTACTCATAAATATATTTTTGATGGTAGCCGTAACGAAATAAGAAAATATGCCTCACAAATGGCAGTTTTTCATTTGATTGAGTTTTTGAGTAAAAACTATAAAGTTTGATTAATTAAAAGGTAAAGCAATGCCATTCAAGTGGATGGACATATCTAAATGCTTCTGAATTAAATCGACATCTCTTAAATCCATTTTTTTTGCTTGAAATTTTAATGACTAAGGATAGTAGTTTCATATTATCATACTTATCAATTTTTTGTTTTACTTGACTTTCATGCATTTTTAGTGCAGTTAGTTGTTTTGCTATATGTCTTTTTCGTGTAGTAATAAAAAAGTTGGGTTTTGAAGTGAAATAATAGGCTATTCCTTTCAAGTTTTTATTTGTAGAAAGCCCATATCGTTTAGCAAGCAAAATGTTCCCAGAATTAATAGCATAAAATTCTATAGCTTTTCCTGTCTTTATATGATCGGGATGGAATTCATTTTTAAGACTTGGATCAGGTCCCCAAATTAAATCAGGCGATATTTCCATTATTTTTTTGTAAAGTTCAATATTTAAATCTTCTTGAGAATAAAGACCTCCGTCAGAGAATGATAGGAATGATACAGATTGAGCGCCTAAAATTTTTGCAGATTCTGTAGCTTCAATTTCTCTTGTTTTTGCAAGCCATTCTTCTGAAATAGTATCGTTATCCGTGCCTAAGCATCCATCGGTTACGATAATAAAGTGTATTTCTACGCCTAATTCTTTTAGTTTTGCAACGGTTCCTCCAGCTGCAATTTCAATGTCATCTGGATGGGGTCCTACAAATACAACTTTTTTTAATTCGTTTAATTTAGGTTTTTTAGTCAAAAAATGAGCAATCAGTTTAAAAAAACACATAACACAACCTCCATAATAAATTAATCTTACATATAAATTATCTAAAGTTCAAGATTTATTAAAATGAATCGAGTTGAAGTTTAATATTATAGTTGATATTTTTTTGTTAAGTCGGTTTTTTTATTAAGGATATTAGTGCATTTTAGTTATAATGCTGTTAAAAGTTTTTATTTTAATGTTGACTTTTATGTGAGTATAATATATTATTTAATTGTGAGGTAAAAATTTATATTTATGACCTTTAAAAATACCATAAAATAAAAATATTGCAATTGAGAGGTAAATAATGGAAGATAAAAAAATGGAAGCTTTAAAGAAAGTGTTGACTCAAATCGAAAAGGATTTTGGTAAAGGTGCCATTATAAATATGGCAAACCAACAAACTGAGAAAATTGAAGTTATTCCGACAGGTTGCTTAGCCTTAGATAAGGCACTTGGAATAGGCGGATACCCAAGGGGGAGAATAATTGAAATATATGGTCCTGAAAGTTCTGGGAAAACAACTTTAGCACTTCATGCGATAGCTGAAGCACAAAAGTTAGGTGGAATAGTTGCTTTTATTGATGCTGAACATGCCCTAGATCCAGTTTATGCGGCAAATTTAGGTGTTGATTTGGAAAGGTTATATGTTTCTCAACCTGATAATGGAGAGCAAGCATTAGATATAGTTGAAGAGCTTGTTAAGAGTGGTTCGATTGATTTAGTTGTTGTAGACAGTGTAGCTGCTTTAACTCCAAAAGCTGAAATTGATGGTGAAATGGGCGAATCGCATATGGGCTTACAAGCAAGATTAATGTCTCAAGCTTTAAGAAAATTGACAGCTATTATAGGTAAAACAAAAACTTGTATCATTTTTATTAACCAATTACGAGATAAGGTAGGAATTGTTTTTGGAAGCCCAGAAGTTACAACAGGAGGAAAAGCATTAAAGTTTTATTGCTCTATAAGAATAGATGTTAGAAAAGGTGATGTGATAAAAGAAGGTGCTGATTTTGTTGGTAATAGAACTAAAATTAAAGTTGTTAAAAATAAGCTTGCAGCTCCTTTTAAGCTTGTAGAAGTTGATTTAATTTATGGACAAGGTTTAGCCCCACTAAATTGTTTGCTAGATATGAGTGTTGAGTTAGATTTAATTCAAAAATCAGGCTCATGGTATAGATATGAAGGAGAACAAGTAGGACAAGGAAAAGAAAAAGCCCTTTTATATTTGCAAGAAAACCCAACATTGGTTGCAGAGTTGGAAGAAAAAGTCAGAGCAACTTTTTAAAATTAATTTAAAAATTGTATAAAGTGTAGTAAATGATTTTATTATGATTAAGGGGTGATGCTTTTAGGTCTTTATAATTGACTTAAAAGGTATTACTCTTTATAATCGTAAATAGTGATATTATTCAGGGCGAACACTGAATTGATAGATCGAAATTTGAAAACTAAATAGGAGGTTAACTATGTTATGTAATCTTAATATTGCAATAACTAGTGCGCCTTTACCTAATTATGCTGTAGCAATGTTTACTTTATTCCCTACATTGATATTAGGGTGTGTTATAGGGTTTTTCGGATACAGAGCTTTATTAAAAAGACGTCAAATTGATGCAAATGTTGAATATAATAAAGTTGTTGAAGGAGCAAGGCAAGAAGCAGAAAAATTGCGTAAAGATGCATTAGTTGATGCCAAACAGGAACGAATCAGATTACGTGACGAATTTGATAAAGAAATCAAAGACAGACGTATAGAATTCCAAAAAACTGAATCTCGACTTATTCAAAAAGAAGAACAGATTGAAAAAAGGGCTGAGATATTAGAAAAAAAGATTGAAGATGCGGAACAAACTAAGCTAGAAAATGACAAAATTCAAGAAAAGTTAAATGTAATGAAAAAAGAACTAGCAACTCATCACGAGAGAATGTTAACTGAGCTTGAAAATGTTTCTGGCATGAATCGAGAGGAAGCAAAGAGTCTCTTAATCACCGAAATGAAAGAAGAAGCAAAAGCTGAAGCATTAAACATGATTAAGCAAATAGAACAGGATGCAAAAAATGAAGGTGACAAAAAAGCAAGAGAAATAGTAGCTTTGGCAATTCAAAGGTGTGCTGTGGATCAAGCTTCAGAAACAACAGTTTCAGTTGTGGCTTTACCAAATGATGAGATGAAAGGTCGTATCATAGGAAGAGTTGGTAGAAATATTAAAGCGCTAGAAAGCGCAACAGGGGTAGATGTAATAATTGATGATACCCCAGATGTTGTTACTTTAACTGGATTTGATCCCGTAAGGCGTGAAATTGCTAGAATCACTTTAAATAGACTTATTGCTGATGGAAGAATTCATCCCGGAAGAATAGAAGAGGTGGCTGAAAAAGTTAGAAAAGAAATGGACGCCGAAATCAAAGAAGCTGGAGAAAATGCTGCCTACGATACGGGAGTATATGGTTTACATCCTGAGATAGTGAAACTTTTAGGAAGAATGAAATATAGGACTAGTTATGGACAAAATGTATTACAACATTCATTGGAAGTTTCTTATCTTGCAGGGTTGCTAGCTGCGGAAATTGGAGCTGATATTAAACTATCTAAACGAGCTGGACTTTTACACGACCTAGGAAAGTCTGTAGATTACGAGTATGAAGGCACGCATATCCAAATTGGTATGGAACTAGCAAAAAAATATAAAGAATCTGATAAAGTAATTAATGCAATTGGTGCACACCATGGCGATATTGAGCCTCAAACTGTTGAAGCAATACTAGTTCAAGCAGCTGATGCCATAAGTGGTTCAAGGCCAGGGGCACGAAGAGAAAGCCTAGATTTGTATATCAAGAGGTTAGAAAATCTTGAAAGTTTAGCAAATTCGTTTTCAGGAGTAGAACAATCATTTGCAATTCAAGCTGGAAGAGAAATTAGAGTAATTGTTAAGCCTGAACAAGTAGATGATGTCAAAGCAGAATACTTAGCTAAAGATATTGCAAAAAAACTTGAGGAAGAATTAGAGTATCCTGGACAAATTAAAGTTAATGTTATTCGTGAAGTTCGTAAAGTCGAATATGCAAAATAGCTTTAAAAAACACAAAAACACGCTAAATACGGCGTGTTTTTTTGTTTTATATTCTTAATTGTATTTTGATGTTGAACTTATTTGATTTGGATTTTTTATTAAGCCGATTACGAGTCAAATGAGTTTGCTTTTTTAGTTATTTAAGCGTAACATTAAATATAAGATTTTAATAAATATATAATTTTATATATAGAGAGGACTAGAAGAATTATGATAAAGATATTAAAGGGTGGACATATTTACTCAAAAGGAGCTTTTATAAAACACAACCAAGATTGTGGTTATGACAAAACGATTGCATATAAAATTTTGAATTTACACAATCTTAAAGGTAGTATTATAAATAAAGATCAAGCATTAAATATAAAGTTTGATGTCATAACATCACATGATATTACCTATGTTGGAATTATCCAAACAGCTAAAGCAATTGGTTTAGAAAAATTTCCCATTCCTTATGTATTAACGAATTGTCATAATAGTCTTTGTGCTGTAGGTGGAACCATAAATGAAGATGACCATTCTTTTGGATTATCTGCAGCAAAAAAATATGGCGGTATCTATGTTCCTGCTCATGTGGCAGTAATACATTCCTATATTAGAGAAAATTATGCAGGTTGCGGGAAAATGATTTTAGGCAGTGATTCACATACAAGATATGGTGCACTTGGAACACTTGGAGTAGGAGAAGGTGGTCCAGAATTAGTTAAGCAAATTATTGGTGAAACATATGATATAAACATGCCTGAAGTTATTGCAGTTCACTTGAAAAATGCTCCAAGAAAAGGTGTTGGACCACAAGATGTTGCTATCACTTTGATTACTGAGGTTTTTTCTAGTGGTTTTGTTAAAAATAAAATTTTAGAGTTTGTTGGCGAAGGAATAAAAAATCTTTCTGTTGAATATCGAAATGGAATTGATGTAATGACAACTGAAACTACTTGTTTAACTTCTATTTGGGAAACTGATGAAAAAGTTGAAAAATATTTAGAAAAATATGGTAGGAAAGATGACTATTATAAGCTTTCTGTAGAGGAAGGTGCTTATTACGATGGTGTGGTTGAAATTGATTTAGCAAAAATTGAACCTATGATAGCAATGCCATTTCACCCAAGTAACGGAATTAAAATTTCAGAATTATTAAAAAACCCAAAAGAAATATTAGAGAAATTTGAAAAACAAGGGCAAGAAAAATTTGGCAGTAGTTATACTTTATTAGACAAATTGACGCCACAAGGTATTAAAATTGATCAGGCAATTATCGCAGGTTGTGCAGGAGGAATATATGATAACATTTTCGAAACTGCAAGAATATTAAAAGGTGCCAATATTGGAACTTTGCCTTTTAGTATCTATCCAGGATCTTTAGCCGTATATTATGATTTAATGAAAAAGGGGGTGCTTGGCTCTATTATTGAAGCTGGCGGTGTTGTTAAAACAAGTTTTTGTGGACCATGCTTTGGTGCTGGTGATGTTCCTGCAAACAATGGCTTTTCTATTAGACATGTAACGAGAAATTTTGAAAATAGGGAAGGCTCAAAACCAAATGAAAACCAAATTGCTTCAGTGGCACTTATGGATGCAAGAAGTATTGCAGCGACTGTTGCAAATGGAGGTTATTTAACAAGTGCGCTAGGAATAGATTATGACAATTCTATTGATGAATTCGAATATAATCCCAAGATTTATGAAAATAAAGTATACAATGGATTCAACCAAGAAAAATCTAATTTTGAACTTTTTTATGGTCCAAATATCGCGGATTGGCCAGCTATGGAAAAGTTGGAAAAAGAACAAGTTTTTGTTATTACTGCTTCGTTAAAAGATAGAGTGACAACAACCGATGAGTTGATCCCTTCTGGTGAAACATCATCATATAGAAGTAACCCTTTAAAATTGGCTGAATTTACTCTTTCAAGAAAAGATCCAGGTTATGTACAAAGGGCAAAAAAAGTTGTTAAAAACAAAAAAGAGTACATGGAATTGGTTGAAAAGATTTTAAATATTAAAATAAAGAAAGCAAACGTTACTAGTGCTATATATTCTAATTCTCCTGGGGATGGTAGCGCTAGAGAACAAGCTGCTTCTTGTCAAAGAGTTTTAGGTGGCGGTGCAAACTTTGCTATTAGTTACGCCACTAAAAGATATAAGTCAAATTTAATTAATTGGGGGATTTTACCTTTCATTGTTGAGGATGATGATTTTGAAGTAGGAGATATGATTTATGTGTCAGATATTTTTGAGTTAATTGACAAACTAGAAATTAATGCTATTTTGATACGTGACTCAAAAAAATATAAAATAAACTTAAAAATAGACAGTTTAACTGAAAAAGAAAAAGAAATAATAAAAGAAGGTTGCTTGATTAATTATCAAAGAAAAAAGAGGGTAGAAAAGTGAGTAAAGAAATGATTTATGATATTAAAAACGAAACTATGAAAAGGGAAGACATGGAAAATCTTCAATTAGAAAAATTTAAAAAAATATTACACTATGTTTACAAAAATGTTCCATATTATAAAAACAAGTACGATTTAGCAGGATTTCATCCTAGCATGGTGAAAACATTAAATGACATTAAAAAAGTTCCTTTTACTGAAAAAAGTGATTTAAGAGATGCATATCCGTATGGGCTTTTGGCTGTACCAACTAGCCAATTAAAAAGAATTCATGCATCAAGCGGAACAAGTGGCAAGCCAACAGTTGTTTGTTATACCGAAAATGATATGGAAGTTTGGACCGAATGTTGTGCTAGAGTATGTGTAGCTGCTGGTTTAACATCAGATGATATTGTTCAAGTTTCTTTTGGATATGGTTTATTCACTGGAGCATTGGGAATGCATCAAGGTGCGAGTAGGGTTGGTGCTGCAATTATTCCAGCAAGTTCTGGCAATACAGAAAGGCAAGCTATGTTGTTAAAAGATTTGAAAGCCACAGCATTAGTATCTACTCCTTCATATGCACTACATATTGCAGAAATTGCTCGCAAATTAGGCTATGATATTAAAAAAGATTTTAATCTTAAATTAGGTTTATTTGGCAGCGAAGCTTCCTCTGAAGAAATGCATATTGAAATTGCCAAACAATTAAATCTTTTTACTACTGATAATTATGGACTTTCCGAAGTTATTGGACCAGGAGTTTCTGGGGAGTGTCGAAAAAAGAAAGGAATGCATATAAATGAAGATCATTTTTATCCGGAACTAATTAACTCAGATACATTAGAGCCAGTTAAAAGTGGGGAAGTGGGTGAACTTGTTTTGACCACTTTAACAAAGAATGCGATGCCAGTAATTCGCTATAGGACTAAAGATATTTGCAAACTAGACTATTCGCCATGTGAATGTGGTAGAACAACAGTTAGAATGTCTAAAATTTTAGGCAGGTCAGACGACATGCTAATCATTAGAGGAGTTAATGTATTTCCATCACAAATTGAATCTGTAATAATGGATATCCCTGAAATAGGCTCACAATATGAAATCATTGTTACAAGAGAAAACAATATGGATAGACTTGAAGTTAGGGTTGAAGTTGCAGATGCTTCACTCCTTACTGACTATAAAAAACTTATGGATTTAAGTAATAAAGTTAAGCACAACTTGAGAGTTGTGTTGCAAATTGATGCCCATGTAAAGCTTGTTGAGCCTTTATCATTAAAGCGATTTGAAGGAAAAGCAAATAGAGTTACAGATTTAAGAAAAAAAAGTTAGAAAGCTACAAAATAGGAGAATAAAGCATGAAAAGATTGATGATAGCAAATGAGGCTATTGCAAGAGGAGCGTATGAAGCAGGTGTTAAGGTCGTGTCATCTTACCCTGGTACCCCTTCTACAGAGATAACAGAATTTATTTCTAAATATGATGGAATCCATGCCGAGTGGGCACCAAACGAAAAGGTTGCATTAGAAGTTTCAATTGGTGCAAGTATTGCAGGTGCTAGGGCGATGTCTTGTATGAAACATGTAGGGGTTAATGTTGCTGCAGATCCGCTTTTTACAGCCTCCTATACTGGTGTAAACGGTGGTTTGGTTTTGGTCGTAGCTGACGACCCAGCAATGCACAGTTCTCAAAATGAACAAGATAGCAGATTTTATGCTAGAAGTGCACATGTTCCAATGCTAGAACCTGCTGATAGTTTAGAGGCAAAAAATTATGTAAAATTAGCATTTGACTTAAGCGAACAATATGATACTCCAGTCATGATTAGACTCACAACACGTATTGCACATAGTCAAAGTTTAGTTACTGAAGAACCAAGAATTGAGATTGAGTTAAAAGAGTATAAAAAAGATGTAAATAAATTTGTGATGATGCCAGCTATGGCTAGAGGAAGACATAGAGTCGTTGAAGAAAGAGAAAGACAGTTACGAAGTGACTTAGAAAATAATAAAATCAATATAAATAGAGTTGAATATAGAGATAAGAGAGTTGGAGTTGTTTGTGCAGGAGCGCCGTATCAATATGTAAAAGAAGTAACAAATGCTTCTATTTTTAAACTAGGGATGGTTTATCCTATTCCTGTAAAGCAAATATTTGAATTTGCTAAAAATGTTGATGAGTTAATAGTTATAGAAGAATTAGAACCATTTATAGAAGATCACTTGAAAGCAAACGGAATTGAGTGTAGTGGAAAATCAATTACAGGTTTACAAGGCGAGCTCTCAACTGGCGTAATAATGGAAAAATATTTAGGGCAAAAGAGGGTGATGCCTATGGGAGATTTGCCTAGCCGTCCTCCAGTTATGTGTGCAGGTTGTCCGCATAGAAGTGTTTTTTATGCTTTAAATAGATTGAAATGTACAGTTACTGGAGACATTGGATGTTATTCATTGGGGGCAAACTATCCGCTAAATGCAGTTGATGTTGTCCTTTGTATGGGCGCAAGCATTGGCATGGCGCATGGTTTTGATAAGGCAAAGTCAGAAAAATCAAAAAATTTAGTTGCTGTGATCGGTGATAGCACATTTGTTCACAGTGGCATCACTGGAATTATTAATGCTGTATACAATAACGGCTCATCGACAACGATAATTTTAGATAATTCTACAACTGGAATGACTGGTCATCAAGAAAATCCAACAACTGGAAAAAATATTAAGGGTGAGCCAGCAAATAAACTTAATTTAGAATTATTGCTAAAAGCCTGTGGGGTGCAGCACGTTGTTGTAGTTGATGCATATGATATTACTGCTGTTCAAAAAGCTGTTAAAGAAGAAACAGCAAAAGATGAAGTATCTGTAATTATTGCTAGACGTCCTTGTGCTCTTTTAAATCGCCAATATCCTAAACCATACTATGTTGCTCAAGATAAATGTAAAAAATGTAAAGCTTGTTTGCAAATAGGTTGTCCTGCTATTGAAAACTTAGAAAATAAAAGTGTTAGAATTAATCCTGAATTATGTGTGGGTTGTGGTGTTTGCACCCAATTATGTAAATTTAATTCAATTTTACAAGAGGTTTAATATGAAGTTAGATATATTGATTGTTGGTGTTGGAGGACAAGGAACTCTTTTAGCAAGTCGGGTTCTTGGTGAAATTGCTGTTTTATTAGGTTTAGATTGTAAGCTAAATGAAATTCATGGTATGTCTCAAAGAGGCGGCAGTGTTGTAACGCATGTGAGAATGGGCAATGAAGTTTTTTCTCCCACTATTTTAGAGGGAAATGCAGATTATATAATTGCATTTGAAAAACTAGAGGCTTTAAGATGGTCATATTATTTAAAAGAAAAAGGAAAAATTATTGTTAATAATCAAAAAATTTTACCAATGCCAGTCATTTTAGGGAAACAAGATTATCCTAAAAATGTAGTAGGAAATATGAAAAAAACACATATAGTCTTAGATGTTAATGCTATTAGTATTGCCAAAGAGATAAATAATCCAAGGGCGGTAAATATTATTTTGCTTGGTGTCTTTTGTGCTCTTGAAAACATAGATATTGAGTTAGGTTTAAAGGCCATATTAAAGTATGTAAAACCCCAATTTCATGAATCAAACATTATTGCTTTTAAAAAAGGGTATGATATTGGAGGTCAATACCTATGAGTTATTTCAACAAAACAATTGAATGTATGTCCTTCGAAGATAAAAAACAACTTTTATCAAAAAACTTAATAGATGTTGTAAGGCGTGTATATAACAATGTTTTACCATATAAGGAAAAAATGGATGAAATAGGGTTGAAGCCTTCTGATATTAAGGGAATAGATGATATATCAAAACTTCCTTTCACATTAAAATCAGACTTGAGAAACAATTATCCATTTGGTATGTTTGCAGTACCACAAGACGAAATTATTCGTCTTCATGCATCTTCTGGAACTACTGGCAAACTAACTGTAGTTGGATATACAAAAAATGATATAGAAAATTGGTCTGAAAGCTGTGCAAGGGGATTGTATGGCATTGGGGTTAGAAAAGGTTCAGTTATTCATATTGCATATGGGTATGGCCTGTTTACCGGAGGATTAGGTTTACATTATGGGGCCGAGTATATGGGAGCAACTGCTGTTCCGGTTTCATCAGGCAATACTGCTAGACAATTAATGCTCCTAAAGGATTTTAAAGCTGAAGTTTTATGTTGCACTCCATCATATGCTTTACACTTAATTGATGAAATGAAAAAAACAGGATACAGCAAAGATGATTTAAGTTTAAAATATGGCGTATTTGGGGCTGAATCTTGGACCAATGAAATGCGAAATACTATTGAAAAAGAATTGGGCATAAAAGCTTATGATATCTATGGATTATCGGAAATTTCTGGACCTGGTGTTGCAATGGAATGTGAATTTCAAAACGGATGTCATGTGCAAGATGATATGTTTTATCCGGAAATTATTGATCCTATTACTTTAAAGCCTTTACCAGTGGGTGAAGAGGGAGAATTAGTTTTTACCACGCTAACAAAAGAAGGTATTCCTTTGATAAGATATAGAACAAGAGATTTATGTCGAATTTTACCTGATAGATGCGAGTGTGGAAGAACTACATTAAGGCTTGATAAAATTAAAGGACGTACAGATGATATGTTAATTATTAGGGGGGTTAATGTGTTCCCTTCACAAATTGAGTCTTGTATTTTAAAATGTGATGATCGAATAAGTCCTCATTTTCATATTACCGTAGATAGACATAATAATCTAGATCGGTTAACTGTAGAGGTGGAATTGGCACCCGAAATTGCATTTGATGAGATTCAACTCATTCAGGCTTTGACGCAAAAATTAGACTCAGATATCTCTTCTGCGATAGGGATAAGGGCAAAAATAATGCTAGTCTCAAATGGTAGTATAAAGCGATCTGAAGGTAAAGCTGTAAGGGTTACAGATAATAGAAAATAAATTTCTTTTTATACAGGAGGAAAATATGAAGGTTAAGCAAATAGCAGTATTTCTTGAAAACAGAAAAGGTCGTTTATGTGATTTTGCAAAAATTTTACACGAAGCAAACATAAACATTAAAGGTATGTATATTGCAGATACTACAGATTATGGAATTTTACGTGTCATAACAAATGACAATGATAAAGCTATGAAAGTTTTAAAGGAAAATGGTTTTAACACAACTGTTACTGAATTGATTGGATTTAAAGTTGCCGATAAACCTGGTGAGATGCATAAAGTTTTAAAATTATTAAATGATAGCAATGTAGACATTTCTTATTTATATTCTTATTCTGAACTAGGCTCCAATCAAGCTGCAATTTTAATTAAAGTTGAAGACAATGATTTTGTATCCAAATTATTATTGAGTAATAATGTTGAGCCTTTTATTGAAAATTAAAAATGCTTGAAAAAAGTCAGTTAAAAATAGAACTAAGAAAGAAAAACTCAGCTAAAGATATAAAAAACAAAAAAGAAAAAAGTGAGGCTATATATTTAAAAGTCATTTCATCGCCTCACTATGTTAAGGCGAGATCTATCTTTGTTTATTTATCCACTAACGGTGAAGTAAGTACGGACAAAATTGTTGAGGATGCTTTAAACCATAGGAAAATAGTTCTTGTTCCTGTAATTGTAGGGAAAAAAATGGTGACTCACATTATCAATAAAGATACATTATACGAGGTAGGGAAATATTCAATCAAAACACCAATTAATGGAAGATTAACAACAATGGAAGCTGATTTAACTATAGTTCCTATGCTTGGTTTTTTTAATAAGGAACGTTTAGGTAAGGGCGGTGGATATTATGATAGATATCTTGCAACTAAGCCTAGCACATACAAAATGGGAATTTGTTTTAGTGATTATGTTTCTAGTGTATCTTTTGCTGAAACACATGATATAGGGATGGATGAAATTCTCGTTGATTAATGTATTACATAAAATAGCGAATTTAATTTATTGGGAGAAATTACACTTTGAGAGTTATATCAGGAAAATATAGAGGTCTACAAATTATAACGGCAGAAGATACAAGTATAAGACCAACGACAGATAGAATCAAAGAAAATATTTTTAATTTAATACAGCAAGAATGTCCAGACAGTGTTGTTGTAGATTTGTTTTGTGGTACAGGTGCACTTGGAATTGAAAGTTTGTCAAGAGGGGCAAAAAAAGCATATTTTGTTGATAATTCTCGCAAATCTTTGTCAGTTTTGAAGCAAAATTTAACAAAAATTAAAGATAATTTTATAATATTAGAACAATCATATGATAAATCGTTAAGTTTTATAAAAGAAAAAGCCTCATTAATATTTGTTGATCCCCCTTATAATATGCAAAATTATGATGCTATATTAAATCACCTGTTAAATTCAAATATAATAGCTTCTAACACTACAATTGTTATAGAAAGGCCAAGGGCGGAAAAAGAGTATAAGGTGCCGTTTGGACTATATTTGTATAAATCAAAATCTTATGGCAGTTCAACAATAGATTTAATTAAAGTAGGACACAGTGTTATCATTCCAGGCACATTTGATCCATTTACTTCTGGTCATGCTTTTTTAGTTGAGCAAGCTTTGAAGGAATTTAGTAATGTTAAGGTTGTTATTTTAAATAATCCTAAAAAATCACCGATGCTGCCATTAAAAAAACGTCTTGCTTTAATTAAAGAATCTATAAGGCAATTTTCCAATGTTGATGTTGATTATTATCAAGGATTAACAGTAGACTATTGCAACAAACATGATATTCGATATATTGTAAGAGGTGTCAGAAATAATGCTGACTTTAATTATGAGGAAGAAATGGCAAGATGGAATGAAGAAAATGGTGGGATTAAAACATTATTTTTCTATGCAAAGGATATTGATATAAGCTCAACTTCCGTAAGAAAAGCTATAGAGCAAAAAAAGAATGTTGCTTTTTAATATACTATTTTAATTTGTTTAATATTTTGATATAATCAAATACAGTAACAAAGGGTAAAACTATTATGGATATCGAAGATTTGCTTTTACAATTAGAACAAGAGATTAGAGATGGTAGAAAAGTTCTCATAGGTAATGGGGTTGTCGTTAATCCTGATGTTGTGTATTCTATTATCGAGCGCATAAGGAATACGATCCCAGATATTATTAGAGAAGCTAGATACATTGTTAGTTCTTCAGAAAAAACAAAAGAGGACAGTTTGATTCGTGCAAGAAGTATTGTCGCAGATGCAAATAAAAAAGCGGAGGAAATTTTAAGTAATAGCACAATTATAAAAGAGGCAGAACATGAAGCGGCTGTAATTAGAAGCCAAGCACTAGATTATCAAAAACGTATCAGAATGGATGTTGCAGACGATATTGACTTATTATTATCATCTGCAGAAAAAGCATTGCTTGAAAATTTGGAAATTATTAAAAATGCAAAGGAAAGCAACTCTCGTAAGAGAAGTGATTATATATAATTAACATATCTAAAAAATATTATTACATGAAGATGCTGTTTAAAAACTAAAATTTTAACAGTTTCTTTTTTATTTGAAATCATTAAATTGTTAAATGGGAGCATATTTTTTATATCAGCATGAAATGTACAATCATCCTACATTTAGATGTTTTTAAATTTGCTAACAGTCATTTTCTATTTGATTGTTTCTTTCAATAATAATCATACTTCTTGGAAGTTTTTTATTTTTATTTGCAATATTTAACACCCCTTGAGCTGTAAAATCTAGTTTTATTGAGGCTCTAAGACTTTTATCAACTCGATTTATATCTGAATAACGAGTTAACACATTGCTGGTATAGCTAGATAGACATGATAAAAGATTGTCTTTTAAGTTTTTGTTTATTGCAAGAATTTGTATATAAGCAGGTGCTTTTAATATTTCTTCATATAAAGATTGAGTAATGTCTAGTAGTGCATAAATACATATTCGCTTAATTCGCGATAAGGTAATGTTTTTATTTTTACTGTTTTCAAGCAATTCTTCATAGGAATTTGATTTTTCTGCAGCAATTTTTATTCGATTATGTACCCCCCCTGATACATCGTAATACTTTGCAAAATCATATCCATTTAATGATCTAATTTTGAATAATATAATATCTCCTAGAGCAAATAATCGTGGTCTATATTGTAGCAAGGTATTGTAAACGTTTTTAGGAACAGATTTTTCTATTAAATGTTTTTTGTCGTTATATAATGCGCTTCTTATAGCCATTGCCGAAGGAAGCTCTTCTTCAAGGTTTTCTGAAGCATAATTATTATTACGTGCAACGGTATGAAAATTAATATTTAGCTTCAATTCTTTTGCTGCATTTATGTATGATATAGCAAGGATATTGTTTGGTGAATCAATTATATCTGTAAGATCTTTATTTAAATTATTGTTTTCTATATAAATTTTAAGCGATTCTGCCCTTGCTTTAGGGAAAGAAAGTCCTTCATCTAGTTTTTTTCTAAGAATATCTTTGTATTCTTCTGGTTCTTCAAAAATAATTTTTGCTATTTCCTGTAATTTTTCGATATCGCCACATTCAGAACCAAAACTTAGACAATTAATATTTGGGATTAATGCAATAATTCTCATAGCACCAATTGCAAAATTATCAGCAGGAGATGTCGAAAAAACAGTAGGGAGTTCAACCACAATATCGGCACCATTCATAATAGCTAATTCAGCACGTATATATTTATCTAAAATTGCCGCATCGCCTCTTTGAGTGAAACTTCCACTCATAATACAAAAAATGGCATCGCAATTAGTTTCTTCTTTTGCACATTTAAGATGTTTAACATGTCCATTTGTTAATGGGTTATATTCGCATATAATAGCAGTAATATTCATATTTACCTATAAAGCCTCATATTGTTTTATAAATTACAAGTTTTTTGAATTTTAGGCTGATTATAGTAGCCAAAAGCTCATTTTACTTGCACAGTATTCTTGTAGTAGTATATCTTATTATATAGTATTATATGTTATTTGTATTTAAAAATAAAGTTTGAGATATAATATTAAAATGTTGAACAAGGAGAAGGAAAAAATGGCAAAATTAATTGATAGCATTATTGAAAGAGCAAAAACTTATTATAAGCATATAGTTTTACCAGAAGGTGAAGAAACTAGAATCATAAGAGCAGCTGAAATTATTAATTCGCATAAGATAGCCAAAGTTACTTTGTTAGGCGATAAAAATATAATCTTAAAAAAGTCAGAAGATAATTTATTAGATGGTGTAGAAATAATTTCACCTGAAACATCGCATAAACTAAAAAAGTATGCAAATTTATTATATGACTTAAGAAAGGATAAAGGTTTAACACTTGATGCTGCTTATGATTTAGCTAAAACTCCAATGTATTTTGCATGTTTAATGTTGAAAAATAATGATGCAGATGGTGTCGTAGCAGGAAGTACTCATTCAACTAGTGATGTTTTAAGACCAGCTTTTCAAATAATTAAAACAAAACCAGGAATTATTAATATTTCTTCTTGTTTTGTTATGGTTTTTCCTGAAGGAACAATTTATGGAGATAATGGGACTTTTGTTTTTGCAGATTGCGCTGTAATACCAAATCCAGATTCAAATCAACTGGTGGATATTGCAGTCGCTTCAGTTGAAAGCGCAAGGGTTATTGCTGATATTAAAGAGCCAAAAGTTGCAATGCTTTCCTTTTCGACAAAAGGAAGTGCAAAGCATGATAATGCAAAAAAAGTTCAATTAGCGACAAGAATACTTGAGGAATCAAATGTTGACTTTGATTTTGATGGAGAATTGCAACTTGATGCTGCTATAGTTCCAGAAGTAGCCGCATTAAAAGCACCAAATAGTAAGGTGGCTGGCAAGGCTAATGTCTTAATATTTCCTGATCTTCAAGCTGGGAATATAGGTTATAAAATTGCTGAAAGATTTGGTAATGCTAAGGCATTTGGTCCAATATGTCAAGGTTTAGCCTTACCAATAAATGATTTGTCACGCGGATGTGATGTAACAGATATTATTTCAGTTGTTGCAATAACAGCTTTACAAGCAGAGAATAGTAAATAAATTTTGATTTAAAAGGGGATTTATATGAAAATATTAGTTATTAATGCGGGAAGCTCATCATTAAAATATCAAATTATAGATATGGATACTGAGTTAACTGCAGGAAAGGGAACAATTGAACGTATTGGTGTTAAAGGTTCAAATTTAAAACAAACTAATTTGGAAACAGGTAAGCAGTTCGAAATAAACAAAGCTATAAAAAATCATATGGAGGCTTTTTCAATGCTTTCTGAAGCAATTGTAGATAAGGAATTTGGAATAATCGCAGATGTAAAAGAGATATATGGAATTGGTCATAGAATTGTTCATAGTGGTGGAGCTTTTAATTCAAGTGTATATATTACACCAGAGGTACTAGATATATGTAAAAAAAATATATCATTTGCAGAACTTCATATGCCTGCTCACATTAGTTGCATTGAAAGTTGTTTATCTTTAATGCCAAATACACCTAATGTTGCAGTATTTGATACTGTATTTCATGCGACAATGCCAGATTATGCAAGCATGTATGCCATAAAATATGAAGATTTTGAAAAGTATAAAATTAGAAGATATGGTTTTCATGGTACATCGCATAAGTTCGTTACAAGTGAGGCATTAAAATATTTAGGAAATCCTGAATATTCCAAAATTATAACTTGTCATCTAGGAAATGGAAGCTCAATTGCTGCTGTTAAAAATGGTCAATGCATAGATACAACTATGGGTTTCACACCGTTAGAAGGGTTAGTTATGGGAACAAGAAGTGGTGATATAGATCCTGCAGTTGTTGCATTTTTGTCTGAAAAAATGCAATGTTCTGCTGCTGATGTTGTTGAATATTTAAATAAAGAGTGCGGTTTTTATGGTTTAACTGGATGTAGTGATTTAAGAGATGTGGCTGCTCTATATAACTCCGGAGACAAAAAAGCTATTTTAGCTGCAAATCTTTTTGCTTATAGAATAAAAAAATATATAGGTTCATATTATGTTGCATTAGGTGGATTAGATGCTATTGTTTTAACAGGTGGTATTGGTGAAAATTCTCGTTTTGCAAAAAAACTTATATTTGATGGTTTAGAGTGTTTAGGAATTAAACTTGATAGTGCACGGAATCTCAAATTTGAAGGAAATAAAATTCAGGAAATACAACTTTCCGACAGTAAAGTCAAAATATTAGTTATAAAAACTGATGAAGAGTTGTTGATTGCGAGAGACACAAAAGCAATTGTAAGTACTTTAGATAAATATAACTAAACATATCTAACTTAAATTGACCAATATTAAATTTGTTTGACAAAGTAAATATGCCTTTGATATTATGTTATAGTTGTGTAAATTGGACACAAAGTTTATGTTAAAATAGTGGGAGGATAGCCATGGCAGTTCCAAAAAATAAAGTTTCAAAACAAAGAAGTAATAAAAGATTTGCTAATTGGAAGGTTAGCACTCCAAATCTATCTGAATGTTCTCAATGCAAAGAATTGATTCCTGGGCATACTGTTTGTTCGAATTGCGGATATTATAATGGTAGACAAGTTGTTGTAAAAAAAGAAAAAGAAGATAAATAAAAAAAGGAGATAACTCCTTTTTTTAAATTTTAATTAGTTATTTCATAGAAAATAAATTTTAATTTTGTTATAATATTTTAGTATATTATTTCAACAATAAGGGAATATTATGAAAATAGTGTTAGATATTTTTGGCGGCGATTATGCACCAGTTGAGGCCATAAAAGGTGCAATAGAAGCTTTAAAAGTTTTTGATGATTTTAGTTTAATTTTGGTTGGAGATGAACAAATCATTAAAGATGAATTAAATAATAATAAAGTTAAAAATCAAGACAGGATAGAAATTTTACACTCAACTGAAATTATAACAAATAATGAATCTCCTGCGATTGCAATTAGAGCAAAAAAAGATAGCTCTATTGTTGTTGGGTTAAATCATTTAAAATATGGCAATGCAGATGCTTTTGTTTCTGCAGGTAGCACAGGAGCTGTTCTTACAGGCGCGACATTATTGCTCAAAAGAATAACAAATGTTAGTAGACCTGCATTAGTACCTCTTTTACCAACTGCAAAAGAATCCAATGTTGTTTTAATTGATTGCGGTGCTAATTTAGACAGTAGACCAGAAACGATTGTGCAATTTGCTAAAATAGGAAATGCTTTTTGCAAATCAGTCTTAAAAATTGCTAATCCTAAGGTAGGATTACTAAATAATGGTGTTGAAGAAGATAAAGGGAGCGAAACTTATAGACAAGTGCATAAGCTTTTAAGAGAAAACAAGAGCATTAATTTTATAGGTAATGTAGAAGCTCGATATATTTTAAGTGGCGATATAGATGTTGTGGTTACAGATGGATTTGAGGGGAATATAGCTTTAAAATCAAGTGAAGGGACTGCACTCATGATGTTAAAATTAATAGAAAAAGGGATTAGAACGGGTGGGTTGCGAGCAAAACTTGGCTATTTGCTATTAAAACCTGTGTTTAAAGACTTAAAGAAAGTATTAGATTACAATGATTATGGTGGAGCAGTTTTGGCTGGGCTTGAAAAAATTGTTGTAAAAACCCATGGATCATCAAAAGCAAAAACTTTTACAAATGCCATATTACAAGCTCGAGAGTTAATTTTATCTAATGTAGTGGAAACCATCGCTCAAGAATTATTAAATTAACTATTTCTCAAATATGTCAGCATTGTTTAAAAGAGAATAAAGGTATGTTGAAAGACAATTATATAAAACAAATTGAAAAAGAAATTAAATATACATTTAAAAATTATGAGTTATTAATTACAGCATTGACTCATTCTTCTTTTGCAAACGAAGCTAATATTGAATCATATGAGCGCTTTGAGTTTTTAGGAGATTCTATTTTAAATTTTGTTGTTTCGGAGTTTTTATTGCAAAGTTATAGACATTTAAACGAAGGACGGCTATCTAAGATACGCGCATTTTTAGTAAATCAAGATGCTGTAGCAAGTGCGGTAAAAGATTTTGTATTTATAAAGCACATCAAGGTTGTTGAAGGTCTAGAGATTGGGAACCCCATTATTGCTGATGTTTCAGAAGCAATTATTGGGGCTGTTTTTTTAGATTCTGGGAAATATGATACCGCAAAAACTGTAGTTCATTGTTTATTATCTAAATCATTAAAGACTGATTTTAACAAAGATATTATTACTGACCATAAATCTTACATTCTAGAAAAATGCAAGGCAGATAAGAAAGAAGTGCATTTCACTCATTTTCAACAATCAGATAAGATGAATCCAAGTTTTAGAGCAGATTTATATGTAAACAATGAATTTATATGTTCAGGTTATGGTCGTACAAAGAAAAAGGCGGAACAAATGGCATCAAAAGAAGCCATACATAAATTAGATGAAAGGTAGAAAAGATGTCTTCGAAAACAAAGCCAGTAAAGATTAATGATAACAATGATATGAATTTGAAAAAAATTGAACTTTTGGGGTTCAAATCTTTTCCTGATAAAACAGAAATTGTTTTTGATACAAATTATACTGGCATTGTAGGTCCAAATGGGTGTGGAAAATCAAATATTGTCGATGCAATTAGATTTGTTTTAGGTGAAACTCGACCTACTTTATTGCGTTGTGAAAATATGCCAAAATTAATTTTTGAAGGCTCTACTTCGCGTAAATCTTTTTCTTATTGTGAAGTTTCAATATATTTAAACAATAACCCTAGAAAATATCCAATAGAGTATGATGAAGTAGTTATAACAAGAAAACTTGATAGAACTGGCAGTTCTGAATATTTCATTAATCAAAAAAAACATAAACAAAAAGATATAATTGATTTATTTAGAGACAGTGGAATAGGGCGAGATGGATATAGTATTGTCGGGCAAGGTCAAATTGTAAAGATTTTTGAATCTTCACCCATAAATAGAAGGGCAATTTTTGAAGAAGCTGTTGGAATATCATTGCAAAAATCTCAAAAAGAAGACACTGAACGAAGACTTGCAAGAGCACGTGACAACATGCAAAGATTAAAAGACATTATTCTAGAAGTCGAAAATCAATTAACGCCTCTAAAAAAACAGGCAAAAAATGCTAGAGACGTTAAGGATTTAAAAAAGCGCTTAAAAATACTTGAAATTTTTAATTTTCTTGATAAAACAATAGCATCGACAGAGAATAAAAATAAACTTAACAAAGAGCTATGCAAAGTTGAAAAAGATCTTAAGGAAATAGTAGTCAAATTAGAAAAAACTTCTAAAGACTTGAGTGATGCACGAATGGATAGAGCTAATACCGATACTTATCAAAACAAACAAAATGAAGAAAAGTTTCGAATAGTAGTTGAGGCAGGAAAAGCCGACACTGAGAAAAAACTCCTTGCTCAAAGTATTGAAACCCATAAAGGCAAAATTAAAGAACTACAATCAACAATTGAACTTCACTCGAGTTTATTTGAGTCTAAAAATATTGAAATTCGAGAAAGCAAGGAAGAAATCAAACAGTTTCTTGCAAAAATTGAAAGAATAAGCTCAGAGATTAAGTTAGAAGAAGAAAAATATTTTACTCAAAAGTCAGAAATTGATTCGCTTGAAAAAGCTGCAGAGAAGGCTACTGATATGCTTGTAGAAGGAAATCAAGAAAAAGCTAACATAGATAAAGTAGTTAGTGCACTTCAATTAGAGCAAAAAATACTTCTAGATGCAATGGGTGAAGACCAAAATTTATTCAAACAAAAAAATGGGCAAATAGAAAACTATAAAAATCTAATAAAAAACAACGAAGAGGAGTTAAAAAGTTTTAATTTTGAACAAACCAAAATGGAAGAAATTTTAAAAAAAGAAAACAATCATTATGAGCTAATTACAAAAGACTTGGAAAATATTAAAGAAAAAATTATCAAACTAGAAAAAGATATTTCCAATTTTGAATACGAATACAATATTGTTAAGTCAAATATTGAAAAATTTGACGATTATGATAATTCAATTCAAACCATAATGCAAAATGGAGAAAGGGATAAAGATTTTGCAAAGCTATATCACGGTACTGTTGGAGAATTAATCAAAGTAAGCAAAGACTTAGCATTGGCAATTGAAATGGCATTAGGTAATGCGATTCAAAATATAATCGTTGAAGATGAATATTGTGCTTCAAAATTAATAGATTTTTTAAAAAACGAAAGAGCAGGTCGTGCAACATTTTTGCCTTTATCGGCAATGAAAGATGTGGATAATCGATTTTTAGATACGGGAATTTGTGATGAAGATGGTGTTATAGGTGTTGCTTCAGAATTAATTACCTTTTCTTCTAAATATAGTAAAGCAATAAACTATTTATTGGGACGCACCATTATTGTACAAGATAAATCTTGTGGAATTAATATATCACGAAAATATAATAATTTAATTAAACTTGTTACTTTAGATGGCGAGATTTTTAATCCAGGAGGTGCTATAACAGGGGGTAGTATTGGTAAATCTTTTAGAAAGATTTTATTAAACGAATCAAGGCTAAAGGAAACTGAATCTAAAATCAAGACATATAAAAATGAATTAAAAAGATTTGAAGATTTAAAAAAAGAAACTGAACATAAACACTCATTGCTATTTAATAGTATAAAAGTTTTAGAGGCACGCATTGTAAAAATAAAACAAGATTACACTGTAAAATCTTCTGAAAAAGAAAAAAATACTTTTTTATTAAATGCTTTAGAAGAAGAAATGAAAGGATTAACTGCTGGTAATGAAAAAAGTTACACACGACTTAAAGAGCTAGAGAAATTAATTGAAGAAGAGAAAGTTAAATTAAAATTAATAGGCGATAGAGAAGTTTCACCTGAAGATTTCGTAGCAGAAGTTAAAAATAATCTCTTTATTGCTAGGGAAAAGTTTAATATTACGCAAAATCATTTCCATGACTTAAAGGTACAAGAGGAATCCTTAAAAAACCAAAAAGCTAATTTAGAAAATCAAATCACAGCATTAGAAGGACAAATTAATATATCACAACAAATAATTACATCTTCTTCTCAAAAACTAAATGATACTCAAGCAATGCTAGAAGAGGCAAAAATAAGCTTGGATTCTTCTACTTTTAGCGAAGAATATCAAAAAAAGATAGATGAAATTGATGCAAATATAAGAAAAGCAATAGATTATAAAGATACTTTAGAAAACAAAATTTCAAGTCTTGATACATTAAAAAGCGAATATACTAATGAACAATTAAGTTTAGAAAAAAAACAATATACAATTTCAAATGAGTTATCAAATATTGATTTATCTTTGTCTTCTTTAGCTGAAAGAATTATGGAGACTTATCAGTATAGTTATCAAGAAGCTCAAGAGTTTTTTGCAAATAATGTTGATAAGGAAGTAAGAGAGAGCATTGAAGTTTTAAAAGTAAGCGAAGAAATTAGAAGTATTAATAATAAAATCGATAGAATAGGTCCTACAAACGAACTAGCTGATGAAGAATACGAAACAACTCTTGGACGGTATAATGAAATGCAAGAACAACATCAAGATTTAATCGATGCTGAGAAAGATATGGTAAAAATGATAAAAAATTTAACTGAAGAAATGTCAGAAAAATTTTCGAAAAACTTCCAAAAAATTAATGAGTATTTTCAAGAAATGTTTACAGGGTTGTTTGGTGGTGGAAAAGCTTATTTGGAGCTAGATCAAGATGTGGATGTTTTAGAAGCTGGAATTGAAATTAAGGCTCAATTACCAGGCAGTAAGTTATCTTCAATTATTTCATTATCGGGTGGCGAAAAGGGGCTTATTTCAATTGCAATTTTATTTGCAATAATAAAACTAAATCCAATGCCTTTCTGCATACTCGATGAAATTGATAGTGCATTAGATGAGGCCAATTCAAATTTGCTAGGACAATATCTTAAAAAGTTTTCTGATGACACGCAATTTGTTATAGTAACACATAAAAAACCTACAATGGAGCAATGTGATGTTCTATATGGAATAACTAGTCAAGAAAAAGGAGTTAGCCAACAAGTCAAAGTGGAGTTAGAGGAAGCTGTAAAATTATCAAAACAAACAGTTTCGTTTGAAGATTAGTTGGTTGCTGAATAGGGAGCTAAGTAAGCATGAGTATATTTAATAAAATTAAAGAGAGTTTAAAAAAGACAAAGGATAATATTTCTCGTAAGTTTTTTGAGACTTTTAAAGCAAAAGAACTTGATGATGATTTTTATGACAACCTTGAAATTACATTAATTTCTGCAGATATGGGTGCTGTTGCAACTGATGAAATTATATCTGAGTTAAAAACAGTTTGTTTCGAAAAGAAAATTACAAGTCCAGAAGAAGCCAAAGAAGAGTTAAAAAGAATTATGGTAGAAAATATTGAATTTATAATTCCAGAATATAAATATCCCTTAATTTTACTTATAGTTGGAGTTAACGGTGTAGGAAAGACTACTGCGATAGGTAAACTATCTAAATACTTTGTTGATAACGGTAAGTCCGTTGTTCTTGCCGCAGCAGACACTTTTAGAGCAGCAGCAAGTGAACAGTTGGAAATTTGGGCAGAGAGGGCTGGAGTAAGGATTATAAAACATTCTGAGGGAAGTGACCCAGCAGCGGTTGTTTTTGATGCATTGTCTTCTGCAAAAGCACGAAATACCGATGTTGTATTGATTGATACAGCAGGTAGACTACATAATAAGAAAAATCTAATGGAAGAACTAAAAAAGATTAATCGAGTAATTGAGAGAGAAATGCCAGATGCTGACCAAAGAAATTACATCGTGTTAGATGCTACCATAGGACAAAATGCTGTACCTCAAGTTGATGTTTTTAATGAAGCAATAGAAATCGATGGAATTATTTTAACTAAATTAGACGGAACGGCAAAGGGGGGAGTTGTTATGGCGATTGCTTCAGAAAGAGAAATCCCTGTCCTTTATGTTGGAATCGGTGAAAAAATCAATGATTTAATTCCTTTTAATGCAAAAGATTTTGTTAATGCGATATTTTCATAATAAAAAACACTTGACTAAATAGCTTTAAGTAATATAATATCTAAACTGTTAAGTAAAAGCACTTAACAGGGGTTAAGTTAGAAGAAGATATTATGTCTATTGTGTATAATTGGGAAATTAGTTTACTAAATGATTTTTATGGAGTATTACTAACTCAAAATCAGTCGGAGATAGTTAGTATGTATTATGATGAAAATTTATCTCTTGGTGAAATTTCTTCAATTAAAAACATTTCCCGCAATGCTGTGAGGGACACTATTATCAGAGCAACAAAAAAACTTGAAGACTTGGAAGATAAGTTAAACCTTATTGTTAAAACTCAAGGTTCAATAAAAATGCTAGAGGATTTGAAAGCTAAAGTAGGCGACAAATTTATTGTTGATATACAAAAGATAATTGACTATATAAATAACACATAATTTAGCCTAAAATAGACAAAGATATTAATAATAGATTGACTGAGGGAGAAATGGCAATATTTCAAAATTTATCAGAGAAATTAAATCATGTGTTCAGTAAGATGAAAAACAAAACTGGTCTTACTGAACTAGAGTTAAAAGAAGCTATGAGAGAAGTACGAATGGCTTTACTTGAAGCTGATGTAAACTTTGTTGTTGCTAGACAGTTTATTAACAGTGTTACAGAAAAAGCAATTGGACAAAATATTTTAAAAGGACTAAACAGTACTCAACAAGTTATTAAGATAGTTAATGATGAACTCATTGAATTAATGGGGAGCAAACATAGCAAATTGCAAATGAGTGATAAAGCTCCAACTGTATATATGGTTTGTGGTCTACAAGGAGCTGGTAAAACTACTATGTGCGGGAAGCTTGCAAATTTATTAAAAAAGAGCAATAAAAAGGTATTGTTAGTTGCTTGTGATATATATAGACCCGCAGCAATCAAACAACTTCAAATTGTTGGGGACAGTGTCAAAACTGAAGTATATCAAGAAGGACAAGTTGCCCCCGTTAAAATAGCATTAAATGCTATTGATTATGCTAGAAAAAACTTGTTTGATATTGTAATTATTGACACGGCAGGGAGACTTCATATAGATGAAACTTTGATGCTTGAACTGAGAAATATCAAAAAAGAAGTAAAGCCAACTGAGATTTTATTAGTTGTCGATAGTATGCTTGGACAAGATAGTGTTATAGTCGCTCAAACTTTCAATAATGAACTAGATATCACAGGTGTCATTTTAACAAAATTAGATGGTGACACAAGAGGGGGGGCTGCATTATCAATAAAAGCCATTTCTGGGAAACCCATAAAATATGTTGGGATTGGTGAAAAAATGACAGATATTGAGCCGTTTCATCCTGAAAGAATGGCTTCAAGAATTCTTGGCATGGGCGATGTTTTAACTTTAATTGAAAAAGCTCAAGACGCTATCTCAGAAGAAGAGGCTTTAAAATTAGCTAAAAAAATTAAAAATAAATCTTTTGATTTAAATGATTATTTAGATCAAATTACAAATATGCGTAAAATGGGAAATATACAAGATATGTTGGCTATGATACCAGGAATGAGCGGTAAACTCAGGGGCGCAAACTTGAATATAGATGAAAAGCAGATTGAAAGAACAAGGGCTATTATATTGTCTATGACTCTTGAAGAAAGAAAAAATCCGCACATAATTAAAGCTTCAAGAAGAAGACGAATAGCTTTGGGTAGTGGAACTAATGTTCAAGATGTAAACAAACTTTTAAATCAGTTTGAGCAAACAAAAGATATGATGAGAAAAATGCAAAGTGGCAAATTTAAAATGCCATTTTAAATAAACAAATAAACGGAATGATACTAGAATAAGTATCTAAAGGAGAAATTATGGCAGTAAAGTTAAGATTAACAAGAATGGGTGCAAAGAAAAAACCATTTTATCGCATAGTTGCGATAGACTCACGTCAACCTAGAGATGGTAAATATATTGATCTAATTGGGACATATAATCCTGTATCTCAACCAAAAGTGATAAAGATCAATCGTGACAAAGCGAAGAACTGGTTAGATAAAGGTGCTAAACCATCGGAAAGAGTAAAATTTTTATTTGAAAAAGAAGGTATTTTAGAACCTACCGCACGTACAAAAGCTTCAAAAGAAGAAGAGAATAGCGAATCCACAACCGAAAACAAGGCTGATTCTGATAAAAAATAATTGAGGTTATAATGATTGATTTATTAGATTTTGTTATGAAAAACCTTGCGGGAGAAAACTCCTATGAAATTATTGAATCTGACACAACTTATTCCCACAATATTGATGTGCTTGTTGATAAGGATAAAATTGCAAAAGTAATTGGACGTCAAGGCAAAACTGCAAAAGCAATTAAAACTTTAGTAAAAGCTGCAAATAAAGATAACAGCAAAAAATGTGATGTCTACATCAAGGAAAGATAAATTATTAATTGGATTTGCTCTAAAGCCTCATGGTGTTAAGGGCGAGGTAAGAGTTTTTTCTTTAGCCGATAACAAAGATGTTTTTAAAACAATTGATAGTATTTGGTTTGATTCTCAAAACTTAAAAATTGCAAAAGCTAGGAGCACAGTTGAACATGTGTATTTGACATTTGAAAATATCAATACAAGAGATGATGCTGAAGCAATCAGAGGGGAGCTTTATGTTGATAGAGATAAGCTCCCAAGAATAGATAAGGATAGGTATTACATTGTAGACTTAATAGGTTTAGATGTATATATTGAAGAAGAAAAAGTAGGACAAATTTCACAGGTGCTAAACTACAAGGCCAATGATGTTGTTGTAGTATCTGGAAATAGAAATTTTATGTTCCCCTTTTTAAGTAAGGTTATTCTTAAAATCAGTGATGAAAAAATTGTTTTATCTAAATCGATACTAGAAGAAATTGCAGTTTATTAATAAAATTTATAATGTTTTGGAGTAATCATGCATTTTATTGTTCTTACATTATTTCCAGAAATATATTCTAGTTTGACTCATAGCATTATGGGGAAAGCTTTAGATGCACAAAAGATTCAAATTGAATTGATAAACATTAGAGATTATTCTAAAGATAAACACAAAAAATGCGATGATTATATTTTTGGGGGTGGAGCAGGAATGCTGATGACTCCTCAACCTTTGCATGATGCTATACTTTCAAATGACCCTAAACACGAGTTTTTAAGAATTTATTTATCTCCAAAAGGAAAAGTGCTAACTCAACAGATAGTTAAGAATTTAAGCTCTAATAATGATAAAATATTGTTAATTAATGGTGCTTATGAGGGGATAGATCAAAGAATCATTGATATGCATGTTGATTTAGAACTTTCGATTGGCGATTATATTTTGACATCTGGCGATTATGCTTCTCTTGTTTTAATTAACACAATATCTAGATATGTAGATTCTGTTTTAGGAGATCAAAAATCTATTGTAGAAGAGAGTTTTGAAAGTGGTTTATTAGAATATCCTCAATATACACGTCCTGCTGAATTCGAAAATCGAAAAGTTCCAGAAGTTTTGCTCAGTGGAAATCATAAAGAAATTGCAAAATGGCGTGTAAAACAAAGCAAAATCATTACTAAAAAAAATAGACCAGATTTACTAGAATAATTATAGGAGATGGCAAATGCATAATATACAATGGTTTCCTGGACATATGACGAAAGCATTAAGAGAGATTCAGTCAGAACTTTCAAAAGTGGATAGTGTTATATATTTGCTTGATGCAAGGGCTCCAAAGTCCAGTTTAAATCCAGAACTGGATGAGATATTCAGGCATATGCCAACTTTATATGTTTTAAACAAATCTGATTTAGTAAACCCTAAATCTTTGCAAAAGTGGAAAAACTATTTTATGAAGATTGGCTCATCTTGTATATACATGAACAGTTTAAATTTGCAAAATACAAAATATTTATTAGATGAATTACACGAAATCAATAAAAATAAAATTGAATATTATAAAAATCGAGGAGCAAATGTAAAGGTTAGCTCTATGGTTGTAGGTATACCTAACAGTGGTAAGTCAACTTTAATTAATAATTTAGCCGGAAAATATAAAGCAAAAAGGGCAAACAAGCCAGGGATAACAAGAGGGCAACAAATTATTTCAGTTAACAAAAACATTAATCTTATCGATAGTCCTGGGGTATTATATCCATCTTTTGAAGATCAAAACGTTGCGTTGAAATTAAGTATGATTGGTAGTATTAGTGATGAAATTGTTGATCAAGTTGAACTTTCAAAAAAAATCATCTCTTTAATGAGTAAAAATTTCTATAAAAATTTTATTGCTAGATATGACATAGATATAGAAAATAAAACAATAGATGAAATATTTAATGCTATAGCGAAAATACGAGGGGCTATACTCAAAAATGAAAAGATAGATAAGGAACGAACTGCCAAGATAATAATTGGAGATTTTAGAAATGGTCTTTTAGGATTGGCATGTCTTGACGATTTAGATTTTAGTGACATTTAAAAGTATGATTGAATTTATAGATCAAAACTATGATTATAAAAACAAAATTGTTTGTGGAATTGATGAAGCAGGTAGGGGGCCTCTTGCAGGTCCTGTAGTGGCTTGTGCATGCATACCTGATTTTTCTAAATTAATTGATGGTGTAAATGATAGTAAAAAATTATCAGAAAAAAAACGTTTAGAGATTTATAAACAGCTAATTAATACCTCTTTATATTACAAAACGGTTTTTGTGTCAGAAAAAATTGTTGATTCCATTAATGTATTACAGGCTACCAAATTGGCTATGAAAGAGTGCCTAAAAGGCATAGCCCCGACTCCTGATATTATATTAATTGATGCTGTGTCAATAAAAACTGAGTTTGATTCAAAATCTATTATAAAAGGGGATATGAAAAGCTATGCTATTGCTTGTGCTTCAATCATTGCAAAAGTGGAAAGAGATTTTAAAATGTTAGAATATGCAAAAATATATCCTCAATATGGCTTTGATCGTCATAAAGGTTATGGCACAAAATATCATATTGAAATGATTCAAAAACATGGGGTTAGTCCAATACATCGAAATTCTTTTATTAAAAACTTTGTTTAAATTTTAGATTTAAATTTTGTGATTTTTTAATAACTTCATTAACATTTTATATTATTATATATTAAATGCTTGTAAACAAATTTTATTTTTGATATTATTAACAAGAATTTGCAATAAACCTCTTCGATTAAAAATCCTAGGATCGTATGTTTATTGACATGGAGGTAAATTATGAATGTTTTAGAAGCAATTGAAAAAGATTATTTAAAAGAAAATGTGCCTGAGTTTAATGTAGGTGATACTGTTAAGGTATATGTGAGTGTTGTTGAAGGAACTAGAGAAAGACTTCAAGCATTTGAAGGTATAGTTATTGCAAGAAGAAATGCAGGAATTAGTGAAACTTTTACTGTAAGACGCATTTCTTTTGGTGTAGGTGTCGAAAGAACTTTTCCTCTACATAGTCCCAAGATAGCGAATATAGAGGTGGTTAGAAAAGGAAAAGTGAGAAGAGCAAAGCTTTACTATTTAAGAGGCCGCACAGGCAAAGCAGCAAGAGTTAAACAAGCAAAATAGTTTTTTATTAATAATAATAGGTTAGACATGCATTGTGCATGTCTAATTGAATATTATAGTTTTAGGAAGGAATATATGAAAAAGAAGTGTTTATTATACACGGTAGTTTTGGTAATTATTGTTTTATCTCTATTGTCAATTCTATCTGGATGCGCAAAAGTAGATTTGTTAAAGGTTGCCAATTCTGAAAATATGTTTGCTTATGATAGTACTGAAGATGCAAAAAAACATTGGAATTTGGTTTATTCTGGAACATCTGAAGATATTTATAGTTTTGCTGAAAATGGCTTGAGTATGAGTGTAGATGGGTATGCTTATGCTTCTCAAGAGATTAAATTAAAGCCCAATACATATTATAAGGTATCTTATAATTATGAAATAGAAACAGCTTTATCTGGCACCGGCGAAAATCCTTTGTTAACCACTGGGCTTTTCATCGGGTTTGTTGAAGACCCCAATTTTAATGTGACACATGAGAAAAAAACTAACCATATATCAGGCAAAGAAATGGATATTAACGAGCCAGTTGTTTTTTATTTTAAATCAGATCGCAGTAGAATATATAATTTAAAAGTTGCATTAGGCACAGCGGATCTTCCAGTGAAAGGTCATGCTACATTAAATAATTTAAAAATTGAACAAGTTGAAGAAACTGTTGCAAAAAATGAAGGTAAAATTTATGGATTATATAATCTAAAATCAACTATTTTTGGTAAAGCTTCAGTTGATAATATTGTATATATTGTGCTTGGTTGTGCTTTAGTTTTTGTGCTTGGTTATATTTTTTATATTTTGAAATCTAGAGATTTGGCATTTGAGTCCATAAAAAGTAAAAATAGATTTTATGATGCACTACACAACAATAAAGTAGTAGCACCAGCTATTCTTGTTTCTTTAACTATATTGATTAGGGGCATTATTTTAGCCGTGCAATCAGGCATGTCTGCTCAAAAAGGCATTACGGAAAGTTTGTTTGGCTTTAATCTTGAACAATTAGCTTTTCAAGGACAATGGATTGCTAAGCATGGAACTGTGTATTTTTTAAAAAACAATATAACATCTACGTTTTTACCAATACCTCTTTATTTAGCCTCGTTAGCAGGTGTTATAGGTAACACATCTTCGAATGCAGCTGAACTTGTAACGGTAAGTTTGCTTAAACTTTTTGCGATATTTGCTGATATTGGAACAGTTTTATTGATATATAGAATGATTTCTAAGAGACAAGGAAACACTTCAGCTTTAATCATGTCATCTTGTTATACATTGATGCCTGTAATGTTTTTATCATCAAGTGCTGGCTGGAGTGTTACATCAAGTTTCGCCTCGCTTATGCTTGTTGCTGCATTTTTCTTCTTATTGGATAAAAACTATATACTGTCTAGTATAATGTATTTTTTTGCATGTATGACATCCGTAGCCTCTTTATTGTTTATACCTGCTTTTGTTCTATATGCAGGCGTTTACATTGTTTTGGGTATAAGAGATCAAAAAATAAAAGAGAGCATTTTAGCTATATCGTTATTTGTTGGATTTTTCTTTGTTTTTTATTTGATTACATTACCCTTCTCCATTGATTTTGTTAAAAACGGAACAGCAATGCATTCATTTTCTCATTTTATTACAATTGTAAAAGGTCAAAATGTTTATACACTAAATGCATTTAATTTTCAAGGATTGTTAAAAAATAATTTTGTTGAGATTACATCGCAATCAACATTAGTTTCAATTTTGTTTGTACTCTTTTTGGTAATTATTGTATCTGTTTTGTATATAAGAACGAGAAATCGTTTGCAGTTGCTCGTTTTAACATCTGGTTTTAGTGTAATGGCTTGGACTTTTTTAAATCGCATGACTCCTGAAGTTTTGATTTTGTTGTTACCTGTAATGTTTATAGGTGCCACACTATACAAAGATAAAAGACTATATTTTGTTTTTTTACTATATACGTTGACTGCATATATTAATCTTTCATATGTTCACTTAATTGTAGGATATAATGCTTCAGGCATAATACATATTGATTACGCTAAAACATCAATAGTATATGTGATGGGTGCAATTAACCTTTTGCTTGTAGTATATTATGTTGTTGTTTTGTATGATATTTTAATATCAAAAAAACTTTCGGTAATTAAGCCAATAGAATTAAAATATTGGGATCATCTTAAATTTCAAAGTAAAAAGCTTTATAACAATGTTAAACTTATAAATGTAAAAATTCAAATGTTTTTTTCAGCTTTATCTCAAGAAAGGAAGCAAAGAAAACTAGAAAAAAGCAAAGAAAAAGATATTATTGAAACTGTCAAAGATAAAGATGAAAAATAATAAAGTTGTTTTCCAATAAATTTAATAATGGTAAAAAAAATAATGAAATTAGTAATAGTTGAATCACCATCAAAAGCAAAAACCATTCAAAAATATTTAGGTCCAGAATATAAAGTTGTAGCATCTGGAGGTCATGTTTGTGATTTGCCAAAGAAATCTTTAGGAATAGATATTAAGAATAATTTTAAGCCGGAATATACTTACACTGATAAAAAGAAAAAAGATCTTTTAAATCAATTTAAAGAATTGTCTAAAAAAGCAACAGAAATCTATATTGCAACTGACCCAGATAGAGAAGGAGAGGCAATAGGTTGGCATATTGCTTCTTATTTGGATATTTTAGATCATGAAAATCGTATTTCTTTTGATGAAATATCTAAAAAATCAGTCACCAAAGCTATAGAGACCCCACAAAACATCAATATGAATTTAGTAAACGCTCAACAGGCTAGAAGAGTAATAGATAGGCTAGTGGGATATAAGGTCAGTCCAATACTATCAAGAAAAATTAAATCTGGTTTGTCTGGTGGAAGAGTTCAATCGGCTGTTTTAAAAATGATTGTTGACAAAGAACAAGAAATAAAAGATTTTAAGCCGGAAGAATATTGGCAAATATTTGCATTTCTAACTGATAATTCAAAAAAAACAATCAAGGCTACATATTATGGTTCTATAGAGAAAAGAATAAAAATAGAAAACGAAGAAACGGCAAAACGCTTAGAACAGGAATGTAAAAATTCAACGTGGAGTGTTTTTGAAGTTAAAAAATCTGAAACTATCCAAAAACCATATGCTCCTTTTTCGACAAGTACAATGCAACAAGATGCGTCAATTAAGCTTGGAATGTCATCTTCTGCATCAATGAGAATCGCACAGCAGCTATATGAAGGGTTCGATATTGAGGGACTTGGACACATTGCGTTGGTAACCTATATTAGAACTGATAGTGTAAGAATATCTCCAGAATTTCAACAAGAAACCAAAAAATTTATTTTAGAAAAATATGGAAATAATTATGTTCCATCGAAGTTTAATATTTATAAAAATAAGAGTTCTTCCCAAGATGCTCATGAAGCAATTCGCCCAATTTTTTTGGAAATTACACCAGATAGCATTAAGGATAAAGTAAGTAATCAGCAATACCGGCTTTATAAACTAATATATGATAGATATCTAGCTAGTCAAATGTCAGAAGCAAGATTTAATTCAATAAATATTGATATTTTAGCTAAAAGTGTTTCATCCGAACATTTATTTAAGCTGTCAGAGAAAGAAAATATATTTGATGGACATTTAATAGTATATTCGAATAATAATACAGATGATGTTGATAATACAGGCACAAGTGATTTGTCAAATTTAAAAACTGGCGATGTGCTTTTGTTAAATAAAGTAACTAAAGAGCAAAAATTTACACAACCTCCTGCAAGATACACCGAAGCTTCACTAATAAAGGCTATGGAGGATAATAGGATAGGTAGGCCTTCTACATATGCAACAATTATTTCTGTTTTATTAAATAGAAAATATATGGAAAAGGAAAAGCGTATTTTAAAACCGACTCAACTAGGGGAACTAGTAAATCAGTTTATGATAGAACATTTCACTGATATCGTTGACATAAATTTTACAGCTAAAGTGGAAGATAGGTTAGATGAAATAGAGCAAGGGTTAGTTTGGCACGATGTTTTACATTCATTTTATCCCAAATTTATTAAAGATGTAGATGCTGCAAGCAAAACAGATAAAATTCATATAGAAGATGAGGTATCGGAACAAATTTGCGAAAAATGTGGTGCAAATATGGTTGTTAAGGATGGAAGGTTTGGGAAGTTTTTAGCTTGCCCCAACTATCCTCAATGTAAAAATATAAAAAGTATAATTGACCCTGTTGGAATATGTCCAGATTGCGGGGGGACTATTTTGCAAAAAAGAACTAGAACTGGAAAAATTTTCTATGGCTGCTCTAACTATCCTAAATGCCAATTTGCAACTTGGAATAAACCAGCTCCAATTTTGTGTCCAAAATGTAATAGTCCTATGACAATTTCTGATGGAAAAAATTCGGAGATATATGTTTGTACAAAAGGAACCTGTAAACATCGAATAGTATCAAATAACAAATAATAGATTTAATTATTTTTGAGTTTTCAAATGAAAGTTAGAGTCATTGGTGGTGGATTAGCTGGCATAGAAGCTGCATATCAACTTCTCATTAGAGGAATTACAGTTGATTTATATGAAATGCGACCAGTTTTGAATACTCCAATTCATACGACACCATTTCTTGCTGAATTGGTTTGTTCAAATAGTCTAAAAAGTGAAGATATTTCTACAGCACAAGGCTTGTTAAAAAAAGAAATGTCTATGTTAAACTCTCTTGTTATAAAAGCAGCGCATTTTTCAAAAGTTCCAGCAGGGAGTGCACTTGCTGTAGATAGAATGAAATTTTCAAAATTTATTGAAGCAAAACTTGCAAGTTTTAATCGTTTTAGTTTGATTAGAGAAGAGGTAAAAGAAATCCAGCCTTTTGATATTGTCGCAACTGGACCATTATCAAGCAGTTCTATTTGTTCTAATATAGAAAATTTATTAGGGGTAGAAAAATTGTATTTCTACGATGCTGTATCTCCAATAATAACAAAAGATTCTATTGATTTTACAAAAGCATTTTATGGTTCAAGATACAATAAGGGTACTGATGATTATATTAATTGCCCATTAAATGAGAAAGAATATTATCTTTTTTGTGATGAGTTAATAAATGCAAAAACAGTTATTTTAAAAAATTTTGAAAAAAGAGAAATATTTTCAGGATGTATGCCTATCGAAGAAATGGCGAGAAAAGGGATGGATTCCTTGAGATTTGGTCCATTGCGTCCAGTTGGTTTTTATAATCAAGTTAATGAAAAGCCTTGGGGCATTGTTCAATTACGAAAAGAAGATAACTATGACGAGCTATATAATTTGGTAGGGTTTCAAACAAATTTGACTTTCACAGAACAAAAAAGAGTATTTGGACTAATTCCAGCATTAAAAAATGCAGATTTTGTGAGATATGGTGTTATGCATAGAAATACTTATATTAAATCTCCAGGCAACATATCATCTAATCTAAATTTTGTAAAAGATGAAAGAATTTTTTTTGCTGGACAAATTTTAGGTGTTGAGGGCTATATGGAAAGTTCTATAATGGGTATTATTGCTGGAATAAATATGGCCAGATATATCAATAAAAAACCATATATTAAATTTTCAACAGACACATTGTCAGGGGCTTTATTAGATTATGTTTCAAATTATAAAGGTGATTATCAACCAATGCCAGTAAACTTTGAATTGTTTGAAAACAAAATCACCATAAAAGATAAAAAGGCGAGAAAATTAGCATATTCAAACCGAGCAATGGAATTGATTAATCAACATATTATTGAGCAAAAAATCAATGATGATATTATCAATTTGAGATGAGCAATTAACATTTTTAAAGCCTAGAGTTTATAGTAAAACATAAGTATAATATTTCGTATTATGGTATAATTAAATTTATAAAATATTTTATGAATAATTTTTGAGGTGAAAATGTTTAATTTATTGGGAACAACTATATGTGCAGTAAAAAAGAATGGAATCACAGTGATTGGTGGCGATGGTCAGGTAACAATGAATCAAAATACTGTATTGAAAAGTAATGCAGTAAAAGTAAAGCGTTTATTTAACGATGAAGTTATTTTTGGTTTTGCGGGTTCTGTAAGTGATGCTTTTGCACTAACTGAAAAATTTGAGGAAATGCTTCAAAAATATAATGGTAATTTAATGCGTGCTGCTGTTGAGTTAGCAGATCAATGGAGGATGGATAAGGCAAGAAAACTAGAAGCAATGATGATAGCCGCTAATAAAGATACTATGTTAATCATAAGTGGAACAGGGGAAATTGTCGACCCTGAAATTGGTGTATGTGCAATTGGCAGTGGTGGGAATTATGCACTTTCAGCTGCACTTGCTTTAAAAAATAATACAAATTTGTCAGCAGAAGAAATTGTTATAGAATCTATGAAAATTGCCTCGCAATTATGTGTTTTTACAAATGATAATTTAACAATAGAAAAAATTGGAGGTTAATTATGGAACTTACCCCTAAACAAATTGTTGAACAATTGGATAGATATATTATTGGTCAAGAAAAGGCAAAGAAAGCTGTAGCGATTGCTTTAAGAAATCGCTATAGAAGAGCTGTTTTGCCGAAAGAAATAAGAGCAGAGATTACTCCTAAAAATATAATTATGAAAGGACCAACTGGCGTAGGGAAAACGGAAATAGCAAGACGACTTGCTATGCTTGTTAATGCTCCCTTTGTAAAGGTAGAAGCAACAAAATTTACTGAAGTTGGTTATGTTGGTCGAGATGTTGAATCAATGGTAAGAGATTTGGTTGAAGTTTCTATGCGACTAGTAAAAGATGAGAAGATTGCCGAAATGAAACCTAAAGCTCAAGGGTTAGCAGAAAAAAAACTGGTTGAAGCACTGTTCCCTGCTAGAAAGAAAAATTACCAAGATAAAAGTGATGCTGAAATTAGAGAGCAACTCCTTGAAGAATTAAAAGATGGAAAATTAGATCACATCAATTTGGAGCTTGAAATCCCTGTGCAACCTAAGGGATTGCAGCTTGGCCCGCTTGGTGGAAATGATACTAATATATCTGAATTTATGTCAAAAATGCTTCCTAAACAAATAAAAAAAAGAAGGATGTCAGTTGCTGAGGCATTAAAGTTTTTTACAGAAGAAGAAGCTGATAAACTTATTGATGAAGAGACAATTACTCAAGAGGCCTTAACGCGAGCAGAAGAACATGGAATCATTTTTATTGATGAACTTGATAAAATTGCTTCAAAAGGAAGTTTTTCTGGACCAGATGTATCTCGTGAGGGAGTGCAAAGAGATATTTTACCTATTGTTGAAGGAAGTTCCGTATCGACAAAGTATGGGAATGTAAAAACTGATTATATGCTTTTCATAGCTGCTGGAGCTTTTCATATATCAAAAGTTAGTGATTTGATTCCAGAATTACAAGGTCGTTTCCCAATACATGTGGAGCTTAATAGTTTAACTGAAGATGATTTTTTTAAAATACTAAAAGAACCAGACAATGCAATAACTTTGCAGTATAAACACCTATTAAAAGTAGATAAAATCAACTTAACTTTCACTGACGATGCATTAAAAGAGATTGCAAAACTAGCATATTGGGAAAATATCAATAGAGAAAATATTGGTGCAAGAAGGCTCCATGCTATTATGGAAATGTTGCTTGAAGAAGTTAGTTATAATGCAGGAAGTTTAGCTGAAGAAATTGATTTAGTTATTGATTATGATTTTGTAGTTAAAAATACTGACAAATCGCTTAAAGAGCAAAATTTGAAAAAATATATAATATAAATTTGTTGCTAAAGCTATGCAATATTAATAAATATCTAAAATACAAAGGAATATTTTTATGATTAGAATACAAAAAGGCACTAAAGACATGCTTCCACAAGAGGCATATAAATGGCATTACATAGACGAAAAAATTAAGAGTATCACTAAATTGTTTGGATTTCTTGAAATTAGAACGCCAACATTTGAGGCAACAGAATTGTTCCAAAGAGGAATTGGTGAGACAACTGATATAGTCAATAAAGAAATGTATACCTTTGAAGATAAAGGCAAAAGAAGCATTACATTGAAACCAGAAGGAACGGCATCGGTTGTGAGATCTTACATTGAAAACAATATTTTTCAGGAATATAATCCTGCAAAAATGTATTATATAACTTCAGTATTTCGTTATGAAAGGCCGCAATCTGGTAGATTGAGAGAACATCATCAGTTTGGCGTTGAGATTTTTGGTAGCGATAGCTACATCGCAGATTTGGAAGTTATACTACTTGGTTATACCTTTTTTAAATCACTAGGGATTTCGGATGTAAGATTACATATTAATAATATTGGATGTTCAAAATGTAGAGTTGAATATAATAACGCACTAAAAAGGTTTTATTATGAAAATATTGATTCGCTTTGTAGTATATGCAGAGAAAGGTTAGATAAAAATCCTCTTCGAATTTTAGATTGTAAAGAAATTAAATGCTCTGACTTAAACAAAAAGGCCCCGGTTGTATCAGATTATTTGTGTGCCGATTGCATATCACATAAGCAAAATTTATATAATGGATTAGAAGCATGCAATATAGATTACATTGATGATGAGAAAATAGTTAGAGGATTGGATTATTATACAGGAACAGTTTTTGAATTTATTTCACCTTCGCTTGGTGCACAAAGTACTGTTTGTGGTGGGGGAAGATACAATAACTTAGTATCAGAAATTGGAGGACCCTATACGCCTTGCGTTGGTTTTGGCTTGGGTATTGAGCGTTTAATCATGGTAATGGAAGAATTGTCTCTTTTTATTGGTGAAAAAGAAAACCCTCAAGTTTTTTTTATTAATGTTTCTGAAAAGGAAATAATTCCTTCATATTTATTGGCAAATAAATTAAGAAAGCATGGAATTAAAGCAGATGTAAATTTTTTAACAAGAAGTGTAAAAGCTCAAATGAAATATGCAAATAAACATGATTTTAATTATGTGATTGTAGTGGGAGAAGAAGAAGTAAAAAATGACATTTATACACTTAAGTCGATGAAAAATAATATAGATTTCACGGGCAGCATTGATAACATAATAAAATTTATTAATAAAGATAATTAAGCGGAGATGGTATGGAAGAGTTTTTAGGAAATTATAAAAGAAGTAAGCTTTGTGGAAAATTTTCACTAAAAGATTTAGGGAAAAAAGTCACAGCTATGGGCTTCGTGGCTAAATATAGAAATCTTGGAAGTATAATGTTTATTGATCTAAGAGATAGAAGTGGCATTGTCCAACTATCATTTTTAGAATCAATTGATAGTTTGCTTTTTGAGAAGGCATCGCATATTAGAAATGAGTTTGTAATTGCAGTAAAAGGCATTATTCAGGCAAGAGGCAAGGAAAATATTAATCCCAATTTGGCTACTGGTGAAATAGAAATAATTGTAAATGAGCTAAAAATTTTGTCTAAAGCTGACACTACACCATTTAATATTGGTGATTCTAATGTTAATGAAAACTTACGGCTTAAATATCGATACTTAGACTTAAGAAGGGCTGATTTACAAAAACAACTTTTGTTAAGAAATAAAATAACAAATATTGTTCATAATTATATGTCAAAAAATCATTTTTTGCATATTGAAACTCCGTTTTTAGGGAAATCTACCCCTGAAGGTGCGAGGGATTATTTAGTTCCAAGTAGAGTTAACCAAGGTTCTTTTTATGCCTTGCCACAATCTCCCCAAATCTATAAACAGTTATTAATGATTGCGGGATATGATAGATATTATCAGATCGCGAAATGTTTTAGAGATGAAGATTTAAGAGCAAACAGACAACCAGAATTTACTCAAATTGATATAGAGATGAGTTATGTAAGCGATGTTAGGGATGTTATAAAAATAACAGAAGGTTTAATTAAAGAAATTTTCAACAAAACATTAAATTTAAATCTCAAATCAAAATTTAAACAAATTACATATAAAGACGCTATGAATATTTATGGAAGTGATAAACCAGATACCAGGTTTGAGATGTTTATAACTGATATAACACGATTAGCTAAAAAGTCCGAATTTGTTTTATTTAAGAATAGTGCAAAAAAGGGTTATAGTGTAAGAGGTATTTGTGTTAAAGGTGCAGCTAATTTTACAAGAAAAGAAATTGAACAACTACAAAGAATTGCACAAGAATATAAAGCAAAAGGATTGATTAGCATTGCTCTTAAAGAGGATGGAATTTATTCATCAATATCAAAGTTTTTTACTAGTGAACAATTAAAAGAAATCATCAATAAATTTGAAGCAAAACAAGGCGATTTAATTTTGATTGTTGCTGACAAAAACCAAATTGTTTGTAATGCCTTGGGAGCTGTGAGATTAGCTGCAGCAAATAAACTAAATTTGATTGATAAAAATCAATACTCTTTTCTTTGGGTAGTAGATTTTCCTTTGTTTGAATTTGATGAGGAGGAAAACAGGCTAGTTGCTATGCATCATCCATTTACTAGCCCACTCGAGAAAGATTTAAAATATCTAGATAAGAATCCTTTGAAAGTGAGATCAAAAGCATATGATTTGGTGATTAATGGTCAAGAAGCTGGGGGAGGTTCAATAAGAATTCATTCTAGAGAATTACAAAAGAAAATGTTTGAAAGAATTGGGTTAAGTGATGAGCAAATTAATTCGCGTTTTGGATTTTTTGTAAATGCTTTCAATTACGGTGTACCACCACATGGTGGATTAGCTTTTGGTTTAGATAGACTTGTGATGTTAATTGGAAAAACTGATAATATTAAAGATGTTATTGCTTTCCCTAAAAATCAAAATGCACAGTGTTTAATGTCTGAGGCGCCAAGTGAAGTTGATATGAAACAAATGGAAGAACTTTCTTTAACAATAACGGGTGAAAAAGGTAGTGGTGTTTAGTTTTTAAAATGGAAGAAATCGGGGTTGTTTATAAAGTCTCTAGATCAAATTATGCAACAATAAGATTTGACAGGAAGATAGCATGTGAAAATTGTAACATGTGTTTAAAACCTAGAGAAGAAAATTTTGTTGAATTGAAAATAAAAAACACACTTGATGCTAAAGCTGGTGATAGGGTAAGAGTGCATATGGCAGATAAAGCTGTTATCACCGCTTCCTTTTTGGTTTATATTTTTCCGCTTATTATTTTTGGTGTTTCCTTATTTTCCACATTTAAGCTTAAACTTTGGGTTTCTCTTTTAATAAGTTTTCTAAGTTTAGTTGCAAGCTTTATTGTGATTTTTATTATGGATAAAATCATTCGAAAGAAATCCAACTTTGTCCCTAAAATGGTTGAAGTAATAAGTGAGATAGATTAAAATCATTATTATACAATTACATAATTTAGATTATGTTTTGAGTTTGAAATTTAACAAAAAATATTTTAAAGAGGTTTATTATGAAGGAAATTAATGGAAGAGATGAATTGGTTAATGTCGTGCAAAATAACAGTGTTGTTTTAGTCGACTTTTTTGCTAGTTGGTGTGGGCCATGTAGAATGCTTACGCCAACTTTAGAAAAATTAGCAAGCGACTATGAAGACAAAGCTGTTATTGCTAAAATTGATATTGAAAAAAACAGGGATTTAGCTATTGAATTTGAAGTTAGTGCTGTTCCAACATTGGCATTGTTTAAAAATGGTAGCTTAGTTAATAAATTTTCAGGAATGAGAAGTTATGCGGATTTATCTAAAATGATAGATGACAACATCTAAGAGGTTTGGAAAAGATGATTGATTTAACTATTATAAAGGCTGTCGATGAGCAATTATATAGTTCATTAGTTAAAGAATTAAATCGCCAAGAAAACAATATAGAGCTGATTGCTAGTGAAAACTTTGTATCACAACCTGTGATGGTTGCTGCTGGAACTCATTTAACAAATAAATATGCCGAAGGGTATCCCAGTAAAAGATATTATGGTGGTTGTGAGTTTGTGGATGAAATAGAAAACCTTGCAATAGAACGTGCAAAAAAGTTGTTTAATGCTAAATTTGCAAATGTTCAAGGTCATTCAGGCAGCAATGTAAATTTTGAAACATATTTAGCACTATTAAATCCTGGTGACAAGGTGTTAGGAATGAATTTAAGTCATGGTGGTCATTTAACTCATGGCAGTCCAGTAAATTTTAGTGGAATTTTATATGAAATCATTTCTTATGGTGTAAATGAACATGGTTATATCGATTACGAAGAGGTTAGAAGGCTTGCTAAGGAAAATAAAGTTAAGATGATTATTGCTGGAGCAAGTGCATATCCTAGGGTAATTGATTTTGCTAAATTCAGAGAAATAGCAGATGAGGTTGGCGCTTATTTGATGGTAGATATGGCTCATATTGCTGGCTTGGTTGCAGCAGGACTTCATCAAAGTCCTATTCCTTATGCGCATGTTGTTACAACGACAACACATAAAACTTTAAGAGGTCCAAGGGGCGGAATAATACTTACAAATGATGAAGAAATATATAAGAAAATAAATAAAGCTGTATTTCCTGGTGCCCAAGGCGGTCCATTAATGCATATAATTGCTGCTAAAGCTGTTGCTTTAGCTGAAGCTTTAACTCCTGAATTTATAAATTATCAAAAAAATGTTGTTGAAAATGCAAGGGTTTTAGCTAAAACTTTGATGAACAATGACATCAAATTATTTTCCAATGGTACAGATAATCATTTAATGTTATTAGATCTAAGAGGAACAGGTCTAACTGGTAAGGAATTAGAGCATTTATTAGATCTTGTCAATATTACGACAAATAAAAATACAATACCTTTTGATAATGCTAGCCCCTTTAATCCAAATGGCTTAAGGATAGGTACACCAAGCGTTACAACTAGAGGTATGGGAGCAAAAGAAATGGTGGTTATTGGGGAATGCATTGTTGATATCATTAAGAATAAAGAGTTAGCAATTGATAGAACAAAACTAAGAGTTAATGAACTAACAAATAGATTCCCATTATATGATGGAGTTTTTAAGGTATAGATATTTTAAAAATGATGCAAGTATATTTAGACAATGCAGCAACCACAAAGGTAGATAGAGAGGTTGTGCTAGAAATGAACAAATTTATGAGTGAAATATATGGGAACTCCTCATCTATTCATTCATTTGGGCGAGAAGCTCTTAAACATGTAGACTCTGCCAGAAATAGCATTGCCTCACATTTCAATGCGTTACCAAGTGAAATATTTTTTACTTCTGGTGGAACAGAAAGTGATAATTGGGCAATTAAAGGTGTAGTAAATAGTGCTAAACAACAAGTTAAACATATTATTATCTCAAAAATTGAACATCCTGCAGTGCTTGAAACTTGTGATTTGCTTGAGAAACAAGGAGTTTTAATAACTCGTTTAGATGTTGATAAATTTGGGATGATTAATCTAGATGAGCTCAAACGTTCAATTAATGATAACACATTGTTAGTTAGTATTATGTTTGCGAATAATGAAATAGGAACGATACAACCGATAAAAGAAATTGGGGAAATATGCAAAAAAGAAGGAGTATTATTTCACACTGATGCAGTCCAAGCCATTGATACACAAGATATAGATGTTAATTATTTAAATATTGATTTAATGTCTTTTTCATCCCATAAATTTTATGGACCTAAAGGAATTGGGGCGCTATATAAACGTTCAGGTGTAAAAATTACACCATTAATTTCTGGTGGTCATCAAGAAAGGGGAGAAAGAGCAGGAACAACTCCTGTTGAGTTAATTGTAGGAATGGCTAAAGCATTAGATATATGTGCAAAAAACAGATTTGAAATTAATGCTAAAAAAATAGAATTAAGAGATAATTTTATTGATAAAGTACTTAAAAATATCCCGTATACATACTTAAATGGACACAAAAAAAAGAGACTTCCAGGTAATATAAATATCAGTTTTGAATTTATAGAAGGAGAAAGCTTATTGATGATGCTTGACCTGTTTGGCATAGCAGTAAGTAGTGGTTCTGCTTGTGCATCGGGAGCACTAGAAGCTTCACATGTTATCTCAGCTTTAGGTGTCAAGGAAGAGTTAGCACATAGTTCTATTAGGTTTTCTATGAGTAAAGATACCACAATAGAAGAAATGAATTATGTTTATGAGCAATTGGTAATTGCAGTTGAAAGATTAAGAAAACTTTCACCATTATATATAGCAACATAAGAGGACAAAAATATGTACAATGAAAAAATCTTAAATGAATTTAAAAACCCTCAAAATATGGGTGAATTAAAGGATGCCAATGCTATTGGAACAGCTGGCAATGCAAAATGTGGTGATATTTTGCAAATATTTCTTAAAATTGAAGATGATATAATTGTTGATGCAAGTTTTAAAACATTTGGTTGCGTAGCAGCCATTGCTTCAAGTTCTATAGCAACAAAGATGGTAATTGGTAAAAATATAGATGAAGCATTAAATTTGAAAAATTCTGAAGTTGTTGAAGAGCTTGAGGGCATGCCCCCACAAAAAATTCATTGCTCAGTTTTGGCTGAAGAGGCCATTAAAAAGGCTGTAGAAGACTATAAAAATAAAAACTAGTGTTTTGGAACATTAGTTTTGTTAATATTCAATGTGATCTAGATGGTTATTTAGGTCACTTTTTATTTGTTTATCGGTTTTAAATTTTTGTATGTTGAAGCATCTATATTTATTTTCTCAAAGATTATATTGTCAACTTGATGATCTTTAGCTTTTTGCATTTTTTCAGGAGTATCAACAGTCCATGACAATAGCTTATAGTTTAACAACTCTTTATTTGCTAATACCTGAGGATCAGATATTTGATTTATATTGTAAGCAAGGAAATTACAATTGTGTTTTTCAAACATAGAAAAAGCTCCACCAAGTTTTTGTAATAGTTTTGTCGCAAAGTTTACTCTACCAGCATCTAATTGTCCTTTTCTAGTAGCAGGATAATTTTTGTTAAACCAAATTAAAGAAATAGGATTAAACGATTGAACGGAAATCCAATCCAAATCTTTAACTAATTCTAGCGTGTTTCTTTCAAGAGCATATGTAAAAGTGCTTTTAGATTTTAACTCAACTAAAATATCGACTTTACCATTTACAAGATCTATCAATTCTTTGAGAGTTGGTATAAACTCGCCATTAGGTAGTTGATATTTTGCATCTGACCTAAGCTCATCTATCGTGAAAGATGAAATCCCTCCTTTTATGCCATTCAACATACGTTTGAGTGAAAAATCATGAAAACATACAACGGTGCCATCTTTAGTTAAATGTACATCAGTTTCTATATTGAACCCTTTTTCTATCGCTAATTCAAAGGATTGCATTGAGTTTTCCGGAACTTCTTTATTATGTAAACCTCTATGTGCAATTGGAATTTCATAAATACGCATTTTAACCTCGCTAGAATAATTTTATATTTATATTTTTATTTATATAAATAAGTATACACTGTTAAGCGAGGTTTTTCCATATAAAAATAATTTTTTCACATAAAATAAAGGTAAAATAAGTTGTTTTAAATAGTAGACAATGAAATATTAGCCTAAATATTATTTAATATGTTAATATTTATGCAGTATAAAAGGGAAAATACAAAGTATTTTAGGTTGGAAGATGAATAAGCAAGAATTAACAAGAAACTTTTGTATAATAGCACATATTGATCATGGTAAAAGTACTTTGGCTGATAGGATTATTGAAGCCACAGGTGCAGTTTCTAAACGAGAATTTAAAAATCAAATTTTAGATAGCATGGACTTAGAACGTGAAAGAGGTATTACAATTAAACTCACTCCAGTAACCATGAAATATAAAAGGGATGATAAGGTTTATACTTTTAATTTAATAGATACACCTGGGCATGTTGATTTTACATATGAAGTATCACGGTCACTTGCCGCATGTGAGGGAGCTATTTTAATTGTTGATGCTTCACAAGGCATTGAGGCTCAAACTTTAACAAATGTATATCTAGCATTAGAAAATGATTTAACTATCATCCCAACAATAAATAAAATTGATTTAGCATCTGCCCAACCTGATTTAGTAAAACAGGAAATAGAAGATATTATAGGACTTGATGCTTCTGATGCACCATTAATAAGCGCTAAAGAGGGCATAGGAATAATTCCTTTGTTAGATAAAATAATTGATGTAATCCCTCATCCAACAGGCGATTGCACTAAACCTTTAAAAGCTTTAATCTTTGATAGCATGTATGATAATTTTAAAGGGGCTATTTGTAATGTTAGAATTGTAGAAGGAAGTGTAAAAAAAGGTGATTTAATAAAAATGTTTTCAAATGGGAAAGAGTTTGAATGCACAGAAGTGGGAATATTTACTCCCTCTATGTTAGCTGTCGAAAGCTTAAATGCAGGGGATGTGGGATATTTAGCTGCTAGTATTAAAAATGTTAAAGATACATCTGTAGGTGATACGATTACGACTGTTACTAATCCAGCAAAAGAACCTTTAGTAGGTTATAAAAAGGCATCACCAATGGTTTTTGCAGGAATTTATCCAGCAGATGGAAGTAGGTATAATGACTTAAGGGAAGCTATGGAAAAGTTAAACTTAAATGATGCCGCCTTGATTTTTGAGCCTGAAAGTTCTGGAGCCCTAGGATTTGGTTTTAGAGTTGGATTTTTAGGGTTATTACATATGGAAATTATTGTCGAGAGGCTTGAAAGGGAGTTTGACTTGGATCTTGTCACCACTGCACCGAGTGTTGTATACAAAGTAATAAAAACAGATGGAATTGAGGTAAGTGTTGATAATCCAACACATTTCCCTAATCCTACAGAAATAGAAAAAATTCTAGAACCCGTTGTAGAAGCTAATATATATACTCCTCCAGAATATGTAGGTCCTATTATGGAACTATGTCAAGACAAAAGAGGTGAATATTTAAATATGACTTACATAGATACATCTAGAGTAAAAATCGATTATAAGATACCACTTTCAGAAATTATTTATGATTTTTTCGACATATTAAAATCTCGCTCAAAAGGATATGCGAGCTTAGATTATGAAATAATTGGATACGAGCCTAATGCTTTAGTGAAACTTGACTTTTTGTTAAATGGTGAAGTATGTGATGCGTTATCTTTGATTGTTCATAAGGATTTTGCATATACTAGAGGGCGTTCAGTGGCAGAAAAACTAAAAGATGCCATACCTAGGCAAATGTTTGAAATTCCAATTCAAGCTTCAATTGGCTCTAAAGTGATTGCTAGAGAAACTGTCAAAGCATTGAGAAAGGATGTTTTAGCGAAGTGTTATGGTGGTGATATCTCTAGGAAGAAGAAACTGTTAGAAAAACAAAAAGAAGGTAAAAAAAGAATGAGACAAGTAGGTTCTGTTCAAATTCCTTCTGAAGCATTTATGTCTATTCTTAAGTATGATGGTAGATAAACTTTGACGAAAAAACAGCATGAATTTTCCGCATTTGTAAATAAACTTGGCATGTATGTACATGTTCCTTTTTGTTTAAAAAAATGTTTTTATTGCGATTTTTATTCGGTTCCTTATTCTAAAACAAAAACTCAAACATATATTAAATATTTAGAAAGAGAAATTCAAGAATTTAAAAAATTAATAGCTAATAGAAAAGTGAATACTTTATATTTGGGTGGTGGAACTCCCAATTCAATTACAGAAGAAGATTTTCAAAAAATATACCAAAATATATATGATAATTTCAATTTAGATTTGCAAGAATTTACCGTTGAAATTAATCCTGGAGCAGGTCTTAGTCCAGAGTTTTTAAAAAATATTGGAGTTAATCGTATTTCAATTGGGATTCAGTCTTTAAACAATAAGTCTTTAAACAGCATTGGAAGGGTTCATAATGCCGATGATGCTATTAATTGTTTAAAAAAGTATTCTAAATATTTTGATAACTTATCTTGTGATTTAATGTTAGGTATACCATATCAAACAAAAGGTGATATTACATATTTTATTGATAGGGTAGCTGAATATATTAAGCATATTTCGGTTTATATGTTAGAGGTCCCTCAAAATTCTAAATTAAAATCAATGATAAATTCAGGATTAAAAGTAGCAAGCGAAGATGAACTTGCAGATTTATATATTTTTACAAGTAATGAATTAAAAAAATATAAATTTAAGCAATATGAAATAAGTAACTTCTCATTGCCTAGTTATCAAAGTAAACATAATTTAATGTACTGGAGTTATATGGATTATATTGGTTTAGGACCAACTGCTTGTAGCAAAATTGGAAATATTAGGTATGCAAATACAAATGATTTTTATTATAAAAAAGAATTTCAAGAATTATCTAAGAATGAAATGGAAAATGAGTTTATAATGCTATCTTTAAGACTGTCTACGGGATTAAATTTGGAAATATTTAAAGAAATATTTGGTGCTAATTTTTTAGATAAATACTCAAACAAATTAAAGCCGATTGAACAATATTTTGATGTAGATAATTCTTTTATAAAGATAAAATCAGAGTACTTGATTTTTGAAAATTCGCTTTTAGTAGAATTGTTAGATTTTTAAATTTTTTTTAATGCAAAAATTCTGTTGACATAAAATTTTTATGTGTTATAATAAAATTAGCACTCAAGCATTCGGACTGCTAACAATCATCAGTGATGTTTGCTAAAAATAATTGTTGAGACAAAGTTTATGAAAAAAAAATTATCTGATCGTAAAATTAAAGCAATTAAAGTTATTGTGGAGGAGTATTTAAAAAATCCTACACCCGTATCTTCAGGTGAGATTCAAAGAAAATACTTTACTAACTTATGCTCTGCTACTATTCGTTCAGAGATGTCATCTCTCGAAGATTTAGGATATCTTGTACAGCCACATACCTCTTCTGGTAGAGTTCCAACGGCGTTAGCTTATAAGTTTTATGTAGAAAATTTTGTAGATAAAAAACCATTAAATTATAAAGATAGACAGTTAATTCAAGATGTGTTTAAATCTGGATTTAATAAAATTGAAGATATAGTACGAGCAACTGCCAAAATTATTTCTGACATTACAAATTACACTTCAGTTATTGTTATAAAAAATTATGATGAAATTCTAATAAGAGAAATTAAACTTGTTGCAATTGAAGATTCAATTTTAGTAATTATAATTACTGATAATGGTGTTTTAAAAGATAATATAGTCAAATTAGAGCGTCCAGTTGAAGAAGGGTATTTAAAAGATGCTACGTTAATTCTAAATAGGATTTTTAAAAACTTAAAATTGAAGGATTTAGACAACACGCCGCTTTTAATAGATAAAGAGCTTAAACAGTTTGCCGAATTAATTCAAATGGTAATAGATATGATAGCAAATTATAAAGCTCACCCGGAAGATGCAATATTTGTTGAGGGCGAATCAAAAATTCTAGATTATCCTGATGCTACGCTAGAAACAGCAAGACATCTAATAAACATTATAAATAAAAAAAGCAATTTGATAGATGTTATAGGTGTTGGAGATGTCAATGACATTGAGTTTTCTGTTAAGATAGGGAAAGATGAAACTGGTCTTGTTGATAATTGTGCAGTAATAGTTGCAAAACTTTTAGTTGACGGCGAAGTGGTTGGTAAAGCTGGAGTCATTGGTCCTAAAAGAATGGATTATGCTAGAGTAATGTCAGTGTTAGCATATATAGGTGATACTTTAGATGAAATTGAATAGATGTTACCAAAGGAGAAAGTAAATGACAGAAAAAAAATCTAAAAAAACTATAGAAAATAATGTTGAAAAAAATGATTTGTGTGATATTGAACCATCTATTGATTATAGTGTAGGGGAGTTACTTGAAATGGCTCAAAAAACTGCAGATGAATATAAGCAAACTGCTCAAAGAGTTCAGGCTGAATTTGAAAATTATAAAAAAAGAAACTTGAAAGTAGTTGAACAAGCTAAGGAAGATGGGGAAACGGGAGTACTGTTTTCTATTATACAAACTATAGATACGATTGATGTTGCGTTAGCAATGATTGCTGATAGTGATGAAAACATTAAAAATGGTATTAATTTAATAAAAAAACAACTACTTAATACTTTAGAAAAATACAAAGTTAAAGAAATTATTTGTATAGGAAAAGATTTTGATCCTAATTATCACAATGCGGTTATGCAAGAAGAATGTGAAGATAAAAATAAAATTATTGATGTATTACAAAAAGGATATATTCGTAATGGGAAAGTCATTAGATATTCTATGGTTAAAGTGGGAGTATAAATATAAGTTAGTCAATATTATAGATTAAAAGATTAAAATAACGAAAAAGGAGATAAATATTATGTCAAAAATTATAGGAATTGATTTAGGAACTACAAATTCATGTGTAGCAGTAATGGAAGGCGGAGAGCCTGTTGTAATACCAAATGCAGAAGGTTCAAGAACAACACCATCAGTTGTTGCATTTACAAAAGATGGGGAGCGTTTAGTAGGACAAGTTGCAAAAAGACAAGCAATAGTAAATCCAGAACATACTATTATGTCTATTAAACGAGAGATGGGGAGCAATCACAAAGTAAAGATTGATAATAAAACATATACGGCTCCTGAAATCTCTGCGATGATTTTACAAAAATTAAAAACTGATGCTGAAGCATATCTAGGTTCAAAAGTAACTCAAGCTGTCATTACAGTTCCAGCATATTTTTCAGATAGTCAAAGACAGGCAACTAAAGATGCTGGAACAATTGCTGGATTAGAAGTACTTAGAATTATAAATGAACCAACAGCCGCTGCTTTTGCATATGGTATGGATAAAGATTCTCAAAAAATCTTAGTATATGATTTAGGTGGTGGAACATTTGATGTCTCAATATTAGATATAGGTGACGGAGTAATAGAGGTTCTTTCAACTAATGGAAATACAAAACTTGGTGGAGATGATTTTGATAAAAAAATAATGGACTGGGTTGTACAAGAATTCAAAAACGATAATGGAATCGATTTATCAAAAGATAAAATGGCCATGCAAAGAATTAGAGAAGCTGCAGAAAAGGCAAAAATAGAATTATCAAGTGTTATGAAAGCTAACATTAATTTGCCATTTATTACAGCTGGTGCAAATGGACCTTTGCATTTTGACAAGGACATAACAAGAGCAAAGTTTAATGATATGACAGCAGATTTAATTAAAGCAACGCTAACACCTGTACGTCAAGCAATTCAAGATGCTAAGTTAAAGACAAGCGATATTAATAGAGTATTGTTAGTTGGAGGTTCTACTAGAATTCCCGCTGTAGTAGATGCAATTGAATCATTAATGGGTAAAGAGCCATATAAAGGAATTAACCCAGATGAATGTGTCGCTCTAGGTGCTGCAATTCAAGGTGGAGTATTAGCTGGTGATGTTAAAGATATTCTTCTATTAGATGTTACTCCATTATCATTAGGGATTGAAACATTAGGTGGTGTATTTACAAAACTGATTGAAAGAAATACGACAATTCCAACGAAAAAATCTCAAATATTTTCTACTGCTGCTGATAATCAACCAGCTGTTGATATACATGTTTTACAAGGTGAAAGAGCAATGGCTGCTGATAATAAGACTTTAGGCAGATTTGAATTAACGGGGATTCCGCCAGCAATGAGAGGTGTTCCACAAATAGAAGTTACATTTGAAATTGATGAAAATGGAATAGTTTCTGTCACAGCACTTGATAAAGGAACTAATAAAAAGGCAAATATAGTGATAACAGCTTCAAGCAATTTGTCTGAAAGTGATATTGATAAAGCTATAAAAGACGCTGAACAGTTTGCTGAAGAAGATAAAAAGAAGAAAGAATTAATCGACATGAAAAATGGTTGTGAACAATTAATATTAGCAATAGACAAATCTTTGGTTGAAAGTGGTGATAAACTCACAGAAGAAGATAAAAACACTTTAAAAGATGCATCAAAATCGGCTAAAGAAGAGCTTGCTAAAGCAGAAACTGTTGAAGATGTTCAGAAAATTACTGAAAAATTATCAGAGGTGTCTAATCCAATTTTTACAAAACTATATCAAGATGCTCAATCAAATGAAGGCGATTCGGCTACAGGAACAAAGTTTGATGATGGTACAACAATCAATGTTGATCCAGAAGATATTCAATAAATCAAAAAATTACAATTAAAATATTAAGGATGTAGTCAAATTAATATTTGGCTACATCCGCTATTAAGGAATTTAAAAAAAGAATTATGGGACAAAAAGATTATTATAAAATTTTAGGCGTGAATAAAAATGCTACTCAAGATGAAATAAAATCAGCTTATAGAAATTTAGCAAAAAAGTGGCATCCCGATGTTTATGCAAATGATACTGAAGAAAAGAAAGAGCAAGCAAAAGAAAAATTTCAAGAAATTCAACATGCTTATAGTGTTTTGTCTGATGCAGATAAAAAGGCTAAGTATGATCAGTTTGGATCAGAAGATGGTCCACAATTTGACCCGAATCAAGGATTTAGTGGTGGATTTGGAGGCTTTGGTGGTTTTGCTGATATATTTGGAGATATTTTTTCATCTTTTGGCGGGGGGCATCAAAATAGCCCTAATGCACCAAGAATGGGAGAAGATATAGAGTTTATAATAAATCTTTCTTTCGAAGAAGCTGCATTTGGCATATCAAAAGAAATAAAGTTTTCAAGAATAGAAAATTGCGCATCTTGTAAGGGGACTGGTGCTAAAAATGGGACAGCCTTTAAGACGTGTACTAAGTGTGCAGGAAAGGGAAGGATTACTGTTGATCAAAGGACAATGCTTGGTGTGATGAGAACTGAAAAAATTTGTGATATGTGCAATGGAACTGGTAAAATAATTACAGAACAATGTGGCGTATGTTCAGGTCGAGGAAGAATTAAGAAACAAAGGAGTATAAATGTTAATATCCCAGCTGGCGTTGATAATAATCAAATGCTCACAGTAAGAGGTGAGGGTAATGCTGGAATTAATGGTGGAGAAAATGGCAATTTAATATTAATATTTAAGGTTAGTGTCCATAAATTATTTAGACGTGAAGGTATTAATTTATTTATGGATTTACCTATAAAAGTTTCTTTGGCAATACTGGGTGGTACAGTTGAAATCCCTACTTTAACTAAACGTGTTAAAATTAATGTACCAGCAGGTACACAGGATGGGGTAAGACTGAAGGTTAAAGGTTATGGTATCAAAGATCTACGAAGAAATACATATGGTGATTTATATATAAATTTAAAAGTTGATATTCCCAAAAACTTAAATAATAAGCAAAAAAAAGCCTTGAAGGATGCTCTTGAAGTGCTTGATTCTGCAAAATATGATAACGTAGAAAAATATAAAAGTATTGAAAATTCAATATCTCAAAAATAAATAATATATTGGCATGCTTTCAGAAATAACAATTGAATATAAAGGTAAGAATATAGAAGTTTTGTATGATGCTTTATTTTTAGTGAATATTTTTTCATATTCTATAATTGATCAAAAAGATTTTGCAGATATAACGCATTCTAAAGCTAATTGGGATTATATTGATGATGATGCATTATCTAAATATGGAAATTTTCCCTATGTAAATCTATTTTTAGAAGCAAACATTGTTGATGAAAAACTTAAAGAATTAACAAAAACATTACAAAGTTTAAATGTTAAAAAACAAGATTATGTCATATATATTAATGAATACAAAGAATTTGATTGGTTTAATAAATGGAAAGAGTTTTATAAAGTTATAGATATTGGTAAATTTCAGATAATTCCAGTATGGGAGAAAGATACATTTAAGTATTCAAAACTTCCAGTATATATTAATCCTTCTATCGCTTTTGGCACTGGAGAACATGAAAGCACAAAAATAGCACTTTATTTATTGTCACAAATTTCATTTGTTTCTAAAGTTCTAGATGTGGGTACTGGGAGTGGTATTTTAGGAATTGCATCATCAAAAATTGGAGCAAAAGAAGTCCATCTTATAGATGTTGATTTCAATGCATTACAAAACACAAAAGAAAATGTGTTGTTAAACGATGTTTTGGCACAATGTAAAATTTATCAAAGTTCTTTTTTAAGCAATGTTATTGATAAATTTGATCTAATAATATCAAATATGACTGCTGATTTAAATTTAGAATTATTAAAAAACTTAAAAAAAGTTTCCAAAGATAAATCAAAAATTATTTTATCGGGAATTTTATTAAATAGAAAAAAAGAAGTAATTGAAAATTATTTAAAGTTCGGATTTAACTTAGTTGCAGAAAAAAATATAGGAGAATGGGTGGGTTTTCTCTTAGAATATACCAAATAATGTTTTATGAATGACACAAAAGTTTGTATTTTTAGCTTAGGATGTAAAACAAATCAATATGAATCGAGTTGTTTAGCTACAGCTTTTTTTGAAAAAGGTTATGATGTGTATTCTCATCTCACAAAAGCAGACATATATGTTATTAACACTTGTGCCGTGACAAATGAAGCTGAGAGAAAATCTCGTCAAGCCATTCAAAGGGCAAGAAGCATGAATAAAAATGCCAAAATTATTGTAATCGGATGTGCTCCTCAAGCTGATTTAAAAAATTTTATAAATAAGGATGTCGATTATATTAAAGGAAGTTACGGGAAAATTAATTTATTAGATCAGTTAGAGGAAACAGGAGTTGCAATAGAAAATGAACCAATAATATATGAGGAGTTACCTAAACCATTTATTTTTGAAAAAACTAGAGCTCTATTAAAAATTCAAGATGGTTGTGATAACTATTGCTCATATTGTGTGATTCCATATGTTAGAGGAAAATCTAGATCAAGATTAATTAAGAATATAATCGAAGAAGCAAAATATTTTGAAAATTTTTTTTCTGAAATTGTAATCACTGGTATAAATATCGCTGCATTTGGTAAAGATTCTAATGAATCAATTCATGATTTAGTCGATGAGCTTTCAAAATTGAAAGCTAGATTTCGTTTTGGGTCTATATATGTTGAAATGATAAATGATGAATTGCTTTCAAAACTTCAAAAATTTGATAATTTTTGTCCTCATTTTCATCTATCTTTGCAAAGTGGCTCAGACTCTATTTTAAAAGATATGAATAGAAAATATTTAACCTCAGATTATAAAAATGCAGTAAATTTAATTAAAAAATATTTTCCTAATGCTGGATTAACAACTGACATTATTGTGGGCTATCCTACAGAATCTAAAGAAAATTTTATAGAAACTATTAATTTTGTTAAAGAAATTAAGTTTTCCGATATCCACATATTTAAGTTTTCTCCCAAAAAGGGAACTAAAGCAGCATTGTTAACATCATTGCCAAAAGAGATTGTCAATAAAAGAATGCAAATAATGAAGGAAATTAAAAGCCAATTGATTGTAGATTTCTTAATTGCTAATATTGGTTCGACTCAAGAAGTAATTTTTGAAAAAAATGAAGATAATCTAAAAGTGGGATATAGTAGGAATTATTTGAAAATTTATTCAAATACTAATCAAGAAAAAGCCAATGTTATTTGTCATAAAATATATAAAGATGGCTTGATTGGTGAGGTATGCTAACATTAGGCATTAAATTGGTGTATAATGATTAAATAAACTAAAAATTAATGACAAGAGGTAGACAAGTGAATAATTGTATATTTTGTAAAATTGTGAATAAAGAAATTCCTTCAAATTATATTTATGAAGATGATGACATGATTATCATTAAAGATATTAATCCAATAGCAAAAAAACATTTTTTGGCAATACCTAAATTACATTTTTCTGATGTTGTTTCTATGAGCGAGGACAATGCAAAAACTATTGGTAAAATGCTCAAAAAAATCGGAGCTATAGCTGATAGTTTGTTAGAACTTGAAAAAGGATTTAGAATTGTAATGAATAAAGGTGAACATGGTTGCCAATCTATTTTTCATCTTCATCTTCATATTTTAGGGGGGGAACAATTGTCACCACACTTTAATTAAGCTTAAAATTGTTGTTAATTTTCAAGTATGTTTTTATTATTTTATCAGGTTGTCTGCATGTTTTAAATTGACATTCAAGGACATATATCATATCATTTCAACATAAAGAGGGAAGGTGAATACATGTTAAGAGTTAAAAACCTTGTAAAAACTTATGAAAGTGATGAATATAGAGTTGAAGCACTTAGAGATATTAGTTTATGTTTTAGAAAAAATGAATTTGTTTCAATTTTGGGTCCTTCGGGATGTGGTAAAACAACATTATTAAATATAATTGGTGGCTTAGATAGATATACTTCAGGTAATGTAACAATTAGTGGTATCTCTACAAAACATTTTTCCGATAAACACTGGGATGCTTATAGAAATAATAGTGTTGGTTTTGTTTTCCAAAGCTATAACTTAATACCTCATTTAAGTATATTAGACAATGTTGCTTTAACATTGAGTTTGACTGGAATAAATAAATCTGAAAGAATAAAGCGTTCAAAGGATGTTCTAGATAAAGTTGGACTATCAGATCAGTATAACAAGCTACCATCTCAATTATCTGGCGGTCAAATGCAAAGAGTTGCAATAGCAAGAGCATTAATTAATAAACCAGATGTCATCTTAGCTGATGAACCAACGGGGGCATTAGATTCAGAGCTTAGCATACAAGTTATGGAAATTTTAAAAGAAGTATCAAAAGATACTCTTGTAATTATGGTTACTCATAATGAAACTTTAGCAAAAACATATAGTACTCGGATTATTAGAATGTTAGATGGACAAATTGTTGATGATTCAAATGAGTTTAGTGAGTTAGATGCTATATCAAATGATGTAATTGAAATTGAAAAATTAAATGTATTGCCCTCAGAGAAAAATCAGTTATTTAAGATGTTGTTAAAGGAAATAGACAGAGTAGATGACAAGCAAGGCATTAAAGTTGAAACAAGTGAATTGTGCAATGAGCTAAATCTTAAAATTAATGCTTTAATTGTAGAAAACAATGCGTTAATTACCAAAAGTTTAAAATCAAAACCCAAATTTTTGCAAAATTTTCAAAAAAAGAAAAAAGCTAAAAAAACAGTTGTTGTGCCATTTAAGGCAACATCAATGCAATATAAAACTGCCATTGCACTGAGTTTAAAAAACTTAAATTCAAAAAGAAGGCGTACTATATTAACCACATTTGCAGGTAGTATTGGAATCATTAGTTTAGCTTTAGTGCTTGCTTTATCATGGGGGTATCAAAAATACTTAGAAAGAATGCAAAAAAATGTTTTAGCTTCAGTGCCAGTTTCAATATATGAGTACACTATGGCGTATAGTGATTTTACAAAGATGTTTGATGGGATAGAGGGAGCTAGCGAAACACAAACTGAATATGATGGTTCAATCTATATTGAAAACAAAAAGGAAACTGGTTCAGAGCTTTTAGATTTAGTTGGTGGAATAATGAATTCTTTCGGCCAAAATAATTTAAGTGAAGAATATTTAGCATATATTGAAAAAATGGATAAAAGTCTATATGACTCAATAACAATTATAAGAGGAAATCAATTTAACCTCATTACCAAAACAAAAGATGATGAAGGCAACGATGAGTATATTGATGTTAGCAAAACACCTGCTGTCACTGAGATGTTTAACATAGGTACTACTGTTATGGGTGAACAAGGGTTGCAAATAAATAATTGGCATCAACTTGTAGGCAGTCAAAAATACATGGAAAGTTACTATAATGTTGTTGAAGGAAGATATCCTACAAATAAAAATGAAATAGTTCTTGTTATAAATGACAAAAATAAGGTTAATTTAGCTGCATTTAAAGAATTCGGTTTAGATGTATATGAACGTGATAATGAAGGGAAAATTATATATAACGAGTCTAATCCTGATGAACCCAATGTAATTGAAAGTTTAACATTTCACAACAATCTTGAAGAAGTTTTTTCAAAGATGGGAACAATTAAACTCATTAATAATAATAATTACTATTTTGAACATGACGAAACCCCAGGGTTATATGCTACGATTAAAAATCTAGAAAAATCAGACCCTAAATACAGTATTCAACAAAACAAATTAAAAGATGTATTTGAAAACGCTTCCAATTTAGAACTAAAAATAGTTGGAATTTTAAAGCCTAATCCTAATAATCCAACTATGGGTAGTATTGTTGGTAATCATCTATGCTATACAGCAGATCTTGCTGAATATGTATATAAACAAGCCATCACTTCTAGTGTTGCTCAAGCACAAATTACTGCGATACAAAAGGATGATAGTGCAGTTTTGCCAGCGACTAAGCCTGTCGAAGGTAATCCAAGTCAATATAAATATTCTGAGTTTACTAGTGTAATTAGATACCAAATCATAGGAGACGAATATGAAGAGTTGTCTCCAACTGCTATTAAATTTAAAGATGGTAGTCCAGTTCCCATAATTGGTAATGGATTGGAAAGTATTGCAGAATTACAAAGGATTGGTGCAATTAAAAATCCTAAATATATTTCAATTTATGCAAAAAACTTTGAGACAAAAAATAAAATTATTGAATATCTAGAAAAGTATAATGAAAACAAGGAAACTAGGGACCAAGTTAAGCATTTTGATATGTCTGAAATGTTTATACAAAACATAAGAACTGTAATGAATTTGATGACAATTGTTTTATTAGCATTAGCTTCAATTTCTTTAATTGTATCTTCGATTATGATTGGTATAATCACAGGGAATTCTGTTTATGAGAGAACGAGAGAAATTGGTATGATGAGAGCTCTAGGAGCAAGAAAACAAGATATTGCTAGAGTATTTAATACGGAAACAGCATTAATAGGATTCTTTTCTGGATTACTTGGTATTGTTATTCCATATATAGTAATCCCATTTATAAATATAGGGCTTAAAGTAAGATTTAATGTCTCAAATATACTAATATTAAATCCTTTGCATGCCTTCATATTATTATTGTTGAGCATGTTATTAACTTTTGTTGCAGGTATAATTCCTTCACAAATTGCAGCTAAACGAGATATTGTTAGATCTATAAGGATTGAATAAATAAATATTAATGGTAATTTGTTTAAAATGAAAAAGAGGCCTGATTGAGACCTCTTTTTTTGATTGTTTTAAGCTTATCTGTACAATCTTTTTCTAGCAGCTTCAGCTTTTTTCTTCTTTTGTACACTTGGTTTTTCATATGCTTCTTTTTTACGCAAATATCCAATTATACCATCATTAGCACATTTCTTCTTCCATCTACGTATAGCACTATCTAAACTTTCATTTTCTTTAACATAAACTGTTGACAATAAACTCACCACCTTTATCTAAAACTATAAACATTATCATACATTAATATTAAATTGTCAAATCTATTATAAATAAATCTTTCATTTTTTGAATTTTTATCATAGATGTTAAGTTTTACTTAAATAGATATTTTGAGAAGCAATTTCTGTGCGATTTTTAGTATGTATAAATAGTGCAATTTTGTTAAATGCGAACTTGTTTAGATATAATAAGAAAAGAAAAGTTTATATTTGTGTTAAAATTATGTAAAATATTAAAATAAGTAGGAGTTTTTTTCTTAATTTTAGTATATGTCAATTGTAGGATGTTTTTGAGTGTAATTTGAGGTAAATATGTTTAAACAATCGTGGGTTGAAGATTTGAAAAATAAAATTAATATTGTTGATGTAATTAAAAATTACGTTAATTTACAAAGAGATGGTGCCAATTTTAAGGCTTGCTGTCCTTTCCATGCTGAAAAAACGCCATCATTTAAGGTTAATGTAAAGGAACAATATTATAAATGTTTTGGATGCGGTAAAGGAGGGGATGTTATTTCTTTTGTTATGGAAAAAGAAAATTTTACATATCCTGAAACATTAAAATATCTTGCAGAAAAATATAATGTACCAATACCTAAAGCTAATTTCAAATCTTCAAATAAAGAAGAATATTCAAAAATCTATGAAATAAACAAAGAAGCTGCAACTTTTTATCACCAAACATTATTAACTAACAAAAAAGGGGACGCATACAAATATCTAATATCAAGAGGCATAGATGAATCGTTAATGATTAAATTTGGACTTGGATATTCTCCTGGGTATGAAGATTTACATAAATACTTATCATCTAAAGGATATTCATCAGATTCTATGAGGAAAGCTGGTTTAATAAATCAAAAGCTAGGAGATATGTTTGCTTTGAGATTGATTATACCAATAATAGATTTTAGATCTCGGGTTATTGCCTTTGGTGGTAGAGCAATAACTGACGGTCAACAACCCAAATATAGAAACTCAAACAACAATTTAGTTTTTGATAAGAGTAAAGCATTATACAACATTGATTCTATTAGAAGAGCCAACAAAAAAGATAATGATTTTATAATTTTAGTGGAAGGATATATGGATGTAATTTCACTTGCAAAGCATAATATTTTAAATAGTGTTGCTTCAATGGGTACAGCCTTGACAATTGATCAAGCTCAATTAATTAGAAAATATTCAAATAAAGTTTTTATTTGCTATGATGGTGATAATGCTGGACAAAATGCAACACTAAATGCATTGGATATACTTAAGCAAAGCGATTTAGATGTTTTTGCAATCAATTTACCCAAAGATAATGATCCAGATGACTATATTGTAGGTTATGGTGTTGAAGCATTCAATGATCTTATTAAAAATGCAGACTCATTAATTGATTATAAAATACGAGTTATAAAAAATAAATATGATATGAAAACAGCTTATGGCAAGGAAGCATTTGCAAAAGAATCAGTGAATATTTTAGAAAATCTAAATCCAATTGAAAGAGAGGTTGCAATTAAAAAAATTTCGGAACTTTCACATTTTTCAGTTGATGCAATAATGTTAACCTTTAAAGAGAAAATGATAAAAAACAATATTGAAATTAAACAAAAAGATATAGAAGCAAATCAACGAAAAGACATAGAAACAAATCAACAAAAAGAACAAAGATTAACTGAAGCTAGTATTATATTCCTTTCAAAATTTTTCTTTAATGATTTAGATTTCACGGATATTCATGCTGTCACACAAGAATATTTTGAAAATATTGATATACTACGAATATATAAATACTTAAAAAAAATGATAGAAGAAGGTTTTAAAAAAGATATTAAAATAAATGATATGTTTCAAATAGCTAGGGATGAAAACTCGGAAAATCTTAATATGATGGCAAATAAGATATTAGAAATGAAAGAATACTATTTGAGCAAAAACTTGAGCAGTAACATGCACGCTCAACAATATGCTGCAGCTTTGCATATTTTAAAAGATAACTACAATGATAAAAAAATAAAGTTTTATCTAGAACAATGGAAGTTGGCTGAAACAAATGCTGAAAAGAAACAAATGGAAGAATTGATTAATGAAATAATAAAGAATAAATAGAGAGGTAAAAATGAGCAAAAAAAATGACAAAGAAAAAGATCTGAAAAATTCAAACGTCATACAAGACGACGAAGAGCTTATGTTAAATGTTGGAATTAATGAAATCGACGATTTTTCTAAAGCAACGATGACAGATTTAGATAATGAAAACTTAATGTTAAAAAAATCAAAAAAGGACCTTAAAGCTGTAAAAAAAACGAGGACAGAAGTTAGCGCTGATGACAGCGTAAAAATATATTTAAAAGAAATCGGTCAAGTTACTCTTTTAACTGCAGATAAAGAAAAAGAATTAGCGAAAACGATTAGAGACGGCTCCCCCGATGAAGCCAAAAAAGCATCTGATGAATTAATTACAGCAAACTTAAGATTGGTTGTTAGTATTGCAAAAAAATATTTAGGTAGGGGGATGTCTTTTTTAGATTTGGTTCAAGAAGGCAATATGGGGCTAATGAAAGCTGTAGAAAAATTTGATCCAGAAAAAGGTTTTAAATTTTCAACATATGCAACATGGTGGATTAGGCAAGCAATTACTAGATCAATTGCAGATCAGGCTAGAACAATCAGAATTCCTGTTCACATGGTGGAAACTATTAACAAGCTGACAAAAGTTTCTAGAAGCTTATTACAATTGCTTGGTAGAGAGCCAAATGCATTAGAAATTGCTGCAACAATGGGGATAACAGAAGCTAAAGTCATGGAAATTCAAAAAATAGCTCAAGATCCAGTTTCATTAGAAACGCCAATTGGTGAAGAAGATGATAGTTTATTGGGTGATTTTATAGAAGATACTAATGCTGTTCAACCCCTAGAAGCTGCAGAGCAAAGTATTTTAAGAGATGAAATAGAAAAAGTTTTAGATACTTTATCCCCTAGAGAAAAAATGGTAATTCTTCTAAGATATGGATTAAAGGATAAAAAACCTAGAACACTTGAAGAAGTCGGGAAAATTTTTAATGTTACAAGAGAGCGAATTAGACAAATAGAAGCAAAAGCTTTACGTAAACTAAAGCATCCGAGCAAACTCCAATATTTAAAAGATTTTATAGAAAGTTAGTTTAAAGTTTAGAGGTATTTTTAGATAATGAAGATAAGAGAAGTAATTGAAATAATTGAAGAAAAATATCCATTAAGTTTGCAAGCAGACTTTGATAATAGTGGATTGAAGTGCGGTAATGTAAATTCTAATTTAAGTGGCATTCTTATTACTTTAGATACTAATTTAGAAATCATTGAAGAAGCCAAAAGCAAAAATTGTAATTTAATTATTGAACATCATCCGACAATTTTTAATCCATTATATGAACTTGATTTTAATAATCCAAAGACAAATATACTATTTCATTGTTTAAAAAATGATATTTGTCTATATTCTGCACATACGAATGTAGATTTTGCAACGGATGGATTAAATGATTATTTTTTAAAACAACTTCTATGTGTTCCGATAGAAGTATCATTGATTGAGCCTACAGGATGCTTTCGTGTTGGAACACTAGAAAAAGAAACGAATCTCAGAACGTATGTTGAACAATTACAGCTGATATTTAATGAAAAACTTCTTTTTTTTGGTGATGAGAATAAAATAATAAAAACAGTTGCTTGTTCTAATGGTGCTGCTGGAAATGAAAATAATGTTTTTTTAACAAATACAATTGCAGATGTTTTTATCTCAAGTGAATTTAAACATAGTGCATTAATGTTGGCAAAAACTCTAAATTATGCTATAATTCAACTCAGTCATTTTGCTACTGAATCTGGTTTTTTAGACTTAATTTTTAAGATGCTTATACAAAAAGTTAATCATGATATAGTCTTTAAATCAAAGTTAAACAGCAATCCCTTGAGAGGTTTGGAAACATGAAAATAACAAATTTAGAAAATTTAAAATCTATACAAACAGTTGATATCGCTATTGCAAAACTTGCTTATTCTACTGCAAGTGATCCGATTTATAAAAATTGGCAAAAGGCTGTGATCATTTTAAAAAAATTAGAAGAAAGTAATGAGAAAAATAGTAACAAGCTCAATGAAACAGAAAATGAAGTGCTTAAAATAATTAATGAATTGAATGATTTTTATGAAAAAATCAAAATATCTATGGACAATGCAAAAAAATGCATGTCTACAGAATCGGAAGAAGCTGATGTTTTAATTGATAATTGTAATGAACTTATAGAGGTATTAAAAGGATACGAATATGACTTGAAAATTAAATTTGAAAACTTATCAGTTGCTAGAAATAATATTAGAACTTTTGAGGCAGAAAAATTAAGGGATTCTAAAAACAATGAAAAAATTCGTTTAGATATAAAAAAAGCTGATTTATACAATAGATATAAACAGTTGGAACAAAACTACAATGAGGAGAAAAAAAAATTAGAAGAAAAGCTAGAGCAATTAAAGGAAGCTTCTAATAAAGACGATTTGATTTTATATAACAAGGTAAAAAATCAAGTAAAAAAATTACCTATTATTGTTAGAAGAAACAATGACCTTTGTACTGGCTGTAACATGGAAATTTCTCCAACAGTAAAAAGTCAACTATCTAAAAATGGAGATTGCGCAATTTGTGAAGAATGTCATCGAATAATTTATTATGGAGATTAATAATATGGTTAAAATTAATAAAAATTATAATACTTTAAATCAAAGCTATCTTTTTTCTACAATAGCAAAAAAAAGGAATGAGTTCATTGAAAAAAATCCTAATCATAAGTTAATACGTTTAGGTATCGGAGATGTAACAAAACCATTAACAAAACCAATTGTCGATGCTCTTGTTAAAGCTAGCTTAGAAATGGGACAAGCAAGTTCTTTTAAAGGTTATGGTGATGAACAAGGATATGGTTTTTTGCAAAATGCAATTAAAAAATATTACAAAGATGTTGCTGCAGTTTTACTAGAAAATAATGAAATATTTATTTCTGATGGGGCTAAGAGTGATGTAGCAAACTTTACAGATTTATTTTCTAATGAAAATATTATAATTATTCCAGATCCTGTTTATCCTGTGTATTTAGATAGTAACATGATGCTTGGAAGAAAAATAGTATTAATAGAAGGAAATAAAAAAAATAATTTTAAACCTTTACCATATGAAGGTCTAAAAGGTGATATTGTGTATTTATGCTCACCTAATAATCCAACTGGAGCTGTCTATTCACATGATGAATTAAAACTCTGGGTTGATTTTGCCTTAAATAACAATATGTTAATATTATTTGACAATGCCTATGAAGCTTTTGTAAAAGATTCTAGTTTACCAAGAAGTATTTATGAAATTGATGGAGCAAATCAATGTGCTGTAGAATTTAACTCTTTAAGTAAAACTGCTGGATTTACTGGAACAAGATGTGGATATACCATTGTACCCTCAAATTTAATTTTTGAAAATAATAACTTAAATAAAATGTGGTTAAGGAGACAAACAACCAAATTTAATGGAGTTGCATACATAATACAAAAAGGTGCAGAAGCGGTCTTTTCAAAAGAAGGTTTAGCTACATGTATGGAAAATATTAATTATTATATGGAAAATGCAAAGTTAATATCAGGCACTTTGACAAAGTGTGGCATTTGGCATACAGGCGGAGTTAATTCACCATATATTTGGCTCGAATGTGGTATGGATAGTTGGGAGTTTTTTGATAAACTGCTCAATGAAGTGCAAATTGAAGGAACCCCTGGAAGTGGATTTGGAAAATGTGGTGAAGGGTATTTTAGATTAACAGCATTTAATACTCGTGAAAATACAATTGAAGCTATGCATCGATTAGAAAGGTTTTTTATTTGCAGTAAAAAACCCTAAATTAAATATTGAAAAAGTTTTTAATTTCAAAAAATAGTTAGTTTTGTATCTATAGCAACACAAACAATTAAAAATTAAAACATTAGGGGGAATAAAACCTAGTGTTTTTTATCGATTATCTACACATTATCTATATAATATGTTATATTAAATATAATGTTATTATCGAAATATTTTTGGAGGATATGATGAAAAATTATTGGAAAGATTTTTCTGTTTATAATATAAACACAATAGATAGATATGCTTCGGGTTTCCCTTTAGATTTAAAAGGAAATTATAAAACTCAATCTTTGAATGGGGTATGGAAGTTTAAGTTTTGCAAAAACATCAATGATGTTCCTAGTCAATTTTATTTACCAAATGCAGATATATCAAGTTTTGATGAAATAGATGTTCCGTCAAATTGGCAATTTAAAGGATATGATGTTCCAATTTATACAAACATTGTTTACCCATATGCTATAGAAAGTAGAAATTTATTAATGGTTCCTCACATATATGCAAGAAAAAATCCAATAGGCTGTTATCTAAAAGATTTTGAAGTAAAGGATACTAATGACAAAGTTTTTATAAATTTTGCTGGTGTTAATAGCAGTGCCGAAGTGTATGTTAACGGCGAATTTGTAGGATATTCTGAAAGCTCTTTTGATGAACAAGAGTATGACATAACAAATTTTGTAAAACCAGGGAAAAACATACTTGCTGTGATGGTTGCTAGATGGTGTACAGGCTCATATCTTGAAGATCAAGATATGTGGCGTTTAGCAGGAATTTTTAGAGATGTTACATTGATATATAAACCCTTGATTGAAATTTCAGATATGTATTTTTTTAGTGACTTTAATGTTGATTTAACAAAAGCTACACTAAATGGAAAAATTAACATTAAAAATAATGACAAAATTAGTTCTAAACTTAAGCTACATTTTTCCCTAAAATTTGATAAAGAAGTTGTCTTTTCTAGCGATTATGATATAAATGATGTTTCTATTCCTAATATAGAATTTAATTTGTCAGAAAATTTTGATGAATTTAAATTGTGGTCGCATGAATATCCTAATTTGTATGAAATAAAAATTGATTTATATGATGGCGATAAATTCTTAGATTCAAGAAAAACTAATTTTGGCTTTAGAAAAATTGAAATTGTGCCTATGCAATCTGATGGAAGTGGACCTTTTATATTGCTAAACGGAAAGCCTATTAAGTTTTGTGGTGTAAATAGGCATGATTTCCATCCTGAGTATGGACATGCTGTTCCGGCTAAATTAATTGAGGAAGATATTATACTTTGCAAAAGAAATAATATTACCGCTATTAGAACAGCTCATTATCCAAACACAAAGGCTTTTTATGATTTATGTGATAAATATGGCATATTAGTTATGTCGGAAAATAACCTTGAAACTCATGGTATATCGTATTTAATACCAAGAAGCAATAAAAAATGGAGTGAACAATGTTGTTATAGAATTAGAAACATGGTAAATACATTTAAAAATCATCCATCAATTATTAGTTGGTCTCTTGGAAATGAATCTGCTTACGGTAAATCTTTTATTAATATGAAAGAAGAAATTTTAAAAATAGATAAAACTAGATTTGTTCACTATGAAGCAGATTCGCGGTTGAAGTCCACTGATGTTTTCTCCAAAATGTATGCGAAATTAGAAAGCATGGAGATTATCGGTAAAAATAAGCCAATAAGACATGGTATGGATGTGTGGCGTTTAATAGGTGTAAAGCTAAAGCCAGAAGATTATAGAGATAAACCATTTATTCAATGTGAATACTCTCATTGCATGGGGAACAGTCTTGGTAATTTTAGCGATTATTGGGATGCATTTAAAAAGTATGATAGATTAGCCGGGGGCTTTATTTGGGATTTTGCTGATCAAACAATTAAACATACGAACGAAAATGGAATAATTGAATGGCGATACGGCGGAGATTTTGGTGATAAACCAAACACAGGTGTTTTTGCCTTTAACGGTATTGTAAGGGGAGATAGAAGCCCCAATCCAGCTTTATATGAAGTTAGGAAGCAATATCAACAAGTTGATATGTTTCTTAATCAAAATAAAATAATTTTTAAAAATAGATATTTATTTACTAATTTAGATGAATTTAATTGCAAACTTGAAATTTATATAGATGGAGAATTGTATCAGGAAGATGTAATAGCAATGCCTAACATTAAACCTGGTGAAGAAGGCGAGTTAAAGTTCAATTTTAATCATCGAGATATTAATCATCCACATGATGAAGTGAGTGTTGTAGTTTCTCTTTTAACAAGGTCTGCCTCCATGTATGCAGCTAAAAATTACTGTGTTGCATATGAACAAATGATTATTAAAAAATCTGATTTTACAGTTTGCAGTATCAAATCAAATTGTACATATATGCAAACAGATTTAGAAATAATAATTAAATTTGGGCAATGTACTGCAATTATTGATAAAAAAACTGGAAACATAATAAGCATTGATAAAAATGGTAGCGAGAGATTGAAGGAACCTTTTAGATTAAATTTCCATAGAGCAACTATTGATAATGATAGGCTACCACAAGTAGATTTAAAAATAGTAAGATGGTTTATTGGTGTGAATAGATTTAAAAGAGCTATAAAACGTTTGCGAGTAAAAAAATTAAATGTTTTTACATCTGAAGGGATGGTGAAAGTTTCTATTAATTGGAGAATGCCATATATGAAGGACTTGAAAACTTTATATTCATTTAATGGCGATGGTTCATTTGATGTTGAAATGAAAGTTGTTCCTTATGTGAATTTAGTACGATATGGCTTTACTCTTGCTTTGAGAGAAGATGTGAAGCAAGTTAGCTTTTATGGAAAGGGACCATTTGAAAATTATTGTGATAGAGCAACGGGAGCTTTAATTAAAAAATATAATGGAAATGTTGATGATTTTATGCATGACTATTTAAATCCACAAGAAAATGGAAATCATACAGAAGTTAGATGGCTACAGTTAGGCAATGAGGTCAACGGGATGAAATTTACAGCTATCTCTAAACCATTTGAAGCAAGTGTGCATCCTTACACACTTGAAATGTTAGATGATGCAAAGCATTTGCACGAATTAGAAAATTTGGATTATTTAACTATTAATATTGATGGCAAGCAAAGGGGTGTAGGAGGAGATGTTCCTGCTATAGCATTTACAAAGCCTCAATATAAAATTTTACCTAACCAACTTCACACTTTAAACTTTAGAGTAAAAATACAATAATGAGAGGGTTAGTTCTAGAGGGTGGTGGAGTGAAGGGGGCCTTTCATGCAGGGGTGTTAAAGGCATTGTTTGATTATAAGCATAAATGCACTTTTAATGGTGTTGTAGGAACTTCAATTGGAGCTTTAAACGGAGCTCTAATTGCACAAAATGATTTTCAATCTTGTTATAACTTATGGGAAAAAGTTACACCTTCTTTAGTCATCGATGTTGATGATTCGGAAATTGGAAAAGCCATTGCTGGTCATTATTCTATTTCCACAATTAAATATTTTTTAAAAACTGCCTATAAAACAATTGGGAACAAGGGTTTTTCGATTGATAAACTCAAAGAATTAGTAGACGAGTATATTGATGAAGAAAAGATAAGAAATTCAAAAATAATTTTTGGATTAGTAACAGTTAACATTACTGATAATTGGGAAGCTTTAGAACTTTTTGTAGAAGATATACCAGTAGGTAAAATTGGCGCTTATATCATGGCTAGTGCATATTATCCTGCTTTTAATCGCCCAGAAATCAATGGGAAACGATATATTGATGGTGGTATTTACAACAATCTTCCAATTAATCTACTTATTAGAAAAGGGTTTGAAAATTTGCTTGTGATAAGAACAATGTCTAAAATGCCAAATAAAAATACAATTGATGGTAGCATACAGATTGATTACATTGAACCATCAGAAGACCTAGGCCGATCCTTTGATTTCACAAAAAAACATGTAGCTTATTTGTTAAAATTAGGCTATTTTGATGGACTTAGGTATATACATAATTATCTTGGTAAAAAATATTATATAAAAAATACAAGCTTGACTTTTTCAAACAATCTAGCTAAAAATTTTAAAAATTTTTATGAAAATAACATTTCTGATACGGGGTTTAGTTATGCTGAATACATTGCAGTTATTAAACAGAAACATGAAATATCTGTTTTAAATAGTGACCTAGATGCTGTTTTAGTCCTTTTAGAACAAGTAGCTATTAAAATGAAAATAAAAAAATTTAAAATTTATTCGATTAAAGAATTTGTAAAAATTATATCCAACTCTATAATAGAAAGTGAGGACTTAACTATCTTTGAAAAATTTTTAATTAAAGAATGTAAAGAAAACTAAAGAACATAAAGAAATTATAAGGTGTATCAAAATGAAAGAAAAAAACAGTAAAAACATCACTCAATATGATAATGACGACAAATTAAATAATCCAAAAGATTTGTATGAAGGTAAGTCATCATTAAATGAACAAGAATGCATAGATAACAAAAATAAAATTAAAAATATCATTAAAAAACTTTCTAATCGTTGGTTTATTGAAGCTTTTTCTGGTATGGCACAAGGCTTATTTGTTACTTTAATTGCTGGTACAATAATTAAACAAATAGGAAATCTGTTTTTATTAATTCCAACAAAGGCTGGGCAAAATTTTGGCAACGCTTTGGTTTTTATAGGAAATATAGCAACTATTTTAATGGGAGCAGGAATAGGAGTCGGTATAGCCAAAAGTCTTAAAGCTAAAAATTTAACAATGTTTTCTGGATTAGTTGCTGGTTTAATTGGTGCCTATGCAATGAAATTTATTTCTGGCACACCATGGGATACATTGGCTGGCTCCTTTTTTATGAAAGCAATTCCAGGTGATCCAATAGGAGCATATGTTTGCGCACTAATTGCCACTGAGATTGGTATATTAATTGAAGGAAAAACTAAAATAGATATAATCTTAGTGCCTTTGACTGTAATTTTTACTGCAATTATAGCTACTTATATAGCATGGCCTGCAATAAAATTAGTTGAAATAATAGCACTTGGAATTGAAAAAGCAACATCTATTACACCTTTCATTATGGGAATCTTAATATCTGTTATTATGGGCATATTATTGACTATGCCCACATCTTCTGCAGCAATTTGGATATCAATAGCATCTACTAATTCTTCTGATGCTATGCTTATTGCTGGCGGTGCTGCTGTTGTTGGATGTGCATCACATATGATTGGGTTTGCTGTAGCAAGCTTTAGAGAAAACGGAATTGGAGGGTTAGTAGCTCAAGGATTGGGTACTAGTATGCTTCAAATACCAAATGTAATGAAAAATCCTAAAATAATGTTGCCCGCCATAGTTTCAAGTGCTATAGTAGGACCTCTTTCTACAACTGTTTTTAAACTAAGGTGTGGTGCGACTGGCGGTGGGATGGGAACATCGGGTCTTGTTGGAGTAATTAATACAATTGATAATTCATCTGGAGTTATTCCTGCTTGGAAAATAGGACTAGGAATAACATTATTAATGTTTGTTCTTCCTGCTATAATATCATTTGTTGTTTCAGAAATACTAAGGAAGTTTAACTGGATAAAAGAAAACGATATGAAAATATAAAACATATTTAACGGTGCTTTAATGAAAAAAATATTATTATTAGATTGTCATAGTTTAATTAATAGGGCCTTTTATGCAATACGTGAAATGAGGACCATTGATGGGTTCCCAACTAATGCTATATATGGTTTTTTTAGAATGTTAGCTAATATAATTGAAATTCAACAGCCAACTCATATTGGTGCTGTTTTTGATATGAAAGGACCGACTTTTAGAAATAAAATTTACTCTGATTACAAAGCCACTAGAAAGCCAACCCCAGAAGAACTAATAATACAAATAGATGAAATTAAGTCAATTTTACTTTCTTTGGATATAAAAGTTATTGGCAAAAGTGGATATGAAGCAGATGATGTAATAGGCACTATTGCAAAATCTTTTTCTGATTATGTGGTAATTTTAAGTGGTGATAAAGATTTATATCAGCTAGTGGATTCAAAGACAGATGTGTTGTTTACAAAAAAAGGTGTTAGCGACATAGAGAAAGTGAATGAAAAATATTTATTTAATCAAGGTTTTACTGCTCAAAAAATAATAGAATATAAAGCTTTAGCTGGTGATACTGCGGATAATATTCCTGGAGCAAAAGGTATTGGAGCAAAAACTGCCGAAAAATTACTTACACAATTTGATACAATTGAAGAAATTTATTCAAATTTAAATAATTTAGATATTTCTACAAAGCTTAAGGAGAAACTGATAGAGTCAAAAGAGATCGTTCTTATTTCTAAAAAGTTAGCTACAATTGATACTAGTGTTCCGCTTCAACTAAATTTAAATGATTTTATTTTTAACAAATCTATCACAAATGAATTTGTACAAAGAATGACAAACTTAGAGAGCATAACACTAATTGATAGATATAAGGAAATTTTAGATGCTTCTTCATTGAGCATTCCAGCCAGTCAAGCTACTGAAATTAATGATATAAATGATTTAAAAAATATTCTTAAAAAGGTTGATTGGGAGATTAGTTTTTATTTGACTGACGACATAAATTTTAATGTAGGTGAAAAAACATATGTTGTCAAATCACAAAAAACTCTCCTAGATGAAGGCGTTAATTTTGATGAAGCTATAATTGAATTTAAACGAATTTTCGAAGATACGGAAATTAAAAAAATTTTGTTTGATGCTAAAGATTTAATGCATAAATTAAAGCCGTATAATATCTCTATTTGTGGTTTTTTTGATGATTGTTTACTAAAACAATATTTAATAAATAGCTCAAGAACACCCAAAGATATAAAAACGCTTTTTGCTATATATAAAATAACAGATGGAACAGCATTAGATTTAAAAAATATTAGTGTTGAACAAGATAAGATTTTAAAAGATCAAGCTTTATGGAGACTATATGTTGAGTTTGAGCTACCTTTAATTAGTGTTTTATTTGAAATGGAAAATGCTGGATTTAAGGTCGATTTGGATGCTTTAAATGCACTAGGCTTGGAATATTTGAACATTTTAAGTAAATTAACTAATCAAATTCATAAAATTGCTGGTAAAAATTTTAACATAAATTCAAATCAACAATTAGGTGAAGTTTTGTATGATGACTTAAATTTAATGCCTAGCAAAAAAACAAAAACAGGATACTCAGTTTCAGCAGAAACTCTAGAATTGTTAGATCATCCAATTATTCCATTAGTTCTTAAATATAGACAATATATGAAGTTAAATTCAACATATATTCAAGGTATGCGGGCTCAAATAAATCAAAAAACCAAAAGAATACATACAGTGTTTAATCAGTTTGTAGCTGTTACGGGTAGGTTGTCATCAACGGAACCAAATATGCAAAATATTCCTATTAAAACTGAAGAAGGTAGAGAGATTCGAAAAGTTCTTATCCCAACTGATAATTGGTTTTTAATTTCTGCAGACTACTCACAAATTGAGTTAAGACTTTTAGCTCATTTTTCTCAAGATGAGACAATGGTTAAATTATTTGAAGAAAATATTGATATTCATACAGGTACTGCTGCCCAAATTTATAAAACACCAATAGGTATGATTACAGACAACATGCGAAGAAATGCTAAAGCTGTAAATTTTGGAATAATATACGGCATTAGCAATTTTGGGCTAGCTAAAACTATTGGCATTCCTCAATACCAAGCAAAAAATTTCATAGAAACATATTTTAATACTTTTCAAAGAATAAAACCGTATATGGACTCCAATGTAAAGTTTGCAAAAGAAAATGGTTATATTAGATCTTTGTCAGGCAGGATTAGATATTTTGATGAGTTTAAATCTAATAATAAAATGCTACACAACTTTGCAGCTAGGGCCGCTATGAATATGCCTCTACAGGGATCTGCTGCTGATATAATTAAATTAGCAATGATAAAAGTAAACAAAGAACTAAAAAACAATAATTTAAAATCTAGACTAATTTTACAAGTACATGATGAACTTATACTAGAATGTCCTAATGAAGAAATTGAATGTGTATCTTCGTTATTAAAATCTAGTATGGAAAATGTAATAAAATTAAATGTCCCACTGGTTGTAGATGTTAAAATTGGGAACAATTGGTTTGAATTAATGTAACTAAAATTGGATGTTTTGGGGAAACAAGGAGGAGTTTTTATGTTGATAGCAATAACAGGCGGAATAGGAGTAGGCAAATCTATAATCATAGATGAACTGAAAAAATTAGGAGCAAACACCATAAAAACCGATGAAATCAATAATGAGCTATTGTCTCAGCCACATTATATTAAACTTATTAATGAAGAATTTCCTGGGATTGTGGAAAATGGACAAATTAATAAATTAAAATTGAAGGAACTTATTTTTAATGATGAATCGATGAGATTAAAGCTAAATGGTATTGCTCACCCTTTAATTATTCAACAAATAATTAAAGAAAGTAATAAGTTTGACTTATTATTTGTAGAAATTCCCTTATTATATGAAAGCAATGCAAAAGATATTTTTGATCAAATTTGGTTCGTAAAGTCTGGCTATGAAGATAGGTTAAGTAGAGTTATGAAAAGAGATGGACTTAGCTCTAGTTTTACAAGTAGAATAATTCTTGCTCAGGCTGAAGAAGATAATTGTGAACATATAGCCGATTATATAATTAACAATGATAAAGATATTACACATATAAAATCATTAATTAAAGAATTGTGGGACAAACTATCAAAGAATAATACGGCTAATTCTCAATGAAAACAATTTTACATTGTGATATAAATAATTTTTTTGCATCCGTTGAAGTAATTTTAAATCCAGAACTAACTAATAAACCTGTAATTGTCTGCGGGGATCCGGAAAATAGAAACGGGATTGTTCTTGCAAAATCTCAAAAAGCTAAAGAATGTGGAGTTAAAACTGCTGAAACTCTGGCTATCGCCATGAAAAAATGCCCAGATGCTATTTTAGTAAAACCTTCTTATGCAACATATATTACATATTCAAAAAAATTTTTTAATATATGTTTTCAATATAGCAATTTAATAGAAAGTTTTGGTATAGATGAGTGCTGGATTGATATTACACACTTAGTTAGCAAAAATAAAAAGGAATACATTATTGCAAAGGAACTTTCAAGAAGAGTAAAAAACGAATTAGGTTTAACTGTCTCTATTGGTATTTCATTTAGTAAAACATTTGCAAAAATTGGTTCTGATTACAAAAAACCAAATTGTATAACCGAAATTACTGTTGATAATCATCAGTCATTAATTTATCCTCTACCTATCGAAACTTTGCTCAATGTTGGATGTTCTATGAAAAATGTGCTACATAAATTTAATGTTTTCACAATTGGTGATTTAGCAAATTTGCCGGAAGAAATAGTTGTTAAACATTTTAATAAAAATGGTCAAGATTTGTATTTAAAAGCAAAAGGCATTAATGATGATACAATAGAAAGCATTTTTGACAAAAAAAATCTTCCCAAAAGCTTAGGTAATGGCTGTACTTTATCAGAAGATATCTTTACTTATAGCGATGCCTCAAAAATTATTTTAGCATTATCTCAATATATTTCTTTTAGATTAAAAGCTAAAAATTTTTTAGCAAATGGTGTAAAATTAACACTAAAATTGTCCAACTTAAAAGTTATATCAAAACAATCCTTAGGTAATAACAGTTTTAATTCTGCCGATTCAATAAAGTTTATTTCATTAGAACTTTTATCCCAAATATATAATTTAGGGGGAAGCTCTCTAGGTATTAAAGCAATAACAATTCATATGCTAAATATTCAAAGCATAAATATAAACCAACTTTCATTTTTAGAAAATTTGAAATTTTTAAATAATCTTGAAACTAAGGTGTTTGATATAAAGAAAAAACATGGTTACGATAAACTCATTCGCGGAACTGATATGGAAAATAATATAAATTTGAAATTACAAAAAATCGAAAAAGAAAAGTTTTTTTCTTTTCAAGTTTTCGATGTAGATTTTTAAGTTCATAAAAACATATATTTTAAATTTAATCATAAAAAACGACTAGTGTTTGCGGTATCTTTTTAATAAGGAAAAATGAAATCAATCCGATTGATAGTCCAGAAATAATAGCCAATAACAATAAGTAGGGCATAAGAGCAAATACGCTTATGGAGGAGAGAACAAATGATGCTACTATTAGTTGGATTAAATTGTGTACTATTGCGCCAAGCACACTAATTATTACTAAACTTAATTTTTTTAGATTTATTAGGGTTGCATTTGATATGGTTGAAATTAAACTCGCTGGCAAAGAATATATAATCATAATTGGGTTGCCAATCATAAGTGGAACTATTATGGACTTTAATAAAGAAATAATTAATGATTCTTTCCATGAAAAAACAACAATTATAAAGATCAAAATCAAATTAGAAAGTCCAATTTTAATAAATGGAAGAAATGGAATAATTGGAGGAATTAAATTTTCTATCACTCCAAGGATAAGAGCTAAAGTTAGGAAAATAGATGTAATACTTAATTTTTTAATTTTAATATTTTTATTATTCATTTGTGATTTTGATCAATTTATATTACCTGTATAATAGTTATTGTTCTTGTTATCATCAATAACGATTAAAATTTTTTTAGGAGCACAAACAATAATTTGATTTGATTTTGATATAGCGCCAGTTTTAACACAAATTTGATTAGGACAATCACTCTCTATAATTGATATTTTTTGTGACTCTATTTTAATAACAATATTATAATCATCAAGTTTTATTACTTGATTTTTTCCTAAGTTAAAAGTCATTTTAACTTCAGAATCAACAATAAGTTTAGCTTCATTTCCTTTTTTTGCTGTAAATATTAATATAAGAGAAATTGCTATTATTATGATTAAAGCAATTAAAAAAATAATATCAATTTTTTTTATTATTTCCCTTTTTTTATAATAGTTTAAATTATTTTTATTATTCATTCTTTTAAAACACTTGGAACTTTTTATTCCCAATGATAGCATATGTTCCATCTTCATGAATAAGTAAAGTGCTATATTCTTCAAATTTTTTGGATTTTAAGCTACTTTCTATGACATTTTTATCTTCTATCATAAAAACTGTTGAAAGAACATCACAAATTTCAGCTTTAGGACCAATAACAGTTACTGAAACAACGGGATTATCTTGATAAAATCCAGATGGATAACCATTGGATGGATCAATAATATGATGATATCTTTTTGTGTTATCTCCTTTCAGGTAATAAAACCTATAATAATCACCGCTTGTAGCAATTGCTTGATTTTTAATTTTAACTTCTGCAAATATTTGATCTTTTTTTCTTGGATGTAATATTCCAACATTAATTTCTTTTTTACTTCTTATTGTGCCACCAATATCTACAACTTTATTATTGCTTTTTATCATGTCAAATATTTGATCAACAGCAAATCCTTTGGCTATTGCTCCAAAATCTAGCTTAGATTCATCTTGACTTTTTGTAATGTTTTTTTGATTTATTGTAAAATTATCTAGAGAACATATAGAAAGTATTTGTTCTATTTCATCATCACTTGGAATTTCTTCTATATTAGGGGAATAGTCAATGACAAATTCATGATTAAGTTTCCATTTTTCAATCAAAGGATATATTGCAGGATTAAAACTATTAAAACATTCATTCATTTCTTTACTAACATTAAACAAATGTTCAAAATCTAAGCCTACATTAACTGGTATATTCGCTTTTGATTGATTTACAATATTAATTTCAGAATTAGGGTAGTTGTATATGTTGGCGGATATATTGCTTTCAATATCTTTTAATCTTTGTTTGATAGTTGACATTTCTTTTGTGGTAACTCCTTCGATTTTAAACCCGGTGTAAAAAATCACACCTTGTAATGTTTGATGTGTGCAACCACTTAATCCAAAAAAAGAAAAAATAACAAACATCGATAAAATGCAAATGCTTATTATTTTATAACATTTTGTTTTCATATCCTTAAATACTTTATGTTATATTAGCTTAAAACTGGACGTAAATTAACGCTTGGATAGCAAAAACCAATAGTGTTAGGTCCACAATGAGCTCCAATGACAGGACCTACATCATATTGCCATATCTCAATTTCTGGCCTCGCTAATTTGATTTGTTGTTCAAGTCTTTTAGCATCTTCAAGACAGTCGCCGTTTAAAATAATTAAAGGCAAAGCTGCAGATGAATCAAAAGATTGTATAACTTCATCTACCATTATACTAAAAGCTTTGTTCCGGCCTGTTACTTTCGCTGCAGGCTTTAATTTCCCTTCTTGAGATAATTTGATTATTGGTTTAATTTGTAAAATTCCTCCAAAGAATGCTTCAGCTGAAGTTAGGCGTCCTCCGCGTCTTAGATGTTTTAGGTCATCCACAACAAAGGTCTCGTTTATTTTATCCCTCAACATATCAAGTTTTAAACAAACATCTTTAACATTTAACCCTTCATTGAGCAATTTTGCGGCTTTAATTACAAGCAATCCTGTTGCCATACTAATCGCCTTTGTGTCATATCTTGTAAATTTAAAATCAGGATATTTTTTTCTAATTTCTTTTAAAGCTATCTCCATGTTGTTAAATGTCCCTGAAAATTCGGAACCAAAACTAACATAAAAAACCTCGGCTCCCTTTTCAGCCCAAGGCATAAAATAATTAACATATTCAGCTGGATTTAGTGCTGCTGTAGAGGCTAGTATACCTGCTCTTAGTTTATTAAAAAATTCTTTTGAATTGAAGTTTTCACCCAAATCAGCAAGATATTCAACACCATCTATAGAATAGGGCATTTTTATAACATCATTTTCTATTCCAAGCTCTTTAGCAATATCAAATCTAAGCTCACTGTCCGTATCGTAAAAAAACTTAATCATTTTAGAAACCCTCACTCATTTATTTCATTATCAATAACACATTGTCAATAATGCAAGTTTATCAAATATAGTTAATTTTGTAAACTTAACTCTATTCTTAAATGTTTTATTAACATAATTTTTATATGAGATCCCCCCTATAAAATTAAAACAATTTATAATTAATCCCCTCTATCTATTATAATTTTACTGCACAGTATTATTAATTTAGCATGCATTATACTTGAAAGAATCCACCATAACATATATAATTTTTATAATTAATATTTTATGTTTGTGAGGTATATGTGAGTAAGGCTGATTTAATTTTTATAGACAATGTAAAATCAATAATTGACAATGGATTTTCTGATGACAATTTAAATGTAAGACCTAGATGGACAGATGGAACACCTGCACATACAAAAAAACAGTTTTGCATTGTCAATAGATACAATTTAAAAGAAGAATTTCCAATATTAACTATACGTAAAACATTTTTTAAAAATTGCATTGATGAAATGTTGTGGATTTGGCAAAAGAAATCCAACAACATTAACGATTTAAATTCAAAAATTTGGAATTCTTGGGCCGATGAAAATGGTTCAATTGGCAAAGCTTATGGTTATCAACTTTCAGTCAAACATAAGTACAAAGAAGGTGAATTTGATCAAGTTGATAGAATTTTGTTTGATCTAAAAAATAATCCACAATCTCGAAGAATAATGTCTAATATTTATGTTCACAATGATTTACATGAAATGGCTCTATATCCTTGTGCATATTCATTAACATTGAATACTTCTGGGAACACTTTAAATGCAATATTAAACCAAAGAAGCCAAGATATGTTAACTGCAAACAACTGGAATGTGGTGCAATATGCTGTTTTGGTTCATATGTTTGCTCAAGTCAATAATATGGAAGTTGGAGAATTTGTGCATGTAATAGCAGATGCTCATATATATGATAGACATATTCCAATAGTAGCGGAAATTATTAAAAATCCAGTATATGCTGCCCCAAAGTTTGAAATAAATAAAGATGTGAAAAATTTTTATGATTTTAAGGTTGAAGATTTTAAACTGATAGATTATAAATATACGCCACTCGATAAACGTATAGAGGTAGCAATTTAAGGAGTTGAATTATGAATGTAATAGTATGTGTTGATAACAACTGGGGTATAGGAAAAAACAATGGTTTGCTTTTTCATTTACCAAAGGATTTACAATATTTTAAAGAAAAAACAAAGGATAAAGTTGTAGTAATGGGGGGCAACACTCTTCTTTCTTTACCTGGAAGTAAACCTTTACCCAAAAGAAAAAATATCGTATTATGCGATGAATTTGAAAGATCTGATTGTACTGTTGTTGATACAATAGAAGAATTAAAAATTGAACTTAAAAAATATAACAGTGAAGATATCTTTATTATAGGTGGGGCAATGTTTTATGCCACTATGCTTGACTATTGTGATAAAGCATATGTTACAAAAGTAGATAGTGTTTGTGATGACGCTACAGTTTTTTTCCCAAATTTAGACGATAAGCCTAACTGGATAATAAAATCCATTGGTGAGCCACTAGAAGATCAAGGATATATCACAAGATATTATACTTATGTGAATAACAACAAAAAATCATTCCTATAACATCTAAAATTAAATTTTAAAAACACAGGAGAACAGCATGAATAAAATAAAAATGAAAACGCCTTTAGTTGAAATAGACGGAGATGAAATGACAAGAATACTATGGTCAAAAATTAAAGAAATTCTTATCAAGCCGTATGTTGATTTAAAAACTGAATATTATGATTTGAGTTTATCTAATAGAGAAAACACCCAAGATAAAGTTACTGTTGACTCTGCAAACGCAATCAAAAAATATGGTGTTGGAGTTAAGTGTGCTACCATTACACCAAATGCCCAAAGAGTAATTGAATATAATTTATCAAAAATGTGGAAATCTCCAAATGGAACCATTAGGGCTATACTTGATGGCACTGTTTTTCGAGCACCAATACTAATAGATGGAATTACTCCGTTAGTTGCAAACTGGAAAAAACCAATAATTATTGCAAGACATGCACATGGAGATGTTTATTCTGCAGTTGAAATGAAGGTTGATGATAAAGCAAAAATATCCTTAGAATCTGATTTAGGAACAAAATTATTAGTAAAAGATTTTTCATCTCCTGGAATTGTTCAAGCAATGTTCAATACCGATGAAAGTATAGCAAGTTTTGCACACAGTTGTTTTAAGTATGCATTAGATAAAAAACTTGATTTATGGTTTAGCACAAAAGATACAATTAGTAAAATTTATGATCATAGATTTAAAGATATATTTGGAGAAATATACAACAAATTTTACAAAAATGATTTTGAAAAAAATAATATTGAATACTTTTATACATTAATTGATGACGCTGTGGCTCGCGTAATGAGATCTCATGGTGGTTTTATTTGGGCTTGCAAAAACTATGATGGTGATGTAATGAGTGATATGTTAGCTACAGTTTTTGGTTCATTAGCTATGATGACTTCTGTGCTTGTTTCACCAAATGGTCAATATGAATATGAAGCAGCACATGGAACTGTTACTCGCCATTATTATAAGTATATTAATGGAGAATATACTTCTACAAATTCTGTAGCTACAATTTTTGCTTGGACAGGTGCTTTGGCAAAACGCGGTGAAATAGATGATATACCGCAATTGATTGATTTTGCTAAAAATTTAGAAAGTGCTACCAAAAAAACAATTGAAAAAGGAATAATGACAGGGGATCTTGTGGGATTATTTTCAAAAATAGGAATAAATCCCAGAAAAGTTGAAAGTTTTGAGTTTTTAAAAGAAGTTAAAAAAACATTGGAAAATTTATATAATGTATAGTGTCAAAATATTTCAAGTCGGGTTAATGTCAAATAACTCTTATTTAATATATGATAAGAATACAGGAGAAGGTGTGGTTATTGATCCTTCTTTGGCATATAATAAGATTTCTTTATTTTGCAAAGAAAATAATTTAACTGTATCAAAAGTTCTATTAACACATGGACACTATGATCACATATATGATACTTATTTATTTCAACGAGAAAATGCCAAAGTTTTTGCTCATAAAAGTTCTCTTTTTAACATAAATTCGGAATATGCAAAACATCAACTGTTCAAAAAAAGAAAGATTTCTCCTCAAATAGATATTTTTATAGAGGATAATCATGTGATTCCCTTGTTAAACGATCAAATTAAAGTTATGCATACTCCTGGTCATTCTGAGTGTAGTTGTTGTTTTTTATTGCAAAACTATATATTTTCGGGGGATACATTATTTAAACAAACATACGGAAGATATGATTTTGAAGATTCATCTTTTGATAAATTAAAACGCTCATTAATGCAAATACTAACTATACCTGAAAATTTAATCGTTTGTCCTGGACATGAAGATATATCATCTCTTGATGAAGAAAAAAAACATAATCCTATTTTATTGGTATTGTAAAATATGAACTCTTTACAAATTTCTTTAAAGTGTAGCTTATTACCCTTTTTAAATGATATTTTAGATGTAATTAGAGCTTATCAACCATACATTGAGATTATTCAAGATAGTGAAAATATATTTATTATTGAAACTCAAGAAGATGATTTTACCTACAGTTATAGAATAAGTTTTAAGAGTTATGAAGATGATTTTTCTTTTAAAAAAGGTGGAAACACTTTAAATGATAAAAGAAACTTTAAAAAAATAATAAAGAATTCAATTTACAACATTTTAAAAAATGAACTTAATTTTGGATTGCCATATGGTTCTCTTACTGGAGTAAGACCCACTATTGTGGGAAGAAAAGCAAGTAATCTTAATGAAATTAGTAATTATTTAATTGAAGAATATGATGTATCTAAATATAGAGCAAAACTATTGCAAGAAATTATATTTAATCAAAACAAAATATATGAATTAGAACAAAAAAATATTTGTTTATATATTAATATTCCATTTTGTCCAAGCCGATGTTCATATTGTTCCTTTGTATCAAATGAAATTAATAAAGTTAAGAGTTTAATCAATCCATATGTTGAAGTATTAGAACAACAAATAGATGAATTTCTAGAATTATATATAAAACAAAATTTAATTTTGAAAAGTATATATGTAGGTGGCGGGACACCAAGTTGTATAGAATTATTTTTGATAGAAAAAATTATATCAAAAATCTCAGGTTTTAATTGTGAATTTACTTTTGAAGCAGGGAGACCTGAAACAATTACCAAAGAATTATTAACTTTGTTACAAAAAAACAATGTAAATAGAATATCCATTAATCCTCAGTCTTTTTCTATAAAAACCCTTTCTCAAGTTAATAGAAATTCTTCAATTGAAAAAATATATGAAGCTTTTAAACTTGCAAAACAATATGAGTTTTGTATTAATTCTGATTTAATTATTGGATTAGACGGTGAAATGGAAAATGATATTTTAAACTCTATTCAAGAGTTAGCTGCCTTAAACCCTGAAAATATAACCATTCATTCACTAAGCATAAAAAAGGGCTCAAAAATGTTTGAAAAAGGCAACAAAAAGCCTATATATGGGTTAGAAGATTTTTTAATCAATTGCTATAATTATTTAAAAGCAAATAGTTATGTGCCTTATTATCTATACCGTCAAAAAAATACTTTGGACAACCTAGAAAATATTGGATTTTCGAAAATAGGGAAAGAATGCATTTATAATATTTTGAATATGGAAGATATTTGTAGTATATATGCCGTAGGGGCAGGAGCAATTAGCAAGTTAGTTGATGTAAATACCAATTATATTGAAAGAAAATCTTATCCTAAAGATATTAAACAATTTTTAAAATTTTTTAACAAGCTATAAAATATTAACTTTATTTTAATTTACTTATTATTACATATATGCTATTCTAATTGAAGAATTACGCACTACTTGGTTTTAAAAACATTTTATTACTAGGGGTGTCGCGAATAATCTCATTGAGAAAAGGAGTACAATATGAAAAAAGAAGAAAAACAAGCAATTATCAGTCAACATGCACGTTCAGAAGGTGACACAGGTTCACCAGAGGTACAAATAGCAATATTAACCACACGCATTAATGAGTTAACAGAACACTTGAAAGCTAATAAAAAGGATTTCCATAGTAGAAGAGGGATGCTAAAAATGGTTGGAAGAAGAAGAAATCTATTGAACTATTTAAAGAGAAAAGATGTTGAAAGATATAGAGCAATAATAGCTGAATTAAATTTAAGAAAATAAAAATGTGGCTTATTGCCATATTTTTTTATTTTTTACATAGCATAAAATGTTGCAATTAGGAGGAATTAATGAAGGAAAGTAAAATTTTTAAAATGACAATTGGTGGAAGAGAAGTAACGGCTGAAATTGGTGGATACTGCTCTCAAAGTAACGGACAATGTATAGTTAGATGCGGCGAAACAGTTGTTATGACAAATGTAACGATGTCAAAAACACCAAGAGATAATGTTGATTATTTCCCGCTGGGCGTTGATTATGAAGAAAAAATGTATTCAATAGGAAAAATACCAGGAGGATATAAAAAGCGAGAAGGTAGAGCTAGTGATAAAGCAATTTTAACTGCAAGACTGATAGATAGGCCCTTAAGACCATTATTTCCTAATGGTTTTTATAACGATGTTTCAGTTATATCTACCCCTTTATCTGTAGATATGGAAATACCGCCAGAAGTGTATGCTATGATAGGCAGTTCCATAGCACTTTCTGTGTCTGATATCCCTTTCCAAGGACCTACAGGCTCTGTTGCTGTGGGACTTGTAGATGGAAAATATATTATTAATCCAGATTCTAAGGAAAGAGAAAAATCGAGATTAGCTTTGACATTGAGCGGCACTAAAGACGCTGTTATGATGGTTGAAGCTGGTGCCTTCGAAGTTTCTGAAGAAGAAATGCTAAAAGCAATATTGTTTGGACATGAAGAAATTAAAAAAATAGTTGAATGGATTGAAAACATCCAAAAAGATGTTGGGAAAACAAAAGTAACCCCGTTATTGAAAGAAGTTGATTCGCAACTTAGAAAAGATGTAGAAGCCTTTTCTCAAGAAAAAATAAATTATATGTTCGATACTTTTATAAGAAATGAAAGAGAAAAAAGGGAAGAGGAAATCAATGCTGAAATACAATCACACTTTGAAGAAAAGTATCCTAATTCTTTTTCTGATATCAATTTAGTGTTAGATGACATGAAGAAAGATAAAGTTAGGACTATGATTACTGAAAAAGGAATTCGTCCAGATGGAAGAACCCCTACTCAAGTAAGAGATATTTGGTGTGAAGTAGGGCTCCTACCAAGAGTACACGGCTCAGCTGTTTTTACAAGAGGGCAAACACAAGCACTTACAGCCACAACATTAGGTACTATTTCAGAAGTTCAACGCCTTGAATCTTTAGATGAAGATATTTTTAAAAGATATATGCATCACTATAACTTTCCTGGTTATAGTGTAGGGGAAGCAAAACCTCTAAGAAGCCCAGGAAGACGTGAAATTGGTCATGGAGCTCTAGCAGAAAGAGCATTAGAGCCCGTATTACCATCTGAAGAATGTTTCCCATATGCAATTAGAACTGTCTCAGAAATACTTTCTAGCAATGGTTCAACATCTCAAGCAAGTGTATGTGGCTCAACACTATCCTTAATGGATGCAGGCGTTCCATTAAAAGCCCCTGTAGCTGGTGTTGCAATGGGATTAATAAAAGATGAAAAAAATAAAATTATACATATATTGACAGACATTCAAGGCATTGAAGACTTTTATGGTGATATGGACTTTAAAGTTGCTGGCACAAAAGATGGTATTACGGCAATACAAATGGACATAAAAGTTTCCGGTATAGATGAGAAAATTTTAACTCTTGCATTGGAGCAAGCTAGAATAGGAAGACTACATATTTTAGAAAAAATGCTTGAATCAATAAAAGAGCCTCGTGAAACCGTGAGCAAGTATGCACCTAAAATTGTTAACTTTAGCATTGACCCTGATTACATAAAAGATGTTATAGGGTCAGGGGGGAAAGTAATCAATAAAATTATTGATGAAACTGGAGTTAAAATTGATATTGATGATGATGGGAATGTTTTTATAGCATCCCAAGATTTAGAGATGGCTAATAAAGCAAAATGTATTATTGAAAATATAACTTATGAACCTAAAGTCGGAGATGAAATTATTGGTAAAGTTTCTAAAATATTTGATTTTGGTGCTATGGTTGAAGTTTCAGCGATAAAAGAAGGAATGATTCATATTAGTAAGCTTATAAAGGGAAAAAGAGTGGAAAAAGTTACCGATGTTCTCAATATTGGTGATGTAGTTAAAGTTGATGTTATTAAGCTTGATGAAAAAGGTAGGATTGATCTTAGGTTAATCAAAAAATTGTAATTGTTTATTTATTTAAAATTTGTTTTAATTAAAATGCACAAAACCCCAAAATTGGGGTTTTGTGCAATGAAGGTGTATAAATTCTAAAATTTTATCTAACATTAATTGTTCAATATTAATTTTAATATTGACTATTACATAATATAATTTATATTATATAATATATACTAATAGGTAATGCTTATGAGTAAAAGGACAAAAATTTTTTATTTTACATTTTTCATATTTATAGTTATTGTTTGTGCATTTTTATATGCATGCAACAGTTCTAACCACTCACATAAAGAGATTTTAATATTAAAAAGCGATGTCTCACAACTCACTTTCGTAGAAAATGAAGTAAATCTTGATGAAATATCTTTTGAATATATTGATATAAATGGCAATGTTACTGTATTAACTGCAAATGATTTGTCTATAACAGAAAGTGATAGACTATCAATAAATGAGCCAGGATTTAAATCTATTACTTTCAAATACAATAACTTAGAAAATGTAGTATGTTTTTTGGTAAAAGAAAAGCCATCAACATATAGTTATGATTTGAATTTTAATGCCAATGGTGGTTCTTTCCCAACATTAAATTCAGAAACTTTATCCATCACTTCTAATGAGGTTTTAAAGACCCCACCTGAAACTCCTGTTCGAGAGGGGTATCAATTTTCCGGCTGGTATCCAAACAATCATTTTATTGAATCAGAAAAACTTGTTACCCCATATGAAATAAATCCTAATGTAACCTCCTTCGTTGCAAAATGGTTAAGTGCCAAAGTACATAGTGTATCCTATAGAAAAAAACTAGATCAATCGTCCGATCTTAATATTCCCAAAATCGAGGATATAACAATTTCAGATGGAGAAAAAATTAATTTAATTAAAGAAATCGCTTTTAGAGATTACGATATTCTTGCAATTAACGATTATCTCAAATATGATTTTTTTGGTTATAAGATTTCAATATTTGATGAATCTACTGGACAGAGCAATGAAAATATTTTATCAAAAACACATTCTGAACCTATTGAAATTTCTGGTCAAACAATTATCACTCTACTGTTTAAAATTAAAAAATATCAAGTTATATTCTCCAATAACAACACTGTTATTAGTGAATTTGAAGTAGAACATGGGAGAGAAGTCGTTGAAGGAGATATCCCAATAAAACCAAACATAGTAGGCTATGAAACATATTGGTATAACAAAACTGCAAACAAAAATTATGAACTTAATGATATTAAAAATGTAACTAGGAATATTTTTATTGAGCTAAAAAGTAAAATAATAAAAATATCCGTAAATTTTTATGATGAAAATAACATAAAACTTACTAACATTTCACAAGTTTATAATTATGGGGACTTTATTGGCATCAATAAAGTGGTTCCTTTAAAAACTGGATACAAAGGGATATGGCGATTTGGCGATGATTCATTTTATCAACCTAATGAATTAGAACAATTAAAATTAGATATATTCTTATATCCGCAAATTGAAGAAAGCAAACAGATTAATTTTTATGCCCTTTATACAAAAAAGAAATATATTTTAAACTTTCACTATGATTTACCTGAACGCACAGGGTTAGTTTATCAAAAAACAATTGACTACGGAGACAAAATCAACGCAAAAAAAACAATGAATTCTAATCTTTTTGGCTTAAGATACCTTATAGACACAGAATATGTTTATGGCTATGATTTTTTGTTATATGGAAACTCTACTTGGCACTATACTAAAGATATTAGCAATCCTTCCACCGTTGTAAAGGATACTGATAATTTCGATGCTCAAAATGAAAATTTTAGGCAAAATCCACCTTGGGAAAGAAGTGAGTATAATTTTTATTTTAATCCTCAAAAGAAATTTAATGTAAATAATGTCCAGTTTTCATATCCCGATCCTAATGATTTTGATATTTTACTACAAGCACCGAGTAATATGATTAGAGTTGAATTTTCAAACTCTTCAGTGAGAATTTTAGATACTATAGGGTTAATGGAAAATTATCCAAGACACAGTATTAGTAAATGGGCATATAATGCAACTGTTGATGCTAGTAACAATTTGTTAGTCTACCAAAGCTTTAACGCTGATTATTTATATTATAAAGACGATGTCGTCTTATACAATTCGGTATTTTATAAACTCACTGTTTCTGAAAGCATTAATGAAATTCCCGGAACAGATGAAAAATGGGAAGTTTTAAATAACATTGCAACTATGCAAATTATAATTAGTTCCGATTTGTATAGAATTAATCTTAGTGAAAAACATTTATTTAACATCAATCCGGTAATTAACAATTCAATATATCCAATATTTGAGGAACGCAAGTTTTCATTACAAGTATATGATCAAGTCTTCCAAACAATTCCGACAGCAACCGAAGGTAAATATGTATACAATTATGAATTTGCAAATGTATATGAAAAATTAGATTTCTCATATGAAGAAGAAATAAGTATCAGCACATTAATTACTAATTATTTATCTTCAAAAAGTTATCAAGATGCGACACCGTCAAATTTTGAATTATTAGGATTATTTGAAGATGCTATGTTTGAATCTACCTCATACAATGGCTTGGACACTATCAATATAAAAAACGATATAAAACTTTATGCTAAATGGATTGATTTGAACTTTGGAAGCGATGGTTTAATTTTTTCAAAAATAGATGAAGTAGCTACTGTAATTAATTTTGAACCGTTAATTAAATCTTTAAACAAAAAAATTAGTTTAGATATAATAATTCCTAATGAGTGGCAGGGTACACCAGTTAAGATTATAAAAAAAGATGCTTTTAAGAATTTAATAAAATATTCTAATATTGAAATTAAAAGCTTAACACTCCCTGAGTTTTTGTTTGAAATAGAACATAATGAATTAAAAAACATTAAAGTGAAAAATTCAATTTTCATTTCCGGTTCTAACACTAAATTTAATGTAGAAAATAACATATTATACGAATTAATTGAGAATAATCAACGAAATATTGTTAAGGTTCCAACAAACATTTTTATCAATACAAGCACAGCATTTCTTGATGTGTTTGACATTAAACCGTATGCTTTTGCAGGGTTTGAAAATGATTTGATACTTACAACATCTGACCATGCATCTTTAAAATCAATTAATAATTTTGCATTTATTGGAAGTTCCATCAGCCAATTTAATTTAGGGGACAATATTACTTATCTAGGAAAAGAAGCCTTCGCAAACTGTGAAAAACTTACTCAAGTTGCATCAGCAGTTTTCTCGCAAAAAATTGAAATAGCAGATAATGTTTTCAAAAATACTCCCTGGTGGATTAGTCAAAAAACAAATAATAAACAAATAATTATTGGTAATATATTGCTAGAATGTAGCATTAAACATACGGATACTATTATTGAAATAAATGATAATGTATCCATTGTTTCTGATAATGCATTCATATTCAATGTGCAAGAGAATCAACAGTTTAATGAAATAATAATACAATTTAGCACTGCTTCAAATGTTAATTGGTTTGGAAACAATGTTTTTTCTAACACAGTTAAAAAGTTGGTTGTATTAAATGAGAATGATATTATCTTAACAACTTCATCATTTAACAATGTTGTTACACTTGAGGTTCAGCAATCAAGAATAGAGTATTTTAATGCACAATTAGAAAATCTTGAAAACAATGTATTAACAATATCAGAATATACAGGAGCTTAATTTTTATTGTATGTCAAAAAAAACAATAAGCTTAAAAGAAAAAATAAACTTACCAAATCATACTGATATATATTATTCTGAAATTGATGCTTTTTCTAAATTATCTTTTTTTAATTCTTTGTCTAAAGAAGATATTAGATATATTATTACAAAATATAATATTGATTTAACTGTTGAAGAATTTGAAAAATTAAAACTGATATACAAAAAAAATTCTCCCACTATTTTAGAACTAAAGGTATTAGCAAAATATTGGAAAACAAGTCTGAGTCTTGTTAAAGCACACATCAATCAAATAGAAATTAAATCTGAAAACAAATACATTCATGATACTCTTTCAAAAGTTAATCTACTACGAAAAAAACAAAAAAACTCTAATCTTTTATCATTAGATGAAATATTTGCACTTTACAATCAAGATTTGTGTTTAAAAAAAATAAACAATCTGGATATCAATGACAATATTCAAGCTTTATTATGCTCCGTTTATGCTCCTCAAGAAAAAAAGCTTTATAGCATGACTAGTTTTAGTAGTTTTGAAACTTGCGAAAAAAATTCTTTATTTAAATCACTTATAAAAGGTTATGAAAATGGATTTAAGTTATTATTCGCTTTTAGGCGTGACTTAAATAAAAATTCATCTGAACATCTCATTGACTATGGTATTAAATCATCACAAGCATGGATGCCTAGTTCTTCCATATCAAGCAAATATGAAGAAAATAAAATGAACGTTTTCGATATATCTACTGCTATAGGGTTATCAAATAAAGAGAATATGTTTAATTTTAAAATAAATAATGGTGATAAAATTTTTTTAACAAGTTTAAAACATAACGATGCTGATCTTCTCTATATTTTAAATTTATCAACAAATGGTTTTTTTGCACAAAATAACAGTTTTGCCGTTATTGATGACTATAGTTTGTTTTTTAATTTAACAAATTTATCAAAAGGATTTGCAATCAATATTGATTCATTAACAAGTCGAGATATAGATTTAGAATATTTTTTGTTCTCTAACAAATTAAAACATATTCCTATCATAGTCAAAGAGAAAAGTTTAGATGATTTTATTAACGCTACAAAAATGAAAAATATTGATGTTTTTGAAATTGGCACAATAAAAGATTCTGATAGTTATGAAATGTTTTTGAATAGCATAAAAGTTTTTTCACTAAATCATCAAATATTCCATAGTAAAGCAAAACAAAATAATATTGCTATTATTGAAGAAGATACACAATGTTATACACAAACTCAAATAGGTGTGAATTTTAAAGAAATTATTTTAAAAGATTTAGAAAAATATTTAAATAAAAGTAATAATGGAGTATTAAATCCATATTTGGGGGGGAACATTATAAATGGACCATATTTAGGTAGCACACAATGTACTCCTTCTCAAGTTTTTTGTATATCGCCAGATTATTTTAATATACAAGATTTTAAAATAGGAATTACTTATTTTGAGTCTAATGAAAAAATAAGTTTTATTAAAACGGTCACGATGTTAACGAACACTTTACTTAAATTAGTAACTCAAGGCTATCCCATACATCAAATTCTTTTAGAAACCTTTCAATTTAATAATAAAGAAGATAAATCTAGAGAACTTGGGGAGTTTTTATCTACATCTTTAGCTTGTTTTGCCTTTCAAAACTCAACATCAATTCCAGTGCTAAAGCCTATATTTAAATTTTTGGACAGTTTTTCAGAAAATCCTTATATATACATAAATGGTTATGGATATACAAATGGGAAACTTGTAAACAATGCTTTTAAACAAGGAGATAAAATTTTTAGGTTATCTATTGATAAAGATAGCGATGGACTACCAAATTTTAAAAAAATCTTGAAGGTATCAAGCACTATAACCATGAATATTGAGGTCGGGAATATAACAGCTGCATCCTTTGTAGAAAAAAATATAATTAATTCAATTATCATAAACACCCTTAATGAAAATTTAGGATTTTCATTTTCATATATGAGTAAAGAGTTATTATATAGTGATTCTTTCGAAATTCTTCTTGCTATTAAAGATGTGTCTGAAATTACAACATTTGATTTGGATTATATAGGTGTAGTAGATATATCAGGGATAATTCGTTCCCCAAACTTTCAAATAACAAATTCTGAAATTCTTAAACAAATAAATAAAAAACCTTTAATAAAGACTTCCTCACTTGAAAATTTAAGACAAAAAATTACAACAAGAATAGTCCCTAAATCTAAAAGCACACAACCGCAAGCTTTAATAATATCATTTGACAAACACTCTCTTTTTATATATTCAAATATTTTATCTTCAATAGGATTTAATGTGAAACAAAAATTATTTATACCTCCTTTCATTATTACTGATTCATTAATTAGAACTTTACGAGATAATATAACCAAGTCCAATATTATTTTGATAACTGGAGACATTCCCTATGACAATATTGCATATTATAATCACTTAATTAATATATTCAAAACTCCAAGCATACTTGATGGAATTAATCAAACTTTACACTCAATGGGAGCTTTGATTTATGGAACAGGAGTAGGGGCGAGAGCACTCCTAGAACTTGGGTTTATTGAAGCAGGAACATCTGAGGGTGAGCCTACTTTTCTGGAGTCAAACAAATTTGGAATACCTTCAAATAAACTATTACAATTTAACTTAATAAATAAAAACAATTTATGGTTAAAAAATACAAATGTTAATATTTGTAATTTCACAATAAATGGTGAGTATACTCAGCTAAAATTATCTTCTAAAATATTTGATAAATTATTAAAAAACGGGCAAATTATTGCTAAATATAATTTTATTATTGATCCTAATCAAGAAAAGATAAAAGAACTATCACAACAACCTCCAATAGGCGTTATATCACCAAAAGGCAATATATGTAGTTTTTTACCAAGTATTGAAAAGTGTATACACACCTCTAAAGACAACTATGCACTTTTAGTTGACATGTTTACAAACGCTTATAATCATTTAAGTTTTAAAAACGGTTAGTTTAACATTTTATTATGTTATAATAATACATAGCAGCAAAAAAAACAAATTGAGAGGTTTTAATGAAAATGGTTTTTACAGTTATGTTTCCGATAATAGCTTTAGCTACAATAGTGTGGAGTGTTTTTTGTATTATTAAACTTCATAAATTAAAAATTAAATTTAAATCATCTACATTATTATTTAAATTAAAACCTAGACAAACTCTGCCCATAATAGGGATTAGTTTGCTTTCTATATTTCTAGTTTTAGATATAGTATATTTAATATCAAAAAAAGAATATGCTATTGGGTTTTCTATTTTTTTTATAATAATTAGTTTCATTTCTTTATTAGAAATGATGTTTTCATTTAAGTCTGGTATTTTGGATTGCGGCTTAATTATACCTTATAAATTCATACCTAAAGATAGCAATTTTTCATTTAGTTTAGACGAACGTTGCATTTGTTTTTACGGAGATAAAAAAGGATTTGATACAATAACATCAGCCATTACAAGACTATATTTTGATGCTGAAAAGAAAACTGTTCTCTTGAAAATGTTAAACAACTTAAAAAGTAGTTAATCAAATCTCTCATAAATAATACACTAATATGACTACTCATAAAATGCAATTTTTAAAAAATAGAGTTGAAGAATATATTTCAATCTTACCTTTAATCAGTTTAAAATCATTTAAATTTCCATTGGAAACTGATTATGTTTTTTCTGTTCAAAGCAAACTAAATAAAAATGAATTTGTAGATAACATTGAACAACATATAAAAAATTTTGAAAATGCAATTAATCGCTCTCTAATGAGTATCTGCGGTTTAGGGGTTTTTAATTTTTTATCCAATAATATTTCATGCCTAATTGAAATAGAAGATAAAGCATATTTATTAAACAGCAAAACCAATGGATTTTTTAATATTAAACCTTTAACAGAAAATGATTTAAAATTACATTTTTCAAAAAAAAGCATTAGTAACGGGTTAATAAATGTAGTTTTTCATGAAAACAATGAAATGGTTTTTCATGTTAAAAATAAAAGCTATCTTATAAAATATGATTTTACTATCAGCAAAAAACAGCCGAAAACAAAAATATTTGACACATATATTTCTGGTGATAAAGTCAATGCTATTGTGGAATCTAATTTAAAAATGATTGATATAAAACAAAGCATTTCTTCATTACTTAGTGACAATAAGTTTGTTTTAACATATATATTAGATAGAAAAAGCACATTGCCCTTTACTTTTACCTTTAAATTTAATGAAAATCAAAAATTATTAAATAAACACAATGAAAACTGCTATATACTGTATGAATATGAAGGATTTAGTATAATCACTAAGGATAATGCTATTGCTTGCGACAACAAAATTGAGTATATTTTTAATGAAACAAATAAACCTGGTATAATTGTAAGAGAATTAATTGAAATTGAAATATTTTTTAATCCAAATAATTGCTTAAAAATTCAACATCAAATAATGAACCAATTGTTTTTAAAAAACAAACCTTTGGTTAAAATTCTATCAGAAAAAATTATTGATGATATATTACTATATCAAACATCAAATGAAAAAATTATCCTAAATAATATATTTATACCAGAAAATAATATAGGAATAATTATACAAGTTAAAAATATTTCTGAAAACAATGAAATAGCAAAAATTGCTTATGCTAATCTCGAACCCAAATACATATTAAATGAAAAATTTAATGAAAAAAGTCGTTGTTTTGGTGGAATCAAATTAAAACCTCATGAACATGCTCTTTTACTTATGCAATAATAAAAATTGGGGTTATTATGTGACATTGGTGCGGTCGATGGGACTTGAACCCATACGGTATTACCATACGCCCCTCAAACGTACGCGTCTGCCATTCCGCCACGACCGCAAGTTACTCAATTGAAAAATAAACCATGTGTCTTAACTTTAGTAATTTTATTATAAGAAGAATGAATTTGTCAAATACATGTAATAATATACATGCAATACTATAGATATTAAAAGGAGATTTAAATTATGTTTGTTTACACAAGGGATGTTCAAAAAGCACTGCAAGCAGCTGAAGGAATAGCGGTTTCATATAATGAAAAAATTAATACTGATCATTTGCTTTATGGTCTTGCAACAGTAGACTCATATGCTCAAGCCATTTTGAAAAAATTAAAAATAACACCTGAATTTATAAAGAATTACATCGATTCTAACCCCAAAAGAACAATTAAAGATATGTCCACTTTTACTGATAATGCGACAAAAGCCTTGTCTTATGCCCAATATATAGCAGATAAGTACAAGCAAAAATCTTTTGATACTCATCACTTATTGCTCGCAATTGCATTGGATAAAGATTCAAATGCAGCAAAAATTATTAGAGATGCTGGAACTAGTTACAAGGAAATACAAAATTTAGTAGAGCAATATCTTAAAAACGATAGCAATACCCCCGATCAAGTTGTTTCTATAAATGATATATTTGACAATTTTTTCAGCGGATTAGATTTGCCTGGGTTAAATATCCAAACAGGAAGATCAAGGCCTATGGAGCATCAAGACTTGAGATTTTACCCTAAGTCCGATATAAAAAAAGCACCAGCTCAAACAAATGCACTAGAAAGTTTTGGTGAAGATTTAACAGAATTAGCATCAAATGGACACATTGATCCAGTAATTGGTCGTGAGAATGAAATAAAAAAAGTAATCCAAATAATGTCAAGAAGAAAAAAGAATAATCCAATATTAATAGGTGAACCTGGAGTAGGGAAAACAGCTATAGTAAATGGATTGGCATTAGCAATCGTTAACAATGAAGTTCCAGAAATGTTAAAAAATAAAAGAGTTTTTAGTTTAAATATGAGTTCAATGGTAGCTGGAACTAAGTATCGTGGAGATTTTGAAGAAAGATTGAAAACCGCAATTGAATCTTTAAAAGATGGAAATACTTTATTATTTATTGATGAAATACATACCATAGTAAAAGCCGGCGATGCAGAGGGTGGCACAAATGCAGCAAATATTTTAAAACCTATTTTAACTACCGGAGCATTTCCTGTCATTGGAGCTACAACCATCGATGAATTTAGAAAACACATAGAAGCTGAACCAGCGCTAGAAAGAAGATTTCAAACGGTTATGATAAACCCACCTAGTGTCGAAGACACAATTGAAATACTAAAAGGATTAAGAAAGCAATATGAAGAGCATCATAAAGTGGAAATAAATGATGATGCGCTTATTGCAGCGGCAAAACTTTCAGATAGATATATAATGGATAGATTTCTTCCAGATAAAGCAATAGACATAATTGATGAGGCTTGCAGTAAAATGGTCAATGAAGAATTTACTAGTCCAGATAAACTTAAAAACCTTGAAGATAAAGTAAAAGGTTTGGAAAAAGATATTTCAAACGCAGTATTAAACGAAGAATATAAAAAAGCTTATGAGCTTCAAGTCGAAAAAAAGAAAGTTTCAACTCAATTAGATGACTATAAAGAAGAATGGAGCAAAAAAGCATCAAAACAGTTAATTCTTACAGCAGAAGATGTCGCTATAATAGTTTCTGAATGGTCTGGAATACCAGTTACAAGTTTAACTGAAGAAGAAACTGAAAAATTGAAAAGATTAGAGGCTGATTTAAAAAGCCAAGTTATTGGGCAAGATGAAGCAATTGTCTCTGTTGCAAATGCTGTAAAAAGAGCTAGGTCGGGGATTAAAGATCCAAATAAGCCAATAGGTTCTTTTATATTTTTAGGGCCTACTGGTGTAGGAAAAACCGAATTAAGTAAAGCATTATCAAGAACTGTTTTTGGCGATGAAAACTTCATGATAAGGCTTGATATGAGTGAATATATGGATAAAATTAATGTATCAAAGTTAATTGGTTCCGCTCCTGGGTATGTCGGATATGATGAAGGGGGACAATTAACAGAACAAGTTAGAAGAAAGCCATACAGCGTCATTTTGTTTGATGAAATTGAAAAAGCTCATCATGATGTATTTAATATACTCCTCCAAATATTAGATGATGGTAGATTAACCGACAGCAAAGGAAGAACGGTATCTTTTAAAAACACTATTATAATTATGACTTCAAATATCGGTGCATCTTCCCTTTCTAATACTAGTAAAGTAGGGTTCGGAGATACAACACAACAAGAAGCTTTTGAAGAATTAAAAATTAAACAATTGGAAGAACTTAAAAAAACAATGAAACCCGAGTTTATAAACCGAATTGATGAAATAATATTTTTTAACAGCTTGTCTACAGAATCTTTAGAAAAAATTATTGATGTACTCTTTGAAAATTTAAAAAACACAATAAAGCAAAGAAATATCGAAATAACATTTGATAAAAGTGTAAAAAATTTGATATTAAAAAAAGGTACAAACCAAGAGTATGGAGCTAGACCATTAAAACGAGCTATTACCAAATATATAGAAAATCCATTAAGTGATGCTATAATCAATGGGGAAGTGCATGAAAATACAAAAATCAAGGCTTTTGCAAAAATGGATAATGTTAGTTTTGAACTAGAAAAAAATTGTTAAGTCTAATGTTAAGTGCAACTGAATTTTCCCAGCGAGAGGCTTAGGAGTAAGTGCAATCTTTTGTTTAGTCCCAATTTTGGTTCTCTTT
>JGI24709J26583_10000005_pt1 | contig 161296 bp, 138 predicted proteins | sample BioPla2DNA1_FD_26583 | JGI IMG/M metagenome (IMG submission 26583) | reverse complement strand
CTGGTAGTATCCGATTTAGCCGAGATAAGTATCGGTTCAATTAACAACTGGTTTTTAAGGAAACCAAAACCTTATTTCCTATGTTTTGAAAATCTGAAAAGGGCACCACTAATATTTCCTCCAGAACACCTCAAGGAAAAAAAGATTTCTATAAATCCCTTTTATCGGCGCACCGGTAAAGCTATTCTAACCACCGGTAAAAAATTGACTTTCTTTTTAGACTATGATGGTACTTTAACTCCCATCGCAGAAAGCCCGGAGTTGGCTATTCTGACTCCCTATATGAAAAAAACAGTAGAGATTTTAGCGGAAATTCATACAGTGGCGATAGTTAGCGGTAGGCTGAGAGAGGATGTTCAGAACCTGGTGGGAATTAAAGGGATTTTTTATGTAGGCAGCCATGGCTTTGATATTGAAGGACCTGGCGGTTTTAGTATGGTACATCAGGATGCTAAAAAAACAATCCCTTTAATCTCACACATTATAAAACAGCTGAAAATGATTCTTAAAGAAATAAACGGTGTATTAATTGAAGAAAAAAAATTCAGCGTGGCAGTCCATTACCGTAAGGTAAAGAGTTTAACAGATTTACAATTTATCACAGAAGCAGTACAAAATTTAGTTCAAAAATATGGGGGGCTAAGAATATTAAAAGGTAAAAAAGTTTTTGAAATCTTGCCCAATATAGATTGGGATAAAGGTAAGGCAATCAGGTGGATTATGAATGCCCTCAATATACCCTGGGAATCAACAGAAGCATTCTACTTGGGGGATGATACTACAGATGAGTATGCCTTTCGCACCGTAATAACCAGAGGCACTGCAATTTTAATTTCCGATGATCCAGAGAGGGCTTCCTCCGCCGATTTCCTGCTGCAATCACCGGAAGAGGTAAAAAAATTCTTTGAACAAGTTTTGGCATTTTCTGAAAAATGCTAATTTATATCCCACCATCTCTGCCTGTTTTTCAGAATGCCATAGACACCTTACACCTTTACAGGCATGGTACTCTTAAAATTCAGGCTCTGTCTTTTCTGTATCTTCCTTAGACACTCTTCGTAGTGGATGCGGTAACCTCACTCGCCGGTATACCAGTAGATACCGACAAATGGCAGATCGATGCCATCTATAGCGGTACTCAAAAATGTATCAGTTGCCCACCTGGACTTTCACCGGTCTCCTTCAGTGAAGCCGCCCGGGAGGTTATGACTCAGCGTACCACCCCTATTCAAATAAATACTTTGTATTGAGCCTATCTTCCGATATAGCAAGCTCAAAAGATGGCAGTGTAATAATTAGTTTTAGTTCTTTCATTCGGTAGATTTACCTCTCTTTAGAAAAAGAATGTCTCTTCTTTTTCTTTGGTTACTACTAGAGGTAAGTCTGTCTTTTTTGTTGGCTAACCGATAAGTGCAATCTGATAAATACTTACTAAAATTCTATACTAACTAATAACGCTAGGGGACTCTGTTGCGACTAACTTTACCGTTTTCTTTAATCTACCCTTCGATTATATGATATTATATTAAGAAATGACCGTAGTATGTAAAGCAAAAGTAAGATAGTTTAAGGTAATAAATTTATTAATATGGCAATAGATACAGATTAAAGAAAAAATGAAAGAAAATAAGCAATATAAAGCTCTCATACTCGCCGGAGGAAAAAGCAAGCCTGCTCTTAAAAAAATAATCGGTCAGGAATACAAGGCCCTAATGACCGTTTCCGCTCTCGACTCCAGACCTATTATCCATCATGTAATTGAGATGGTGAACAATACCAGATATGTATCTCAACTGTTTGTTGCCGGTCCGAAAGAAGTTGAGCAAGAAATTAAAACTCATCCTCTTACTATGGTTCCCTCCGGCACTACTCTGCTGGACACTCTGCGTAAAAGTCTTTCTTTATTATCTGAAGAGTCTCATCTCATTATTATTGCCTGCGACCTTCCTCTCATATCAAGTGAGCACATCGAATGTTTTTTAAAGAATTGCCTGGATGACCCGGGATTTGACATCTATTATGCCATTGTCAGCAAAGAATCGTTTCAAAGGCGATTTCCCGTTAATGAATTAAGGCGCATTTACGCCAATCTGGTGGAGGGCTCCTTTACCGGGGGCAATCTATTCTTATTAAACCCGAAAGTCATCCTGGAGCATATTGATACTATTAAGCAATTCATACTTTTCCGGAAACACCCACTGAAAATGGCTAATATTTTGGGACAAAGGTTAGTGGTTAAATATCTGAAAAAATACCTTTCCATTAGAGATCTGGAAAAAATGGTCCCACAATATTTAAAAGGGTATACCGGAAAAGCAGTGCTGGCCCCTCCCGAAGTTGCCCTGGACATCGATAAACCCTCTCAATTAGAAGCATTGAACCGGTTGCTAAAAACCCAATAATACTCAGGTTTTGCTTTTCACATCATAGATATATCCGCCTGAGCTGCCCACTATAAGATAAGAAGTGATGAAAGCCTTGGGGTCATATTTCAGAGCAATTTCACGTATTTTGTAGTAAACATTACGGTGAGTTATTATCTGTAAAACTTGCAATTCTCCCTGCAAACCATAGCCAATATTACGGGTTACTCCAAATCCCTCTTCTCGTAATTCCTGTTCTATTTCAGGCCAGTGGGTTCGGGAAATTACTCCTACCGAAATCATCTCTTGGGAAAGTTTTTCACTGATGGCAATGCCAACGATGGTACCGGCACCAAAACCGCCACTGTAAGCCAACACATTAATGAAATTGCCTACATCTTGAATGACTTTAGATATAATGAGAATAAAGATAAAAACTTCACAAAAGCCCACAAATCCGGCAAGTAATTTTTTTCTGCTCACAATGAGCTGAACCCGATAAGTCCCCAGAGAAACGTCGACAATTCGGAAACAGAATATTAAAAGAGCCCAAATATAGGGATTTAAGTCCTCTAACCCACTCAAAATATCCATAATGCAATATACACCTCTCGTTAAAATCAATTTTATTTAACCATATAGCTTTAAATAAGAAAGATGTACTAAAAGCCAGATTAAATAGAAGAAATTATTAAAATCTAATTGTAAAAAGATTAAAATTAATCTATAATTACTGAGGATTTGACATAGATAATCATTAAAAAAATTATAGCTATATGTTTGGCTATACCAGCACACCGGTAACATTTTTATGGTTTATAAATATGATTATCATTTTTCAGAATGCTGATGATTCTATCTTTATAATTCTTTGCCATAGGACAATAATACACTTTATTTAAACACTTCGCTTGTGGTTTATAGAAATGATTACACCTGTTCTATCTATGGTTATCACCGTATCTACTTGATATATGATTATGTTAATATTAGCGCATACTCAATAGTAAACGAGTTAATACAATTATAGCAGGATATTTTAAAATGAAAAACTATTTATGTTCTCTGGTAGCTAAAAAACAAAAGCAGACATAGAGTCGACCTAAAAGACAAAAAGGAGCTTAAAACAATGAAGGCAGAAATCTTAAGTATCGGAAATGAAATTTTATGCGGCAATATAATCGATACCAATGCCAATTATATTATTAAAAAACTTAAGGAAATAAACCTTACTGTGCAGCATGTTTCAGCGGTAGGAGACCATGAAAAAGAATTAATTGCCCAGCTACAGGAAGCCTGCCAACGTTCACAAATAATTATTACCACCGGTGGATTGGGACCTACGGAGGATGATATTACTTTCCAATCGATTGCCAAAGCTTTCGGGTTGAAGCTGGTAAAATACCCGGAAGCAGAGGAACATCTAATTAAAACTCTCACCGGTGTCTCTATTGATATTGCACCGAGTAATTTAAAGCAAACCTTCTTACCCGAAGGCTCTCATTGTATTATAAATCCTTATGGTACTGCACCGGCACTGATACTGGAAAAAGATGACAGGGTAATAGTAGCACTCCCTGGCGTACCCTTGGAAATGAAAAACTTACTATCAGAACAGATTATGCCTTTCTTGCAAAGTAAATTTCCCAACCTGAAACAGATGCAATCAAGAATTATAAGAACCAGCGGACTCCCGGAATCAGCTTTGAATGATAAGATAAAGGATTTTATTAATTCTCATCTGGATTTGAATATAGGCATATATGCCACACCGGAAGATATCCAAATTCAGCTAAATGCACTGGCTAATACCATTGAGGAAGCTGAAGTTATTTTAGATGGAGCCACCGAACAACTAAAAGATCTCTTAGGAGATTATATCTTTGGTTATGAACAAGATTCTCTGGAAAAAGTTATCGGCAATCTGTTAAGAGAAAAAAAATTGACTTTAGCTGTCGCCGAGTCATGCACCGGAGGAATGCTGGGAGAGGCTATTACCTCAATTGCCGGTAGTTCGGACTATTTTAAAGGTGGCATTATCAGCTACAGCGGAGAAATAAAAGAAAAACTGCTCGGCGTGCCCCATGATATTTTACAAGAATTTGGAGAGGTCAGTGAGCCGGTTGCCCGGGCTATGGCAGAAGGTGTTTGTAAAAAATGTAACAGTGATATCGGTATAGGAATTACCGGCATTGCCGGTCCGGAAGGGGGTAGCCCGGAAAAACCGGTAGGATTAGTCTATATTGCCCTTGCCGACAGCAATCAGACTACTGTGCAGAAATATCAGCTACGGCGGGATAGGCAGACTATACGTCTGCGTTCTACTCGTCGGGCTTTAAACATGCTGAGATTATATCTCATAAATCTTTAATAATCTTCAATTACTTCAAACATTAATTATTAGAATTTTATAAAATATAGTGTAGTTAGAAACTGTAAAAGACTATTGCAAGGCAGAGGAGCTGAATAACAATATTGCAGAGATTTGTTAAAAAATAGTTTCATCTCTGTTTAATTTTGTCTTTATTAATATATAAACCCACATTAAGTTTCCTCATAGAAACAAATGGGCCGTCAAGGGCTGAGTCCCTGTTCCGGTCAATAAGGGAACGGTCTCTGCCCCTTATCCCAGCCAACAAGGACATCCCCTTGAGCCAAATAGGATAATAGAGATTATTTATTATTTGAGGTCTAAATATTCTCTCTTTCTTTCCTCAAATTGTTTGATTATTTTAAATTGTGATATTACTACAGGTTTATCAGCGGAAAATTGTTTATTATTTTTTTTACTCCATTTTAAAAAGGTTTTTTCATACTGCTCTATAATTTTTTGGGTAGGATGCCTTTGCTGTTCATCTGACTCTTTAATATGGTCAGCGATATTCTCAAATGAATCTATGGTGACTCCAGTAATTTCAAAGGTTGCGAGCGGTAATCCTTTCCAATTATTCAAAAGGGCATAGTCACCAATTTCCGGAATTGGTTGGCGGAAAATATCATAATGGTCTTTTAACTCTATCGAAACTTTTTGCTTGCTTTGCAATATTTCTCTATTATAACCCTCAATATCGCTCTTGCTATAGCCATTTTTGACAATATGAAAACGGTTTTTTCTTTCCTTAAACTCAGTCAACAAAATGTCATGATAGGCATCCAATATGGATTTACCGGTAAGATTAGCAAAGAAATCCTTCTCTACAGTGAAATTGATAGGCAACCATTGGATGTTTTTATATTTGGTTAAATCAAATAATATCTCCGTTGATTCCTTTCCTAAACATAAGAAGAGGTAAAGTTGTTGTTCATTACGAAATATGTCTATAATTGTTTTCTGTCCAATTAATACTGACTTGAGCGGAATAAATGCTTGTTTTACTAAAAGTTCAACATTTAGACGATTGAATGGTTTATTTAACAGATCTTCTACTTCTGGCAAAAACCAGCTATCATTTTCCGAACTGTCTTTGGTCTTAACCCATAACGCTTTATGTTCTCTATCCAAAATTAGAAGAAAAGCCATAGCAACTCCTGCTGGGAAGAATATAAAAGAAAGGTTTCTTAATTAATATGTAAGTTTTTAGAGGATAGTAATCTATAAAAAAATTTTCTATTATATTATTTTAATAATTACCGAATAATCCTCCGATTATCTAAAACCTTTAAATATCAAATTTATTTTTCCTATAGTATATTGTATTTTATTTTTTAATGTGTTATTTTCTTTGAGGTATTCTATAAAGGCATTCTTATTTAATAAATATAAAAAAGACTCTACAAGTCTTTTTTTGTCATTATAGCACAGAAATAGTTTTTTTATTACATCTGGAAAAGCAAAATCTTTCGAAACAAAATTTTTCCTTTTTTTATATAGTAAAGGTGGCAAGCCATACCTAAGGAAGTTCATAATAATTTAACTGAAGGAAGTATAGTTAAGAATTTATTGGCTGTTTCCTTGCCGACTATGTTTGGATTCTTCGCTCAAACACTTTACGATTTTATTGATATAGTCTGGATTGGCAGGATTTCTGCCCAGGCAGTGGCAGGAGTGGTAATTTTTGTAACAATTTTCTGGTTAGCAGATATTATCAATGAGATAATTGGAATCAGCTCCGTATCGCTTATCTCTCAGAGTTTCGGTGCCGGCCAGTTGGAAAAGACAAAACAGGTTATTGAGCAGTCTATCTTCTTTAAGGCTCTGGTTTCCATTATTATGGCTGTTATCTTTCTCTTGTTTTTAAAACCGCTCTGTTCCTTTTTTGCAACAGAACCTGAAGTAATTAATTATGCTTTAGAATATGGAGTAATCCGTTCACTCTTTCTACCTTTTATGTTCTCCTCTTTCAGTGTAAATACGGCCCTGCGTTGTATAGGAGATGCAAAATATCCCATGTACATTATGCTCTTTACCTCTATTCTTAATATTGTGTTAGACCCAATTTTAATGTTTGAAACTATACCGGGTACTTCTCTTCCGGGAATGGGTATGGGCATCAAAGGAGCAGCTATTGCTACTGTAATATCAACTATAATAGCCTTATTAATAGGTCTTATTATCCTTTTATCCGGAAAGAGTTACATCAAAATTTCTTTTTCCGGTCTTTTTAAGCTAAGTAAAGAGAACTTTAAAAAGCTGAGTACTATCGGTCTGCCTGCCGGGGTAGAGATGCTCTTCCGACAAGGTGGTCAGCTCCTCTTATTAAAATTTGTCTCTTTTTATGGGACACTTTCTTTAGCTATCTTTGGTGTAGGTATGAAACTTTTCAATCTGGTCTTCCTTCCCCTCTTGGGTTTAGCCATGGGGGGCAGCGCCATTGCCGGGCAAAATTTAGGTGCTAATAATATTGAAAGAACTCATAAAACGGCTATTTATGCTTCGTATTTAGGAATTATTATTACTGGTATTATAGCCTCTCTGGCCATGCTTTTCCCCGAGACTATCATCAGAATATTTATGGACCAGAAAGAGGCAATCGAGATAGGGGAAAAAATGATCTATATTATTTCACCCAGTTCTATTGCAGTAGCCATCACTATGGGCTTGAACACGGTATTTACCGGCTCCGGTTACAATATGCCTTATTTAATTTCCGGGATTGCAGCACGTTGGTTTTTTCAGATTCCCTATTCCGTGCTGGTAGTTTACATCTTCCAACTACCCATTACCTTTATATGGAGTGGATTTCTGATAGCAGAATTTATAGAACTTCTGGTTATTTATGCTTTCTATCAGCAGGGGAGGTGGAAAATTACCAGGGTCTGAATTTTTTAATCAGGCAGTAGCTTATTTATGGCTTTCCGGTCCAAACGATAATTAACCCAATCAGACATAGGGTATGCTCCCATCTTTTCAAAGAATTTCCGAGCGGGATTCCAGTGTAGGGTCACCCATTCTACCCTGCCACAGCCTCTTTCCTTGGCTAAACGCACACATTCTAAGAGCAGTGCTTTACCTATACCCTTGCCCCGGTATTCTTCTTTAACGAACAGGTCTTCGATATATAAACCCTGCTGACCTAAGAAAGTAGAATAGTTATGAAAAAAGAGGACCATACCAACCGGCTCACCTTTCCAATACGCTATCTCTGCTTCAACATAAACTTTTTTACCAAATAGAATTTTTCTTAAGGCTGTCTCATTATTAACCACCTGGTCGGCGAGTTTTTCATAAACTGCCAGCTCCTCAATTAAGGACAACAGTGTGGACATATCCTGTTCTATGACCGGACGAATATCTAATTCTTCCGGCTTATTATATTCTTTTGTTTTCAATTAATCTTCACCTCACTTGTGCCGGAAACAGCCCATAAATTGATTTCTACTACAATTGTACCGATATAAACTAAGAACAATTAATAAATTTATCACTATCATTTTAAAAATTCAAATACAATAACCACCCTCCTGCTAAAATTATTATAGTTCCCGGTAGCTTTGCTAAAATATTTTCCCGGAAAAAAACAGCAGATAAGAGCAGTGTCAATATTACCGATAGATTGGTTAATGGTTCTGCCACACTCAAATCTAGTCTTACTATGGCATAAAGTAGGAATAGGTAAGAAAAACCATTAGTAAAACCGCTAGCAATCGATAGCATCGGCTTTTCTAAAAATACTTTTTTAACCACACCGAAGTTTCCTCTTAGTATTAGCACAACTAAAAGGTTAAAAGAAATAAAAAAATAAAGTATGGTGGCGTAGATAACCGGCTCGATATCAGGAAGATAATATTTATCTATTACCCTTCCTGAACTCTGGCTGACTATGGCTAAAAACATCATTCTGGTGGGAATATCGCTAAAGAGATATTTTAAGGAATAGAAGGGATTTCGTATATCTGCCAGCAGAGAAGCCCCTATCATCATTAATAGTACACCAATTACCTTGGTCAGGGTAAAAGGTTCCGATAGGAAGAAAAAGGAAAAAAGAACTAAGACCAGACCATTCAAACTATAGATTGGTGTCACTAATGAGGTCTCACCGGTTGCTAAAGAAGCTACAAAGGCATAGGCATATATCGTATAAAAAAGACTGCTGATATAACAGGGAATTAAGAATTGAATATCGGTAAAAGGCACAAAGAAAGATATGGGTGTAAGAACAATTGCTCCGATAATAAAGAATAAGAAGGTAGCGGCCAAATTAACATCAGCCTTGCCCTCTCGATTTCCTAACAATCTGACTATGATTTTTTCTATACCCACTAAAAAAATCCTAGCTAATAAAGCGATATAGGATACTATCAAGGTAAACCTTTCCATAAAAATATTTTTTATAATCCTGGCAATAATTTAAGTAAGAATATTATACCTAAAATAGCTCAAAATTAATTTTTTGGCAATAACAGTAGGTTTTTTATCTGTAATTATTCTATATTGTTCTACTGTTAACGAGATATGAGATTCTTAAATGTATGTTAAAATAGGTAAAACTTTCCATAGAAAGGGGATTTAAAATGTTAGAAGAATTTAAGAAGTTTATTATGCGCGGCAACGTAATAGATATGGCAGTAGGTATCGTAATAGGCGCGTCTTTTGGGGGAATCGTTAATTCTTTTGTTAATGATGTCTTGATGCCGCCTATTGGAGTTCTATTAGGGGGAATTGATTTTAGCAACTTATTTATTCTTATTAAAAAGGGTACCACTCCGGGTCCTTACCTTTCTTTAGCTCAGGCACAGGAAGCCGGCGCAGTCACCTTAAATTACGGCGTATTCATCAATACTATTATCAGTTTTTTAATTATCGCTCTAGCTATCTTTACAGTTATACGTTTTTTAAATAAGCCGACTAAGGAAGAGGAGGCACCTCCTCCGGTCACCAAAGAGTGTCCTTTTTGCTTTACAATAATCCCCATTAAGGCAAAACGTTGCCCAAATTGCACTTCCGAGCTAAAGGCCTGAAAACAAATTTTTAAATATTTAACCAAACTAGGTTATTATTAAACACTGCATCAACAGCAATCAATTTGTATTTTTTCCATAAATATATATAATGTAAATAAATAGATGGTGCAGTATCCTAGTTAATGCCCTGTCCCTGAAGGCGGGCCTAAAAATCCGTCAAGGGCACACCGGTGAAGTTCCTGGTGTTGGCTGCTGACGCCCAGTCGGGAGCTGATGCTGGGAGTTAAGGGTTAGGGGCGATCCGTAATGGCATACGGGCGTTGACCCCTCTCCCGTGGAGGCTTATATGCTCTTACCGAGCATATAAGTGAACCTGCATCTGTTGCAAGATGGGTGCAGCGTAGCCTGCTTTGCGTGGTTCAAGGGAAAGCATTTAAAAAAAACTAGGTAGGTATCGAGGTACCCGATGCCCTCACTAGAGCCGAAACTTGAGCTGCTAAAGAAGCTAGGGGACTGCGTGCATTTGAAGGAAAACTTCTAGGCTGTCGGCCTTTGCCGAGTATGTCAGGGATTTAAGTGTGGTCTAAGTGGCAATCCAGTCCTATACCGGGCGACTGTATAGCTGGAATATGAAAGGGAAACTGCCTGTTTGGCAACAACAGGTTATTCCAGGGGAAAACCTACTGGACCTAAGCCGCAACATTGACCTGGCATATTACCATCTATTGACAAACTTATTCCTTAATCAGAAATATCTCAAACAGTTTATTAAAGGGTGGTTATTATATTAAAGAATATTAAAGAAAGCATCATTACTGCTGTCTTTGCCTTTATCCTGACCATTATCACTGCGCTAATCGCTTATCTCTGGATTGAGTCAATACCTTTTTTTCTGGATGTTCTTATTCTTATTCTTGTTATCACTATCGGCATAGTGGCTGATATGATCGGCATAGCAGCAGTAGCAGCAGAAGAAGAATCCTTTCATGCTAAGGCGGCAAAAAAAGTATTTGGTGCTAAAAAAGGACTCTTTCTGGTTAAAAATGCCCATAGGGTAACAATTTTTATGAATGACATAGTAGGTGACATTTGTGGAATATTAAGCGGCTCTTTAGGAACCATAATAATACTTAAAACAGCCAGTAATTGGAACGTTCCTAAAAGTTGGATCGATTTATTGGCACTAAGCCTCATAGCTGCTATCACGGTGGGGGGAAAATCGTTTTTAAAAAGCTATGGCTTTCGTAAGGCTAATGAAATAATCTTAGTGATCGGTAAAATTTTAGCCAGTCCGACTTTGCTAAAACGGTTTTTTAAAAATACCTAACCGTTCCAAACTGCCCTTACCCTGCTAAAAAACATTACTATTCTTATCTTTTGCCATAAAATTCAAAAACCCCAAACCAGAGGGGTGGTCGGGGTTTTTGAATTCGTCAAAATTCTGCGATTTATCTAAACTGATCATTTGAATAGTCAGTTAGAAGTCTGTTTAATTAGCTTTACTATTTCTTTTTTTTGGTATCTTTGGTTTTCTTGTCACCACAACTTTTAGCCATTTTAGCACCTCTTTTCTATAATCATAATTAAAGGAAATCTGATACTAGTCGAAGTATGGACAAGAAATTTTTGTTTTGTATCACTAAACCACTTATACAATTAAACAAATATTTTGTCAATACTTTTTTTGTACTGTGTTATTATTTTATGTTAATATCACCTTATTAATTATTTACCAATTCCTCCTCGGTTCCGACTCCTTCTTTCATTTGTTCTATTTTTTAATAGAGCATCGCCTTCATGTGTTTCTTTCTGTGTTTCCTTCTCTTCTTCTATCCTCACTTCTGCCGGTCTGCCATTCCTCATCAACCTCTATAAGCCTCAACTTCCAGCATCGGACTTTCTTTAGGATAACTATTGCAGTATCTTCGGACAATCATCTGGGCTATGATGGTCTACATTGCACATAAAATGGCAGATATAGCGTCAGTTTGGCGTATTAGGAAATAATTTCCTGCTGTATTCCAATTAGTCCCTTATGGTCATCTGAGATGGTTAAAAGCGCTTTATCCGGGAATCCGATTCTTGGGTAATCCTGTTTACGGTATATTTGGAATAGACAAGTTCTGGTGATGGGGAAGTTACAATTTTTTCTGCCAGGCCGATAGAGGCTACCTGGATGACCATCTAGCTGATTATAGTCGGGCCTTAAAGACAAATTCTCTGATCCGGGTTTCAGGAAACGGTTGGCTAATCTTTCTGCTTTTATGGAAAATATGGTATATGCTCTCAAATTATAATTATTAACAACGCAATAATCGTTATTATTAGCTTCACCAATATTTCTAACTTGAGCCAATCCGCTAATTTGGTCTAAAAACAAATAATCTGCATAAAAAACCTAAACACTTTTTTTGTTTTTACTTTATGGTATAATGTAAGTCAGCCTTAAAAATTGATGTGCAAAAAAGTAATCAAAAATTGGCATTATATACTTTTAGCTATAATATTTTTATTACTCAGCAGCTATTAGCCAATATAGGATTGACAATACCCAATGATAGCAACAAATATTAAGGTTCTATGATGAAATAAGAATCATAGATTTTGTCTTTGGTGATATTTAGTTAGAGCTTTTTCGGTAATTTGACCCTTGCTCTGCTTTGCCTCTAAAGAAATGTTACTGAAGAGATTTATAGAATTAAAGAAGGAGGTAAAGAGAGTGCAAGGCAATAAGCTTTATGTGGGAAACCTGAACTATGCTGTCACAGAGGACCAGCTCAAAGAACTATTTGAAGCCCATGGTACCGTACAGAGTGTCAACATCATTGAAGGTAAAGGTTTTGGTTTTGTAGAAATGTCTACTAACGAAGAAGCAGAAGCAGCAAAAGAAGCTTTGAACGACCAGGAATTTCATGGACGTCCGTTAAAGATTGACGAAGCTCGTCCCCGTAGTCCCAGAAGAGATTTTGACTCTGGACATGGAAGACGCTACTAGATGGTAAGTGAAACCCTCTGGCAAACCAGAGGGTTTTTTATTCTCCTCACTATCCCAACACTTTAAAAACTAATTATTTTCCAAATGCCTATTGACAAATATATTTATTCTATTATAATTGTTAATAGAAAGTATTGCTATTAGCACATTATATAAAGAATACCAATACCTAGTTAAAAGAATAAGGGAGGTTTATTATGGACTTAATTAGATGGGAACCGAGAAAACATGCAGTTAGAAGTTTATTTGATGATTTTTTTGATATGATGGAAGTACCCGGTAGAGGCAGAAGGGGTTTATTGGAAGGCAGTCCATGGGAGCCGGCAGTAGATTTAATTGATAAAAAAGATAAGCTAATTGTTAAAGTTGAGCTTCCAGGGGTCGATAAGAATGATGTTAAGATCTCTTTAGCTGAGAATAATTTGACTATACAGGGCGAAATTAAAAAAGATGAAGAGATAAAGAAAGAAGATTATTACTATCGAGAAAGAGCCTATGGTAATTATGCTCGTACCATTTCTTTACCTATAGAGATCGATAAAGAAAAGATTAATGCAAAATTTAAAAATGGTATTTTAGAAGTTATTATGCCCAAGAAGCCGGAAATACAACCCAAGGAAATCACCATAGAAGCCGAATAATACTTGTTGCACCGAAAAATAGCTCCCTAAAAAGGGAGCTATTTTTTATCCAATTATATTTTTAAGACTAATATTAAATTTCTACCATGCGGCAACGGTACCGTCACACCTCGGTTCGGTTGCTCCAATTAATACCCCGTTTTTATCTCTCCAAATGATTTGTCCTCTGCCGAACCCGCTCGAATCGTAGTCAACTTCTATTATATGCCCCATCTTTTTCAGCTTTTCTGTTATATGTTGGGGAAAACTATCTTCTAATTTAATTTGTTTACCCCCCGTCCATTGCCAGCGGGGTGCATCGAGAGCTGCCTGAGGATTAAGCCCAAAATCAATAATATTTGTTACAACTTGTACATGTCCTTGGGGCTGCATATAGCCGCCCATTACACCAAAGGGGCCAACCGCTTCGCCGTCTTTGGTTAAAAACCCTGGAATAATGGTATGATAGGTCTTTTTACCGGGTTCCAGATAATTAATATGTTCAGGATCTAAGGAAAAACCATGTCCTCTATTATGTAAGGCAATACCGGTACCAGGAATTACTATCCCAGAGCCAAAACCCATATAATTACTTTGAATATAGGAAACCATATTCCCTTCACTATCAGCTGTAGCTAGATATACTGTATTATTACCTGATGGTTTCCCAAAATGAGGATTTAAAGCTTTCTCGGCTATCAAGCTTCTTCGTTGGGCAGCATATTCCGACGACAACAGCCTTTCAACTGATTCCTTCATCTGTCGGCTATCAGTAATAAATGTCTTCCCATCGGTAAAAGCTAATTTCATCGCCTCAATTATATAGTGAAAAGTATCGGGAAACTCTCTTCCAGCTAAAGGCATTTCCTTAAGAATATTTAAGGTCATTAGTGCAACTAGACCTTGTCCGTTAGGAGGAATTTCCCAGACATCATAACCTTTATAATTAATACAGACGGGCTCCACCCATTCAGGGCAAAAAGAAACTAGGTCCTCTTTCCTCAAATATCCGCCATATTTCCGAGAAAATAGATCTATGGTATCGGCAATGTCTCCACTGTAAAACGAGTTAGCTTCACTTTCTGCTATTTCTTTTAAAGTGCAAGCTTGTTCGGGAATTTTCCATATCTCACCCGGTTTAGGCACCCTCCCCATCGGGACAAAGGTATCAAACCAGTATTTTAACTCTTCCATATTTTTAAGTTTGTTATAACGATCAAATGCTTTGCCCCACAGATAGCTAACAACCGGTGAAACAGGAAATCCATTTTGAGCATATTCGATAGCCGGTGTTAAGCTCTGGATTAGTGTTAAACGACCAAATTTTCGGGAAAGTTCTACCCACGCAGCAGGAGCTCCTGGTACAGTTATCGGATACCATCCGGTATCAGGAATTTTTTTAAAACCTTTTTTCCTCATCTCCTCCCCAGAGATTGCTTTTGGTGCCGGTCCGCTGGAATTAAGACCATAAATTTTACCGTTAGTCCATACTAAGGCAAAGGCATCTCCGCCGATTCCGCAAGAGGTAGGCTCTACAACTGTGAGGCAGGCAGCTGTGGTAATTGCAGCATCAATAGCATTGCCCCCCTCTCTTAATATTTCTAAGCCCGCCTCTGCTGCCAGGAGTTGAGAGGTGGCAACCATTCCCCTCTGAGCAAAAACCAATCTCCTTTGAGAAGGATAAGGATAGCATTGGGAATCAAAAGGTATCACAATTACTCCTATTGTTATTCTCTCATCTTATTTCTTACTTAGTCTTTTCAATGAATTAAACATTAATACATTAAACTAATCCGGTTAAAATGTCTTTTAATTTTACAACCAGATAAATTTCAGGACAAAAAGAATGCCTAAAATATAAACCAAGCCGTGCACTTCTTTACCTTTTCCGCTTAACAATTTGATTAAAGGATAGGTGATAAAACCAAGGGCAATACCATTGGCAATTGAGTAGGTAAAAGGTATGGTAATCAGGCAGATGAAAGCCGGCAAGGCCTCCGAAAAATCATCCCATTCTATCTTTAAGATGTTATTAATCATAAGACTTCCTACCACTATTAAAGCAGGTGCGGTAGCTGCTCCGGGAACAATACCCACTAAAGGTCTAAAAAAGAGGGACAGGAAAAAAAGAATAGATACCACCACACCCGTTAAGCCGGTCCTACCACCTTCAGAGACACCAGACGCTGATTCAATATAGGTAGTGATAGTACTGGTACCAAAGATAGCACCGCCTGCAGTACCAATGGCATCTGCCAATAAAGCCTGGCTTGCCTTAGGCAAATTGCCATCTTTGTCCAGAAAGCCTACCTGAGTACTGACTCCCACCAAGGTTCCTACGGTATCGAACAAGTCCACAAATAAAAAGGAAAAAACGACTCCTAATAAAGACAGATTTAAAGCTCCCTTGATGTCCAATTTGAATAAAACTTCACTCCAATCACTGAACTGAGGAATAGCCATCAATCCTTGAAAGGGAGGGGTGATATTTATTCCGGGAAGATAACCTATAATGGTAGCACCTAAAATTCCCCAAAGAATAGCACCTTTGACTTTCAAGGTATAAAGCATTCCCATAATAGCTAAACCTGATAGTGCAACTATCCCGTTACCGCTAAACAGATTGCCGATAGTCAACAGTGTGGCATCATCATTTACTACTAACCCGGCGTTTTGTAATCCTATGAAGGCAATAAAAAGACCGATACCAACGCTGATAGAAGCCTTTAAAGCCATAGGGATAACATTCACAATCATTTCTCTGATGGGCACTATGCTGATAATAATAAATATAATACCTTCTACAAAAACAATGCCCAGGGCGGTTTGCCAACTAACTCCCATACCTAATACTACTGAATAGGCGAAAAAAGCATTTAATCCCATCCCGGGGGCAAGGGCAAAAGGGTAATTGGTCAAGAAAGCCATACACAGTGTTCCTAAAATAGTTCCTATAATGGTAGCAATAAAGACACCATTCCAGGGCATACCGGCATCACTCAAAATGGAGGGGTTAACAAAAATAATGTAAGACATAGTCATAAAGGTAGTGAGACCGGCAATTATTTCCGTTTTTACATCTGTGCCATGTTTTGTAAGCTGAAATTGTTTTTCTAAAAAATTCTGCATATTTTAGCTCCTGTTCTTATATATTTCAATATTTTAATATTATTAGTACGATGTTCTAATATTAATATTTTCAATTTAATTTAGCAATGTTTAGGGGTTATCATTATCCAAAATAACCTCTAAAAGTGTCAAAAAAGGAAAAGATTCATGAATTGGATAAATAACGCTAATATTTAAACTTCTACCACTGTACCTACGTTACAGAAGAAGAAGCGTTCCCCAAATTCCTCAAACACACGAAGAGAAGTTGCCAGTCCTGTACAATGAGAAGTGCCTATCCTTTCTATCTCAAATTCTTTAAGGGCTGCCAGGCTTTTGATCTCAGTATCTTTATCCACCGGACCGAGGTGGGTACTGCCAAAAATGGTGTGTATATGTTTCTGTCCGGTTTTTTCTATAGCATAATTAATGATATTAATTATGCCGGCATGGGAACAGCCCAGAACAATAACCAATCCTTTACTAGTGTTAATTATTAAGGTCTGATCATCAATAACTGTATCCTGTATATAACCGTTTTCAAATTTGAGTTTCAAGCTGGGGCCTCCTCTTTCAAAAGAGGTCTTGCGAGGCACCTCTCCTGTTAACATTATGCCAGGGGCAATTTCGGTAAAGTCTGTATTAAAGATAAATTCCGCTCCTTTACTTTCCAGCAGTTCACGACGATAGGGAATCCCAATATAACGTTCCACACCATTACGGACAGAATAACTATCCTTGAAAAGTTCCGGATGGGCATACACTTTAACCTTATTGGTATGCTCTAAAACTGATAAAAGACCACTCGTATGGTCGTAGTGGTGATGACTGAGAATAATTCCTTTAATCTCAGACAGATTTTTACCAAATTGCCGAGCATTGTTTATTATAGTTTTACCCCCTCCGGTATCAAAAAGATAATTGCCGTGTTCGGCAAGAGCATTGGAGTCAAAAAAAACACAGTTTTCACAAAGAATTGTTGCCCTAATTTCCATTATCCTTACCCCTTTTTGGAAACACTTTTATTGTACAACACAATCATACTCTATCCTAATCTTTTTAGCATTTCCGGACATTGTCCTTATTTAATTTTCTTAAATTAATATTGAAATTTAAGAAAGGAGTGCTAAAGACATATGATCTTCGAATTGCTGCTTTTCTTTTTATGGTAAAAGGCATTAAAATACTTTTTAATATAATCTACTTTAATTAAACAGATACTTTTTCAAAAGAAAATGAGTCTATGAAAAGTCTGGTATTTTTCAGGGAACAAGTCAAATCATGTCATGATAGAAAAGAGTTTAAAATGAATAAAACAGGTTTGTTAATACTTGGAGGGAGTACAATAATATTCACAATCTCCCTTTCTTTTTTAACCATTCTACGGTATCTCTTAAGGTCTGATACATGTCTCGAGCAGTATAGCCTAGTTCAGCAGTTGCTTTTTTATGTGAAAAATAGGCATTGGAATTGAGGGTATAGATGGAATAAGTGGTATAGAGCGGAGTTTGTCCCAATATTTTATAGTAGAGCTCGGCAAGTGGTGCGGTCAGACGGGCAAGCCAGAGTGGCAAAGTTGTTTTGACCTCTTTTTTACCGGTAATTTCATGCAGCATAAAAAGAATTTCCTGAACCGTAAAATATTTATTCGAGAGAATATAGCACTCTCCGGGACTACCCTTTGTACAGCAGGAGATGATACCTTGCGCTACGTCCCGAACGTCTACAAAGTCGTACCCTCCCTTTATGCTGGCCACTAAACGATTCCTACAATAATCAATTACTAATGTAGTAAGGTGTCCATTGCTATAGTCATAGGGACCTGAGATCCCGGAGGGATGTACTACGCTGGCATTAAGCCCCTTCCGGGCAGCTGATAAGACGTAGGTAGTTGCCTCCGATTTTGTTTTGGCATATAGTCCTACTACTTCATCGGGATTAAAATCGCTGATTTCAGTAATAACTTCTCCCTTTTCTTTTTCAGGAATAGCATGTACTGTACTCACATAAATTAATTTTTTTACCTTATATTTTTCACATAACTCTACCACATTTTTAGTCCCGGTTACATTAACATCAAAAACCAGTTGATTATACTGCGAGGCAATGGAAACGATTCCGGCGCAATGAATCACTATTAGTTCTTTATGGTTAGGGTTATTAAAAAAGCTATACATACTTTCTGGATTACGTACATCACCGTAAAAAATTTCTATATCTCCCTGGGGTATATTTTTTTCTCCCGGTATAACCAGAGCCCGAATACTTTTACCGAGTTTAAGTAATTCTCGTATAACAGTGCTTCCTAAATGTCCTGCCGCCCCTGTGACCAAGTAAATCTCATTCATTGTTAAATGCTCCTGATGGTATTTCTACCTTTATATTGTTTGACCATTTTAAGAAAACTTACCTCTTTCCATAAAGTCACCCATTATTATACACCTCTCTTTTAAAAGCTGTGCCACTGGGGTAGAAATAATGGCATCCCCAAACAGAAATTTCAAACACCTCTGTAATATGGACATCAGCTGACTTTTTTCTTCTCTAACAACTCTGGGGATATAAACTTGATTGTTGATAATTTTAATAGGGATAGTATGGGCAAAAACTAACTAAACCATAAGAACCGGCAGAAACAAAACAAGTCATAAAGAGATTGACAGGTCTGCTTAAGTAGCCCCCTCGTCTATTGGTCATGTTGTTCTATACTAAAAACTCAGTTTGGCAGGAGTAATTACCCTCGCATCCTCAATCAAAAAATTAAACTACTTTATTGCCCAATATGCCGATACCTTCTATCTCAATCTCAATAGAATCCCCGCGCTTTAAAAATATGGGAGGTTTGCGGGCAAAACCAACTCCTCCCGGGGTACCGGTCATAATGACTGTGCCAGGTAGTAAGGTAAAATTTTTAGAGCAATAGCTAACTAGTTCCTTTACCCCGAAGATAAGGTCTGCAGTGTTGGAATCCTGCATAATCTTTCCGTTTAATCTAGACCTGATTCTGCAATGACTCGGGTCGGATAATTCGGTTTCAATCCAGGGACCGAGCGGGCAAAAAGTATCAAAAGATTTACCTCTGGCCCACTGTTGGTCAAAACGTATTTGACAGTCTCTGGCAGATACATCATTACCGCAGGTATATCCCAGGATGTAATCACTCACTTCATCGATTTCCAGATTCTTTGCTTTTTTGCCTATTACAATGACCAGTTCTGCCTCATAATCAACTTCATCGGGAGCTTCATCAGGAAGTATAATATCATCTTCCGGTCCAATTAAACTGGTAGTTGCCTTTAAAAAGATAACCGGCTTACTTGGAAACCCCTTGCCACTCTCCTCGGCATGCTTTTTATAGTTCAACCCGATGCATATTATATTAGGCGGAACAATCGGTGCCAATAATACTACCTCTTCTCTCCTGGCCACTGGTCTACCTATCCAAAATTCTCCAAAAATATCTCCTTCCAGCACACAGATTTTATCCCCTTCTAATACTCCATGAAAGACTTTACCATTTTTTTGATACCTTACTAATTTCATTGTTCTTCCTTTCCGTTCTCTTTACTGAACTTGAGCTGATAATATTTATTTAATACTTAATCTAAACCTGTTATTGCCTCTTCAATACGATCCAACCCTTCTTTAATTTCATTCATCGATTTTGCAAAGACAAATCTAACATATCCTGGATAGTTGAAGGCAACCCCGGGGACAACAGCCACATGGGCTTTTTCCAGAAAGAATCTGGCAACATCTAAGTCATTCTCAATAACCTTTCCCTCATATTCCTTTCCATAGAGTTCAGTTATATTGGGAAAGGTATAGAAGGCACCATCAGGATATTGGCAATGAATACCTTTTATCTGATTTAGCCGATCTACCATATATTTCCTCCTTCCGGCATATTCTAATACCATTTCCTGAACTGGTTCTTGAGTGCCATTTAAGGCAGCTACTGCGGCCTTCTGGGCAACCGAATTGATATTACCCGTGACATGGCCTTGCAGATTAATTACTCCTTGAACAATCTCTTGAGGACCTGCAACATATCCCACTCTCCAGCCGGTCATGGCATAGGTTTTGGAAAGGCTGTTAATTGTAATAGACATCTCTTTTTCCCTCTCTCCCAAAGAGGCAACACTGATATGCTTTCTACCTTCATAAATTAAATGTTCGTATACCTCATCTGTAACAATATAAACTCCTTTATTAATTAAGAACATTGCTATTTCTTTTAGTTCACTTTCTGTAAAAACGGATCCGGTAGGATTGTTAGGGCTATTGAAAATAAATACTTTGACTTTTGGATTATAAGTTTTTTGCACTTCTCTTAAGGTGGGTCTAAAGTCATTTTCTTCTTTTGTTCCTACAAAGACCGGCCTTGCCCCGGTTAGTTTTATCTGCTCTGCATAGCTGACCCAGCAAGGGGTTGAAATTAAAACCTCGTCCCCTTCTTCGCATATAGTTCTAAATACTTCATAGAGAGCTTGTTTCCCGCCATTTGTAACCACAATTTGATTTTCTTCATACTTAATCCCATTTTCTCTTTGAATTTTGGCCGCTATTGCCTCTCTAAGCTCCGGGATTCCGGGCACATCCGTATATTTAGTAAAACCTTCCTTAATAGCTTTTATGGCAGCCTCTTTAATATGTTTGGATGTATCAAAATCAGGTTCACCTAATGCAAAACTTATTATGTCAATCCCTTGTCTCTTCATTTGATTGGCTAAAAAAGAAATACTTACTGTAGCAGAAGGGCTAATTCCGGCAATTAATTTAGATATTGCAGCGTGTTTCATTATTCTATAGTTCCTTTCTTACTAATACCATTTGACTAATCACTGCCTTTTTATAGATATGTTTTAGTTAAAACTGATTTGGTATTTCTTATTTAGAGAATAGCTGCTTTTTTAGTATGAATTCTCTATTGATTTTATGAGATGGTAGAATACCCTGTTGATTGGTGTTGGTATCTGGTATTGCTCCCCCATCTGACATAATTTACCTGAGAGCATATCCACCTCGGTCTTTCTTTTAGACTCGACATCTTGAAGCATGGATGTTTTACTATTGGGGTCTAATTGTTGTAACATTTCTAATACACTATTAATATCTGCTTCAGAAAGATTAATATTAATTGCCTGTGATATCTGCACCACTTCCCGCATAGCTTCTTTAGCTAATTCCTGGGCATACTGCTCTCTCTGTATTACGCTATAAGGGATTCTTAATATGGCGGTGGTCTGATTTAAACCGATATTAGTCAGGTATTTCCACCACATTCTTCTTAAGATATTATCCGATAACTCATAATTGATTTTGGCTTGCTCAAAAATTTCCCTTGCCAGGGCAGTCTTCTCAGTCAACTGACCATTCTTTTCTCCAAAGACTATAATGCCTTTACTATAATGTTCCACCCGATTGTGCGCACGGTTTGCATCTATCTTATAGATAAAAGAATAAAGGAGGTTAGCAAAACCAAATCTTTCTGCAATGATGTCCTCACTATCTATGCCATTCAATAAAGACATAACAATGGTTTTCTCTCCTACCAGTCCTTCTAATTGTTCAATTGCTTCCGCTAAATTGTAATATTTGACCACTATTAAAATCAAATCCGGCTGGTATGTAATCTCATCTGCAGTAACATAATCAAAATTATAATTCTTCCCATTTATAATAATACCTTCTTCTAAATATCTCTTCTTTCTCTCCTCATCACAAAGAATACTGATAGGGTAGTTTTCATCTAAAAATTGAGCAGCAACAGATGCCCCTACCGCACCTAAGCCCATTAATAAAACCTTTCTCATTATTCTTCTCCTAAGATTAAAAATTTGTTAACCTTTTACTAATATGTCTTTAGCGTAGAATTTTTACAGGTTTTGTGCTATGCTCCTATTAAAAAGCAAGATATGGCAGATCTCTAAAACAGTAAATATGCAATATATTAATCTGCAGCACATATTTCTAATGCTATGAGCAACAAAGCATGAGACAATACTACTAAATAGTAAACCAAGAAATATCATTTTGCAAGAGCTGCCTCTGACGAAGTTTTCTCTTAAAAATTAGCGAAGGGCAGGAGATGGGTTATGGAAAAAGAAAAGATTATTGGTATTTTAGGTGGCATGGGGCCTGAGGCGACCATTGATTTATTCCAAAAAATTGTAAAGCTGACTCGTGCTCAACAAGACCAGGAACATTTGAGAATCATTATCTTCAATAACCCCAAGATACCGGACCGCACTAAAGCAATACTTTATGATGGTAAAAATCCTTTGCCCGAATTGATTAAAACAGCACAGGAGTTGGAAAAAGCGGGAGCTGATTTTGTTATTATACCCTGTAACACTGCCCATTATTATCATGAGCAAATCCAAAAAACGGTCGGCATCCCTATCTTAAATATGATTCAAGAGACTGCGCTTTATATTCACCATACACTTCCTCAGGCGAAAAGGGTTAGCGTATTTGCCACCATTGGGACTAACCAAGCAGGGCTTTATCAAACTTATCTTAATTATTTTGGTATTGAGACCTTGCCGCTTACCAAAACCGAACAAGAACAGATAATGGAGATTATTTATGGGGTTAAGGCCGGACAGGATTTAAACCAATTGAAAAAACGTGTTATAAAAATTGCTAAATTACAGACTGAAAAAGGCACCCAAGCTATCATTGCCGGATGCACCGAACTGCCTCTGGTACTCAAGGATGGGGATGTTGCTATCCCAATTATCGACCCAACTCTCATCCTGGCCCAAAAGGCAGTGGAAGAAGCCACCCCATAAACTGAACCAAATATAGTTAATCCTGTAAACTTAATAATTTATAACCATGATACTGCAATTAAGTTATTTTTTTACTACGTTCGGTTTAATTGCCACCGAATATTATTCTCTATTACCTATTGTACAATGCTGCTTGAAATTATTCTTACTACTTGTTATAAATTATTAGAAAAGAGAACTTAAATGGAATACTGTTAATTTAATCTCTAAATTCTCTAAAACAAAAAGTATGGTAAAGAAGTGGAACAAAAAATATCAGCCAATATGCTCTATAACTATATACAATGCCCGCACCGTCTCTATTTAGACCTGTTTGAAGATCCTGCCAAGAGAAATCCGGAAAGTTCTTTTGTGAGGCTGCTCTGGGAACGGGGAATTGATTTTGAAGAACAGGTTGTAGCAAAGTTAGGGATACCTTTTCTCGATTTAAGTACTCTTTCGGGTACAGAGAAAGAGATTAAAACAAAAGAAGCTCTGAGGCGGGGTGCTGCTTTAATCTACAACGGCCGGATAAGCACTGACCATTTAGTAGGAGAGCCGGATTTTCTGCTAAAACGAAAAGATGGTTATATCGCCGGAGATATTAAAAGCGGTGCTGCCTTAGAAGGTGAAAATAGTGAATCAGAGGGGAAGCCGAAAAAACATTACGCTATACAGCTGAGCCTCTACACCGATATTTTAGAACAATTAGACTACTCCTCTTCCCGAACACCATTGATTCATGATATCAAGGGCCGGGATATTGTCTATGATTTAAGTCAGCCTAAGGGGAAAAATGAGAAGACTACCTGGTGGGAGGAGTATCTTAAAACTCTGGTAGAGGTGAAACAGCTCCTAAAGAAAGAAATTATAACCACACCGGCCAATGGAACAATCTGCAAGTTGTGCCATTGGCGAAGTTATTGCTTCAAGAACCTCATTAATTCTAAAGATTTGACCTTGATTCCGGAACTGGGCCGCAGAAAAAGAGATACTATGCAAAAACAGGTGTCTAAATTTTCTGATTTTGCCCACAAACCCATCTCAGATTTTATCCAGGACAAAAAGACTGTTTTTTCGGGAATCGGCTTACCGACCTTAGAAAAGCTACATGCCCGCGCCCGTCTATTAGCCGGAATTGACAAAGGTGCTTACACCAGAAAAAAGATTAAATTTCCTAAAACCGGTATAGAATTATTCTTTGATATCGAGACCGATCCTATGCGTGATTTTTGTTATCTTCACGGTTTTGTAGAAAGACAGCAACGTAATCCTGCCACCGAAAGATATGTGGCCTTTTTTGCCGATGAACTTACCGAAAAAGAAGAAGAGAGAATTTTTATCGATGCCTGGCATTATATTAAGCAACATTTTCCCTGTACTGTCTATTATTATTCTCACTACGAGAAGACTATCTGGAAAAAACTGGGTGCCAAATATCCTGAACTTATCAGTCTGGCAGAATTAGAAACTTTCTTTAACTCACCCCTGGTCATTGACCTCTACAATGATGTAGTCAGAAAGTATACCGAATGGCCTACTTACAGCTATTCAGTGAAGGACCTGGCTCAATACTTGGGGTTTCGATGGCGGGACGAAAGTCCCTCAGGCGCTGAATCTATTGAATGGTACCATCGCTGGTTAGAATTTAAAAATCCGGAGATTAAAGAGCGTATTCTCCAATACAACGAAGACGATTGCCGGGCTATGATGGTATTATTAGAAGGCATTCAGAGCCTCCCTTTAAAAGCTCAGAAATCCAACTGAAACTGTTCTAAATATTCGAAACAATAGAGTGCAGTTAGATATAATGGTATTTTTATCGGGCAATTTAGTGACAGTGTTTTTTAGAAGAACTTCTACATAAAAGAAAGGCTTTATGGTTAAAATCTCTGATTGTGAACATAAAACAGATTCTGAGTTAGTAGCCTTGAGTTTAAAAAATCAGGACTACTACTATTGCCTTATGAAAAGATATGAATCTCCTTTAATAAATTATATCTATAGGTTATCCGGAATGAATAGAATGGACCTGGAGGACATTCTGCAGGAAGTTTTTATCCTCACCTATCAAAATTTAAATGAATACAATGCTAATTTTAAATTTTCCAGCTGGATTTACCGCATCGCTCATAACTATACCATAAGCACCATGCGCAAAAAAACAAATTACAATCTATCTATTTCCTGGGATGAATATGACTTAGAGCAGCTGCTGCAATCAGATTTAAATCTGGAAAATAATGTTATACAAAAAATAGATTATGAAAATTTGCTCAATCTAATTAATAACTTACCATTGAAATATAGAGAGGTATTCTTATTAAGATTTGTGGAAGGTAAGGACTATCAGGAGATAAGCGATATCTTGCAAAAACCCATAGGAACGGTTGGTACTCTTATCAATCGTGCCAAAAAAATGCTTTCCCAAAAAATTGAAATGGACAAGCAGGTGCAAAAAAATGGCTGATATCAGTAAAGAAACTCTTAAAAAAATCAAAGAAGAGAGGATAATTCCCAGACCACGCTGGTATTTTTTAAGCAAAAATTATTTTTTCTGGCTAATGTTCCTCTTGACAACCATACTAGGCAGTATTGCTTCCAGCATGGTTCTACTACTTACCGGCGATGTGGACTGGGATATATTTCCTTACTTGGGCATCAACTTGCCAAAGGCCATCTTAATAAGTCTGCCCTATCTCTGGATTATCTTGTTATTTTTTTTCCTTTATATAACCTATTACAACTTTAGCCGAACCCGCACCGGTTATCGCTATCGGTTTATATTAATATTTTTAATGAGTCTGCTTATCAGTTCATTGTTAGGATGGGGATTCTACTATTACGGCTGGAGCGAAATTATAGACAGACAACTCAGAACAAGAATTCCCGGTTATCATCATCTGGTTTATGGCAGACAGAAACAGTGGATGCAGCCGGAAAGAGGCCTGCTCAGCGGCACCATTATGATTGTGGAGCCGGACAAGAATCTAATACAATTAAAAGATCTTTACAGCAAAAATTGGGCCATAGATATCAGCCAGGCCAGAATTAGAGGGAATGTCCCTCTATCCCGAGACCTGGAAATAAAGATATTAGGAAAACAGATGTCTGAGCATGATTTTAAAGCTGATGAAATTAGGGTCAGCAGAGGTTTTCAGCAAGGCAAAAGAATGGGATTAAAATTTAATAGACTCAATCCTGAATAACAAGAAAAAGTTAAAATTATGTAGTCAACCGACACAACCTTTTTTAAAGAAATATGTTTTTAATATTGCTTTACTTCATTATGAGTGAGGTTTACCCAGATAGGTTTCTCTTTCCACTGAATTTCTTTTACCAGTAAAACAGACTTATTGTTTTTGAATACTGTTTTTATTTTCCCCGCCAAAAAAACATAATCTTCTCCTGATAATACTTTTCCTTTTTCAGTACATACCTTATCAATTTTATAATTTCCGTATAGTATATTCACTTTAAACATAGTAGGTTGCTCTAAAAAAAAATGACTTCCTCTAAAACGACCATCATTTCCGCTCAAACGTAAACCGGCACCGGCTAATGCGCCAATAATTCCATCCCCGGTTCCACCATGTTCTGATAAATAAATGGACAACTGTTCAGCCAAATTTAGGGCATCCTGTTTGGATATTTTTTTGACTTTTGCACTAAAACCAAAATCAACTAATCTTTCGGTAAATGTGAGTTCATCGAGTAATACAACACATAATCCGGGGTCGGATTCCGGAGCAGACTCTTTTTCTAAATAGTAAATAGCTATATCAATAATATTGTTAATTGTTTTTTTCTCAATAACTTCTCCTGTAAAACACATGGCGCTGTTGTGAGATGTATAAGGTATTGACGGGTGCACAAAAAGCTGATGTCTTGTAATATCATCAGCAGCCCCCCATTGATTTTCTAAAATACTCTTTCTTATCTTCTCCAGCAGGTGACCGGTTCCCGGCCAATTTTTCTGATCAGTATCATCTATTGCTAAAATATATTTCATAGGATTGTCTAAGCATCTCCTTTTCTCAGACGCATGCCTTCCCCGCTTAATATCTTTTCCACATACTCATCCGTTAAATCCCATTCAAAAAAAGTAGAATAAAAATACTTCACTTCTTCCTGCATATTTATATCTGCAAATAAATCAGGATATAGTAATTTAGCAGTCCACAAAATTGCCAGAGGGGTCTCTAAAGCATTAGTGGGATGGCCCCAGCGGGATACACCATTAGGCATTTTGTATACTCTTTTATTCTTTACAGCCTGTAGATCAGCCCATTGCTCATTAGTAAGTATATATTTATCCACATTCTCCTCATTTACAATAAACACTTCCGCATCCCAGAGCAATATCTGTTCCATATTGGCAAAATACTTATTTTCTAAAAACTTTAAATCTGCATCTAAGGAAACATTATGGGCTCCGGCAACTTCTAACCACTCTGCCGACAAAGTTCCTTTTGCATCAGTCCTGGTTGCCTCATTAACCGAATGATATACGGTAACCCTTTCGGAAAAAGGAATATCCTTAATTTTATCTTGTACTCGTTTTATACAATTATTGTAATAATCAATGTATTCTCTGGCTTCTTCCGTTTCCCCAAGAGCCTCTCCTATCATCTCCATAGAATATTGATGCTCATCAATAGAATTATAAGCAACTACTAAATAAGGAATATCAAATTGCTCTATTTGGGCAACATACGCTTCATTAACTGCATTTTCACCCTGAATAAATAATATATCGCAATCGGCCCTAGCTAGTTCTTCAATATTTATGACACTACTCTTGCTGGGAACAATCGCATCTTTTATATTCGGAAACATTTCGGTAAAGAGCACATCTCTTCTTAGACCATCCACAATCGCCACAATATCAGGGCCTCTATTAAGCAATGCCACCGCATGTCCTGAATAAGCAAATAAACACCCTATTCTTTCCATCTTTTCAGGCATTTCAACCTCTCGACCAAAACAATCAATAACAATCTTTTTTTCAGCTGTTACTACCTGATCCGCCCAGCAATTTGTAAAAAATATTAACAAAATAAATAATGTGATATTAAAAAATGTGTTAAATTTTCTATTAAACAACATCTTTCCCCTCCTTTTTTAAAAGTCTTATCGGTATAATATATTTTTGCTTTTTCTTTTCATCTGAATTATATTCTATAATTCTGCTCTCTATGTTAAAAAATTTATCGATATTCTGTCTGGTCAATATTTCACTCGGTCTTCCCAATACGACAAAGTTTTTTTGGTTAAGTATGGCTGTAAGGGTGCTTAAACCGTTATTTTCAAAATAAAAAGCATGATTGAGATAATGTGTAGCCAGCATAACGGATAAATTCTTCTTTTTTATTAACTTTCTAATTATATCCAGAATAATTAAACTATTCTGAAAATCCAAGTAAGTAGTAGGTTCATCTAAAATCATAATTTTAGGCTTTTGTGCTAATGCCCTTGCAATCATTACTAGTTGCCCTTCTCCACCGCTTAATTCAGTGTAGGGTCTCTTTAATAGATGCGTTATTCCCACTGATTCAATAGCTTCCTGTGCAATTAAAATATCATTATTGTTAGGCGAGTTAAACATCCCTATATGAGAAGCACGCCCCATTAAGACTATTTCTTCCACAGTATAGGGAAAAGTCTTTTTATGAATTTGCGGGACATAAGAAACGATTTGGGCAATTTGTTTAGCTTTTAGACCAATAATATTATTTCCATTTAAAAATATATTACCCTGTTTCAAAGGAAGGATTCCCATAATACAATCTAATAATGTGGTCTTACCGGAACCATTGGGACCTATTAAACAAAAAACCTCCCCAGCACCCATATGAAAGGTAATGTTTTCTAAGACACTATTCTGAGCATATGCAAAAGAAACCCCTTTCACCTCCAATAAATTCATTTTACCAACCTTTGCCTTTAGTCTTCTTTAACAGATATACAAAGAATGGCCCACCGATTAAAGCAGTTAATATGCCCAACGGAATCTCAGAACCAATCAGGGAACGACTTAAATTGTCCACGACAATCATGAAGAAAGAACCCAGAAAAAAGCTTGCCGGTATGAGTATGCGATTATCATTACCTAACAGCATTCTTCCAATATGCGGCATCACTAATCCCACCCAACCAACATTACCGCAAACACTAATAGCCCCGGCAGTGGCTAATGAAGCAAATATAACCATAATAATCTTTGTCAATAAATTATCAATACCTAATGCCTGCGCCTCTTTATCACCCATTGACAATATATTAATTTGCCATCTAAGAGCAACTAACCCTATTACTCCAACAGAAATTGGAATGATAGAAAAAATAATATCTTTGTATTGGGCAGTGGCTAAACTGCCCATAAGCCAAAAGGTAATGGAGGGTAATTTTTCAAAAGGATCTGCTACAAATTTTGCGAAAGAGACTAATGCAGAAAATATTGATGATACAATCACGCCTCCTAAGACTAATGTAACTGTAGGAGTAGAGTGATAAATTTGTCCAATAAAGAAACTCATTATTACTGCCAATAATGCGAAACCAAAAGCAAAAAAATAAACCATGTAATTCTGACCATACAAAATAATAGCCAAAACCGCTCCAAAGCTTGCTCCTGAGCTGACACCTAAAATACCTGAGCTAACCAAAGGGTTTCGGAATAATCCTTGAAAGGCAGCCCCGCTGATAGCTAGGCTACCTCCTACCATTGCGCCCAATATAGCCCTCGGTAATCTTATTTTCCAGATAATTGTATTATAGATATCCGGATAAGTCTTTTTTTGCAGAGGATTAATAGCAGTAGACAGAACTTTAATTATATCCGACCAAGTCAAAGGATATCGACCAATAAAAAGAGAACCAAAAATACCAATAAAGGTCATAGATATTATCAAAAACAGAATGAAACTTTTCCTTTTGAAATCTGAAACTGTGTGTCCCTTCCGCATCTATTTTCTATCCATAAACATTCTCCCCTGGATTATTTTATTTTACTATTCCTAATGCCGCAAACTCTAAAATAAGCTTTTCCCCTAATTTTTCACCGCTTTTTGACTCTAATTCAGGAGAAATTATAATTTGGTAAGTTTTTAATGACTCTATACCACTTTTTATTATTAGGTTAATGCTATTCCTCTTTTCTCTTTCAACCTGATCGTCTGCCATTTGTATTTCCAGAGGTAATTCATCCCCATCATCTTTATCAATTACCTTAAAACACTGCTTGTTATTCTCTAGAACAACCATATTTACTACGTTCTTGCTGAAGATAAATTCAATGACAATTGCCCTTTCTCCATTATCAGCAAACTTGTCAACCAATCGAAATCCCTCTAAAACCAGGGGATTCTTCCCGCTATCTTGAGCGTTCACAGGAATAACTGCTAATATTAACATTGTTGTCAGTACAAAAACCGGGATTAAACTTTTTGGCTTAAAACTCTGTAAATTAAAGAACATAAAAAAACCTCCAAAAAATTTTTAAAATAATATAAAAAAACCGCATGTTCCCCCATGCGGAATACCATATCTTAACTTCTCCTTTCCAAACACGGGGGGCTTTGCAATTTCTCGCAAAACCTAATGGTTAGTTTTCATAAGAAATCTTTTAGAAAACCAACTCGGAGAAAATTGAATCTATTAAATTCTTTTCACCTTATCATAATATTAATAATTTTTAGATGTCAACATGTACACAATAATAGAATATTACCATAAACGATTTTTATTGAGAAATAATCTTATCTTATTATTTTATTACTTTCTCCTTAGTTTTTTGTATTTTGGCCTCCAGTTTACCGGCATAGACAGCACTGGGGATAATTTTAGATTGACTGAAATCAAGGTCAACCCTCTCTGCCCCTAAATTTCTGCTTAAGGTTAGCATGGTCTGTCTTGCTGAGTTTTCTACCTCTCTTTGCAACTTATGCACCACACCTTCGGCAAGCTTAGCCGCCTGATTTTTGGCTTCCTCTTTGAGTATATTCTTCTCCGTTTCACTAAAACCGGAACCAAAAGCACGGTTCAGTAGATCGGGCAGCAACCATGGTAGGAATTTAGAATTTTGTTCATCATAAAAACTTATATCCCGAATATGCACCCGGTACAAGCAAGGTGGCATCTGAAATAGGTATTCACCCTTTCCTGACTCTTTAATTTTGAAATCAGGACTGCGTAAATCATAACGAAAATCTACATCAAATTCAAAAATCATAGCCATTTTTTTGGTAGATACCAACCACTGGAAATACTTCTCGCCAATTTCCCCAAACCAATGTTGAGAAGCAGTAACAATCTCCTTGGTAACCATCTTAAAAACAACCAGTTCACCTACTGAACGAAGTTGTTCCACAGAGGAATAGACGCAAATCTCTCTATCAGAACTATGGACACGATAGGAACGTTTCCTTAACAATAGAAAAAATAATAATGCCAGAGAAAAACCGAAAATAGTAAAGATAAGATTTTCCGGCATTACCTATGTCCTCCCTTGCTATATGTGTTGTTCTAATAGCAAACCTGATTTATTAATAGACAGACATTTATTTCCAGTATACCATAAACAGCATCTTATCATCATCTATAACCTCAATATCCTATTATTTTTAATAGCTGTTAAAGGTATCGGCAATTCTTAAAGAACTTTTCAGAAAAAGAATACAGTCTATCTTAAATAAAATATCAGAAAAATTTATTTTTTGATTCTCAACAGCTTATTTGATCAGAAGCTCGGCAATCTGTATAGTATTTAAAGCAGCGCCCTTTCTAAGATTATCAGAAACAACCCAGAGAGCAAGTCCCGGTTCAAAGACTAAGTCTTTTCTTATTCTGCCAACAAATACCTCATCTTTCCCCTCTGCATTCAAAGTAAGCGGATATTTGTTCTCATCAGGTTGATCTATGACTTCAACACCGGGAAATTTAGCTAATAGCTCCCTTGTTTCCTCGGGAGTTATAGCGCTATTAGTTTCAATATGAATATCTTCTGCATGGGCACGAAAAGTAGGTACTCTAACCGTGGTGGCAGACACATTAATCGCATCATCGTGTAGAATCTTTCTGGTTTCCAAAAGCATCTTCATCTCCTCTGAGGAGTAACCATTTCGGTCAAAAGAACCAATCTGGGGCAAAACATTAAAGGCAATCTGATGGGGATAGACATTGGTATTAATGCTATCTCCTTTCAAAAAAGCTACTGTCTGTTCTTTCAATTCCTCAATAGCCTCTTTCCCGGTACCGGAAACCGACTGATAGGTAGCACAAATCACTCTCCGGATACCTACTGCATCATAGATAGGCTTTAAAGCCATCACCATTTGCGTGGTCGAACAGTTAGGATTAGCAATAATGCCCCTATGTTTTTTAATATCATACGGATTAACTTCAGGAACTATCAATGGCACTTCAGGGTCCATTCTATAATACTTACCGTTATCTATTACTACAGTTCCGGCTTGAACAGCAAGAGGTGCATAATACTTGCTAACCTCATCTCCTCCGGAAAATAGAGCAATATCTATCCCTTTAAAAGAATCATCTTTCAATTTTTTTACCGTAATTTTTTCTCCCTTAAAACAATATTCCTTTCCAGCTGAACGATGGGAAGCAAAGAGCAAGAGATTCTTCACCGGAAAATTTCTCTCTTCTATAATCCTATTCATCTCTTCTCCTACAGCTCCGGTTGCTCCTACAATTGCTACATTGTAAGATTTCATTCTCTAATCTTCCTCCAAATGAAATTCTTTATGTAATGCTTTTACCGCGGTTTCTATCTGTTTTTTATTAATGAGACATGATATCCTGGTTCCGGAGGTGCTGATCATCTCAATATTAATATTGTTATTAGCCAAAGATTCGAAGATGCGTGCTGCGATTTGGGGATCTGAGGTAATGCCTGCCCCTATTACCGATACTTTGGCAACCTCCTGATCAGAAGTAACTTCAGAAGCGTGAACCTCTTTGGCTACCATCTTTACTATATTAAGTGCTTTTGACAAATTTTCCTGTGCTACGGTAAAGGCAATATCATTCACACCGTCATGCTCGGCACTCTGTATTATCATATCAATAATAATTTCATCTTTAGCTAGTGCCTTAAACAATTTGGCAGCAATTCCCGGCACATCGGGCACGCTCTTAATAACTATTTTTCCTACATTAACCTCGTGGGTTACTGCTCTTACGTTAACCTTTTCTAACATCAATATTTCCTCTCCTGTTCTAATAATTGTGCCTGGGGCACTACCGAAGCTTGATTTTACTAATAACTCAACACCATAATTGCGGGCAATGTCGAGTGCCCTATAGTACAGTACCTTGGCACCCAAAATAGCCATTTCAGACATTTCATCATGAGAAATTTCTTTCATCGGTCTTGCCTCAGGGACTATTGAGGGGTCAGCAGTATAAACGCCATCTACATCAGTATAAATTTCACAGCGTTCTGCTTTTAAGCTTGCCGCCAAAGCAACAGCGGTAGCATCAGAACCCCCTCTTCCCAATGTTGTAATATTTCCTTCTTGGTCTATACCCTGAAATCCCGCCACGATAACTATTTTCCCTTGATTCAAGGCCTCTTTTATATACTGCTGTCTGATGCTATCGATTTTGGCTCTAGTATAAGAACTATTGGTCCTGATGCCGGCCTGTGCCCCGGTAAAAGATACCGCCTCTTCGCCTAATGACTGGATAGCCATGGCAACTAAGGCAATCGAGACCTGTTCACCGGTAGACAATAACATATCCATTTCTCTGGAACTGGGATCTGGCATTATTTCATGGGCTTTACCGATTAACTCATCGGTTGTTTTGCCCATTGCTGAAACCACTATGACCAGACGATTTCCTTGCCTTGCTCTTTTGACAATCTTTTCAGCTACCATTTTAATTTTTTCAATATCGGAAAGTGAGCTTCCTCCATATTTTTGCACTATAATGGGTGCATATTCTTCTCCTCTTTCTATTGTTATTCCTTCTGTATCAGGATCCAATACTTTCACCGAACTTTTCAATTCAGCATCAGAAAAAGTTTTCTTCATAATTTTAACAATCTCCTTTTCCAGCCCTTCTTTTACTAATGAAATTATTGTGGGACCGGAACCGCTCAATGCCACACCGGCTAATCCGCTTTTCTGAACTTCTGAAAAAATATTTTTAGCCCCCTTGATAAAGGGGAGTCGGAAAGGCTGGTGCAGACGATCCTGCATTGCCTCGGGAATAAGCTCCCATTTCGATTGCTGCAAGGCATTTACCAAAAGAGCCGATTTACTCAAGTTATCTACTGCATCCTCTAGTGAAACCTGCTTTGGTAAAACCTTTCTCATCTCTTCGGTGCTTAAAATAAAAGAGGGTATACCTACTACCGCTTTCAGATTGTGAGGTATGTCTAATTTTACCCACCTTATCTGTCCTTTTTGATTCCTGTAAGAAATGGTAAGGCCTCCAATAAGTGCCGGAACAATATTATCAAAATGACCTTCTAAAATAAAGGCCATGTGCAAAATCTCCTCCCTACTCAAATTAAGTTCATAAAGTTCACTTGCGCCTACTATACCACCTATGATAGCAGCTGCGCTACTTCCCAGTCCTCTTGCTATCGGTATATCGCTTTTTATAGTAATTTTTATTCCCCTATTTGCTAGACTGATCTCTGCTTTATCCATTACCAGACTAACTGCCTTGTATATCAAATTGCTCTCATCAGAAGGAAGGGTATCCAGACCATCCCCTTTTGCCTCAAATACAAAACCTTGCGCTATTTTCTCCATTTCTATTTCCAGATAGAGAGATAAGGCCATTCCCAGGCAATCAAACCCTGAGCCAAGATTGGCTGTAGTTGCCGGAATTCTTACTTTTACCAATGTTTCCTCCTTTTATTCAACATATAATCAGGTTCATTAGTTTTATAGCAATACTTGTACTTGTTGGTACGCTGCTACTGTACTGTTACACACTAAAAATCTTTCAACAATTAATTCTAAATTATTTAATAGATTTGAAGATAATCAATTGCTTGAACATAACTTAGTTTTTCCATCTCTAATATAATCTCTTTTAATCTATCTTCCTTCACAGGAGTGACGATAAGCCCTAATATGACGTTACCGTCTCCCTGGTTCGACTCAGCAGATTTTTCTACCCCTAGTCCATGTTGTAGTAAAGCCTCAATTACAGCATTTATATTTTGGGGGTTATTATCTGTTGTTATTTTGAAAAAATAATTATGTTCCGCTAAGTCTGAAGATTCAACTGTAAATTCTGAGCTGTCTGCAAGCAAGAAATCATGTTCAAACGAATCCGGTTTTTTGATTATTCTGACCATATCACTGATAATCATACTGGCTCCCGCCAGTCCGCCAGCCCCGGGATAGGAATGGCACTGGCAACAGAGGTTTCGAATAATAATTGAACATTATGCTGCTTAGCAATACGAAGTAATTCATACCCATGTTTTGCTATCAACTCTTTGTTAGGTGTCACAACGTGCTTCCCCTTCTCTAAAGCCTGTTTTACAACACTATAGGCCGGGTATTCGCCCCCCTATTGCCTCTACCACAATCTGAATTTCAGGATGCTCAACAACCTCCTGTGCCTGATCAGTAAAAAATTGATAGTTAACCGGTGGTTTAGGCTTTCTGCCGGCATCCAAGTCAGCCAATCCAATAACTTTAATTTTATGGGGAAATATTTCTTGTTCAATAAATGATCTATTTTCTTCCAATAAGGATAAAACACCACTACCAATGGTTCCCAGTCCTAAAATCCCAATTCCTATCTCTTTTTTCTGCATTACTGCGTTCCTCCTATTTGATCATTATAATGAGATTAATTAAAAAAGCCTTTCATCTTATCAAAGACGAAAGGCATTTCGCGGTTCCACTTTATTTCTTAAATAATAGGATGGCACAACATTATTTAAGCAACTCTTAGTTTTTTAATAACCTCAGGGGTGGTCTTCGGGAGTCTTAGTGTTTTGGTCTTCCTTACTATTCCCTTCCTAGGTTCTTCATGATAAATTTTTGCTATATTAACATTAAATTTTTTATTTGTCAAAAAATATACTTGCATGTAGAAAACTTCTCTCGGTTTGAATGAAAAATGTAGGTTAAAGCTGAAAATTAGTTAGTAACATGGGATTGGGGGACGGTGGCTACACTGGCTACTTTATCATCCTGGTCTAGATTCATTACCTTGACACCGATTGAATTCCGACCCGTTCTGCTTATCTCTCTAACGGGGACACGTATAATAATCCCCTTTTGACTGATTAAAACCAACTCATCCCTCTCATTTACAACTTTAACCGAGACTACCTCGCCTCTCTCCTTATTTAGCTGTATTGATTTTACCCCTTTCCCGCCCCTGGTTTTAGCAAGCCGATAAAATTTTAGAGGTGTTCTTTTCCCCGAACCATTTTCGGTAATGAGTAGGATATCTTCATCAGAATCGGGCTGTACCATACTCAAGTCAATCAGATAATCATTCTTAGCCAGGGTGATTCCACGACACCCCATAGCAGTCCTACCCATAGGGCGAATTTGCTTGCCGGAAAAATAAGCGGATTTCCCTTTTCTGGTAGTTAATATAACGTTTTCGGCCGCGCCGGATAACCTCACCCTGATTAACTCATCTCCTTCAACCAAAGAAATAGCTGCAATCTCTTTATTTCTCAGGCTGGCAAAGGCATGCAGGGCAACCTTCTTCACTTTCCCCTGACGTGTAGCCATATAGAGATACAAATCATCTGTTTCACGAGATTTTTCAAATTCCTCTTCCCGGATAGGAATAACAGTAGTAATCTTCTCTCCTTTTTGAATTCCCAACAAGTTAACCACTGCAATACCCCGAGAAGTTCTTCCACCTTCGGGAATCTGATAGGCTTTCCTGCGGTAAACAGTTCCCTTATTTGAGAAAAATAGGATGTCATGCAAATTAGTGGTGATATAAAGATTATCGACTAAGTCTTCTTCTTTGACGCCCATACCTATTACTCCTCTGCCGCCTCTACGCTGTTTACGGTAGGTATTTAAGGGTAATCTTTTCAGGTATCCATCTTTGGTATAGGTAATAACAATATCTTCCTCAGCAATAAAATCTTCTAATACAAAGTCTTCTTTTTCCTCTTTCACAATCTGGGTGAGTCTGTTATCAGCGTATCTATTCTTCAGATCAATTAGCTCATCCCTGATGGTCAACATAAGTTTTCTCTCATCAGCTAAAATCTCTTGCAAATAGGCAATCTTCTTTATCAACTCTAAATATTCTTCTTCTAATTTTTTAATCTCTAATGAGGTAAGTCTTTGTAAACGCATATCCAAAATAGCTTGAGCCTGTTTTTCGCTGAGTTGGAATTGCTTTATTAAATTTTGACGAGCAGTATCAACATCCTTAGATTTTTTAATAATCTGAATTACCTCATCAATATTAGCCAAGGCGATTTTAAGTCCCTCTAAGATATGCGCCCTGTCTTGCGCTTGTTTTAGGTCATATTGAGAGCGGCGCACCACCACGGTCTTACGATGGTTTAAAAAATAATGCAATGCCTCCAGCAGACTGAGCTGTTTGGGTCTTCCCTCTACAATTGCCATCATGTTAATACCGAAAGTAGTTTGTAGGTTAGTATGTTTAAATAGGTTATTTAAAATGATATGGTGATTGGCATTCTTTTTTAATTCAATGACAATACGCATTCCATTTCGGTCTGATTCATCTCTTAAGGCAGTGATATCGGTAATCTTTTTATCCTGTACTAATGCGGCAATTCTTTCCACCAGTGCAGCCTTATTAACCTGATAAGGCAGCTCTTTTACTACCAGGGTGGGTGCATGTTGACTTTTTTTCTCTATATTCTCTGAAATCACCTTAGCCTGTAAGGTAATAATACCTTTCCCGGTCTGATAGGCTTCTTTAATACCGGAGACTCCACAAATAGTAGCACCGGTTGGAAAATCCGGCCCGGGCAGCACTTTCATAATCTCTGCTAAAGGGGCTTCCGGTCGGTCTATAAGCAGGACGCAGGCATCAATTACCTCTCCTAAATTGTGAGGAGGGATATTAGTTGCCATACCTACGGCAATACCGGAGGACCCGTTGATAAGCAGTTGGGGAACGGGTGCCGGCAATACGGAAGGCTCTTCTAAAGAATTGTCAAAATTGGGAATGAAGTCGACGGTATCTTTTTTAATATCAGCCAGCATTTCTTGGGCAATTAGAGACATTCTAACTTCTGTATAACGCATCGCTGCCGCTGAATCACCGTCAATAGAACCAAAATTACCCTGCCCATCCACTAAAGGATAGCGATAGGAAAAGTCCTGTGCCATCCTTACAATAGTATCATATACCGCTGTATCACCATGTGGATGATACTTGCCTAGGGTATCTCCCACAATACGAGCAGACTTTTTATAGGGCTTATCATGGGTATTCCCTAATTTATACATAGAATAAAGCGCGCGTCTATGTACCGGCTTTAAGCCATCCCGCACATCCGGGATTGCCCTCCCTATAATGACACTCATAGCATAGTTAAGATAAGAAGTTTTAATCTCATCAGTAATGTCGGCAGGGATTTCCTGTAGCCCTGTTACTTTTATCTTTTCTCTTTCTTCTTGGTTTTTTTTATCTAAATCGTTGCTCATATTAAATATACCCTGTCTTGAAACTATATTTAAACATCAGAATAATTGCTAAACATCCAGCTCCAACACTTCGGCACTATGTTTATCGATAAATTCTCTTCTCGGTTCTACTTTTCCGCCCATGAGAATATTAAACATTTCATCAGCCTCTAAGGCATCTTCTAATTCTACTCTTTTTAACACCCTGGTTTCCGGATTCATAGTAGTTTCCCATAATTGAGCCGGGTTCATTTCCCCTAACCCTTTATAGCGCTGAATATTGTAGTTTCCTTTTAATTCTTTTGTTTTTTCCTGTAAACCTTCTTCGGTGTAATAATATTCATTTTTTTGATTATAATTTAATTTATACAAAGGCGGTCTGGCAATATAAATATTGCCCTTTTCCACCAAAGGTCTCATATATCTATAAAAAAGGGTTAATAGTAAGGTCTTTATATGTTCCCCATCCACGTCGGCATCGGTCATAATAATAATTTTGTGATACCTTAATTGGCTTATATCAATATCATTATCTTCACCAATCTGTAGACCGGAAGCAGTAATGATTGCCCTGATCTCATTATTAGTTAAAATTTTATGCATACGAGCCTTTTCTACATTGAGAATTTTACCTCTTAAAGGTAGTATAGCCTGAAACTTCCGATCTCGAGCCTGTTTAGCCGAACCGCCTGCCGAATCTCCCTCTACTAAAAATAACTCCCGATGAAAGGGATCCCGCTCTGAGCAATCGGCTAATTTCCCGGGCAGGGCACCCAGCCCTATGCCATTTTTTTGTCTAACTAATTCCCGTGCCCTCCGGGCAGCTTCCCGGGCTTTAAGGGCAGAAATAGATTTAGTCAGAATTTTTTCAATGGTCTCCGGATTCTCAATAAAAAAAGTACTTAATTCTTCATTTAAGATAGAGAAAACGATGCCTCTTACTTCAGAGTTGCCTAATTTCGTTTTAGTCTGCCCTTCAAATTGTGGATTGAGTAACTTTACACTAATAATAGCAGTTAATCCTTCGCGAACATCATTACCGGAAAGACCTTGTTCTAATCCTTTTAAGTTAAATTTTTTAGAAACGGGGAGACTATCATTTTTTAGATAGTCGTTAATAGCTTTAGTAAGTGCTGCCTTGAAACCGGCCAGATGTGTGCCCCCCTCCTCAGTATTGATATTATTGGCGAAGGAGAGGATATTTTCCAAATAACCCGTATTGTATTGAATAGCAATTTCTACTGTAATATCATCTTTACAACCATTAATATGGAAGGGTTTACTGAATAATACATCCCTATTTTTATTAAGGTATTTTACGAATTCTTTCAGCCCGCCCTCATACTTAAAAACAGCATTTTTTTCAGGTTCTCGCTCATCGATTAATTCAATCTTGACCCCGCGATTTAAAAAGGCTAGCTCCCTGAGTCGATGGACAACTATATCGGTATGGATATCGATATCCTCGAATATTTCCGTATCAGGACGATAGGTAATAGTTGTTCCGGTTTTAGCAGTGTTCCCAATCACCTTTAGATCGCTAACCGGTTTGCCCCTTTCAAATCTCTGCCAATAAACTTTTTTATCTCTGTTTACCGTAACTTCTAACCATTCCGAGAGGGCATTGACCACTGAGACTCCTACTCCATGCAATCCTCCCGAAACCTGATAACTGCCGCTGCCAAATTTCCCTCCGGCATGGAGCCTAGTCAGTACAGTAGTTACAGCAGGAAGTTTGGTAATACTGTGAATATCTACCGGTATCCCACGCCCATTATCAGTTACAGTAACGCTATTATCGGGATGGATAATTACCTTGATTTTATCACAATATCCCGCCATCGCCTCATCTATGCTATTATCTACCACCTCATCTACCAGGTGGTGCAAGCCGCGGCTACCGGTGCTGCCCACATACATACTAGGTCTTTTTCGGACTGCTTCAAGCCCTTCCAAAACCTGTATTTCTTCGGCATTATATGGTTTCTGGTAATCAACTTTCTTCTTAGCCATTTTTTATCTGCTCCGCATCTGTAGTTCGTTATACAAAATTAAACCGTGACTGAAGCCACGGTTTTTTAATCTATATTAGATATATCTACGCCTTAAATGATACTATATAAAAGGGGTTTTGTCAATTATTACCATATTACCTTCCTCTCTCTTTTAGCCGCCCTTGGTGTTGATACCCTCTGAGTTGTGAGTAAGATAGGCAGTTAAGTTGTTTATCCCCTTTTTTTGAAGTAAGGAATAACTTTTTTCGCTAATAAAACGACTATGCTATAGAGATATTGATTAGAAAAGTAAACCGCCAAGACCACAAAGAAACCGGCATTCCCCCTTAAAGCAGGATCAAGAGTTAGCCCAATGGAGATACTGATAAGTATTACCCCTAATTTTTTTCCACCTTTTCCCTATTCCCCAACTTATCGTAGCTTAGTATTATTGCCTTTATCTGTGCTCTCAAATAAATTGTAAGACAAACGATTACTAAGCAAAAGAAATCAATCAATCACCTATTTACCGATATAATAATTAATCGATTCGCCAATTAAGAAATAAATACTGTAGGAATAGTTCATAAAATAGTGAATGGTTATTGGTATTTGCAAGATTGATCAATTTTGTTAATTTGTTAATATAAAAAGAAAAGAGGCTGTAAAAAACTTTTAAATGAGTTATAATTATAATAGTAAAATATGGAAGGAGCAATGAATATGAGTATAAAAAAATCTGTCAACATCGATTGGAATACATTGGGTTTTGGTTACATTAAAACAGATTACCGTTACCTGTCTTACTGGAAGGACGGCAAATGGGATGAAGGCGTACTAACGGAAGACAATAGACTACATATTAGCGAAGGTTCCACATCCTTACACTATGGACAGCAATGCTTCGAAGGTATGAAGGCTTATCGGAGAAAAGATGGTAAAATTCAACTTTTTAGACCGGATAAGAATGCTGCCCGTATGCAAGACAGCTGCAAGAGAGTTTTGATGGCAGAAGTCCCCATTGAGAAATTTGTAGATGCAGTAAAATCAGTAGTCAAAGCAAATGCCCATTATGTACCAACCTATGGCACTGGTGCTACTTTATACATTAGACCGCTTGTAATAGGTGTAGGAGATAGTATAGGGGTTAAACCGGCTTCCGAATACATATTTACGATTTTTTGTATGCCGGTAGGACCTTATTTTAAAGGTGGAATGACTCCGGTTAATTTCATTGTCACTGATTATGATCGCGCCGCCCCCTTCGGCACAGGTGCCGCCAAGGTCGGAGGTAATTATGCGGCAAGTTTACTGCCACATGCTGAAGCAGCAAAAAAAGGTTTTGCTGACTGTATTTATTTAGATGCGGCGACTCACACTAAGATTGAAGAAGTTGGTGCTGCTAACTTCTTCGGTATTACCCGAGACAATGAATTTGTAACTCCAAACTCTCCGTCCATTTTACCCAGCATTACCAGACAATCCTTAATGATTGTAGCAAAAGACTTATTGGGTATGGGGGCTGAAGAAAGAGATGTCTATATTGATGAAATTGATGAATTTGTAGAGGCGGGAGCCTGTGGCACGGCAGCTGTAATAACACCTATCGGCGGAATTGAATATAAGGGCAAACTCCATGTTTTCCATAGTGAAACAGAGGTTGGGCCGGTAACAAAAAAACTATACGATACCCTTACCGGCATTCAATTCGGCGATATTGAAGGTCCAGATGGATGGGTTGACCTGGTAGAATAATAACAGAGATGATAAGATAATAAAAGGTAGATTGCCACACGTACCTCTTAATTTTGGTTTAAAAGTATGTGTGGTAGTCTACTTTATTTATATCTACACCGAGATATCCAGCTCTGATTTATCAGCATAGCACCTTACCATCTAATTAACAGATATATGTTTTTTAGCAATATTTTCTTATAAAAGGTTTATTAAAAGCTTATATGATAAATAAACATTCTTTAGAAGTAGGTTTTTCTTTTGGAATCACCTCCGCCATTATTACTACACTTGGTCTTATGGTGGGATTGCATTCCGGAACACATTCACGGGCAACGGTTATCGGGGGAATATTGACCATAGCAATTGCGGATTCCTTTTCTGATGCTTTGGGAATTCATATTTCAGAAGAATCAGAGGGAAAACATACCGATAAAGAAATTTGGCAATCAACAATCTTTACTTTCTTAGCTAAATTTGTTATTGCTTCACTTTTTATTCTACCCATCTTAATTTTTGACCTTTCCAAAGCAATAATTATCAGTGTGGTATCAGGATTATTTATTCTTTCTATGCTTAGTTTTTTGTTATCCCAAAAGCAAGGCAAAAAAGCCTGGCATGTAGTTCTGGAACACCTGATAGTTGCCATTGCGGTAATATTTTTAGCTCATTTTACCGGTGCTTGGATAGCTTCAATTTTTAATAATAGTTAAAGAGTAATCGGCCATGTTGCATTATGTTTTTGTAGTTAACCTAATTTTCTTGTCTATTTCTATTTTTCAATTTTAACCTAATGACTATCTGCCTTAATACTTGAACGAGTTTAATTAAACAGTTAACATGCCTGAAAGTTAATTAATTTCTTTCCCTTTATTAAGCAGATTTTATAACTTTTAGTTTGACATTAATGGTATGATAGTGACATATAATGACATATGCCACAACGAGAATTCTTCCTATAAAATAGAAAAAATCAATAGTTCTTAGAATTAATCTTCCAGCAAGAGGTGCACCTCTTGCTGGTTCACCTTATAAGCCAGCCACAGGGTTAAGGAATATTCTAAAACAGGAAATCCAAACCTAACCCCTGTTTTTAAATCTATATTGGTGATAAATATAATTAGGTACATTAGAACACTTTTTCGTTCTTTGCTACGTATCACTTATATTTACTATTTTATTAAATCAAGCTGGAGGGAATAATGCTAACTGCTAAAACTCTAACCGAGATGTTAAGAGATAATGTAAAGAAATATGCGGATAAACCTGCCTTCAAAATAAAAAAAGAAAAAAAATTTATTCCGATTAGCTATAGAGAGTTTTATGATAGGGTTAAGTGCGTGGGAACCGGATTGCTCGATATCGGCATAAAAGAATTAGACCATGTTGGTCTAATCAGTGAAAACAGATTTGAATGGATTATTTCCGATATGGCTATGATTCACCTCAAGGTAGCGGATATTCCTTGTAGCGGTAATAGCTCTGCCAAAGATATCTATTTTAAGCTAAATCACTCTGATTCAGTTGCCGTATTTCTGGAAGGAGAGAAGCAGTTTGTAAATTTCTTGCAATCCCCTCACCCCTTGCCAAGTATTAAAAATATTGTCTTAATCGATAAGATTAATATCTTTGCAGACCCGGAAGAGACTCCTGAATGGGCCATTCCAATAGCTTTTAAAGATGGCAATGAAATTAGTAAAAAATTGGAAAGGTCTATAGAAAGATGTATAAGTAATGACAATACTATACTGTTCCTATCACCTAACGCTAAAGATTTCTTAGCAGACTATCTGGAAAATAATAAAAAGAAATTACCGGAATTAGTTAATAGTAATTTACCGGTGGAGTTTATTAAAGAAAGCCTGTTACAAAAGAGCTATACCATCGACAAAGAGTATAATCGGAAAAGTTCATTCCGAATCTATTCTTTTCAAGATATAGAAGAGCGGGGGAAAAAATTACTAGAACAAGGTGATAAGCGGCTGGAGCAGATAGCTGACAGTGTGCGAGAGGATGACCTGGTTACCATTATCTATACCTCCGGCACTACCGCAGCTCCCAAAGGAGTTATGTTAATACATTCCAACTTTGTACATAATGTGCGGGCAATGCCTCCGGTACAGCATATTAATGAAAACGATATATTCTTATCAGTATTACCTTCCTGGCATATTTTTGAACGGACTGCCGAATACCTGTCTTTAACTGTAGGAGCTACTACTTCCTATAGCAAGCCCTTTAAACAAATTCTTCTACCGGATCTCATTGAGGAAAAACCCACTATTATGGCCAGTGTGCCCCGGATTTGGGAAAGTGTCTACCAGGGTGCTATCGCCAAAGCCAGAAGAGGCAGTGTTATTCAAAATAAAATATTCGACTGGGCTTTTAAAATAGGAGCAGAATATAAAAAAGCAGAAAGAACGGTTAATGGCTCCATTCCGCTCTTTGATAGAGAAGAATTTTCCCCGGAAGAAAAGAAAGATGCCCGAAAGACTATGATTAAATTGGGCTGGTTATACCGATTAGCTGATAAGTTAGTTTATAAGAAGATAAGAGCCGCTACCGGTGGTAAATTGAGATTCGCCATCAGCGGTGGCGGGGCGTTACTCGATAATGTGGACAGCTTTTTTGACATAGCGGGAATTTTAGTCTGTGAGGGGTATGGGCTTACCGAGACAGCTCCGGTCCTTTCCGCCCGAAACCCGGAAGCAAATATCATATCCAGCGTAGGAGCGGCTCTGCCGGAGGTGGAGATAAAAGTAGTTGATAAGAATGATATCCGGAAAGAACTTCCTTATGGTGAGGTAGGGGTAGTGCTTACTAAGGGACCTATGGTTATGAAGGGTTATTATAAAAACGAAGAAACCACAGCACAGGCTGTTCAGAATGGATGGTTTAATACCGGTGACCTGGGAAGGAAGACTAAAAACGGTAAATATCTGCAGCTGGTAGGCAGGGCAAAAGATACTATAGTTCTCAGAAGCGGTGAGAATGTAGAACCTCAATTGCTGGAAGAAAAATTACTAGAGAGCGAATTTATCAATATGACAGTAGTAGTTGGACAAGACAAACCTCGTTTGGGTGTTCTAATTGTACCGAATTTTGAAAATTTAAGAGCACTCTGGGAAAAAGAAAACATAATATTTGAGAATTTAGATGAAGCTGTTAAAAACCCCAAAATCGTATCACTCTTTCAAAATGAAGTGCGCAGATTAATATCTCTAGAAAATGGATTCAATTCCTACGAAACCGCCATGGGAATTGCCCTCTGTGCCAATAGCTTTTCCGTGGAGACCGGGGAATTGACTGAAACCTTAAAAATAAAAAGATTTGAAATTCATAATAAATTCGCAGAAATAATAGACAGTATCTGTGGATAAAAATTCCGGAACCTAACTGAAAAAATTAAATAAGCAAAATGGTCTTATTTTAGTTTCTTGACTTAAATTTTTTGGCGTGCTAATATTTCTATGTTTCTTGCTCTTGCTCTTTTATAGTTGTATAGTTAAAAATTGACTATTTAATACGAATAGTATTTTTTGTTTCCGATTTGGCAGCAATCAATGGCGCTGTCAAACGGTAATACAGTGAAACTGTATTCGAGGGTATGGCTTAGCCCCCATGCCTCCCATTTGGAAAGGAAACGTTTAAAAAACTGAACTTCATTAGCTTTTTTATAACGCCTCTCCATGGCGTTTTTTTTATTCCTATAATCAAAAATTTATATAAGGAGGATATCTTATTGCCAAATTATCGTGATTTTTTACCAGAATTAAAGAGCATGACTTTATTTCAAAGAATTGAGGATGAGGAACTCCTATCTCTCTTAGAAGTTATGAAACCGGAAATTGAATTTCGAAAAGCGGGTAAATACATCCCCCTTCCCATCGATATCGAAAAAGGTATGTTCTGTATTGTTCTGAAAGGGAAACCACTCAACCGGTTAGAGCCAAGGTTAGATGTCTACAATATGCCCAAATTTACCGAACCGGGCATGATGATGGGCGAAATTCCCTGTTTATCTGAAATGAATAGAAGTCAAGCACCAAGGATTAAATTCAAAGGTCCTCCGCCAGGGGGACTGAGGAACGACACATACGACCTCTATTTGCTAAAAATGAGCGGTGAAATGGTGACAAAATTTTATGGTGAAAAGTATTGTAAGGCACAGAGTATAATGATTCGAAACTTTTTAGGAATCCTTGCTCAAAAAGTTACCGATGTTCGTAAAGAAAAGGTGGAAGCCATTGCTGCCCTTGAGGTAGAATTAGCTCCCTATCGTTTACATATTTTGTGTGCAGGAGTATCTTGGAAATTAGTTAAAGAAATTGCGGAGCAATGGAACAAAGAACACCCTGACTTACCCGCTATTGTTACCCCCGGTGGTTCTGTAGTCCTGATTCGTGAGGTAATAAGCGGTCATCCCTGTGATCTGTTGATTTCAGCAGACGATGCCATTATTCGCTCTATGTTGATACCTGAATATGCGGAAGGATATCGTATCTGGGCCGGAAACAAAATGGTTGTAATTGGTGAGGATCTCTCTGATAATAATTGGACAGAGAAACTGCTAGCAGATAATGCCACATTCAAACACCATAACCCTTATGCTGACCCCGGTGGTTATCGTGCCGTTATGGCTATCCTGCTGGCTGACAATTATGAGCCCGGCTTGACGGAACGTCTTATGAATCACCCCGGACATATTGGTATGGAAAAGAATCCCGGTTTTTTCAGTGGTCAAAAAGAAGCTAAATATACTTTCGCGTACCATTCTACTGCAAAGTCATCAGGTAAGAATTTTGCTGAATTACCGGATATAATGAACCTTTCTAATCCATCCTTGGCAGAAGAATATGCCCAGGTCAGTTTTGAAGTTGATGAGAAAAATACCGTAATTGCTACACCAATTGCACATGCTCTCACTATTCCTAAAAATGCGAGGCATAAGATGGCGGCAAAAGAATTTGCAAAAATGTTTTTAGATATTGATAAAACAGCTGAAGGGTTTCTATCTCGATCCGGGGTTTTCGGGAAAGATCCATTATCGTAACCCCCGGGTGCCATGTAAATAAAATATATCTGTTCAATTCATAGTGAGTTATTTAACATACTGAGACTGTTAAAGCCTATTAAAAAAATAGAATAATAGGTCAAATTTATAAATTAAGGAGAAAAACTAATGAAAAAAATTAAAAAAATCGCCGATTTAAAAGCACTATCTCTCTTACTTGTGGCAATGATGGTCATAACAATCATCTTTGCCAGTCCCATCGCTGCAAAGGAAGCTCAAGCACAAGCAGACAGAACTGTTACCATAACCGATATGAGTGGGGATACAGTTACAATCAAGGGAGAAGTTAAAAAGATTATAAATCTCTGGCCTGCCTGCACATCTTCCTTCTTTGTTATGGGCGCAGGTGACTTGATTGTCGGACTAGCCGTTAATAGTCCTGGTACCATGAACTCCTGGACACAATTATTCTATCCTAACTGTGTTAATATCCCTGCTTTAGGGGGTACTACTCCTTCGATCGAAAACCTCATTAACTTAAAACCGGATCTGGTCATTATTCACCCTTCAACTGCATCCAGCGGGCTTGCGCAACAGATCAGAGATGTTGGCATTCCTGCTATTAATATAAGTTTTAGTGATTATAGCACAATGATACAATCCTATACCATTTTAGGAGAAGTTCTTGGCGGTAAGTATCAGGAAAAACTTAGCCATTGGTGCACTGCTGTAGAGAACAAGATAACACATGTAAGAGAATTAACTGCAAATATTGCAGAAAATAACAGGCCAATTGTTTATTATATCGCCGGACAATCTGAAGGTGTTAATAGAACCATGGCAGCCGGTAGTATTATTTCTGATTGGATCGAATCTGCAGGAGGGGTTAATGCTTCTGAAATATTGAATATAACATCCACAGAGATTACTCCTGAAGCCATCTGGGATCTTAACCCCGATGTAATAATTTGTGCCGGTGTCCATCAGCATATAAACGCACATACCTTAAAAAATACAGACGGATGGAAAGATTCAAAAGCAGTTACCACTAACAGATTATACAACAATCCTTATGGATGCTTTAACTGGGACCGTTTCGGCTTAGAAAGTCAACTGCAGATTAATTATGCCTTAATGTGCATTCAACCTGAAATAGCAAAAGAAAATGGCATTTTTAGAGAATCTATGATTGATGAGATTGTAAATTTTTACAAAAATTACACTGATTATGAATTAAGCAGGACACAGGCTGAATATATGTTAGATGGACTCCAACCTGATGGTTCAACAGAATTTCCAGTATATTAACCTTTTATTAAAAAAACCATATACCCGATATGAAAGAGATAAATCATGGTTCAGATAACCTCTCCGGTTCAACCGGAGAGGTTATCTTAAAAAGGAATAATTTTTTTCATTTTATTAAACTTCATGGCATTTTTTCGATTTCTTTGTTTTTGCTTCTGGTAGTATTAGGAGTGTCTTTAGCAGTGGGAAGATATCATGTACCCTTTAAAGAAGCCTTCCTTATCTTATTTTCCAATCTGTTTAACAGTAGTAGTGATTGGAACAACATCCAAAGAGCAGTGGTCATGGATCTCCGTTTACCCAGAACAATCGCTGCTATTATTATTGGGGCAGCCCTGGCACTTTCCGGCGCAACCTATCAGAGTATTTTTAAAAACCCTATGGTTTCTCCGGATTTATTAGGCGTTTCCTCAGGAGCCTCGGTTGGTGCAGCTATTGCAATATTATTAAACCAAGGAAATGATATGATTCAGATCGGCGCCTTTATCGGCGGTATTGTGGCTGTTGCTATTACCGTTACCATTCCACGTCTCATTCGAAACCAGTCTACTATTGTTCTGGTATTGTCCGGCATTGTTATAAGCAGCTTTATGTCCTCTATTATGAGTATACTTAAGTTTGTGGCAGATACCGATACCCAATTGGCGGAAATTACTTATTGGATGATGGGTTCCTTTGCCAAAGTCTCTTTTAAGAGCATGATTCCTGTATTACCGACAATGCTAATACCAATGATTATAATTCTATTACTACGCTATCGTCTTAACGTTCTTTCGTTGGGGGATAATGAAGCAAGATCTCTTGGGATTAATCTGCAAATCACCCGTGGTATATTTATTGTCTTATCTACTCTGATTACCGCGAGCTCGGTGTGTCTGTCCGGAACCATTGGATGGGTAGGCCTAGTTATTCCACATACTGCTCGCATGGTTATTGGGCCGGACAATAAGAGGATGCTGCCAATTGCGATGATCTTTGGGGGAATCTTTATGTTAATCATTGATATCCTTTGCAGAACTCTTACTGCAGCCGAGTTAATGCTCGGTATTTTAACCGGAGTGATTGGCGCTCCTTTCTTTATTTTTATACTGTTTAAACAAAGGAGACAGGTATCATGATTTTAGAGGTAAACGACCTGGGTTTTGCTTTCCATAAAAACCGTCTAATCTTCAATGGGGTGAATTTTAATGTGGATAAAGGTGAGATACTCTCTATATTGGGTCCCAATGGGTCCGGAAAATCTACACTGTTAAACTGTATAGCTAATTTTTATAAACCGCAACATGGAAGTATTTTATTAAATGGTGAGTCTATTTCAAAAATAAACCTTCGAAATATAGCACAAATAATCGGGTATGTTCCTCAGGTACACATTCCGACATATGCCTACACCGTTAGAGAGTTTACTGTTATGGGTCGCACTCCGTACATTGGTGCTTTTGGAAAACCGAGCAAAATGGATTACAGAATAGCTGAAGCATCTTTAAAAAGAGTCGGGATTTTTCATATCAAGGATAGACCTTATACAGAAATCTCCGGTGGGGAGAGACAGCTGGCTTTAATTGCACGGGTCCTTACTCAAGAACCAAAAATTATTCTATTTGATGAACCAACCGCACATCTTGATTATGGAAATCAATATCGTATCGTTCAGATGATTAGTCAATTAGCTAATGAAGGTTATGCCGTTATTATGACTACACATAACCCCGAACATGCCATTATTCTGAATGGGAAAGTTGCAATACTGAATCGTAATGGGACATTCATTGTAGGTAAAGCAACAGACACAATTGATGCTACTACCCTCTCCAACCTATACGGACTTACCATTAAAACCATATATATTGAAGAGGCTAAGCGCGTAGTCAGTGTTGTTATCAGCCACAATGATTTTTAATAATAGATACTCACGAGCAAGCCCTTAATACTCTTAAAAGTCAACGAGCTTTGTTTGACCTAAATCCTGGTTTTCTTGGAATTGGACATAATTGATAATACTCTTCTCATCAATACCTACTGTGGATACAAAGTAACCTGGTGACCAGACTATATTCTCTTTCCAGTATACTTTAGCAAGCCAAGTATCCACGCAATCCAGGATTTAGGATACGGCGGCGATATTTAGACATCCGGATGATATGATATCCCATACAGCAGGTGCCGTATCCTAAAAGTCTTGTTTGCATGCTGTAATTTTATCATATCGCCGCCTATTCATTCATCCATGGGTAAAACCATGGTTTTCTGCTCTAGAGGGTTAATAGACAATCGCGGCAGAGCTGCGGGGAATTTAACCCGGAGAGATTAAAAACACAGGCATAATTCTACCGACATTCTTCTTACTATACTTCCTCAGGTTTTTTAAATTACAGCCTGTCCCATTTTGTACATATTGGCATATATATATATATCTAGAGACGTTTTTTACAATTATCTCTATTATCCGGATAGTTCTGAAAAAAATTAAGGATGCTAATACTATATAGATATACCTACCTATTCACTCAACTTTGGGTGAGCCATTTTCATCAAAAGGAATAAATAGTAATCTTAATTTAAAGGATTTCAATCTTTTCAGTTAAGGTGCCGATTGCTCGATCCGGAAAGGTTCTATTTAAATTTCCGATAAGGCATTATCCAATATGTCTACTGCTTCCTCTAATTGCTTTTCATCTATTACTAAAGGAGGCTGAATCCTTAATACATTACCGAAAACTCCTCCTACCCCGATGAGTAATCCCTTTTCTCTGCATACTTCCCTTAGTCTTCCTGCTTCAGCTGCTGCAGGAGTTTTTTCTTTATCTTTTATCAATTCAACGCCAATCATTAAGCCTTTTCCTCTTACATCGCCAATCAGATCATATTTTTTCATTAATTTATTCTTAATGTCTTGCATAAAAGCATTCCCTTTTTCTAATGCTTTTTCCGAGATTTTTTCATCCAGTAAAAATTCAATATTAGCGAGAGAGGCGGCACAGGATACCGGATTTCCACCAAAGGTTGATAAATGATCACCCGGCCGGAAGGATTTAGCTATTTCGTCTCTGGTAATAAATGCCCCTAAGGGAAATCCATCGGCGATACCTTTAGCCATGGTCATAATATCAGGCTCTACACCATGATGTTCAATTGCAAACAGTTTTCCGGTACGGCCAAAGCCGGACTGTACTTCATCAGCAATAAATAATATATCAAATTCATCCAGAACCTTTTTGACTTCTTTAAAATAACCCTCAGGAGGAACTATGATTCCACCCTCTCCCATTACCGGTTCAGCAATGAACGCAGCAACAGACCCGCTGGTCTGATATTCAAAAACATCTCTGACATATCTGGCACATTTCAGCCTACAGGTATCTCTTTCTAATTCAAAAGGACAACGGTAACAATATGGAACGGGAGCAAAAGCAACTCCGGGTAAGTAAGGACCGCCCTTGAATTTTCTCTTCCTATTTCCGGTTATGCTTAATGTGGCACTTGTTCTGCCATGAAAAGAACACTGCAAAGCAATGAATTCACTATTTTCAGTAAATTGCTTTGCTACTCTTAATGCTCCTTCATTAGCTTCAGCTCCGCTATTGGCAAAGAATGTTTTATCAAGCCTGCCCGGGGTGACTTGTGCTAATTTTTCTGCCAAGAGTGCCGGTGGCTCTGAATAATAGACATAAGAACAACAATGCACTAATTTATCCATCTGGTCCTTAGCTGCTTGAATTACTTTAGGATTTCTGTGGCCAGCATTATTTACGGCAATACCGGCAAACATATCAAGATATTTTTTACCGTCAGTATCGTAGACCAAGGCACCTTCGGCATGGTCAACTACAACATCTTGCATTCCTTTAATAAAATACAGATTGACATACTTATCATACTTTTGTTTGATATTCACGAATTTTAACCTCTCTTGATTATTAATTTAGACATGATTTCCAAAAACTTTGAAACTCATACATTGTTAAGCTTTCTGCAGCATGTATATATATTTACATCTCACCTCCGGATTAAAAACCCTAACCGGATAATCAGTTAAAGAGATCTCTTCAATATTTTATTTCATTTTTTCATTTTTTTAGGTGCTTGGAGAAAAAAAATTTTGTCTTAGCATATTTTCTCAAAATACTATTTTCTATTATTCGTAAATACTGAAGTTTTTATCTTATCATCACCTCCTTCTTTCTTTATCTTATACTATATTAAACTTATCCTTAGCATCTTTGCAAAAAAGCATGAGAAAAGATATGCTTCGATTCAAGGTTCCTCAGAGTCAGTGTACGGTAGATGAAGATTTCCACAAACCAATTACCTAAAGTAGTAAAGAATTTAAAAAGATTTATAGCGTGCTTAGTGTAACAGAAATTATCTTCACCAAACTGGCACTAGCAGTATAGAGTACTCATAATGCTTATTTCCCTCTCTATTCAAGAGGTAGAGCGGAGATTTAACCATTGTAATAAGAATATTGTATACCTATTAAGGAGGCTATTGAGAGTCAACAACATCCTCTTGTCAAGGGTCAAATTTAGTGCAATATTGGTTATGTATCGCTTTAAATTATACTTACAATCAAATTGTTTGTAAAGATTTCAAATTACCTCGTCTGTGTCAAATTTTTTGCAGGTACTTTTTTCTCTTGTCAAAATGTTCTTGATTTTAGTAGGCCTACCTACCGATTAGGAAGGGTCGTGGTGCAAAGGCATCCACACCCTTACAGTTTTGGTGCTCTTAAAATCCAAACTCTGTCTTTCCCATATCTTCCTCATTTTTGCATACGCACATATGCAGTATAATGTTCTCATTGATATCGACAGTTGAGATAAAGTAACCATTCGCTCAGATACCCCTATTGTCCCGATAGACCTTCTTTAAGTAATGAGGCTTTTTGTTTCAGTGCTTTAAGATGCACTGCTTTACTCACTGTGTATTTAGGTAGATATCACTATATAAAGGTGAATGTGATTTAAGAGTTTTGTCCTGTGAGGTATTCTTGGACACCTTTAGAGAGTATCACACTGTGGATAAATGTTATCTGAACTATATGGTTATACGGTATGGGCTCGATCTCTGAGCCTCATAATGCCTATAATTATATAAAGACTACCCTCTGGAAACTATCCCGCCTCCGATGGTGCCGGCAAGCAGTCGGTTCTCATTTACTATCATCTTAGAACCCGGCTTTTCGGAGATGAGCCGCTGACATCCACTATGGTTACCAAGGCAACATTCTCCTGGCTCTGCATTCTTTTTAAAACTTCTTCTAAAATAGAAATCATTTTTTCTCTTTTTTATCACGCTTTTTATTAGTTTTTTTTAAATAACTACAGATAGCTTCCAGTGCTCCTCCTCCCACAGAAAGAGCCTTGTCGGAAACAGTAAAACAATAATCCTTTATCCCTCTCGGGTCAATATCCCCCACTTTCATCCCTTCAGTTACCGTCGTATTAGGATAAATAAGACCACGTATTACACCGGACAATTGCGCCTTCAAAGGTATGCCATTGACCATAGCAATAATATCATCTGTTTGCACCAGGTCCCCTATCTTGTGTTCAGGAATAAATATCCCTTCAGCAGGAGCCCTTAAGAGGCGCTTCTCGGATTCCCCGTCTATTTCACTGGGTATTCCGGTATCCGGTAAGGCACTCCCCTCATATATGACCCTGCCCAAATAATGGCCCCTCTTGGTTTCTATAACAGCATCCACATCGACACCGGCTTTAAATCCAGGTCCAACTCCTATAACCAGGGGCGCCTGCTCTTTTTGTGTTCCTGAATTGCGTTTAGCCATAATGGCATCAATTAGAACAGGGAATTTGTAATATTCAATACTCCTTCCTAAGGGGTCAACCAGTACCGCTATTTTATTACTATTTATAATTTCATCAGCCTCAACATATGTTTCGGCTAATACTCCTTCAATATTTTCTATATCACAAAAGCCATAAAAAACGGCACTGGCAAAAGAAACCGGTAACCGAATGGCTAATGGATGTAATGTTTCTAATACAATAACTTTGAATCCGGCATTGAAAAGGCGAACAGCAACCCCGGAAGCTAAATCTCCACCACCTCTGATAATAATTAATTCATCGTTAAATTTCATTTTTCTTATCACTCCTTCCCCTCGCTTTAAACCAAGCTTTGGCTTTTATAGGACGTAATTATTTGATATACACTACTGCAGATTTATTTTTTATCAAACTTTTTTTGCTTTATCGTTGTCAAAATAAAACTTTCTCACGGGAACCAGTTTATGTACATGAATCACCTTTCCCCAAAAATATCTAACAACTGGGATTTATCGCACTTTCATAATAAAAAGTATAACCCCGATCAACTTCTAGAAATTTCAGCTCTTTAACAATGGTATTAATTAAAATAAGTTTTTAAAATCATGATAAGGTATTATATCGATGAATAAGGTTATACATATACACACAGGCAAGCCCCCGGTACTTTTAAAAGCCAGCACGGCTTCGCTTGACCTAAATCCTGGCTCTGTTGGGATTGTATATATTTGATGACACTTTTCTCATCAATGCCTGTTGTGGAAACAAAGCAGCCTGCTATGAAAATGAGACAGAGTATATGCCAAAATAAAAAACTATGCTAAAGGTAGATTAAATAAGGTGTCTTCTAGGAGAGTTTGCTAGTTGACTTTTGACACAGTGTCTAATAACACAACATACCTGTTTATTAAGCAAAGCAGAAATGGTTAATCGGCAAGCTTGAAAGAGAATAACCTTATTCTATACCAGGAATTGCAAACTTTCTCTCCAAATTGTGAAAAATATGCGTTGCCGCTGATACCATCACTAGATAGATAGCGCCAACTGCTAAAAATACGGCGGTATACTCAAAATAGCGAGAAGCAACGATTTTCCCTGCCCCTGTTAATTCAATACAGGTAACCATAAATGCTAGTGAGGTATATTTTATCAAATAAATGATTTCATTAGAACAGCCGGGGGCTGCTCTTCGAAGGGCTTGGGGCAATACTATATTCACTATTGCACTCATTTTGCTCATTCCCAGAGATTGAGCCGCTAGTATTTGTCCGCTTTTAATTGATTGAATGGCCCCCCTTATATATTCAGCATGGTAGGCACTACTACATAAAATAAATCCAAGAGTAGCGGCAGTAAAAGGTGAAAAAGAAATGCCTATCGTAGGAAACCCATAATAAAGAATGAACAATTGGATCAAAAGAGGGGTACCTCTAAAAAAAACTATGTAAAGTCTACAGAATCTTGATAGAAGCCAGTTACCATATACTCGTCCACTAGCAATGATAATGCCTATTCCTAAGCCGGTAGGTGCGGAGTACATTATAAGTTTTATTGTCATTTGCAATCCTTCCAACAATGAAGGTGCTAGAATATTAATTATAAAATCAGGGTTAACCACTATCTTTTATTCCCTTCGACATTACCATAAAGTTCATTTAATGTGGATAGAAATTTCTTGGTTCTTTTATATTTAGGCTCACAAAATATTTTTTCCGGTGGGCCGGCTTCCAATAGTTTTCCGCCATCAAGAAAAAGAATTTCATCAGCAACAGTCTGAGCAAAACCCATCTCGTGGCTCACAACTATCATTGTAACACCTTCATTGGCAAGTTCCTTCATAACACTTAATACTTCTCCAATTAATTCCGGATCGAGAGCCGAAGTTGGTTCATCAAAGAGCATTATCTCGGGCTCCATTGCAAAAGCTCTAGCAATGGAAACGCGTTGTTTCTGCCCACCGGATAGCTCTGCCGGGTAAAGCGATGCCTGTTTTTCTAATCCTACTTTTTTCAATTCAAAAATCGCCTTATTTCTAGCCTCTTGTTTTTTCATACCCTTTACCTTAATTAGTGCAATTTCTACATTACCAACTGCAGTCAAGTGGTCAAATAAGTTAAAATCCTGGAATACAAATCCAATCTTCTGACGCAATTTATTAATATTTTTAGCATCTCGGTGAGTTATTTCTTGTCCCTTTAGCCAAACAGACCCTTTGTCAGGAACAGTTAACTGGTTTATGCATCTTAGTAAAGTGCTTTTCCCCATCCCGGAAGGCCCAATTATTACTTTAGTTTCTCCTTTGAAAACATTAAAGGAAATTCCCTTTAAGACCGCTTTCCCATTATACGACTTGTGTATGTCTTTTATCTCTAAAATCAATTCTTTATTTTGTTCCATTTTTTATCCTTTTTGTTATTCAAAACCGGGAATCTTAAATTTTATTTCTAAAATATGGAGCATTTTCAGTCCTAAATAAGATAAAAATAAAAAAATTACTGCACAAGTTAGATAGATTGGCATAGGCTGATAGGTTCGTGAGGCTATGAAGCTACCCCTGGTAAGAACCTCAGTTACGCCTATGGCGTAAGTAATAGACGATTCGGTAAGCATTGCCGGATACTCATTTGACCAGCCGGGGATGGAAAGTCTTAAAGCTTGAGGAAGTATTATGTTCCATACAGCTTTTAACTTATTCATTCCCAGAGCAGAGGCAGCCATTAGCTGTCCTTCACTGATTGATTGTATACTACCTCTAAATATTTGTGACTGGTAAGCGGCACTGCGCAGTCCTAGCACTAAAACTGCAGATAAAAAAGCAGATATATTTAGACCGGTTATTGAAAATAGTCCATAATAGAATAGAAAAAGTAAAACTAATACTGGTAACCCCCTAAAAAACCAAACATATATATTTATTATTTTTTTTACCCATAGGCAGCCATAAACCTGTCCAATTGCCAGTGGTAATCCAATTATAAATCCAAAAAACAATGCACTGACCACTAAACTTATTGTAGTCACCGCACCCTGTAATAAGAACGGGAGTGCTTCATAAACTATTCCTGTAATAATCATCATATAACTACCTGAACTTGATTTTGTTACATAAAATACTTTTACTAAATAGTAGGATAGGGGCTAAATGACGCCCCTGTACCTACTATTTAGTAAAAACTGCAAACACTAATTTCACTAAGCTCATTCTAAAAAAAGCTCATTATTCACTCTGGAAATACTTTATTTTTAGTTCTTCCCATTTTGGCGAACGCATAATTCTCTTCAGACCTTCGTTTACCAATTCCAACAGTTCTTCATCTTCTTTTCTTACTGCAACACCATAAGACTCGCCTGTTCTTATTGTGCCTACTATTTTAATTGGCTGCCCTTTTCTGATGGCATCTTCTACCATAACATCGTCCATCATTGCTGAATCAATTCTACCATTTACCAAATCTGCAACAGCTAATGAAAACCCTTCATATAAAGAAAGGTTATCTTTAGAAATTATCCCGGTATTGACTAAATTATCCTCAATCCATATCGCTGCTGTGCACCCTCTTTGGGATCCGACTGTATAGTTATTTTTACCACATAGAGCGTTTATTATATCTAAGTTCGAATCTTCACGAACGCATAGCGCTTGGTCAATTTCCCAATAAGGATTACTAAAATTTACCTTCTCCATTCTTTCCGGAGTAATTGACATACCGGAAAAGACCATGTCGATCTTTTTGGCTAATAAAGCCGGAATAATTCCATCCCAAGCAGTTGGTTGGTGTTTTATTTCAAAGCCCATTTCATCAGCAATCCAATCTAGTGCTTCTACATCGAATCCTTTGGGATTACCTTTTTCATCTATGAAAGCATGTGGCGGATAGTCGGCATCAATACCATTAACAAAAGTCTTTTTCTCGGCATTGACAGCTGTTGCAGTTAAAATTAACACCATATACGCGACCAGAAAAACTAAAATTGAACCTCTCTTCTTAAATTGATACATAAGTACCTCCGTTATTTATTAGTTTTTAATTTTTTTAATATGAGCTGATAACCATCAGCACCATAATTTAAACTTTTTTTTACTCTGCTGATAGTAGCAGAACTTGCTCCCGTTTGCTTGACAATATCATCATAAATAAATCCCTCATCTAACATACTGGCAACTTTAAAACGCTGGCTCAAACTTTGTATTTCATTGATGGTAGCTACATCTTCAAAAAACCTATAACACTCATCAATGTTATCCAATGCTAAAACTGCCTGGAAAAATTTATCAGTCATTTTATTTCTCCATCGTGGACTATAAGCCATGATATTTTCTCTCCAAATTCATTAAATTTAATTGAATAAAAAATTATTAAATACCATTTAGCCCAATCTTTATAGGGTCGTTTCTTTATGCCATTAATACTTTAGCTCTTTAATATTTTAGTGTTTTAAAGTAAGGATAGCACTAATTTATTGCACTGTCAATACTTTTATTTTTATTTTTTAAGAAATTTGGGCAGTTTTACATTGAAATTCATCCATAAGAGGGTTGGTTATTGTGTAAATTTGATTTTCTTTATGGTCTATTTGGTTTGAATTAAATAATTTGAATTTATAAATACCATTTATTTTACTTCTAACCAAAATATTCCACGTCGAAAGCAGTGTTTATAAATTGGTAAAAATACTGTTGATAAAATTGATAAAGGTGTGCATAAAGAAGGCCGGCCAGAACGATCTGCTTCGATAGGCAACCCAGCCAAACCACAAGCCGGTAATGATACAGGAAAGTGTTTCAATCTCCGGTTTTCCCAGATGGAGTAATACAAAAGGAACCATCTGTATAACAATACTTGCTTTGCCGAATCTTTCTTCCAAACCAAAGAGCAAAAAACCTCTGAGTAAATATTCCCAGGCTAAGAGAATAGGAACGGTGATACTAAAAAATTCATAATAGTTAAACCCTCTGCCATAGTATCGGTAAACCTGGGAAAAATGGGAAGCCAAATATAGAACCGGTACACTGATAATAATAGTAACGGCCACATAATTAATCCAAAGTTTATAATTGCCTAACCCTAAACCATAATAGTAGGGATTATCCTTCAAAATAAATCTGATAACTAAAACAGGTAGAACCATAAAATAAAAGACATTACTCAATGCCGGTGAAAAGCGAAGGGGTCTATACCATTGCATAATAAGAGAAAAAGTGGCTACTCCTAAAATGAGTATAATCTTAAAATTCTCTTCAACAAAATTTTTAATCTCCTGATATTCCCGGGAAAAAAACTTCATAATAAATCCTTCCTTTAGTTACCTGAAATGATAATTTGCTGATTTTATCTCATTATTTAGCAAAATTGGATTGCCGCTTTCTTAAACGATTGCATTTGATTAATTGACTTTTTATTCCAATTTTTATTTCAACAGATATCTATTCACATTTCTGATTGTTGCAATAACTAAATTCTAACTGCAGATGGGGATGGTGAATATTGAAATCCCCGGAAAGGATTTCTTCGACTTTTTTTCTGATTTCATCGGCTTCACTCACCTTCATATCCCGGTTAAGGGTAATATGCCCTTCAAAAAGGAATTTATCTTCATCAATTTGCCAGATATGAACATGGTGAAGACTGCTTATTTCAGGAATAGTCTCCACTTTCTTTTGTATATCTTCCGTATTGAGATGGGCAGGAACGCGCTCCATTAAAATCAAGGTACTCTGTCTTAATATTTGATAACCTTGAGTGAGTATAAATAAGGCAATGGCTACAGTTAAAATGGGGTCAATAATATAAAAATTAGAAAAGTAAATAATAATACCGGCTATAATTATCCCAATGGAAGAAAGAGCGTCTCCCAGCAAATGTAGATAAGCTGCGCGCATATTCATATCCTGACGAGCTTCCGGATGAAGCAGATAAACACTCAATAAGTCTGCTAAGAAACCAAAAACACCTACGACTAACATGGAAGGTACCAATATCTCTTGAGGAGAGCGAAAACGAAAATAAGCCTCCTTAAAAAGAGAAAGGGAAATGGCTATGATTACCGAAGAATTAAGTAAGGCAGCGAGTATTTCGGCACGTCTATAACCAAAGGTCATCTTTTCATCCGGAGAGCGCCTGCCGATCTTCCGTGCTAAAAAACTTATCAGTACAGCTACACCATCGGTAAAATTATGCATGGCATCAGCAAGCAAAGAAAGACTCCCCGATAATAACCCGCCAATTATTTCTACTACACAAATAAACAATTTCAGAATAATAGTACTGATTATTCTTTTATTACTCTGATTATCCGGATTATGGTGATGTCTATGGTCCGCTATGGTCATCGTCTATCTCTACTTAGTTTAAGAATATAGAATCATTATAACATGATAACCCTATCTTATTTAAACCTTTTCTTCATTCACCATAAGAACTCAATGGAGAATCATCCATTTTTAATAATTTATTACTCTAAATATTTTAAATACTCTATCTACTAATCAGGATAGAGAGGGCTATAGAATTTAACTTACCTTCACTCTTGTCAGCTCGGGAGGGAATCATAACCGGCACTTTACCTCCTACCGATAGATTGCCAGCGGGAAAACCGGCATAATACATCACGCTCTTACCTAAAATATTCCCACAGGCAATGTTAGGAACTATCAGGATATCTGCATTACCGGCCACCGGGGATTCAATACCTTTTTTCTGAGCTGCAAATTTAGAAATGGCATTATCTAAAGCTAAAGGCCCATCTATTATACAGCCCGTTATCTGTCCCCTCTGATTCATTTTGGTTATAACGCTGGCGAGTAAAGTCTCTTCCATATTTGGATTAACTGCCTCTACTGCTGCTAATAAGGCTACTTTTGGCACAGTAATTCCCAGTTTATGAGCAAACCAGACCGCATTTTTAATAATGGCTACCATGGCTTGCAAATCGGGTTTAATATTTACCCCCCCATCACTCAGCAATACTAAACGGGATTGCTTATCTCTCCGGTCTTCAAATACAAGGACATTACTTATGAAATTCTCGGTACGCAAACCTTTTTCTTTATGTAGAACGGCCTTCATCAAATTGGCGGTATTAATCTTACCCTTCAGCAGGATTCCACCCTTCTTTACCTCTTCTATGGCTGTAAAGGCTTTTTCTTCTTCCTCCTGAACCGGAACAATCTCTTCAATGAAAGACTTATCCTGGTATCCCAATGCCGCCAAAGATTCTTTAATCTTCTCCTCTTTCCCTATCAGCACTGCCTTGCCAAATCCCTTTTCAAAGCTTTCTTTAACTGCTTTAAGTGCCTCCGGGTCCTCGCCCCCGGCAACTACAATCCTCTGTCTGCCGGTGGCAGTCAGTTCGCGGAATAACTGCTCGAAACTGGTTATCATAACCTAACCTCCCTCTAATTGGTTCAAGTAATAAAGGTTTTTTGTTTACCCCATTATGTACTATAAAGATTCTATTTGTCTTTCTTTTCTCTACAGTTTAGCTAAGCCTTCTTTAATTTTCGCTACTCCTTTTTCTATCAGCTCGGCAGAGGTAGCAAAGGAAAATCGTAAATAACCCTCCCCATACTCACCAAAGGCGGTCCCCGGTACTGTTACTACCCCGCACTGGTCCAGTAAATGCATAGATAATTCCTCGGAACTCTTCCCAATTGCCGTAATATTGGGGAAGGCATAGAAGGCGCCCTCCGGAGCAAGACATCGAATTCCTTCTATTTCATTTAGTCCCTTGACCAGAATATCGCGCCGCTTCTGGTAAGCCCTGCGCATATCCTCAATGACCAGTTTAGTCTCTTCCTTATGCAGTAACCCATATAAAGCTGCCCTTTGAGTGACGGAATTAGGGCAGACGGCAGTATTTTGCTGTATTTTAATCATCTCGCTGATCAGATTTTCAGGCAAGGCGAAATAAGCCAAACGCCAACCGGTCATAGCATAGCTTTTCGAAAATCCAAAAATAGAGATGGTCTTCTCTTTCATATCGGGAAAGGAGGCGATACTGATATGTTTTCTACCATCAAAGAGTATATCCTCATAGAGCTCATCGCTGATTACCATTAAATTATTTTCTAAGGCAATGTTGGCAATTTCCCTTAATACTTCTTCCTTAATTAGCATGCCGGTAGGATTGCTGGGGGAATTTATAAGAATGGCCTTCGTTTTAGGAGTAATCAATCTCTTTAATTCATCTATATCGATTTGAAAATCATTCTCCTCACGCAGAGGAAGGAATACTGGATTACCCCCGGCCAGTAAAATCTGAGAACCGTATACAAGAAACCCCGGGTCCGGTACAATTATCTCCTCTCCGGGGTTTAAGAGGGCATAAAAGGCTGAGAAAAGAGCCTGTGTGCCGCCTGCGGTCACTATAACCTCTTCTGCCTTCACCGGAATATTATTCTCTTCCCTTAGTTTTTGAGCAAGTGCTTCCCTTAAATCTCGGAAACCGGCATTGGGTGTATAACGAGTATAGCCATCATCGATGGCCTGTTTGGCAGCCTCTCGAACATGGTCAGGTGTAATAAAATCCGGCTCCCCTATTCCAAAACTAATTATATCTTTTCTGTTCTGAGCTAAATCGAAAAGTTTACGAATACCCGAAGGCTTAACCTTGCTTAGGTTTTTATTTAATTCCATTTTCCTCTCCTTCTTACTCTATTTTTTCGTTGCTGTTAAACCGTTTCTACTTTATTAGCGGCATTTAAAAACTCTTGATAACCTATTTCAAAGGCTTTGATGTTCATATCTATGCTGCGAGGCGGTAAATTTTGTTTCATAGATTCAATGACAGCCTTTTTTTCAATCGGGAATTGGGCAGTTGCAGCTGCTGCACCTAAAATTACAATATTAGCCATGATAATATTCCCGAGCTTTGTGGCTATACGTTCGGCATCGACTAAAAATAAATTATCAGTCTTCTCCTTTAATCTTGCAAACATTTTATCGGTATCGGGATACTCAGAAATACCCAAGGATACCGTAAAGGGGGGAATAGCCGAACAGTTTGAAATAATATGGGTATCCTTCCCGATTAAGTCGGCAGCTCTCAATAATTCAGAGGGTTCAAAGACTAATAAGAGGTCTGCAGAATGTTTATCCACCAGTGGACTCAAAGCATCTCCTATTTTTAATTCCGTAACAACTGTCCCACCGCGCTGAGCCATGCCATGGACTTCACTCATTACCACATTCATCCCCTGAGCCATAGCAGCTTCTCCGATAATGGTGGCAGTCTTAATAGTGCCCTGTCCACCTACACCAATTATATAAACCTGATAACTTTCTTTATAACTCATTTTTTCACCTCAATCGCATTCTGGGGACATACCTGAACACAATAACCGCATTTGGTACACAACAGAGTATTGATATGAATCGACCCATCTTCATTCTTATAAATAGCCGGACAGTTAAATTGCTTCAGACATATCTGGCATCGATTACATTTATCCTGATTAATCTGATAAATAAGTCTTTCCGTCTTTCTCGGTACAAACATAATACAGGGGGAACGAGAAATTATCACGGAAACAGCATCCTGTTGTAGCGCTTCTTTAAAAATCGCTATAGAATCGTCCATATTATCCGGATTTATGGTCCTAACATAAGGGACACCAGTGGCTTTGACTAATTTTTCAATAGATACATTCGGTATCTCTTCCCCTGTCAGGCTTAAGGAAACACCGGGATTGGGCTGCCCGCCGGTCATAGCGGTAATTCGGTTATCCATCACAATCACCAGCATATTATTCTTATGATAGACAGCATTGATTAATGGAGGTATACCGGCATGGAAGAAGGTGGAATCCCCTATAAAAGCTACCACCTTTTGCTTAGTTGCCTTACTCAATCCACTGCCAACTCCTATACTGGAGCCCATACAGATACAATAATCAGCCATGTTGTAGGGCGGCTGCATGGCAAGGGTATAGCAGCCTATATCATTGGAATAGACAATATTTTCTTTCTTTATTTTCAAACTTTGCACAGCTTTTTTTAAGGCATAAATAGTAGAACGATGGGGGCATCCGGGACAAAGAACCGGTGGTCTCAACGGTGGTTTGATATCCTGAAAATCAATTGCCAGTCCCTCTTTTCCGGCCATTTTTTTATCAAACACTTTCGCAAAACCTTCTCTAATAATATTGGGGTGGTATTCAAAGATATGAGGCAGTGTTCCATCCAGTTTACCATGTACCTTTTTCTGCCACCCTTCCTGCCCTAATAAAGCGAGCACCTCTTTTTCCAAGAAGGGTTCTACCTCCTCCACTACAATGATGTTTTCTAAATTACTGATAAATCGCTTCATTAATTCTTTGGGGAAAGGATAGCTTAAGCCGAGCTTTAGGACATTAGCCGGTAAAGAATATTCATTGACCACATCCATCACATAATTATAAGAGGTTCCGGAGGTAATTATCCCTATCTTATGTTGAGCGCTCTCTTTTACTATCCTATTAACCGGTGCAGTATTTCCGATTGCTGCTATCTTTTGCAGTTTTCCTACTAAGTTCTGTCTGAGCTTACGGGCAACAGCCGGAACAATAGTAAACCCTAATCCCTCCTTTCTTAAAAATCCTTCTTTTTTACCGGGCTTTATCTCTCCTAATTGAACAACTCCTCTCATATGGGAAATACGGGTAGTAGTACGCATCATTACCGGAATTTCAAATTGTTCGGAAAGTTCAACTCCATAGACCATAAAATCCTTGATTTCTTGAGGGTTGGAGGGTTCTAAAACAGGAACACCGGCAAGTTGAGCCATAATCCTATTATCCTGCTCATTCTGAGAAGAATGCAGAGAAGGGTCATCGGCGGAGAGAATAATCATTCCTCCCCTAACACCGGTATATGCGGTGCTCATAAAGGCGTCTGCAGCAACATTTAAGCCGACATGTTTCATAAAAACAAAAGAGCGTAAACCTGAAGCCGCTGCTGCAGCAGATACCTCAAAAGCTGTCATCTCATTTACTGAAAATTCGAAATATAAGCCGGCTTCGTGGGCAATTTTAGCAAGTGTATTTCCAATCTCAGAAGAGGGAGTACCCGGATAGGTAGAGGCAAAGGAAATTCCGGCTTCCAGTGCCCCTCTAACTGCTGCTTCATTTCCCAGTAAAAATAGTTTTTCTCCTTGTTTCTTTTCATAAATTTCGTTTACTTTCAATTCATCACCCCTATTCTAATTATATATATCTTTATATTTAATTTTATTTTACAAAGAAACTGGTTTTATATGGAATCCGTGATTTCCGGAGATATTCGAGCAGCAGATAGACTGAAACCGGGCAAAGCTGCAACCATATCATAGTCATCAAAGATAGGAGCAGCAATGCAACAAACACCGGGGCTATACTCTTTATTGATAAGGTTATAGTCTTCCTCTTGAATCTGTTCAAGAATACTTATAAGTTGAGCCGGATTATTGCTTGTTTTAGTAGTATAAGCCGTTAACTTATTTCTTTTCAGACTTCTGTCAATAATGCCTTCATCTTGATAGGCTGGGAGCACTCTATCTAAAGCTGTACAATGGACCGGCTGATAAGAGTCCACTTTTAAATCAAGTTTTAAAGTGTGCGGGCAATCAATGCTATGCAGATATGACACCTTGTTCTGTTCCACAATGGCCAAATTAACCATCTCCTTAAATTCCTGAACTAACTTTTCTATATGAGGAATTATTTTTGAGATTTACATGCGTTTGTTCAAGCAAAAACCGATCCTGTAAATTGGCAAGCGAGGTAATATTTTTTCGTTTCTGTATTATGCCCTGCATATTCTAAGGATTTTAAAGTTCCTAATAACCGATAGACTTTCCCTTTGAAAAGGCGTGTTTCTTTCACTAATTCAGAGAAGGAGCATTCTGCTTTTTCACTGACTGATATTTCGATCAGCGAGAAGACATCTTTTACCAAGCGGACTGGGCATTTAAAATAGCCGGATTGTGTCATAGTTTTATTATACAAACCTTTAGTTTTATAATGTAAACCGATTCATTATATCATAGAATGATATTATTGTCTTAAAAATATTAAGAAGGATTATACATAATGACCTAGTTAAATAGCAGAACAATTAAAGAGATAATGCAAAAGGCACACAAAACCGATGGAGAATTGAAAATAATAGACTGAGATCCGGTAGGTTAGTAAAGAGAATTCCGGAGTGATGGTAAATGAAAATCCCGCTTATCCGGTAAAGAGAATCCCCATCTGAATATAGCTATAGCAACACGGGTTTTTAAATATCTTTTAGCATTTTCATTTTACATCTGTCAATACAAACAGATGCAAATTATTTACCAAAAACTATTATTCAGCTATTCAACCTGTATAATTCTAAGAGAATCAGTGCCGCCCACCTTTTTTCTAACACTGCCCTCGGTGATAACTATATAATCCCCTTTTTTCACTAATCCATGCTTTTTTAGAAACATTATAGTGTCTTGATGCCTCTCAAATTCCGCCCTGGGAGTTAAAAAGGGAATTACTCCATAAGAAAATGTTAAAAAACGGGCGACTTCAGTTTTATTAGTAAAGGCTAAAATCCAGCAGAAAGGTTTTAAACGCGAGATTCTTCGTGGAGTATTTCCGCTTTCTGTGGGGGTTAAGACATATTTTGCCCGGAAAGTCTGACTGCTTTCTAAGGTATGCAGAGAAATAACGTCTTCCACAGATGGCTTTTCTTTACGAAAGGAGGCCTGCAAATCATCGCAGAGAGAAGATCGGCTACCAAAACTGCGATATTGTTTTTCAGTCGACACCGCTATATTAGACATCATTCTGGTCGCCTCCACCGGATATTTACCCACAGCAGTCTCCTCTGAGAGCATAGTGGCATCAGTACCATCAAGGATAGCATTCGCTACATCGGTAACTTCTGAACGGGTGGGACGAATATTGTCGGTCATAGAGACCAACATCTGGGTCGCGGTTATTACCGGACGGCTCATCTTATTGGCTTGGGCTATGAGATTTTTTTGCAGCACCGGTATCTTATCAATGCTGACCTGAACACCTAAATCACCTCTCGCCACCATTATGGCATCGGTTACAGAAAGTATTTCCTGGATATTCTGAACTGCTTCTTCTCGTTCAATTTTCGCAACTGTATAAATATTTTTACCTTTTCTCCGGGCAAACTCTTTTACCTTGATGATATCCTCTGCCTTTTCCACAAAGGAGATTCCGAAAATATTTACCCCTTCTTCCAATCCAAAAGAGAGCAGCTCTAAGTCCTGTTCCCTGATGGGCTCCAGTGTAATTCTGGCTTTGGGCAGATTTAAGCCCTTGTAAGAGTCTATCTTGCCCCCTATTAAAACCCGGCAGATAATCTCATTTTCATCTTCTATGATTGTTAAAACACGCAATTGAATAAATCCATCATAAAGGTATATCAAACTACCTTTTTTTACACTTTGAACCAAACCTTCATATTCGACCGGGATTATTCTCTCATTGCCCGCAATTTTTTTAGTGGTTAATTTGAGCAATTGCCCTTTTCTTAAGGTAATCGGCCCGTTTTCAATCCTGCCAATCCTAATTTTAGGACCAGGGATATCCATTAATACCGGGATGGTTACTCCCAGTTCTTTTTCCGCTTCATGAATATAGTGCAGTGTTTTGCGATGATAATCTAAAGTATCATGAGCCAGATTAAGTCTGGCAATATTCATACCGGCTAAAAATAATTTTTTGATTACTTTTTTACTTTGAGAGGCTGGCCCCAAAGTACATACAATTTTAGTCTTTGTTACCGGAAATTTCACTTTATACTCCTTGGCAATAGATAAAACAATATTTTAGAGAAATAACCTGTGATTCAAAACCTGATTATTATGTTCATTACCTTACTTCTGTAATAAGTAAATAGCGCGGAAAGAGAGAAAGAACAATATATGAAAACAGAATAAAATTATTTTATTTTTTTCGGGAAAGTGATTGAATGATTAGTATAAACCCGGTTACCACCAAGATTAGGGGCCAAAAACGGACGAAAACAAAACTTGGGAATAGACTTTTAGCTAAAAAGAATAGTCCCAATAAAATAAGGATTAAACCGCCCCATATATGTCTTTTATCGTCACTGCCGCCTTTTGGATGAAAAACTCCAGCGTTGTCTTTCTCTTCTTCAGCCTCCTCCGACTCAGTTATCTGTTCCGGATTTTGGGGAATGATTATCCAAGCTATAATATAGGCAATTCCTCCCGCCCCACCTAAAAACACAACCAACACTGTTAGAAGCCGAACTAAAGTTGGATCTATCTCGAAATATTCGGCAATCCCGCCGCAGACACCGGCAATGATACTATCCTTCTTAGAACGATATAACTTTTTAGTCATAAAAAGCATGCCTCCTGAAAAATAAATCTTATATCTTGTTTTTTTTGAGGTTCAAGTCACAGCACAGTTCGTCCAAATACTGCCCCAAAGAAAGTTACTTTCTTCTTCAACCTTAATAAAACCATTTTTTTATAAAGTATGCGGGCAACAGTCAAATATTCCAAAGTCCAGAGACAAATACTTTAATAGCTTGCCTCTTAACTCTACTAAAATCTATGAACTCTTTCATTAAAAGTTTTTCTAAGTCACCATATTGGAAATCATGGCGTATAGTGATATTCTTCCGGATACCTTGGTTTGAGTTTGCGGTCACTTGTTTCCTCCGCTTACAGGGAGAAAAATAAAATGGCGGAGAGAGAGGGATTCGAACCCTCGGAGCGAACTTATAATCCGCTCAATTGCTTAGCAGGCAACCACCTTCGGCCTCTCGGTCATCTCTCCGTTTTCAGTATAACACAATCATATTTCTCAAGCAACTGAAATAAAAAAATCGCATCGCCTTCTTTGCCTACTTTACTTTAGAAAACAAATATTTTAGTATTTTTACGGATTTCTCCCCTATAGGAAGAAAAAACTTTATAATCAAAGATTTCTTATTAAAATTTTCACTAATATTTTATGATAGAGAAAGCAAAGCAATATTAACCAGGAGGCAGAAAAAAAGCGGAAAAACTACGATTACAGTGATACCGGAAAGGTGAATAGATTTCAGGAATTATTTTCAATTACAGAATATAAAAGCAATATTTTAATCACAAAAAGATGCAAAATATCTCAGAATATGTTATTTTTTATTGAAACAGTGAATTAGTTATTCAGAGTTTAAAATATGTTAATACCATACTATCAATATGATGTTATCGTAGTTGGAGCAGGACATGCCGGATGTGAGGCTGCACTTGCCTCAGCTCGCCGTGGCGCTAAAACCTTGCTGATTACCTCTAATGTGGATAATATTGCCTTGCTTCCCTGTAATCCCTCTATAGGCGGACCGGGGAAAGGTCATGTAGCCAGAGAGATTGATGCATTAGGAGGGGAATTAGCTAAGAATACCGACAAGGCAACTCTCCATATTCGCATGCTCAATACCAGTAAAGGCCCGGCTATGTGGGCTTTAAGGGCTCAGGTAGACAAGATTAAATATAAACAGGAGATGATAAAGACCGTTCAGAAACAAGAGAACCTGACTCTGGTGCAGGAGATGGTTTCGCGGCTTTTGATTAAAAATAATCAAATTGAAGGGGTATTGACCCGGAGTGGCGTACAATTTTTTGCTCCCGCTGTTATCATAACTGCGGGAACTTTTTTAAATGGTAAAATCTATATGGGAAAAGTATGTTTTAGCGCAGGCCGTGAGGGGGAATTAGCCTCAATCGACTTAGCCAATCAATTTAAGGCTTTGGATTTTAAGACCACCCGTTTTAATACCTCTACCCCGCCTCGTCTTCACAGGAGAAGCATTGATTTTTCTGAACTAAAGGCACAGGAGAGTGCCGGTGAACCGTTGGCCTTCTCTTTCGAATCGGAAAAGAAAACTTACCGGAAACATAAGGTCTATATTACCCGTACTACTCCAGATACTCAACGAGTGATTGGGGAGTACCTGCCCCAGGTATCCCTGCTCAGTAAAAACATTGATAGCACCGCTGCTCGATATTGTCCCACCATTGAGGATAAAATAGTTCGTTTTCCCCATCATGCCTCTCACCAACTATTCTTGGAGCCGGAGAGTACTACCGGTAAAGAAATCTATCTACAGGGGTTTTTTACCAGTCTGCCTCCTATAGCCCAACTGAAAGCTCTACACACCATCCCCGGACTGGAACATTGTGAAGTATTGCGATATGGCTATGCCATTGAATATGACGTAATATTACCCCATCAACTTAAATATTCTTTGGAAACAAAGAAACTTAAAGGTCTTTTTTTAGCCGGTCAGTTAAACGGGACTTCCGGTTATGAGGAGGCGGCTGAACAGGGGCTAATAGCAGGTATTAATGCAGTACAGTCATTAAGTAAAGCAGAGCCATTTATACTGGATCGTTCAGAAGCTTATATTGCTGTAGAGATTGATGACCTGGTCACCAAGGGCGTAACTGAACCGTACCGCCTAAGGACCGGGCTTGCTGAATACCGCCTTCTACTACGTCAAGACAATGCTGATTTAAGATTGACTACTTATGGCTATAAATATGGTCTAATCTCGGAGACCAGATATCAAAAATTTTTAGTTAAAAAAGAGGCTATTGAAAAAGAGATTAACAGACTGAATAATCTTAAAATGTTTCCCAATGAATCTACCAACCTCTTATTGGCAAGGCTTAATTCTCCCCCTCTGCAAAAACAGGTGACCTTAGCAGAACTGCTTACCCGTCCCGGTTTAAATTATACTGATACCTCCATTCTGGACCCGGAAAGAGTCCCATTGGACCCGGAGGTTATTGACCAGGTAGAGATTCAGCTAAAGTATTCCGGTTACTTGAAAAGACAGGAAGAAGAGGTAGCTCGATTTAAAAAAAATGAACACTATAGAATTCCTGAAAGTCTTGATTATGCAAAATTATATGGTATTTCTCGTGAGGGTATCGAAAGATTCAGTGAAATAAGACCGGTATCCTTAGGGCAAGCCCAGAGGATACCGGGGATTACTCCTTCCGATATTACTGCCTTGATGATTAATCTGGAAAAGTTCAAGAGACAAAGGAAAAACGCTATCTCTTAATTCCTACTTGTCCCGGCTTTCTGCTTTCAATAGGACAATCTTTTTTTAGCTGCCTGCAGGGTGTTCTTCATCAACATCATATTAGTTACCGGACCGACACCGCCCGGAACGGGTGTGATTTTTGAGGCAATGGGAGAAACCTCTTCAAAATCTACATCTCCCACTAATTTTCCACCCTCCTCGTTAGTGCCTACATCGATGACTACCGCACCTTTTTTAATCATATCACCCTTAATTAATCTGGCAACTCCTACTGCTGCCACTACAATATCCCCGGCACGGGTAAGCGCAGCAATATCTTTGGTCCTGGAATGGCATACCGTTACCGAGGCATTGGCATGCGGCTGTTTTAAGAGTAAAATAAGGGCAAGCGGCTTGCCTACTACACTGCTTCTTCCTACAACAACAACATGTTTCCCCTCTACTTCAATATTTTCTCTCTTCAGTATCTCAAAGACTGCATTGGGTGTGCAGGGTAAAAAATCGGGATTCCCCATGGCCAATTTACCCATATTGATGGGATTAAAGCAATCTACATCTTTTGAGGAAATTACCGTTTCACGAATTCGGTCCTCATTGATATGCTTGGGTAAAGGCGTTTGGACAATTATCCCGTGTACCGATTCATCTCCATTTAACTGGTGCAGCAGATGCAATAAATCTGCTTCTGAAGCCACCTCAGGAAGGGTATGTTTGCGGAAATCAAAATCAACCTTTTGACATGTTCTTTCAATCATGCGGACATAGAATAAGGAGGCTGGGTCCTCACCTAAAATAATAACAGAAAGGCTGGGCTTTACATACATCTCTTGAAAGAATTGAGTTGACTCTAATTGCAATTCCTTTCCTATAGTATCGGCAATAATTTTCCCCTCAATGATATTGTTCATTTTATTCATCACCCTATCTCCTATCTTTTTTTGTTTATATCTTTTATTTCGGTTAATAAGAATATCTGCAATTTAAAAATCTTTTAATATTATGCCGTCTCTCATTAAAAATGAGCAATCTGTATCAAAAAATCCTCAGGCGCTGGCTACAATAAAATGTATATATTCTTGGTATAAAGATAATTAATACTATAAAAATTCCGGTTACAGAATTTCATTCATACTCAATAAAATCTGTAAGTAATAGCAGAAATTTAATAAAAATTAGGGGAGATAATTTAATGGATTATTTGGTTTCCCACTTACTCTGACTTCAAAATGGAGATGAGGTCCGGTGGCATTACCGGTAGCCCCTACTTGACCAATTATATCTCCCTTACTGACAGTCTGTCCTTTTTGAACTGAATTTACAGAGTTGTGAGAATAGACGGTAGAATATCCACCGGCATGGTCAATAATGACAGTATTGCCGTATCCGCTTAGATAACCAACAAAACTTACCTTCCCACTTTCGGCAGCCCTGATAGAACTCCCTGTACGGCTGCTAATATCAATACCGGTATGGTAGACTTGCCGTCCGCCAAGAGTTCTGTTGCCAAAATGCGAAGTTATTAAACCGTTTAAAGGCCAGATAAAAGAGGGTGAGGAACCTGTACCGGGAGCAGTACGTGCATTTGGTATAATCAGCTTCTGTCCCACCAATATTCTGCTATTCTCAGAAATACCGTTCGCTTTAGTAATAGACTGTAAGCTAACCCCATATCTCCGGGAAATTTGCCAGAGAGTCTCCCCCTTTTGCACATAATGCACGATATCCTTTACTTCCGATTTTTGCACCGCCGTTGAGGAAGTTATTGTGCCCTGTTGAGCTATTGCAGCCGATGAGGCAGGTATCTTTAATTTTTGGCCAATAGCGAGATGAGTGATGTTTTTCAGCTCATTTAAACTTATAATTTCATGCATCTTCACATCAAATTTTTGAGCTATATTCCAGAGAGAGTCACCCTTGGTAACAATATACTCAATGGTTTGTTTTGTTGTATCTTTACCGCCAATAGCGGGTATTTGTAAGACCTGTCCTACTGACAACTTATTTTTATTATTTAAGTGGTTTACAGCTATTATGCCTTCCATTGAAACACAATATCTCTGGGCGATATTCCACAAAGTATCACCGGGTTTAACGGTATAGTAAACGGTTTCCGGTTCTATCTTCTTACTATCAACCTCGGCAACATTTTGCTGCTTAGCAGCTGTATCTCCCTGAAGGGCTATTTCAGATAATACCTGCTCATCAACTTTTATTTTGAGTCTCTGACCGGGAAAGATATAATCTTTCTGTGAAATATGGTTAAGCTGACAGATCGTCTCCACCGGTAGATGGTATTTCCGAGCAATCATGGAGATATTCTCTCCATATGCCACAATATGTTCTATCACACTAGGTTCAGGCAGCTTTTCCGGACGATTAGCAATTTCTACCGAGGTATTGCTATCCTTATTCCTTAGCGGGATTTTTATAATTTGGCCAATAGACAACCTTTCTTTGCTGTCCAGACTATTAGCTTGAGAAATTTCATTTAAAGAAACCTGATAGTTTTGAGCAATAGTCCATAAACTTTCACCGGGCTTAACCACATAAGTTATTTCATCCACCGTTTCTCTAAATTCCTGATTTAGGCTACTACTGATATCCTTTAAGTTTTCTTTCTCTTCCTGAAAAGATAAGACTGATTGACTGCCACTGTTGCCGGTACAGGGTTCCTCCTCAGTCTTATTATTTCCGTTAAGGGGAATTTTAATTTCCTGCCCTACATATAGAGCATCAGGTCTTCGTAATGTATTGACCCGGGAAAGGTCTTCCAAAGACAGACGATATTGTTGTGCTATATTCCAAAGATTCTCGCCCTTTTTAACTGTATGAACTACAGTATCTTCGGTGCCTTCTAAAATAGGGCTTTGAGCGCCATTCTGAGGGATTTTTAAGAGAATGCCCGGCTGTAGGGTTTCTTTGGTACTCAAGTTATTTGTTTGAGTAATGTCTTGAATTGACAATTGAAATTGCTTGGCGATAGTCCACAAACAATCGCCTTTTTGTACCTGATAATCTATATAATCCTGGGCTAATACCGGGAATGAGAGAGTGGTGAGAAAAAAAATGGTGTGTAAAAGATGTGATATTAGCCGGCTTTTACCAGTAGAAGTATTTTTTTGGAAATACATTCTTCTATAACACCTGCCAATTCTATTGAATTTTCAACCATCAACTATTGGGTTAAAAGAAGAGTTATCCCTATTTGCACAGACCAGGTGAAAAAGGAATGATTTTTATTTTCCTATTATAATATACCCTGTTTGAAAAAAGCAAGTCTTTGTCAAAATAGTTGTTTCATTTTTTTGAAAACAGGTCTACTTAAAAATATAACAGATAGTTATTCTTTCTGCCTTACTCTTTTTTATTACTATAATTCGTAACCTTTTTCACGTAACTGTTCCTCTAAAAATTTATCAATAGCTCCTTTATGAAACCGCCAAACCCTTCCTATTTTAATTGCGGGTATCTTTCCGTCTCTAGCCCATTGATATATCGTTAGAGGTTTAACCTGTAAGTTTTTTGCTACCTGTTTTGCAGTCAGATACTCTGGCATTATTTCCTCCTCACGGTAATAAGGACCGTTTCTTTTTGAAATATTTTCAGATAATCCTGCTAAAATATTTTATAAGAATTTTAAGAGACATAATGCTGTTAATACCTAATTTTATTGTTTTTTTACGGCAATGTCAATTTGCGCTTTATTCTAAAATAGTTTTTTGAAAATCGGTCAATAGTCTTAACACCAGGCCCATCTCTTCCTTATTGCTGATAGTAAAACGAATAAAATTCTTACCCAAGCCGGTGCACTCTTCACCCCAGGCGGGACAGGTGAAAACATTTTTTTCTCTTAAATATTGCCATGCTCTCCTGGTTTTCTCCTCGGTAACAAAATCAGCCAAAACAAAATTGCTCCGGGAAGGGAAAACCTCAATACCTATACCCTTCATTCCCGAAATAAAATATTCCCTGACTAGGGCAATTTCCTGCCATATTTTTTGAAAATAGTCTAAATATTTCAATACTTTACACCCGGCTGCCTCTGCCATTCTGTTCACTCTAAAAACCTGGCAGTAGTGAGCAATTTCATGAATATTTCTGGGAGAAGAGAGGGCAAACCCCAATCTAAATCCGGCTAAACCGAAGTTTTTAGAAAAACTGCGGGAAACAACTAAGTTGGGAAATTCATCTATTAAATCTACTACCGTCTCTCCTAAATATTCATAATTACATTCATCGACCACCACTATGCCGGGAGAATCGTTAAGTATATTAATAATGTCCTCACGCTGAATTGGACTACCGGTGGGATTATTGGGATTGCATATCCAGACTAAACTTGCTTGTTTTAAATCATCCCTGCTGTAGTTCAACTGATAATGATAGCCCTTTAAACAGGGGACTAATTTTTTCTTAAATCCGTTTCGGTTTGCGCTGACTTCATATTGGGAAAAAGTAGGAACGGGGATAAGTATAAGTTTACTGCCAAAGGCTCTGGTAACTGCTTCAATAACTTCATCTGAGCCATTGGCGGGCAAGATATTATCGGCCGGAGTACCGGTATATTCTGCTAATTTAGTTCTCAGAGTGTCGTAATCATCTCCGCTGGGGTACTCATTCATAGAGTGAAGTTCTGCTGACAACTCTTTTAACAAACCCTCCGGCAAGGGGAATTTTAAACTGGAATGCTCTAAATGTATCTCTTTTTTTACCCTATTTTTGCTCACTATTTTTATCTTCGCCTCCTGTAATATAGGAAGTCCACTAAAAGTATATTCTTATCTCGTTCTCTCATATTTGCTCCATCAATCGATGGTAAAGCGCCAGTACCTGGTCGGATACAGTGTCAATACTGTATAGCCGTGCGGTCCTGAAGGCGTTTTGGGATATTTTTTCCCTCAAATCGCGGTGCTGTATTAGATTAGCGAGATGTTTGGCAAAATCAGTTATATCATTCTCCGCCAAAATACCATCAACCCCATCAGTGATTATATCGACAGCGCCAGGTGCTCTCACTGCCAAAACCGGCAATCCGGAAGCCAATGCTTCGATAATTACCATGCCAAAAGTTTCCGAGGTTGAACTGAAAGCGAATATATCGGCAATCTGATAGTAGTTTCCTACCTGTTCCATATCTACCGCTCCAACAAATCTTACCTTTTCAGTCAGGTTTAAGGACTGCACTAAATTTTTAATGTCCTCTAAGGCAGTCCCTTCTCCCACTACCATAAACTGAAAATTGGTGATTTTTTTATCGCGAAGAAGAGCCAGGGCTTTGATTATCTTATCTATATTCTTTTCAAACGATACCCTCCCTACATAGACGATTAATATATCATCGGTGAATAATTTTAATTCTTTTTTTAGTCTTTTTATTTCTTTCTCATCTTTTTTATGGAAGGTATCGATATCAATGGCATTGGGAATTACCATAATTTCTTTGGTTATGCCATATTGTTCGATTAATTCTTTCATGGATTGAGACGGTGTGGTAATTATATCTACCTTATCTGCTAAATTGACTATGATTCTACGTAGTGCTTCATGGGCTATAATGGGGGGGATAGCAGGCACATAATGGCTATAACGTTCATATTGGGTGTGCAGAGTTAATACTTTGGGAATTTTAAGTTTTTCAGCATACATAATTGCCGGCAGACTGAGCACAAAGGGGTGATGAATATGGATAATATCCGGGTCAAATTCACTGATAATCCGGCCTGCCTTAAGGGATAGCGGTATAGCTATGGGATATTTTACTTTTTGCGTTAAATTAATGGAGTGGTATCTGAATATATTATCTTCTTCATCTTTATAATCTTCCACCTTGGGGGCAAAAATATAAGTTTCGTGTCCTTTTCTTTCAAGGGCTTCTTTTAAAGAGACTATACTGCTTACTACTCCATTAATCAGAGGTTTGTAGCAATTAGTAAAAAAAGCAATTTTCATATAATCACCGTAGATTCAAAAGTGATGCCATTAAATTAATTATGAGTTTTTTTGAGTATCCCCCATAATTTTTTCCCAGTTATCCCGTAAAGAGACAACTCTGTTAAAAACCAGCTTATCGGGCTTGGAATCCGGGTCCACACAGAAATACCCTTTGCGCATAAACTGAAATTTTTCACCCGGTGTCACATTCTTTAAACCGGGTTCGACCAGACATTCCTTCAACACTTCCTTTGATTTGGGATTTAATTGTCCGATTAACCCATCATCTCCGGCTTCTTCGGTCTGCTCTTCACCACTATCCAGCAAGAGAGTATCATATAAGCGTACTTCGGCCGGTAGGGCTGATAGGGCTGAGACCCAATGCAGCGTACCCTTTACTCTGCGCATTGCCCCCGGTCGACCGCTTTTGGTTTCCGGGTCATAAGTACAGTGTACTTCCCGGATGGCTCCGGTTTTTTCATCTCGAACGAAACCGACACATTTAATAATATAGGCATTTTTTAATCTGACTTCACGTCCCGGAGACAGGCGGAAATACTTCGCCGGAGGATTATCATGAAAATCTTCTCTTTCAATATAGAGTACCTTGGAAAAAGGAACCTTTCTGGTTCCGGAGGCGGTATCCTCCGGATTATTTTCACAATCCATCTCTTCAATCAAATCATCCGGGTAATTGTCAATAATCAACTTTAAAGGCTCCAGGACAGCCATTACTCTCTGTGCCCTCTTATTTAGATCTTCCCTGATACAATGCTCTAAAAATCGTATATCAACAACACTGTTGGTCTTTGCCACACCGATACGTTCACAGAAATTGCGGATAGCCTCCGGGGTATATCCCCTCCTTCGTAAACCGGAAAGAGTGGGGAGGCGCGGGTCATCCCAGCCGGAAACATACCCATTTTCCACCAGAACTCTCAATCTCCGTTTACTCATCACTGTGTTACTCATATTCAGACGGGCAAATTCAATCTGTTGGGGCGGCTCTACTGCCTGTATATTCTCTAAAACCCAATCATATAAAGGACGGTGGTCTTCAAATTCTAAAGTACAGACCGAATGGGTTATCTTCTCATAATAATCCTCTAAGGGGTGGGCATAGTCATACATGGGATAGATACACCATTTATCGCCGGTTCGGTGATGAGATTCTTTTAAAATTCGGTAAAGAACCGGGTCTCTCATATTTAAATTAGGGGAACTCATATCTATCTTGGCTCTGAGCACCCGTGCGCCATCTTCAAATTTACCTTCTTTCATCCCTTCAAATAACGATAAATTCTCCTCAACAGAGCGGTTACGGTAGGGGCTTTCTTTACCCGGTATGGTAAAGGTCCCTCTGTATTCCCTAATCTCGTCTGTATTTAAATCACAGACATAGGCCTTTCCCCCTTTAATCAGAGTGAGGGCATCCTGATACATCCTGTCAAAATAATCGGAGGCGTAATAGAGACGGTCTTCCCAATCGAAACCTAACCAGTCCACATCATAAATAATAGACTCAATATACTCTATCTCCTCTTTGGTAGGGTTAGTATCATCAAAGCGCAGGTTGCACAGACCATTGTTCTTTTGAGCCAAGCCAAAATTTAAACAGATAGACTTGGCATGTCCGATATGTAAATAGCCATTTGGTTCAGGTGGAAAACGAAGATGTACCCTTCCTCCATACTTATTATTCTTTTTATCTTTATCAATAATGGCTTGAATAAAATTTACCGACTCTGTACTTTTTGATTCTTGAGAAGAGTACATTTGTTCCTTTTTCCTCCTGTTTTGTCTATTTCCCTTCATTCCATCTTAATATTTTAATTATAATTGATTTACTTTCTTTATTAAATTGGGATTGATGGTGCGGTGTTTTTATATTACACTATTTTGGCTAAAATATCTATGCTTAACATAGTGTAAATGAATTTTCCAACCATTTTTTCATTATAGTTTATTTACTGTTTTAGAATAAGAAGGAGGTGTTCGTCATTAGAAAACATATGTATAATCACTGAATTTTATAGAGAATAATACTTTTGTTTCCTATTTAAAAAAGAGGCAAGGGTGGGATATTTTTAATTACGTTAACCCTGCCTCTTTTTTTAAGTTCTTTTTACTTGATATTACCTGATGCAGCCTCCTGTCAACATGTAAACTTTAGCTCAACTCTTCGTATTTAAAAGATACTTTCAACTTTGCTCTAAAAATCAGGTTACCATCAGGGTTCACCTTAATATCCAGCTTATCTACCTCTGCTATTCTGATATCCCGAATAGTTCGGACTGCTGTATCTAAGGCGGTTTTAGCTGCATCTTCCCAAGATTGTTCACTGGTCCCAACTATTTCAATAATCTTGTATACACTCTCCATTTTCTTTCCTCCTTTCCACTTATTAAATTAGTTTACACCGGAATAGCGGTATCAATGGTTTACCGCACCGGACAGACCCCGCTATCACAAGATTCATCTCCGGGGTCGAGTATCTGTTCATCTTTTTCGTATTTGGCTATAAGAGAGGGAATAAAATTGACCATTTCATCTACTCTCCGCTCATATTCCTCTTTACTTATCTCCTCAAAAGGCATCTGAGCATAAAAACTATCATCCAAAGAGACAAAACTGACCGCTACAACGTCATCCCAGTTATTCCACAACCATTCCTCTACTTCTTCCCATTCATTATTGCGTACATGTACCGTAATAGAGGTATTATGATCGCAATACTCTCTTTGAAAGGCCTTATAATTCTCTAATTGTTCAATAGCTGATACATCATTCTTTGTCTTGCCCGGTGGTGCACTGCAGGGGAAAGAGATGACTTTAGTGCGGCAATTCTCTTCCGTCTGTCCATTTTCCGGTTTTATATCATAACCTAACTCCTCGCACACCTTTAACAGCGGGTCAGAGGCATTGATGCGCACCCTCCGGATATAATAGGGGGCGTGCGAGTAGTGCACTCCGCTGGAAACGGTGGGTAATAACGTAATGGTGCCCTCGGGCTTAACGGTAGTAACTAAAAGAGGCGGTTCTACTCCTAATTTTTTAGCATAGAGTTCTGCCTCCCGATGAGCAGCTTCTCTAAGTTTTTTTCGTAAATCAGATTCTTCTTCGGCAGACATATTGGTGGCATTGACCATATCCTGCCATCCGGTTAAACTGCACCCCACCAATCTATCCCTCTTATGTTTAATATCCCACTGGTCCAATTCTAAATCTAAATAGGTCATTCTAAATCCGGCGCGCACCGAAAGACGCTGCGCCCGTAGTAATTCCTCTTCCTCTAACTTCCCTTCTTTAACAAAGCCCATCACATTAACCGTAGTAAGATTGCACATCTGCTCCCTATCCAGCAACACCTCCATGCAGGGATTCGCTCCCTCTAAATTAGGCCTTCTTCGGGCTGCTGCTTCAGCATTCATAAAGCCCGGTTCACCGCTATAGCGCATCTGTTTAACATGCCAGGATAGCTTTTCCCGAGAGGGTTTAGAGGTGTAAAAAATGCTATTATTACTCATCTCACGATGATCAATCTCGGCATTTTTTACCCATTTACCGTCCTTCTGCTCATAGAGGTTATTTTTGGCATTTAAGATATCCTGGTCATCCGGGTCAAACAAGATTACTTCACTTGTTCTCCTTACCCCGCCCACTACTACATTCTGACCGATAATATTGGCAATATCCATACAATCTACCGGTTTTAGTTTTTTCAGTTGGGTAAAACAATTGCTCTTGATAATCTTATCAATTTTATAAAACATCGTCTCCAGACTCTCATAACCGGAAGCTGTTCCCCCGAAGGTCTTTAACACCTCGCCCTTAGGCCTGACCTGGTCATAATTAAAGATAATGGTATCAATCTGGTGGTATTCAGTACGTGACAGAATATTTAAAAATATATCCAGTGCCTGTACCCACCCTTCTTTGCTATCACCTATGACGACATGGGCAGTATTTTTCTTAAAGGTCACACTGGTTAAGTCTTCTCTCTCCTCCTGAGGAACCGGTTTATAGGATTCATGGATAATCTTAACATTAGTCCTTACTTTAGGTAATTTTTCGACATCTGTTTTCAATACTCTGGCTCCTACCCCGGCACCAACCATTAAAAGATAAAATAGGTCTCGGAAGGCGCTAAATCGGTCCAGTACCGTGAAACTGCAGTTAAAATTGGACATGGGGTACTTTAAACTAACTGCAGTGCCCCCTGTCCACAGTGTTCTGCCGGCCAAAAATTGCCTCAGGTGGTAAATATTATCATATAGTTCCTCTGCCTCTTTTTCGGTAGTTCTGACCAGATTACAGTTAAATTCTACTGCTCTCCTGACAGTCTCCCACCAGTATTCTCTCCTCTTTTCTAAGGGGAGCCACCTGGAGTAAGTACGGTAATAGATAAATTGCCCCAACTGTGTAGGGAAAGGATTGGGCAGGTGTTTATATTTACTGATAAACTCATCACTCAACAGCTTATGGTTCTCTCGGACGAGCTCTCTTAACTTATCACGCTGTTGGCGGTAGAGAATGTATATCTTGGCTACATCTTTTCTCTCGCTTGCCATCAATTCTGTTTCTACCTGCTCCTGAATATCGGCAACGGTTACCTTTTTTACGGTCTTTTTTAAATCTTGTTCAATTTTTTTGGCAATACTGACCGAAAGCTCCTGATCTACCCCTTTAATTGTTTCTCTCATGGCTTGGGTAATAGCATTAATAATTTTATTCGGGTCAAAATACTGCACTGTATTGTTTCGTTTAATCACTTTTAACATAAAAACTCCCCACCCTTCCTATTTTGAATTCCTCAGTTAGAATGTAGTTTATATTTTATTCTAACATGATTTGACGTATTAAAACTAAAAAGTTCCACAAAAATCTAAAAATTATTCTTTAGTCTCTCTGCCCTAACGGATCATAGTCAGAATTAAGACGATAAAGAGGAAGGTGCCGATCCTCTGCAGTCCGTTGATAACATAGGTAAAGGCGGCATGGCGCAATACCACAGCCACTATCCCGATCTCCTCTCTATCTGCCAACCCCACCTCTTTCAAGGCCTCGAGCGCCCAGCTGCTGGCATTTAATTCCACCGGCAAAGAGATTAGGGCAAAGATGACCATACCAAAGAGAAGCAACACCCCGGTATAAACCAATAATAAGTTTCTGAAAAAGACCCCCCAGATAAAAACCAGCGGGCTCAACTGCCCGGTAATGGCTAAAATTTTGGCAAATCTATTCCTCATTTCCATAAATTGGAATCCCCGGTTATCCTGAACCGCATGTCCTACTTCATGTGCTACAATACCCAAAGAAGTAACGGATGCCGTCTCAGCAATTTTCTTGCAAAAATTCAATGTTTTATTTTGAGGATTATAAAAATTTGATAATTGCCTTTCGGTTTCGAGTATAGGTATGTCAAGCCCATAAAAAGATAGCAGTGCTTGTGCAGCCTCTCGCCCATTCTTCCCTCTTTTATTTGGTATCTCCAGATAATGGAAATAAATCTTCCTCAGCCGCCATTGAGCCAACCATCCCAGCAAAGCAAAAATGATGAGTAGTAGGTAGATTGGTTTAAATCCTGCCATTATTTCACCTTATTCCCCAAAAGACTATTTAACGGCACTCTCTCCCGCCAGATAGCCGGTACTCCAGCATTCCTGCAAATTATAACCCCCTGAAGGGCCATCAAGATTCAAAATTTCTCCGGCAAAATAAAGATTTTTTATTTTCTTAGAAACCATAGTATTAGGGTCAATCTCTTTCAAAGATATTCCTCCGGCGGTAATTACCGCCCAGGGGAATCCCAATAGCCTGATAGGTGTTAACTCCAGCTCCTTGAAAAGATGCAGCAATCGCTTTCTTTCAGACTTGGTAATATGATCTACTTTTTTCTCCCCTTCTATGGCGGATAATTTTATTATGACCGGTATTAAAGAGGCGGGAAGAAGTTTCACTAAGGAATTTTTAAACATTCGCCCCTTAAACTCCCGAAAATCACGCATAACCCTTTCTTCTAATTTTTGAAAATCGAGTGCCGGTTTTAAATCGAGCAGAAGCTTGACTTTTCCTTTTTCCAGATAATCATTTATGTTTTTACTCATATCCATCACTATGGGACCGCTGATACCAAAATGGGTGAACAATAACTCGCCAAACCGTTCCTCACGTTTTCTCCCATCTAAATATAACTGCAGAGATACATTCTTTAAAGTCAGCCCCTGCACCTCTTTAACCCATCTATCAGCAGTCTCTACCGGATTCAAGGCCGGTTTTGGTTCAATAATAGTATGCCCCAGTGCCTGTGCCCAATGGTAGCCATCACCGGTAGAACCGGTCTGAGGGTATGATTTGCCGCCGGTACAGACTATTATCTTTTTGGCAGAGATTGCACCCGTTGCAGTGCTCACTATAAAATTTTCAGTACCGTCCTTTGCTCTATCTATACCGATAACCTCGGTATTACAGTACACCTTCACCCTTCCCTCAGCTAAGTATCCCATCAATATCTTCAAAATATTCTGCGCATCACCCTCTTTAGGAAAGACCCGGTCTCCCCGTTCTACCTGCCAGACTAACCCTCGTGATTGAAAAAAATTCAGGGTTTCGCTTACTCCGAAATGCTCCAAGGCGCTATATAAAAAACGCCCCTCTTTGCCAAACTTTTCAGCAAATTTTACTTTATCGTACTCATAATTAGTGAGATTGCAGCGACCTTTACCGGTTAGCAATAGTTTTCGCCCTAAAGATTCATTCTTTTCGAAAAGAGCAATCCGGGCTCCCTGCTGAGCAGCCCTACCGGCAGCCATCATTCCCGCAGGACCGCCTCCTATCACGATAACCTCAAAGTAATTGCCTTTTCTGGGGGACTTTTTGTTCTGTTGCGATAATTCCATTACTCCTCTGTCAGTCTCCTTCAGCAATATTCACAAATTTCAAAAATTGATTTTACCTAATCCTCATCAGCTTAAGTAAATCTCAACTGCGGAATAAAACACTTTCTTTTTGAAACATTCCGGCAGCGGCTCTCAAAGCTAAGAAGGCAACCACCATATTGCTTATAACCGTGCCCAGAATGTGTGTTCCATTAACCGTACCCAGCAATAGCTCCTTAAAGACAAAACTATTGTTTAGAATAGGTACCAGAAATAATGGTTTGGCTAACTCTACACCCTGATTGAGAGAAATCATAGCTAAAAAGATAGCACTCATATAAAGGGGGGTAATATAAGTAGAGGCTTCTTTGGTATTACGGGCAAATATACCAATTAAGATGAGCAGAGCACTGGCTAATCCCACCAAAGGTATTAAAATGAGAAAGAAGAGAAAAAATAAGGAAGGGGAATAATGTACTCCCATCACAGAAACTTCTCCAAAGATATAGGCGGGCAGTAAAAAAGCAATGCTAAGGCCAATCAGCCCTAAAAACATACTAACGGCCGAGATGGTCATAACCGTAAAATATTTACCGAGCACAATCTCCAGGCGGTTGAGCTGACTGACCAGCAGAGTCGCCAGGGTACCGCGCTCCTTTTCTCCGGCAGTAATGTCTACCGCGGAATGCATCGCTCCAACAAAGATGAGTATGATTATTAGGTATGGCAAGATTAATCCCAGGATAAAACCGGCTTTTTTATCCTCCGGTGCCAGGTCCATACTCTGCTCTTGAAATGGTTTTATAAAATCATGGCCCAGTCCTATCTTTTTTAGCCTCATTTGGACTATGCCTTTCCGATAGCTTTCTATCAGAGCCAACACTCTTTTTTTCGCTACCAGGGAATGTTGGGCAGTAGAATCGTACTCTATAATGATAGACGGAGGGTCTTTTCTATTATCCTCTGAGTAATCTGTCTCTACACTCTCCGGAACCCGAATAATCAGGTGTATATCACCCTCTATCAATTCCTTCACCCTATTCTCTTCGGTTGGAACTATATTTATATCTTTATCCTGCTCTAACAGATTTACCAGTTCAGGAGCATTTTCTGCCCCTACAATACTGATTAGCGATGATTGGGATTCTGAATTTCTTTCCCCTATTACCGAAAAGTAGCCGATACTCAGGAAAAGGAGAGGATAAAAAATAAGCGGTACCAGTATCGTAGTAATCATGGTTCTGCGGTCCCGAATGGCACCCTGCATCTCCTTTAAATATATTAATCGTACATTCTTCCAGTTCATGGACGAACCCCTGTTTCTACCCGTATCAATTTAAAAAATATCTCCTCCAGCTCTTTTTCCTGAAACCTTTGCTGCAGCTCCTCTAAGCTGCCCTTGGCCAAAATCTCCCCTTTATGGATAATAGCAATCCTATCACATAATCTTTCTGCCTCTTGCATCTGATGCGTAGAAAAGATGATGCATTTCCCCCGGTTTTTAAATTCCTTGATATAGTTCAGTACCACCCGAGCTGTAATGACATCCAGCCCTACGGTAGGTTCATCAAAGATTAAGATAGGCGGGTTATGGATAAGGGCACGGGCGATGGATAATTTCTGCTTCATACCGGTAGAGAGTTTATCTACTCTGACCTCCTGAAAACTTTTCATATCCAAAATCTCAAATATTTCATCCATCCTCATTCTTATCTCCTCATCGGGAAGATTGTTTATTCTGCCGAAGAAGAGTATGGTTTCTTTTGGCGTAAAACGGTCGTAGAGTCCGGTTTCCCCGGAGAGAAAACCGATACTCGCTCTCACCTGATGGGCTTCCTTTATCACATCATAACCATTGACCGACACCTCTCCTACAGTGGGCTTCAGCATAGTGGCTAAAATACGCAGGGTAGTAGTCTTGCCGGCACCGTTAGGTCCTAACAAGCCGAATATTTCACCTTTCCGACAATGCAGATTGATGCCGTTGACCGCCTTAACCTCGCCTCTCTTTTTGTCAAAAAAAATCTTTTTTAAATTATTAACTTCAATCAATACATTGCCTTTCTAACAATTAAGGGAAATGCTCCCCTTAATAATATCTGAGATGCAAACTCCTATGTTGATATAAGAGAAAAAATTATAGACTTGAACAGGATAGTAATCCTGCTACAGTTTATAATTTATGGTTCTTAAAAAATTTTTTCTTACTTTAATGTCTTCCTCTTTTTCTACTCCCTTTGGCGCAAATCCGTCAATGACTCCCAATATACCGCGTCCCTGTTCCGTTTCCGCTACTATCACCTCTACCGGGTTGGCAGTTGCGCAGAAGATTCGGCATACTTCAGCGCATTGCTTCACAGCGTTTAAGACATTGATAGGAAAGGCATTTTCCATAATAATAAGGAAGGCATGGCCTGCTCCTATCTCTCTGATATTAGAAATTGCTATATTCTTTAATTTTTCATCATTACCTTCCGCTCTGATGAGACAGGGACCGGAGGCTTCGTTGAAAGCCAATCCGAATTTAACCCCCGGCACTGAAGAGACCATAATTTCATAAAGATCTTCGGCTGTTTTAATAAAATGAGATTGTCCGAGAATAATATTTACTTCCTCCGGGTAATCTAACTTAATTGTTTTTAACTCCATCTTTATTCTCCTTTTTCCAATTTTGTTATTTTGCGTTTTATCTCTATTCTACACAGAAATAAAACCAAGTTCTACTCTTATTTAATAATTACTGACGGCTTTCGCCTACTATATATAGATGAAACCTTTTAAAATAGGATAGGAAACAGATTTAAGAAATATATTTAAGTTATTTTCCATAGTTATTTTAAAACAGGGTTATCAATTCAGAAGATATCTGCTATAATTTTTATAGAGAGCTATTAGCATTTCCTTCATTAAGAAATTACCACCTTTCTTAAGCTATGTATAACTTATAGTATTCTTCCAAAAAAGATAAAAAGGAAAAAATGAAAGATAAGAAAAAGAGCTGTTTGCAAAGATTAATGATTGGTAATAAAAATACGAGATTGGCATTTATCTCCCTTACTTTGATAGTATTATTCATAACCGTCTCTCTGGCTGCTGAAAGCCCTGACGTCTCAGAATACAGGTATCATGAGCTTACTATCCCCATTCTGACCTATCATAAATTCTGTAGCGGTGAAAGTCCCGATGAATACACCATTAATATTGCTCAATTTCGGGAGCATTTGGATTATCTGAAAAATAATGATTACCGGGTGATTTCCCTCACCCGGCTTTTAGAGTGTATTGAAAATAACTTTTTTCCGGAGAAGCCGGTGGTTATTACCATTGATGACGGCTTCAAGTCGGTATATTCCCTGGCTTTCCCTATCTTAAAAGAATATAACTATCCTGCTACTCTATACCTCTACACTGACTTTGTAGGAAATAATTCCAATCAGTTAACCTGGTCGGAAATAAAAGAAATGATTGCAGAAGGGATAGAGATTGGCTCGCATAGTCTCAGCCATACTAATCTATTAAATATGAAAAAGGGCGAATCCCGCTCCGATTATTTAAACAGAATAAATAAAGAAATTTCTCTCTCTAAGACAATTCTGGAAAGAAATACTGCCAGTCAGGTACTCTCGTTTGCCTACCCTTATGGAGTATACAGTGAAGACATTAAAGTACTGGCAAAAGAAGCAGGGTATAAAGCTCTGCTCAATGTCAATAGTATGAACAATTCTATTCCCATTAACGCTTATGCCTTAAATCGGCAAATTATAGGAAGCGATTGTTCGGTGGCACAATTTCAGGCGATTTTACGGGAAAAGACTTTAGCAGTTAATGATATCTTTCCTCCCGATGGCATTATTATCGATAATCAAAGTTCGACCGTTGGAGCCGTTTTAAATAACCCCGCCAACATTGAACTAAACTCTTTATATATGAGATTAGGCGGCGCCGGTTTGCACTGCACTTATCAACCGGAGCAGAATAAGGTCTCCTTTACCCCTGTCGCTCCAAAACTATTACAGAAACGCACCTGGATTGCCCAGATTACTGCCCGGGACAGCGAGACCGGGCAGCGGCGCAAAGTGGCTTGGCTCTTTACAGTCAGGTAAATTGGAATTGACCTTCCCTGCTTAACTATTTAAACTCGGCATCATCTAATTTTTTTACCATCTCTATAAAACTATCTATCCAATCAGCGGAAAAGTTTATTCCTTTTTTAGTAGGAACATACTCATCTTTATCCTTCAGCTTTATATAGGTCCTTATATCTACCCTGGGTTTCCCTCTAAATTCCCCCACGGATAGAACCAGCCGTGAGTTATCTGTAATATCTACCGTTCCGATTTCTTTCATATACTGCTTCCTTTTCCTTTCTCTGTTTGTAGTCCATTTTTTCCCGACTATGCATCCAGCATACTGTCCCGTTCCGCAAGATGGTAGGGATCAATAAATAATATTTTTTTGTCGGGATTTTCCCCTTCAATCCTCTTCCTCTCTTCTCTAAAGTCGGAAGAAATGATAATATCCAAGGGTTCGATTTTTTGAGCATAATTCAAAACATTCTCATGAGGGACCTCGGGAGTAATAAGAAAACATTTTCCGATATTACCTCGCCTTAAATGCTTTTCTACGCCATGAAGATGCACCATCCCCACCTTGGGCAGATGGGAAAGAAGAATATGCTGACCTGCACTCCGGTTGGCAGCCATATCGAATCGACACCTCTTCTTTTTTTTCTTACTTCTCATACTGGAATTTTATTCTAAATACTTTGTTTTTTAAAACAAAGTATTAATTATCATAGTGTACCGTCTTAATGAAAAAACCTCTGGGGAAATGCCGCAGCAACAGACCCTCATCCGGCTGCCCTATTTCATATTGTAAACCCACAATATCGGTATTTTCTACGTCACAGGAGGTAGTAAAGTGCCTCTGTATAAACTGCCCCAGATAGGGACTGGTAAAATTGGAAACCAACAGAGCGATGATAATATTTAAAATACTTACCATACCGGTAGAGAAGAGCAGCACCATGAAAATCAAGGCGGCAGTCAAATTGGCAATGGCTATATCCGTTCCGCAACGTCTGTGAATGGCTAAGTCACAATGGCCCTGCTTTAGCAGATTTAAGCCGCGGGTGGCCGCCTCCTCCACCACTCCGGGATCCTGAATACCGGAAATATAGAAACCATTCTCCTGAGATAAGCCGGAGATGTTTAAGGGACGTCCTACCGATTGCTCTATTATATTTATAGTAGCATGTTCAATGGCATGATTCCTTCTGATGTTTTTACTGCGGGCAATTTTCCAGATCTGACCGGGGACGGTAATTAAGGTTATCAATGAATATGCCGTAAATCTATAAGGCAAAAATATTAAAGCTGCAATAAAAAAGAAGAAAACAGGCATTAGGAAAAAATATAGTAATGGTAATAGGAACATATTTATCGACTTCTTTCTTCTTGTCTTTTCTGTTACTAATTATTCTTAATCTTACTTACTCATTATAGATTACGGCTCTTCATAAACCGGCCCAAAATCATTAACCATATTAAGGGCAAAATAAAAAACTGTCAAGCATCCTATCTTATTAGCTTATTAAAAAGGAAACCGATATTGGGTAAGGCCTAAATCTCTCTGAACAGATAAAATTTCTTTTTGCAAACTCTTATTGAGCGGTACCCCTTTATCCTTTCTTTCCAGCCAGAACAGATATTCTTTCTCACCGGCAGTGTAAATTCTATCCGCCCCCGGTGCTTTTTTAGAGGCACGTAACATTCTCAGAATATCACCGGCCGTCTTCTGAAATGATTCCAACTCAATAAAAGAAGAGATATTGATAGCTATAAAGAAATGACCCAGATTGATAGGAACCTGTTTACCGTCTTCTATACCGGAAAGCATCTTCAAAAATTTGCTTGCTGTAAAAGCGGCTGACAGTATTTCTACCACTGTGGCATACCCATATCCTTTATAACCGGCTGTCTCTACTCCTATTCCTCCCAGAGGGGTTAACGCCGCCTCCCCCTTCACTAAATCTTCCAATATTTCCTGAGGATTTGTTTTGGCTTTACCGTCACTTCCGATAACCCAGCCCTCAGGAATTTCTTTTCCCTCTCTGGCATATAACTCAATTCTGCCCCTTTGAACCATGGAAGTAGAAAAATCCAAATAGAATGGAAACTCTTCATCGGTCGGTAGGGCAAAGGTCAGGGCATTGGTGCCCAGCATACCTTCCACTCCGAAAGTAGGAGCCACCGAGGGTCTGGCATTAGAACCATTGATGCCCACCATCCCCTTTTCAGCCGCCATCAGGGCATAATAGCCAGCAATACCGTAATGGGTAGAATTTTTCACTGCCACCATACCCATGCCCAATTGAGACGCCTTATTTATTGCTATTTCCATTGATTTATGAGCGATAACCTGTCCCATGCCGTTATGCCCATCGACCACTGCCGTAGTGGGACCTTCTTTTACTACTTCAAAATTAGTAACCGGGGATTGTATTCCGGCTTTTATCCTATCATAATAAATCGGCTTAAAACGGCTGATTCCATGAGAATCAATGCCTCGCTTATCGGCGGTAATGAGAACATTGGCACATATTCGGGCATCTTCTTCAGGAACCCCGATGCCCATAAAACTATCCATCATAAAATTTTCTAAGGTATCAAAACTTACCCATACCACATCTTCCTTCATCGAGCATCCCCTTCTCTTTATTTTTTGATTATAAATAACTATAACAAAAGCCGGATGAGGTTGCAAAAAAGTTTCGCTGTTTCTGGTTCTCAGTTTATAGTTTTCGATTGCAGAAATACCGGTTACTAATCATCATCTATCGGTTTTCAATAATTAAAGATGTGGAAAAATGAGCTGTAAGAGCCAAAAGTTTTCAACTGTCAGTCTTCCATAAAAGATAAAGGCAGTCATGCATTGTACAAGAAATATAAAAATTTTACAGAACTTTCTTCCTCCAGTCATTATAAACACTCCATTTAATTAATATTTTTAAAGGAAAGTGTTTATTGGAAAAATTATATTTTCTGTTTAGTATTATGTTTTTTATTATTTTGAGATTTGGATAGCAAGGATTGTCTGAAAGTTTTCAAATATTTTACTAATTCCTAGAAAATAAACATAAATAAAGATACCCCATCGGTTTTTTATTCCAATGGGGTATCTTCTTTAATTTAGTTAAGAAACGTCTGTTATGCTCAACATTCAAAAGTGTTTTTCTAACGCTCCTAGTTTACTTTATTACCGGTATGCCACTTCGTGAAATTCCCTTACCCGTATTACCACTTTTTTTGATAGGTATTGCTATTACTCCGGCTGGAGTTCCTGCATCTCCACTATTATTATAAAGATTATGTGCTTGGGTATAATTGAATGTTCCATAACTATTATCGGTGGCTTTCCATATAGCACCCTGTATATATCTATAATCGCTTACTGCAGGATGTTCCCTTGCTTTCTCTAATATTGCCCATACCTTTTCAATCTTACCCGGAGTATAGTGTCCACCGAAAACATCTGCGGGAATACTTGCAGTTTCTGCCGGATACAACAGAACATCATACTCGATACCTGAACTAATAGGCATATTCAGAGTAACACACCAACCGATATCTTTGCCAAGAATGGTATGGGTATAACCCTCTGCAGTTAATTTAACGACTCTGAAGTATGTTTGACCGGTTCTCTTTATTTCTAATTTTCCCGCTACACCAGTATGATTCTTTACATAAGATAGTAGAGCTCGATCTTCAATTAATATATGCTGGACACCCTTTTCTTGCGCAAAATGTGCAGTCAACAAAACATCTTCTGGGGGCATAGTGTAATTGAAATTAGCCTGTTTACTTATTTCAGCTCCATCCTTGGTCCAATTTACAAAAAAGTAACCATTGCTAGCTTGAGCACTAACCGGAACAACGGTACCTTCCTCATAATTTCCGTCTCCAGAAGTAGTACCGCCCCCAATAGGAGAAGACTCAGTTGTTAGATTATATTTTGCCGGTGCCGGATCCATAGTAACTGTGGCAGTATCATTATCGGTGACGTTTTGATCGTTAGTTACGGTAGCAACGTTTACTAATGTCCCTGCTTCCAGTTCTTCCTGAGTAACTGTGTGTTCTTTGGTACCGGTAGTAGTTGCACCAGGAGCAAGTGTGGTTGCACCTAGATTAATATTGCCTAACTTATCATCATTTACCTTGACATTGGTCAGTTTTACACCGCCGGTATTCTCTACCTTATAGGTGTAGGTAACTTTTTGACCGGCTGCTGTGACGGTAGTCGGACTGGCAGTCTTAGTGATCTTTACTGCTGGTGGTTCATAGGTATTGGCAAAGATAACTTCAATATTTTGGCCATTGTTTTCGAGTTGTGCTGTGCCGATACGACCACTGGTAGGAGCTGCTTCACCGACTTGAACCGTAGTAGACCATCCCTCACCGGGATCTGTCTCAGTGATGGTGTAGCTGCCCATGGCTAAACCGGTAAGATTTTTACTGTAATTACCTTCATCCGGAAGCACGAAGTCTTTGCTGTAATTATTGGGTCCGGTAACGGTAAATTCAAATTGACCATCTTCAACCGGAGTGCATTCTGACTGTGTTCCACCTCTTAGAAGCATATTGCAATCATTATCTACTACTTTAGTGATGGTTAAAGACCCTACTCTGGGACTCGGAGTCGGACCGCCACCACCTCCGGTAGCTCCGGGGGAAGGTGTGCAGCAGTTCCATTCACAGATTAAGTCTACCAGGTCTTCATACTGGTCATCACAGTATTCACCGAAGTCGATATGTGCCATTATAGCCGGAATATCTACTTTGTTGACATCTTTGGCAATCTTCTCTACCAGGTTGTAGATGCTGGCATTGGTGAGCTTGCCGAAACATCTGTACCAGTCATTGTAGCAATTGTTAATCTTTTCGATTACCAGGGCTAAGGCGGTTGAGGTACAATCGGGGATACCGGCATCTAGGCCTATGCCTTCTATTTTTTGGGCTACATCTTTTACCAATAAGTTATTATCTGTTTTATGGGTTTCGGGGTCGGCACAGTAGGCGGTAATGATGTATAGTCCGGGTTTGACATCTTCGAATTGGTAGTTACCGTCTTCATCGGTGATGGTGGTATCCAGTATCCTTCTGCAGGATCCTCTCTGGGCGGATTTTAATTCTACTACGGCGTTGGCTATTATGGCCCAGTCTTCTGTCTCATCGCAATCACCAACTACCGGTACTTCTCCTGATAGATCACATGCACAGAGTACGGGTAATTTGATCTGACCGCTGATGGTTCTAACATCTTCGGTGGCACCGGGTGAGGGGATAACACTGTTACAGCCGGCAAATATCAGTATAGTCAACGCAAGTAAGACAAAAGGTAAATAAATGCGTAGTTTTTTCATTTGGAAAACTCCTTTTCATTATTTATATTTTTTAATACCTTTTTTACCAAGTGTTACTAAGAAAGCAAAAACCCCAGTGGAGAACCCATGGGGTAAATATAAATAATAAAAAGTCGGTAGTCTGGCAGTCGTAGTCTGCACCGCTGATTGTCTGTCTCTAGTAACAGACCTTAGACCCAGAACTTTGCGTCCTGTCCTTTCGGGCAGTTTACCTTTTTCAACTTTTTATTTCTCATGCGATAGGCATCACCCTTTTCAATATATATTTATATAAAAATTTAAGCTAAAACAATATAGCTAAGTTGATGAGTAGATTTTTATACTCCATACTATCATTATTCCACATAAAATAATTTTTAGACATTGTTTTGGGAAATAATTGGGATTATTTTTTAAGTAACCATACTATCGGGCAACTATAATACCATACTTGTCAAAATATTTCAACCAATAAATATTATTTTTTTCCTGCTAATTTGCGCTGCGCTTCTTTGACCCAGTAATCGGCTTTAGCATTGCCCGGTTCTAAGTTCAGTACCTGCGTGTAATTGTTGATGGCTTGCTGATAATCACCAGCATCAAAATAGACTCTTCCCAACCAGTAGTAGGCATCAATAAATTTGGGATTCAATCTCACTGCCTGCCGATAAGAGTCGATAGCACGGCTGTAGTTTCTTTTCTCGTATTCGTTATAACCCTGTTCATACCAGCTATAGGCTTCTTTACCGTATTTCAGAGAGGCCTCCACCTTATCATGAAAGTATTGTGCCCGGGGGTAGAAACGGTCTAATTCCAAAACTCTGTCCCAATAGTACAGGGAGTTTTCCAAATCATCGATTTCATAAAAAACCCTGGCAGCCCAGTAATTGGAATCGATATAATCAGGATATTCCTTAATGGAATTCAGAAAATAGATGAGACTCTGGTCATAGTCGCCATCCTCATAGGAATTATAGCCCAAACGGTAATAGGCATGAGCCAGATTCTGTTTTACCTGGGGGGAGGACAAATCTGTCCTCTCAATTAGACTCAGGTATCTGTTCCATTGTTCCGCTTCTCTGTAATACCAGTTGGTATGCTGAAACATGAGAGCCAGATAGTAGTGTGCTTCCACAAAATCAGGGTCAATTGCTATAGCTTCTTCTGCCAGTTCAATAGCTTCGGCCCACAGTTTTCTCCCCGGGTAGTTGGCACCCTGATAGGCAGCCAGCGCTTCTTCCATTTTTTCCGTTGCTTCCTGCAGCAACTCTACTGCTTCCGGCGCAGCATCACTATAGATTTGTATTCCTTGAGCTGAACCGCTCAAAATAGCCGACTGAAAAAATAAAATCAAGACCAGTATGATCAGAGAACACTTGACAGACAATCTCTTGCCGTTCATTTCCATTACCCTCCTTAAACTACTTCGATATGTTACTTGCTAATATTTATTATACTAAAATAAACTGAAAATGTTAAATGCTATGGTCTTTTTTTAAAAGCGAAAGGTAGTTATCCCTTACCCTTTCAAAACTTGGTAAGTAATCGGCACTCACTGAGCTGGCTCGCGGTGGATTTAAGTTTAAAAAATTTAATCTTTTACCGTCTTTGCTTATAGAAAAATCAAGATGAGGACCGGTAGCCAAACCTGTAGCACCGACATAGCCGATTATTTCGCCCTGCTCCACTCGTTTCCCCGCTTTTAATCCCTGGGCAAATTTGGAGAGATGGCCGTATCCGGTTACATAACCATTGGGATGCCTGACCTCTATGTAGTTTCCATAACCGCTATCATAGCGCTTAGTAATAACGGTACCGGCCCCTACTGTTACAACGGGCGTGCCGGTAGGTGCGGCATAGTCTATGGCCAGATGGGGACGCCAGATTCTTAAAATAGGATGATACCGATTTTCCGTATACCCTGAGCTTATATATTTGTAGTTGAGCGGTGCCTTTAAAAACGCCTTTCTCAGACAATGGCCATCGGGAGTATAGTAGTCGCTATTTCCGTTAGGGTCTTCAAAAAGGATAGCGGTATGAGTACTGAGTAGTTCCCCTTCATACACCGCTGCCAGTATATCACCCCAACGGTAAAAATCCCCCCGGTATTGTCTTTCTACCAATATTTTATAAGAGTCGCCATTCTGGCATTCGGTCAGGAAGTCTATATCCCAAGCAAAAATTTCCGCCAGTTGAACTGCCAATTGTCCGGAATTATCATATTTCATCATCGCCTGATAGAGTGAGCTCTCAATTCTCCCTTCCATACAAACAATTTCCCGGAATATCTCCTCTTTGCTGACCTCAATGGCACTTAGTTCATTAGCGGGAATCTTGATATAATAAGCATCTAAACTATTGGGCTGATAGTCGAATTGCACAATTTCCCCCTCACTATTACAATGAACAGTAAATCTTACCCCTTCATTTAAACGACCGATATCGACTACCGATTTCACTTTTTCCCCTAAATCTAATATTTCATGAGGACTAATCCCCTCTTTAACTAAAAGCTCATAGAGTGTTTGCCCGGAGTTAAGCTTACCGGATATTTTTTTTATGGATTCTTCTCTTCTGCCTGAGCCCTGATAGGCCAGTGCCAATCTCTCTGAATCCAATTGCTCCAAACCCATTGTCAGGCTGCCGGCTTCATCCCTATATTCTCCTGCCGGGTCTTTAAAACTCTCTTTTTTCAGTCCTTCGGTGTTTCTCCCTTCCGGCTCAGCCATTTTGTTAACAATTCGGTTATTATTCTGTTCGCTTTCTACTTCCACTGCCGGTACCGGGGTTGTGCCGGTGGTATTGGTGGTATTGTAGAACAGCTTGACTCCTGCCAGAGCTAAAATTAGAACTGCAATAAAAGATACTTCCTTTTTATAATTAAGAATGTTTTTAAAATTAAATAATCTTCGGGCCTTTTTTATTTCTTTTTTCTTTTTGTTAGTAGTACGGTTAAAGTAATGGATATTATATTTTTTAATGGACAAGCAGCTTTCTCCTTATCCTATTTTTCAATTATTTATTTCAGGATAGAGACTAAAGACTCTTTTTCAGTTTTATCCTATTATAGTATGGAATTCATTTTTAGTGCCATATATTTTTGCTGCTATTTTTAGCTAAATTAAAAAAACTCAATCAGCTATGGATTTTGGCCGATAAAAAAATATCTTAATAATATTCTATTTTACCCGGCTTACTTTTCTAAATTAGTATAGGCATTTAGAAAATAGCGGTCGGTCATGGAAGCCAGATAGTCTATCACTACCTCTTCCGGGGAATAATCACTAAGATACTTGCTCCCCCGGTCCTCTCCTCTGTTCCAAATCCATTCTTGAAAAACAATGGAATTATAGTTGCCCTTTTTGATATCCTTTCTGAAATGCTCAAACAAAAAGAAGAAGGCTTCTCTGATTTTCCCTCTTTCTCTTTTCAGTATTTTATTTTCGTATATCACTTCCAGATTAAAATTCTTCAGCTGAAAGACACATTGGGCAATAGATGGGGAATATTTTATTTCATTCCGTCCATAGGATTGGAAAATGATATCCTGCACCAGGGTATTGATTATTTCACTATTATTCTCACCCAAGGTCTTTTTAACTTTGCCCGGCATATCTTTCTTTTTTATCAATCCGATACGTACTGCATCTTCAAAATCCTGACCGATATAAGAAATAGAATCGGTAATGCGGACCAGACATCCTTCTAAGGTGCCCGGAAAGGTAAGTGCATGTTCTCCCTCTTTTTTTCGCCTGATGTAGTCCTGAATATCCTCTTCAGATTTATTCTTTACCGGCTGCACGCTTACTTCATTGACCTCACCGTCGTGAGAAATAATCCCATCCCGGACCTGAAAGGTTAAATTCATTCCCCTGTTGGCATCGGAGAGCACATCCACCACCCTTAAGCTATGTATATTATGGAAGAAGGGACTGAGTTTGTGTTCCAGTGCAATCTCCTGTAAAAATCTTTCCCCATCATGGCCGAAGGGGGAATGCCCCAAGTCGTGCCCTAAGGCAATGGCCTCTATCAGATCTAAATTTAATCCTAAAACTTTGCCGATGGAGCGGGCAATCTGAGAAACCTGTAAGGTATGGATGCTGCGATTGGCTAACTGTTCATCAAAACTGGCGGCATTGTAAATTACCTGAGTCTTGCCTATATAGCGTCGGAAGGAACCGGAATAGAGAATATGGTCACGGTCCCGGGCAAAGGGACCTCGCAAGGGATGTTCTATAGGTATCTTGCGATGAGCATCACAATTTTTAGCAGCGAAGGGGGAAAGATTGCTATCTTCTTTTTGCAGAATCTCCATTTGAAATTTTTTTTCATCCATCTATATCACCACAATAAACCTTTATTCACAATAAAAATTCAAAATAAGTAATAAATAACCGGACACTATTTGTGAAGTGTTAAGAAGTATTTAGTAGTATTCTATATGATTAGAAGGGAAACCTCAAGAGAAGACGGGGTTCGTTACTCTAAAAAGACAGATAGGGGACACTCTGAACATCTGGGATTATTCTTCAGACAGTAATCTTTGCCTACCATGACCAACTGGGCATGAAATTCATTGTATAGGCTTACCTGGGGCGGCAGGTAGGTCATAAAAAAGTGCTGAACCCGGTCATAACCATCTTTGCCGGTAAAATAGCCATGCCGCTGAAAGATCCGGCAAGTATAAGCATCGACCACAAAGACAGGTTTTTCACCGGCATAGAGTAAAATGCTGTCAGCAGTCTCCGGTCCAATACCATTTACCTTGAGCAATTCTTTTCTCAAAGCCCTCCAATCACCACTGAACAGCTCTTTCAGTGAGCCTCCATATTGAGAGCGGAGAAACCTGATAAAATTCTTCAGCCGCCTGGCTTTAAGATTATAGTATCCGCTGGAGCGGATTAATTCTGCCAGGCACTCCTCTTTAATATGAAAAAGGGCTGATACATTGAGCAGCCCTTCTCTTTTTAAATTCTCTATTGCCTTCACTACATTCTGCCAGTTGGTATTCTGGGTCAGGATTGCGCCGATTATGATTTCTAATTTTGTTTCAGCGGGCCACCAATGTAAAGGACCATAAAATTGCAGCAGCTTCCGGTGTATAGACCGGAGCCGGTCGCTGATATCCTGTTCTTTCATAATCTGCTATCTTTATGAGTTATAGAAATCAGCTAAATGCACATTTTCCAGAAAAGCAACCAGTAATTGTATACTAGCTTCCAAATCATCTATACGGCACATTTCTACTACAGAATGGATATAGCGGGAAGGTACGGAAATACCGCCGGTAATCACCCCGCTGCGGGTCTTCTGTATGGCACCGGCGTCAGTTCCGCCTCTTTCCATAACATCCATCTGGTATTTGATATTATATTTTTCCGCCAATTCTTTTAAAAAGAGGTACATTCCGCGGTGGGCAATCATAGAAGAGTTCATTACCGCAATGGCTGTCCCTTTTCCCAAAGCACATACCTTTTCTTCTTCTTTAATGCCCGGGGTATCCATGGCTACAGTCACATCGAGCGCTATGCCGAAGTCCGGTTCAACGGCATAGGATGAGGTTATGGCGCCTCTTAATCCTACCTCCTCCTGAGAAGTGGCAACCGCATAAATATCTACTTTATGCTCTTTTACCCTGCGCACCGCCTCGATGAGGACATAGACCCCCGCTCTATTATCCAGAGCTAAAGAGGTTACCGCCTGCTCATTGAGCTGAACAAAATCCCTATCAAAAGTAATGGCATCTCCCGGCTGAATGATAGCTTCTACCTCTTCCTTGCTTAAGCCGACATCTATAAAAAAGTCTTTCATATTGGGCGCTTTCTTTAGCTCCTCATCGCTTAAGACATGGATGGGTTTAGTGCCGATTACCCCGATGGTCTTTTTCTTTCCATGCACGATTACCCTCTGGGCAACCAATGTTTTAGGGTCAAAGCCCCCCACTTTGGCAAAACGGATAAATCCGTTCTGATCAATAGACTTTACCAGAAAGCCGATCTGGTCCATATGGGCTGCCAACATAACCCTTTTCGGCTTAACACCCTCTTCTGCGGTGGTGGCTTTTTTTAGAGCAATAACATTCCCCAGGCGGTCCAGATCTACCTTATCACAAATTTCCTTAAGTTCTTCCTGCACCAGTTCGGTTATCTGATTTTCATAACCGGAAATACCGGGAGCTTCACAGAGTCTCTTTAATAATTGCATTTTCTTCTCCTCTCTTTTCTTCCCCATCTTTCCAATATTTACTAATTTATTCTAATCTTTTTATTACCTTTTTATTACTTTTATTAATATAACCCTATCTGTAGAAAATTATATTAAAAATTATCTATCAACTATCTATTCTTTCTTATTCTCTGCTTTTTGAAAGGCCTCTTTTAATATAGTAAGTACCCTTAATGGGTCTTCTACATATATCTTGGAACCGGCCAGTATATCCACAAAGCCTAATTCACTTTTATAACGGGGGACGATATGGCGATGGAGGTGCTTAACACTCGCACCGGAACTTTCTCCTAAATTGTAACCGATATTGAATCCCTGAGGATGGTACAATTTTTTTAAAATATTTACGGCTAAAACAGTGAGCCGGTGCATCTCCGATACCTCTTCCCCGGATAATTCCGTTAGATCTTCAATATGCCGATTGGGAAAAATCATCAGATGACCCGGATTGTAGGGATAAATATTTAAGGTAATAGTCATCAAATCGTTATGAAAGACTGTAGAGTCGACCACTCTTTTGTCGTGAGCCGTAATGGCACATAAGATGCAGTCAACCTCCGGCCGTTTTCCTCGGACATAATTTATTTTGGAAGGAATAAAGAGATGTCTTTTCATTGATTTACACAAATTTAAAACTAAATTATATTTATATTTTCCTAAAACTTATCAGCAACAACCAGGCAATCATTTTCTAATACAGGTATCGTCTTATACAAATTTTTTTGGGCACAAAAAACAAGGTCTTTTGCAAACCCTTTTTCTTTGAGTTTTTTGCCCCAAACACTGGTCTCCAGAACTTTTATTAAATCATCATCGTCTTTAAATTTCCGGTATAAAAAATATGCAATCTGTCCATCATCATTGAAAAAAAGAGGTGGGGTTTTTCCATTGTTTCTATTTTCGATTAAATATTTCATCATGCCCGCACACACAGTATCTTCTAAAGAAATATTCCCTCTGTCACCTGCGCAGACCATAAGAATGTCTTTATTGTAGTTTTGACAATAACTGACAACAGCTCCTATATTTAAAAAACAACCTATAATAATCTTGGCTGCCTTTCTCGTCAATTGAAGTGCCTTGGTTCCATTAGTGGTTGACAAAATAATTATTTTACTCTTAATATGTTTACCAATATATTCGAGGGGGGAATTCCCAAGATAAAATCCCGGTAGTTTCAATCCATTCCTTTCTCCACATAATAACACTTGTTCGGAACACAGGTCTTCAGATACCTTGATAGCCTTTTCAATTGAATATACCGGTATTACACTGTTGGCGCCTTCTGATAATGCAGTAACAATGGTGCTGCTTGCCCTTAATATATCAATAATAACGACCAGATGATTACTTATATCCTTGTCCAATATTTCATCAGGTAATAAAGCTATCTCGACATTCATCTGTAAAATCCTAAAAAATATTTTCTTAGTTTTTTAGTGCTGTTTTCTATTTTATGCGCCAAATTTATCTAACTTTAAGGCATTAGCCAACATTAAAGGCATGGCATCGGTGGATGGAAATCTTCCCAGCCCACCTTTTACAAATTCCTTTTCACTAAAATGCCTAACCTCATCGACCCGAATATAACGGGAGTAGAGCAGGAATGGATTAGGGTGCCAGCTATGCCCGGCAAGTGCCGCCGGTGTAGAATGGTCTCCGGTAATCACCAATACCTCCGGGTTCAATTCCAGCAAGGCCGGTATATACTGATCGGCCTCTTCAATAATCTTTACCTTCGCTGCAAAGTTCCCGTCTTCACCATAAGTATCGGTCTTTTTGATATGGAGGTAAAAGAAATCATGGTTTTGGAAGTTGTCCCGTAAAGTGACGAATTCATCGGCAATAGTTTCACCTGTTTCCAATATACTCATACCCACTAACCGGGCTAAACCACGATACATGGGATAGGCGGCAATAGCCGCAGGATTTAATTTGTATAACTCCTGCAAAGAGGGTAAGTTGGGATGCTTGGCAATTCCTCTTAACAGAATAGCATTGGCAGGATGCTCTTCTTTGAGAACTTCCAGACATCGGACTATAAATTTATTTATTATGTGTACACTCTTTTCACTCTCCGCTCTTAAGGATTCAGCATATTTTATTTTTTTTCCATCGAGTTGGGGGTCGGCATCGGTGATTCCGTCTTCCAATCCTTCTCCGCGGAAGACCACTACAAAACGGTGCTCCTTACCCGGTTTAATTATGACCTTTGTCTTATCGATTTCGGTGATTTCTTTTTGCAACAGAGCACATAATTGCTCATTCGTTTCGGTAGAGATACGGCCTGCTCTACGGTCCGTGATAATGCCGTCCGTATCAATGGTAGCAAAATTACCCCGGCAGGCCAGGTCATCACAGGTCAGCTCCAGCCCTATACCCAGAGCTTCTAAAACGCCTCTGCCTATCTGATACTTAATGGGATCATAGCCAAAGAGAGAAAGATGTGCCGGTCCGCTGCCCGGTGTTATACCGCGCGAAATGGGATCGGTTAAACCGCAGACAGAGCGTGCCGCTAATTGATCCAAATTTGGAATATGCGCCGCATCTAAAGCGGTCTTCCCCCCCGCATTGGGCAGGTCGCCCAGACCATCTAATACTACCAATACAATCTTAGAATCAGTCTTGGCAGAAAGCTCTTTTAAAATGTTTTCTTCTACCATAAGAAAATTCTCCTTACAGTCTAATGAAATCTTTAGTTCTATGGGGAAATCAGACTCTGCAGTCTTTCTCTCAGAAAGGTGTTCCTTTGCACTGTTTTATCATTTTTGATAGCAATCCACAACGCCTTCATAGTACCCACCATAACTACCAGCCTTTTGGCTCTGGTAATGGCAGTATACAACAAATTTCGTTGCAATAACAGAAAATGTTGGGTCAAAAGCGGAATAACAACGGCAGGATATTCACTGCCCTGGCTTTTGTGTACGGTGATAGCATAAGCCAGCACTATCTCATTCAATTCAGAGAAATCATATTCCACCAGACGGCGGTAGAAAAGTACCTTGACTATCTGTTCTTCATGGTCGATCTCTTTAATACTGCCTATGTCCCCATTAAAGACCTCTTTATCATAATTATTGCGAATCTGCATCACTTTGTCATTAATTTTAAATTGCTGATGGCCGTATTTTAAACTCTTTCCGGCAGGATTCAAGGCATTTCGGAGCATGCTATTCAATTGATCTGCTCCTACAGCGCTCTTATACATGGGGGTTAAAATCTGTATGTCCTGTATAGGGTCAAAACCATAGGTTTGCGGAAGACGATAGGTGCAAAGCTGCACTATCTTTTGAGCGGCAAGTTCGGGATTTTCCTCTTTCAGAAAGTAAAAATCCCGTTCCTGTTTACTCTTTAAAATAGGGAATTCACCTTTGTTGATACGGTGTGCGTTTACGATAATCAGACTTTTGGCTTTCTGCCGAAAGATACGGGTCAGCCGAATCACCGGTATTACCTCAGAATCGATCAAATCTTTCAATAAATTGCCGGGTCCGACTGAGGGTAACTGGTCTATATCGCCGATTAAAATCAAAAAGGTACCTTCGGTAACCGCCTTCAAGAGACTTTGCATTAAAAGAACATCTATCATAGAAACTTCATCCAAAATAACCACATCAGTCCTGAGGGGATTCTGTTCATTTTTGGTAAAGCGTTTTTCTTTGGGATTGTAAGCCAATAGCCGATGAATAGTGCGGGCTGACCGACGGGTTGCTTCGCTCAGCTTTTTGGCCGCCCTGCCGGTAGGCGCTGCCAGCATAATCTTTAAGCCCAGTTCTTCAAATAATTCTATTAAACCGATAGTGGTGGTGGTCTTTCCGGTACCGGGACCACCGGTAAGGATTAAAACCCGGTGCAGTAAAACCTCTTTCATGGCTTGCTTTTGTTCTTCAGCAAAATCAATCTTATATTTTTTTTCCAGCTCTGCTATCTTCTCCTCGATATTGAGCTGGGCCAATTGCTGAGGGAAACGAATAAGGCTGATAATTTTCTGACTTATTTCCTCCTCAGCATTAAAATAGGCCGGCAGCCAGACCTGTTTCTGCAGTATTATTATCTCTTTACTGTTATTTAATAGGGCAAATTCTTTTTCTACCGGCTCTTCGTTGGTATCCAGTAATTCAGCAGCCATCTGCCGTAAGTCATCCTCATAGACGAAACAATGGCCCTGCTTGGCATGTTCCTCTAAACAGTATTTTATACCTGCTCTTATTCGGGCCGGTGAATCACTGCTAATGCCTAAGTTTTGAGCGATTTTATCAGCAATTTTAAAACCAATCCCGAAGATATCATCGATCATACAGTAGGGATTCTCTTTTAACTTCTCAATCGCCTTGTTACCGTACTCTTTAAATATTTTTACGGCATAGCCGGTAGTGACCTGATAGGATTGCAGAAAAAGCATAACCCTTTTAATCTCTTTCTGTTCCTGCCAGGATTTTTTAATTAATTCAATCCTTTTTTGGGCGATTCCCTCTACCTCGTTGAGTCTATCCGGGTAATCCTCAATTATTTCTAAGGTTTTTTCTCCGAAATGGTCAACTATTCTGTTAGCGGTAGCCGGCCCCACCCCTTTAATCAGCCCTGAACCGAGATAACGCCGTACACCTTCTAAGGTAGTGGGTAAAATTATCTGATAATCATCAAAGTTGAACTGCAGCCCATAGCGTGGGTCTACACTCCATTTTCCCTTAAATTGATAGGTCTCACCAACACTAATGGCAGCAATTTTGCCTACCACTACCATTTCTTTCTTTTCCGGCTCCAGCATATCTATGCGGGCAATCACAAAACCATCAGACTCATTCTGGTAGACTAATCTTTTTACGGTCCCTTTGATCAGGACTTCTTCTTCTTTTAATTCTGTTTCTTTGTCCATTACTGATTCGTTAATTGGTTAATTTGTTAATTAAAATGATTCTCGAAAAAGAGTTTTAATTGTTTGGTATTTGTCTGTAAACTGTAAACGGACAACCGATAACCTTACCAAACTTTCAGCCCGCAATCTCTTCAGCTAATCATTTTTATCCAGACCTGGCGGGTGCGGGGGCCGTCAAATTCACAGAAACAAATCCCCTGCCAGGTTCCTAATTTCAATTGACCATTCTCTATAATAACGGAAATAGAAGAACCCATCAGACTGGATTTTACATGGGCTGCTGAATTTCCCTCTAAATGCTGGTAATTATCATCAAAAGGAATTGTCTTTTCCAGCTCCTGCAGTATGTCCTCCAAGACACAGGGGTCGGCGTTTTCGTTGATGGTAATAGCAGCGGTAGTATGAGGTACAAAGACTAGGCAAAGCCCCTCTTTTAGTTTACTCTCCTGAACCAATTTTTGTACTTCAGAGGTAATATCCAAGATCTCAGTTCGTTTATGAGTACTAACGGTAATGGTGTGTAGCATTTGCTTCTCCTTCTATTTTTACAATACTTTACAACTTGAGCTTACAGGGCTCTAAACATATTAATTCTTCTGTTAAAAATCTATTTTAGTCTATCATATTTTTTTAGGGTATTCAAAGTATTCACGGATTGACGGAGTTTGGAACTTTTACCTAAACCGTAAGCAAAAAAATTTAATTTTTTCTTAATGATTAATTTGACCGGTACCATTTTTTTATTATAATACATAGCATTGATAGCTAATACTATTATATTAAATGATATCTTAAAAGGAGGGTTTCATGAGGAAAAGAGCAGCTTCCTTATTCTGGCTGTTAGTATTATTTTTAACAATCCCGGTTATGGCAATGGCAGCAGACTATCTTACTCAGGCAGAGGCTATTTATGAAGAAGATAGCTTAGAGAGTGCCATAAAATCTCTCTCCCTTTATCGTAAAGCGGTAGAAGAAAATCCGGACAGTTATGAGGCTAACTGGAAGATGGCTCGTGCCCTAAGGAGATATGCTGATTTATCTCTGCAGGCAGAGGTTGATGACTGGAAAAATATCTGTAAAACGTACGGGAAGGAGGGTTTAAAGTACGCAGAGGTAGCAAGAGACATGGAACCGGACCGGGTGGAAGGGAATCTATTTTATGGTTTAAGTGCCGCTACTTACTCTGATGGTATCAGTATATTGAAAGCTATTAAAGAAGGTCTGAGAACTAAAACCGAAAAAGCATTTGAAAGAGCCTATGAGATTGATAAAATGTACGATGATGCCGCTCCGATCCTGTCATTAGCCAGAATGTGGCATCAATTACCCTGGCCCTATCAAAAGGAAAAGACTTCCGAAAAATACTTCGAAGAATACTATGCTCTTTTTCCCGACAATCCCGAAGGGCTGGTCTACTATGCTGAGCTTTTAAAAGACCGTAAGAAAAAAGACCGGGCTATCGAACTGTTAAAGCAGGCAGCACAGAGCGGCCATCCTTATTTCAGTAAGAGGGCTAACGAATTGTTGGAAGAATGGTCTAAATAATATAGATAAAAAAATATTAAAACTTAAACGGTAGCATAAAAACCATAGAAATGTTGTTACTGCCTTTTCCTCACAATGGGTTATCCAAAAACTTTTCCATCCACATTGGGCTCTTTACCTGTTTATCTCTGTCGATATTAAAATGACCTACTTTCACCATTAATAAAAAAGTATCTATCTCATCTTGTATTATAAGATTAATGGCTTATAATAGTAAAAGTTTACTCCAAAACTCTTAAATTAAAATAGCAGTCTCGATTATAGTTCAAAATAATCCTAAGAAAGATTCTGATTAATATGCTAAAATTGTTCAAAAATCGTAATTTGGTCCTGTCACTATCCTTAGTATTAGGGTTCTTAATCTCTGATATAGCACAATATACCAAGTCTTTGACTATTCCTTCTTTAGTAGTCATTATGACCTTGTCCCTTACCGATATATCCAACAAAAATATGTTGGATTGGCGAAAGTTGCCCAAACCGCTTGCCCTTGGAACACTGATGTGTTATTTTGTGTTGGGCTCACTTATTTTGATTCTCACTTATCTTTTTGTTCCGGAGATTAAACTAAGAACCGGAATGATTTTAGTTGCTGCCGGGCCGCCCGGAGCAGCCGTTATTCCCTTCGCTGCAATCCTCTCGGGCAACCTTTTTTTGGCATTGTTGGCCTCTTTCGGTGCCTATCTTGCCGCCTTAATCATTACTCCGCTGCTCTTATTGCTGGTTCCCGAAGCTAAAACCTTCCCTTTCTCTTTTTTATTACTCAACTTGTTCTACCTCATCATTTTACCTATTTTGGTTTCCCGAGTATTATTACTGAAAAAAATAGATACCATTATCAGACCGATTAAAGATTACATTATTAATTGGAGCTTCTTTGTGTTTATTTTTAATTTAATCGGTTTAAATAAAAACATATTTTTAAAGAACTTTAATGACTTATTTCTAATTATGGTCATAGCTTTACTTACTACCTTCCCTTTATTCTATTTGCTCCAATTCCTTTTTAAAAAATTCGGTATTAAAGAGGATGAAGCGATTACTTTGATATTGTTAGGGACTATAAAAAATTCTGCCTTTTCTTCCGCACTGGCTCTGCTCTTATTCGATCAGGTGGCATCATTGCCAGGCGCAATTTTTACTACCGTCTACGCTCTTTTTATGGTATGGATAGGGAGGTAGACACTATTATAGAACTCACTCCATCTAATACATTTCAACAATGGTTAGATTTAAAAATAAAGGAGATAAGAGAAAGCGGCTCTCTCCCCCGTCTCTTACTGCATAGCTGTTGTGCCTCTTGCAGCAGTTATGTCTTAGAGTATTTATCCCCTTATTTTCTGATAACTGTATTTTTTTATAATCCTAATATTTATCCTGAAGATGAATATGAAAAAAGATTGAAAGACCAGATTAGACTTTTAAAAGAATTACCGCTAAACGAGGAAGTTGATTTAATTATAGGTAATTATGAACCTGAGGTTTTCTATCAAAGAGTGGAAGGATTAGAGCAAGAAAAAGAAGGACAGGCACGCTGCGTTAAGTGCTATGAACTACGATTGGAAAAGACTGCTCAAAAGGCGGTTGAGCTGGGGTGCCCTTACTTTACTACAACCTTGACCATCAGTCCTCATAAAAACTCTGAGACGATTAACGAGCTAGGCGGAAAGATTGCCTCAGCTTATAATCTAAACTACCTGTTCAGCGATTTTAAAAAGAAAGACGGCTTTCGGCATTCTGTACTTTTATCCAAACGGTATGGGCTCTATCGTCAGAACTATTGCGGATGTTCCTTTTCCTTGTAAGATTCCTCCGGGTTCCACACGCAAGACACACAAAGAATAAACAAAACAAAAATAGGAGTATTTAATCGTATAAGCCGGGTTATTTTTATTATTCTGAGCTTTCTGTCTTGTCGCGAGCCCCATGCCAGGAGTGAATGACATCTTCATTGAGTAAATCCCGGGTTATTCTTTTTAACATTTGGTTCCCGCTGAAGAGGGAAAGAAATCCAAAATAAGAGACGATGCTCTCTTCTTTTTTGTTATCTCTTTTTTTATTCCTATTCCGGCTATAAGCTTTCAAAACGGCATCGATTAAATCGGAAAAAGAATAAATTTGAAATCGATCCACCTCTACCTCTTGCGCCAACTTCTCTACCAAAGTCAGAGCTATATCCTGATAGCCGCAATTTTCCGGTAATTTAAATATCTCCACTAATTTAGGCAATATTTTTTCAAAGAGGAGCCTGCGCTCAGACATATTCCGCTCCAGTCCCAGGGTTTTCGCAACTGTAATAATTACTTCAGGGTTCAGATTGCTGAAATAATCAAGAAAATAATCTTCCTCGTGTTCCAATTCAACATAATAATGTTGGCCTGCCAAATTTTTTAAAACCCGATAGGCGTCAAAATAACCTAGCTTTAAATTCCGCTGAGCCTGATCACCACTAAAATTTAAGGTCCCGCCCAGATGCTCTTTAGCCTTAACATCGATAATATGTAATTTTTCGGTATTTACCTTCCTCTTTCTACTTAATCCTCCTACCTGTATGGTGATGAGGGATTTATAACCACGTTCTACCAGCATACGCATGGGCAGATTGTCATAAATTCCCCCATCCAGATAGACTTTATCATCAATTTTTGCTGACCGAAAAAGAGGAAAATTGGCGCTGGCAAAAAGATAATCAGCTATCTGACCTTTGGGAATATCCTCTACAAAAAGCTCCAGAGCCCGTCGATTGGTTAAAGAGACGGTCACCATTCCAAAGTCGATATCTGATTTACGAAGTTTTTCTTCGTTAATATTCTCTTTGATTAGCTTCTGTAGGGGAGAAACATCGATACCACCCTCTGTGATAATTTCTCTCAACTTTCTTAGATAATAACGGATATCAGTAGGATTTATTTCTAAGCGGAATAATTTATCTATTTTTTCCCGTTCAATATTCATAACTTGTGATGGTTCTATATTAGACCAGAGCCGATAAGCTTTATCTATTTCATGCTGGGCAACCAGAGCACCATTTAAAGCTCCTACCGAGGTTCCGGTTACAGCGGTAATGTTGATCCCTATCTCCTCTAAGGCTTTACAGGCACCTATTTCATAGGCACCTTTAGCACCTCCGCCCTCTAAAACTAATCCGATTTTTTCTGCCATACCATACCTTCTTATTTCTCTGTCTTAGATTTTATTCAATCAAAATTGCACTGTTTCCCATAAAGGTTGAGGAAGACTTCCTTTAATTTCTGCTCCGGGAGGGTCTTTTCCGGTTTGATTTCAGCAGGATATCCTATTGCAATTAAACATAAAACACGTAAATTATCAGGTACAGCAAGTAATTTTTTTACATATTCTTCGGAATCCTGGTCATCAGTACAATACCTCTTTCTGAGCTGTATCCAGCAGCTTCCTAAATCCAGGGACTGAGCAGTTAAAATAAGGAAGGTAGTGGCAATAGAGGCATCCTCAACCCAAACATCAGACTGTTGAGGATCTGCCAGTACCGCTATAGCCAGCGGTGCTCCGACTAAAAACTTCGCGCCATTCTCTTTTGACACTGATAATTTGTTTATAATATTCCGGTCCTCTACCACAATGAACTGCCAGGGATTATTGCCCTTAGAAGAGGGGGCGAGCAATGCCGACTCTATAAGTTGTTTAATTTTTTCCTGCTCCACTCTCTTATCCTGAAACAGTCGGATGCTTCTCCTTTTTTTAATTACAGATAGCATTGTTTTCTCCTTTGTTCATTAATAAAGTTTTACCTTCAACAGACCGGTGAGCGGTTCCTGACACAGTTATTTTATAAATAGCCCTCTTACCGGAAATCGTTTCAAAAAAGAAAAGAATTAGACCGTCATTTCGTCTATATTGATAAGATTTTCATTTGCCGGTTCTTTTAATACTGCATTTTCCCAATTATTAAAAGAGATGCCAGAGGTAATAGAAAGTCATCACCAGTGCTAAGGTGAGTTTAACGGCAATAGAGGTAAGGCTACCCAAAAAGGTGGCGAAGCCTGCTTTAAAGGCTCGGGAATAATCCTTACCCGCTAACAGCTCTCCCGCAAAAGCGCCCAGCAAGAGCCCGGCAAAAAGACCAATAGGAGGGAAGAATAATATACCTATTATCATTCCCACCACAGCGCCTCCAATACCTGAACGTGATGCTCCAAATTTTTTAGCTCCTAGGAGGGGAAGAATGTAATCTAGGGTACTGGCCAGAAATGATAGGAGACCGAACATTATAAGGACATTTAAGCCGACTGCCTGTTCTCCTCTGTCTATATAGAGTAGAATTAATGCAGCAAAGTTCAGCACAATACCGGGCATAGCCGGCATAACCACACCAATAATACCAACTATATTTAAGATAATTCCTAAAACAAGAATCATTTTTTTCTTTTTTATTTATTATTTTCTATGAAGATACTGTTTCCGTTTTATATAGTAATAATTATTTCAGCAATGTTTAATTAAAATCCTCGGCCGGATTGTATTTTCTAAAAGGCAGAAAAGCATGTACCTGTTTTTTATATTCCATAAACTGCTTTCCAAATTTGTCCTGTAAAAAAATACTTTCTTTCGCCGCTGATATAATCAGAAAAAGCTGAATTAAAATTACAAAAAAGATTATTACTGCTGTCTCTAAAGCAGAAAAGGGATTATTGTGAATTCCAATCATGACACCGCCTAACATGAATACCCCAATACCGGTATAGATGGGATGTCTGATAAAAGAATAGATCCCCCCGGTAATAACCCTGGTAGAAAATAGTATTTGCCCTGCCCAGGTATGATATTTCCCTAAATCAAACTTCGCCTTTACTACTAATAAAGTGCCGACAAAGGTAAAAATAAGGCCAAAATAACTAAATGGCAGAATCTGTGTTAAATTAAAAATTACATAGAGATAAATAAAAATTGGAATGAAGTAAAAAATCTTTAAAATAAACAGGATCCTGGAGTTTAGGAGTGGACGCATCCCTTTTTTATTTCGAAAATCAGAGATATAGATAGAAAAAAACAGTAATAGCATGATTGCTACAATCTGAAATAATTTTAAACTCATAACAGAGCATCTCGCTTTTTTATTTTATAGCATACCACACCTGTAAATTTTTTCATCTTTATTTTGAATATTTGTTCTTATCTGCCTTTAGATTAATAGAGAGGAAGATGGTTTATTTGGCAGTATATGGTTTATGGAAGAAGTTATGAAAGAATAGTAAATAAAAAAAGCGGGTAATCCGTTTAGATTTAACAAAAGATCACCCGCCTCATTTTATTCTGAAACAGTCCTATGGAACTATTAACTCCTGTCCGGGCAGTATAAATCTCGGATTTACCAATTCATTCAGCTCGATAATCTGTTCCATGGTAGTGCCAAATTTCCGGGCAATTTTCCAGATTGAATCCCCGGAAATTACCACATAGGTTTTTAGTTCTTTTGCCTCGGCTAACCAATTCTGCCTTACCGGTGAAATGGTACCTGCTTTTTCCACCGCTTCCATTAGAGCATCTCTGACAGGTAAGAAGGTATCTTCAGTCTCTATAGCACGGGAGAAGTCATAGTTATCTCCACCGGTAGCCATAAAGTCATTGGTCACCACAGTATAGTATTTATCCATCTCTACCGGAGTTCCATCTGCTAAAACCATATTGGTAATTCGGCTACCCGGTTCGGCATCTTTATCATAGGTAACCTTTACCCCTGAAATTTGAATCCACCCGATGTCTTCATTCATTATCCCGTGTTCAATATTGGCTTTCACATCAGCCCCGGATATTTTTAACACGTAGAGTGTATTATCAAAGGGCATTACCTCGTAAAGTTTGCCCGCGGTAATTTTACCGGCCGGTATGGGAGTTCTTAGCCCTCCGCCATTGGTCATACCAATCTGGGCACCGACTTTATCCTGCATAACCTGACAAGACCATTCTCCTAAGAGGGAGGGTCCGGCCCAGCGGTCATGGTCTAACTCTTCGGTAGTCTCACCCAATACTCTGCCTAGAATCGGTTCTAAATCTGTCTCGTACTTCTGAAATATGGCCAACATATTGGGGTCGTCCTTCAAGGTATCTTCTCTTTCGTAGAGGGTATCGACGGATGGTTCTGCGCTTACCAACCGATTATCATCGTCTACGATGAAGACGATCTTGGCAATCGCTCTTCCATTGTTCCTTGCCTGCACTAATGGTTTGCCATTAACCATTCCTGAAACAAGTGCATGGGTATGTGCCGAAATAACGGCATCAACCCCGTCTACCCGGCTCAAATCAGTTGCTTCCCCGGTGATATTTCCATCTTTGTCTTGATTAGAACCTAAATGGGTTAGGGCGACAATTATATCAGCGCCCTTAGATTGGACTTCGGGTACCCATTCGGATAAACTCTCTACCGGGTCTCTAAACTCATAATTTTCTACATTTTCTTTCGAGGTCTTATAAGCAGTCTCCGGTGTAGCCAGCCCTATAAATCCAACCTTTACCCCTTCCCTTTCAATAATTACATAGGGCTCTGCCCAATCCACCGGTTCATCTGTTCTCTTATCATAAACATTGGCACAGACGAAAGTAAGGTTACCATCTTCAGCCCATTTTCCGATTTTTTCAATTCCCCAATCGAATTCATGGTTTCCCACTGCTGATAATTCCACTCCTGCTTCTTTAAACATGGCTGAAACCGGCTCACCATAGAGCAGGTTAGACATGGCACTCCCCTGATAGCTGTCACCGGCTGAAACTATAATGGTGCCTTCCGGGTTTTTAGCCCTTTCTGTTTTTAAGGCATCCACAAATTTCGCTGCCCCCACATTTTTCCCGGAAGAGGCTAAACTGCCATGAAAATCATTAAAAGAGAGTACTACTATTTCTTTTTCGGCAGAATAGATAAGGAATGTGGCACTAAAAATAATCAAGAGAGTTAGCAGTGATGTTGTGATTAGATTTCGGACATTTTTATTTCTAAACATTTACTAAAATACCTCCTATATTCAAATTATTTACCAAGTTATCAATGATTTTTTGAAAAACTTCCTATTCGGCAAAAAAGTAAAACAACTAACCTCCTTTCTTTTTTTATTCTTCAACCTCCTCCGCCTAGCTATTTAACTGAAAGTTGCAACGGCTAAATATTTATCTTCTTTTATTATAGAACATTTTAGGGGTTATTGCTATTTTACTATTCTATTTTTGATAACAATTTTTGATTGGAGAGTGATTAAAAATATTTTTTTCCACTTCCTGGTACAGTAAAATGGGGGATAGTTCCTCTTTAATTAGAGGAGTTTATATTCAGAAAATAATCGCTAATTCCGTCTCTGATACTCAATGCCAATTCATGTTGATACTCCGGCAGTAAAAGATAACGATTATCCTTCGGGTGCATCAGATAAGCCGTCTCCACCAGAACAGAGGGTACTTGAGGACGTCTTAACACTCCTATATCCGGCCTTTTCCATACTCTCGTTTTCGGTAAGCCCGTCTTTTTTGCTAAATTATTTAAAATAATTTCTGCCAATTGCTTATTATAGTTATAATTGTAAAGAGTCATATGACCGTGATAGCTTACCGCATCTGCCCCTTGGGCATGAGCGTTGGCGTGAATACTGATAAAGAGATCTGCCTCTTCTTCAACAGCTTTTTCTATTCTTTCTCGAATACTAAGATTTCTATCTTCGGAACGGGTCATTATTACCCGGGCCCCTTTTTCAACTAATAACTGTTTGAGATACCTGCTGATTTCCAATACCACTACTTTTTCCGGTACATCCCCCGGCCCAATAGCCCCAACCGCGTCTCCACCATGTCCGGGATCAAGCACTATTATCCTGTTCTGCAATGGGTTATCCGGAGAAATGGCAGGGGGTTTTCTTAAACTAATTACCAGCTCCGATTTATCCCAAAAATAATCATACCCGACTAAAGGATGGTATAACTTGATATTCAAAACCGCAGCTGATTCGATAGCTGATAATCCTGTTACTTGAGGCACTAATTCAATTGTTTTGACAGAGGATGATGAGCCGGTGATGGAGAAATTTTCACTTCGGCCAATTCCATAAAAAGTAATAGAAAGCTGCTCGGATTTATCTTCTATCAGAAAAGGAATATGTCTACTATTGCTAAAATTTAAGCGTACCTCTGATTTTCCCTCTTTCTGCTTTATGGTTATTCCGGAAAGGGTTGAATTTAATTCTCCTCCTTCATCCTGGTATTCTGCCATATCGCTCTGATGTATCAAATAATCATTTGCGCCTAATCTTATCCTAAAGTATTCCCCTGCTTTGCCCGTCACCTTAAAATAAGTCTCCGGTAAAAGGTCATAACCCACAACCTGAGTGAGCCAGCCATCACCACCCAAAGTTACACCCTGAAGATTAAAAGATTCTCTATTAATCCGGTAAAACCTTGTTCTTTCATTAATAGTCTTAAAGATATGGGGTGTATCCCCGGTAGTAAGGGAAACCTTGCCCGGTAGTCTCCTGCTTATTTCTTTTCCTCCTCTGCGCAGCAGAACAGTTATAAATTGCCATTCTTCTTTTCCTTTAATCGATATATCCGACTCTTTTACCGGATAACTCCCCAGATAAATGCCCCTGCCATTTAGAGAAGCAGGCAGTATGCTTAGTTCTTCCATAGCTACTTCTGCCCCGGAGTTACCTATTTTAAATGCCGCCTCTGCCCCGGGGCTGCCCTGCACTATCACCCTCAAGAGCTCACCCTCACCAAGTATCTGGTCCTCCCTGGGTTGTACATTAGCAGAATGAATGGCCAGCGGTTCTTCCGGCATCTCTTGCCATGTTGGTTCATAAACTACTGTTCTTTCCAAAGAAGTCTCTTCTTCCCCCAAAGTAGCGGTAACTTTAATGGGAAATTCTGTTTTTTCCGGTATCTCAACTAAGGTAAGAAAATTCCCGGTAAGCTCATCGTATCTTTCTACTTCTTCCCCATTGACTGTAACCTTTGTATTCTGTGAAGGCAGGGTACAACCAAAAACAAAAATGGGATTTCCGCTAATTTTTTGGCGGTCAGTCCCGGGAAAGGCGACCTTTAAATAGGGCTTTTCTAACTTTCCCTGAAGATCCCTCAATCTTTCCAGAAGCTCCGGAGAAAAACCCTCCTCGTACACTTCTCGGGCAAAAGTTCTCTGTTCCTCTACAGGAAGGTTTGCCAGAAGGTCTATAAATTCTACCTCTTGTTCATCTAAATCCTCTAAAGAAGCCAAATAGATATTAAATATCGCCGGCAATTTCCCTTTCAGATATTCCTGAACAGATACTTCGGCAGAAAAAGATTTTATGCTTATAGAAAATACTATGAGTATCACAAATAAGAATAAGGATACACAAATTGCGTATTTTTTCATGACTTTCTTGTTATGCTTTCTTACTGTAATAGGTAATTAATATTAATAAAATTATTCAGAAATCCATTAAAACAATGCGGATTATACTAATGAAAAAATATCCTAATTTTTAAATAATTAACGGAATACTGTCCGGTTTTTTTGCGCTAAGCGGTTTTAACGAAATTTAATCCCACAAACTGACTGTTGTATAAATCGGCATAAAAACCTTTCTGTTCTAACAATTCTTTATGGCTGCCCTTTTCTATAATCTCACCCTTGCGCATAACCAGTATCAAGTCTGCCCCCTGAATAGTGGATAAACGATGAGCTATGACAAAACTGGTCTTACCTTCCATCAATCCCAACATGGCGTTTTGAATTAATATTTCTGTTCTGGTGTCAACATTGCTGGTTGCCTCATCTAAAATTAAGATGGGGGGATTAGCCAGGATGGCACGGGCAATGGTCAGCAATTGTTTTTGCCCCTGTGAAATATTAGTTGCCTCCTCATCTATGACAGTCTCATATCCCGCAGGAAGGGTATTAATAAAATGGTCGGCGTAAGCCATCTTCGCTGCCTCAATAATTTCCTCTTCAGTAGCTTTTTCTTTACCATAGGCAATATTCTCCCTGATAGTGCCTTTAAACAGCCAGGTATCCTGTAAAACCATTCCAAAAAAACTCCTCAGCTCTGCGCGTTTCAGGTCATGAATATTAATACCGTCCAGAGTTATTTTTCCGCTATTTATTTCATAAAAACGCATCAGGAGATTTATTAAAGTAGTCTTTCCTGCTCCGGTGGGACCAACTATAGCAATAGTCTGCCCTTTTTCAACTTCTATGCTTACGTCTTTGATAACTATTTTTTCCGGAGTATAGCCGAAATTAATGTGGTCAAAATTAATATTACCCTCCGGTTTTGATATTAAAGTCAAAGTATCATTATCCGGGGCCATTTCAGGCTCATCAAAGACCTCAAAAACCCGCTCAGCTGCTGCGATAGTAGATTGGATTATATTGGCAATATTGGCGGTTTGCACAATGGGTTGAGTAAAATGCCTTGAATAATTGATAAAGGCCTGTACATCGCCTATAGTGATTGTTCCTCTGGCTACAGAAATGCCTCCCAGAATAACGACAAAAACATAGCTGAGATTGCCGATAGCCATCATAAGCGGCATAATAATTCCCGAAATGAACTGAGCTTTCCAACCGGTTTCAAAGAGCTGTTCATTGAGTTTGTCAAATTGTGCCATAGATTTTTTTTCATAATTGAAAGCCTTTACTATCTTATGGCCGGTGTACATCTCTTCCACATGGCCATTTAAATGTCCCAGCAGACTCTGCTGCCGTGCAAAATATTTCTGGGATTGGCGAGCCACGATTCTGGTAANGAGAATACTTAAAGGGAGTGTGATGAAGATTACCAGAGANAGAAGAGGACTGATGGTCAGCATCATGATCATAGTGCCCGTTAAAGTTACTACAGCAGTAATNAATTGGGTAATGCTCTGCTGCAAGGTATTNCTCACGGTATCNATATCATTGGTCACACGGCTCATAATTTCCCCATGTGTTCTGCCATCAAAATAACTGAGAGGCAATCTGATCAGTTTAGCACTGATACCTTTGCGCAGCTCGTAGACGATTTGCTGGGTAACTCCGACCATAATATAATTCTGCAGATAGGCAAATAATGCATTGAAGATATATAACCCGATCAAAATAGCAATAATATTAAAGATATAGTCAAAATCGATAGCTGCCCCCGGAACCTGCCTTATTTTTAAAAGATAGCCCTCAAATAATTTAGTGGTAGCAAGACCCATTACCTTGGGACTTATAATAACAAAGATAGAACCGGTAATAGCTGCTAAGAAGGTAAATATAATCTTAACCCAATGTGGTTTTAAATAAGCAATCAGCCGCCATAGGCTCCCTTTAAAATCCTTCGGTTTTTCTACTAAGGTCGTTAAACCACGACGACTGCCCGGTCCTCTGCCAAATCCTCCCATCTGTATGGTTGGTCTGTCTTCTTTTTTATTCATGTAAACCCTCTTCTGCCAGTTGTGAAACTACGATTTCCTTATATACCGGACTAGTCTTAATCAGTTCATGGTGTTTTCCAATACCTACAATTTCACCTTTATCCAAAACAATAATCTGATCTGCCCCCATTACTGTGGTTACCCTTTGGGCAACTATTAATACTGTCTTATCTTTTATCTCATCCTTTAAAGCTTCCCTCAGTCCGGCTTCGGTCTTAAAATCAAGCGCAGAGAAGCTATCGTCAAAGATAAAGATATCAGGATGCCGGGCAATGGCCCGGGCAATGGACATACGCTGCTTTTCTCCTCCCGACAGATTAGTGCCGCCTTGGGCAATCAAAGAATTATACCCATTAGGCATCCTCTCAATAAATCTCGCCGCCTGTGCTATCTTTGCCGCCCTCTTAATTTCATCTATATTCAAGGTATTATTACCAAAACTGATATTTTCCGCAATAGTTCCGGTAAAAAGGATGGCCTTTTGCGGGACTAAACCAATCATATTGCGTAGTTCTTCCTGAGAAATATTTCTGATATCCACACCATTAATGGAAATACTACCCTTTGAAACATCATAAAATCTGGGAATGAGATTGATTAAAGTTGATTTCCCTGAGCCGGTGCTTCCGATAATAGCAGTAGTCTCACCGGGATTGGCTTGGAAGGAGATGTCTTTCAGAACTTGTTCTGCAGCATTTTGGTAACAGAAGCTTACCTTGTCAAACTTTAAATAACCGGTTCTTTTTTTATCCGGTGCATCCGGAAGTTGTTTTTCTTTATCCTTTTCTAATAGAGTTTGTAGCAATGATATGGCCGGGTCCTCAATATTCGGCTCAATATCTAAAACCTCATTAATTCTGACCGCCGAGACGGAGGCTCTGGGAATCATCATGAACATCATGGAAAACATAATTAAGGAGAACATGATTTGTGAGGCATATTGCACGAAGGCCATCAGGTCTCCTACCTGCATACCCCTATGCTCCACTCTGATACTCCCCAGCCAAACTATAGCTACAATAGTCAGATTGAGAATCAGAACCATAAGCGGCATCAAGAGAGCCAGAAGTGCGTTAACTCTTTTAGAGGTATCGGTTAACTCTAAGTTACTCTTATCGAATCTCTGCTGTTCATAATTCTCCCTGTTAAAGGCTCTTATAACCCTGATACCGGTAAGATAGTCCCGAAATATCATATTCAGTCTATCTATTCTCTTTTGCATCGCCTGAAAGAGTGCCGTACTCTTCTTGGCCACAAAAAAGACAATAATCACCAGGATAGGCAAAATTGCCACCAACAGCATAGCCAATTCGATATTCTTGGTGATAGCCATAACAATACCCCCGATAAAGAGCATGGGGGCTCGTAAAAACATCCTCAATAAAACGACTGTTAACTGCTGAATCTGAGTAACATCGTTAGTTGTTCTTACAATTAAAGAGGCAGCCCCAATCTCACTGAATTCTTCCAAGGAAAAACTTTCCACTTTCCTAAAAACCTGTGCCCTTAAGTCTCTGGCAAATCCTATAGCCACCCGGGAAGATAAAAAACTACCGATAACAGAACCGAACATGGCTATAAGGGTAATGAGCAGCATTATGCCCCCGATTCGCAGAATATAGCCTATATCTCCTTGTACTACCCCCGTATCTACAATATTGGACATCAGAGTAGGCAAGAATAACTCCGAAATAGCCTGTAAAAAAACAAAAAATACTACCCCGACAATCGATAACCGATAGGGTTTTAACTTTTTTAATATTTTAAACAATCTTGAGGACTCCCATTTCTGTGTCTGTATGTCTGTCTATTTTGCACAATTTTAATGATAATAACAAATCTAATTATACAAAAAAATTGTTTTTTTATTCATAATATAATATAAAATAAATGGAATATTTTTTCTATGACTTTATTTATATTACTCTGAAGGCGGATTTTTTAACAACATATCATAAAGCGTAAGGCAGCCTTATAGAAAAAGAATTATTTTTGTGCTAAAATAAAAAGAGAGCCATTTGTTGGTCAAAGAATTGTTCAAACTGTTAAAAATTGGCAATTAAATTTAGGCAGTTCCTTATGGACAAGTTAAAGGGAGGAATAATAGGAGCGGGTAAAGATTCCTTTATTGGCTTTGCCCATTACGCAGCCGCTGCTCTTTATAATGAAGCTGAGATAATAGCCGGTGTATTTTCCAGTGACCCTGACCGATGTATCAAGCGGGGATTGGAACTGGGAATAGAACGATGCCGAATCTATTGTAATTGTACTGAAATGATTGAAAAAGAAAATACTCTCCCCGCTGAAGAGAGAATTGACTTTGTTATAATTGCCACCCCTAATTACCTGCATTGTAAGATGATAAAAGCTTTTCTGGAAAATGGATTTCACGTAATAGCTGATAAACCGATAGCTATATCCCTCGCTGAGGCGCTGGAAATAAAGGACGTCCAGAAAAAGACCGAAATGGTCCTTGCTCTTACTCATGGGTATACCGGCTATCCTATGGTAAAACAAGCCAGATATCTGATTAAGTCCGGAAAATTAGGAAATTTGATCAATATTTTAGTAAGTTACAGTCAGGGATGGCTTTCTCCCCTCATTAAAAACCCGGAGGAATTTAAAACCTGGCATCTTGACCCGGCCATCTCAGGACCCTCCTGTACTATGCTCGATATCGGAATCCATGCCTTAAACTTAGTTCAAACTATTACCGGTTTAGTTCCTGAAAAAGTATGTGCCAACCTCAACTCGACAATTCCGGGAAATTGTCTGGACGATAATGGTACGGTACTCCTTAAATTTAATAATGGGATTAATGGCCTTCTCCATGCCTCTCAGGTTTCTACCGGTGAAGGAAATGCCTTGCGTATTAAAATTTATGGAGATATTGCCGGTTTATCCTGGGACCAGGAATTTCCAGAAACATTGGAAATGATGAATTCAGACGGAACCAGCACAATATTTAAAAAGGGTGTTCCGGTATTGAGTGAGGATGCTCGAAAGGCATCAAACTTCCCTCCCGGACACCCGGAGGGCTTTCTCTGTGCCTTCGCCAATATCTATTCCTCCTTCTTTAAGGCAATACACTGCTTAAGGAATAAGCAGCAGCCCTGTCCCGGTGGCGAAAGCGGCTGGAATTTTCCCGGAATAGAAGAAGGGATAGCAGGACTTGCCTTTGTGGAGGCAATTCTAAAGAGCAATCAATCCTCTGAAAAATGGATAGCAATTTGACATTAAAAGTATAGAAATATATTATAACAATAGGGTTCACTTTTACAGAAGCTTTTAAAATACCTAAACCTTGAAAGGCGGTGATTCATTAGAATAAAAGTATATCAGTATTATTAACCACAGTTTAAAAATTTTAAAGGAGTGATAAAATAATGAGAAGGTCAATTGTATGGATTTTAGTTCTATTTTTTGTGGCAACAGCCATCAGCTATTCCTTTGCCCAAACCATCGAAGTTGGTATAGTTCTCCCCACCAAAGATGAGCCTCGCTGGATACAAGATGAAGCTCGTTTCAATGATGCCCTTAAAACTGCCGGTTACAGTGCCGAAATTCTCTTCAGTCAAGGTTCTTCTGCCCGAGAAAAAGAAAATGTTGAAGCATTAATTACCAAAGGTGCCAAAATATTAATTATTTGCCCTCATGATGCTACTGCTGCTGCCGCCTCTGCCGATGAGGCAAGGGAAGCGGGTTTAAAGGTTATCTCTTATGACCGCTTGATTCTGGAAACCGAATCGGTCGATTATTATGTAACCTTTGACAGCATTGCCGTGGGAGCTGCCCAGGCGCAATATCTCGTTGACAAGGCTTCCGGCACTGGAAATCCGCTTTATCTCTATGCGGGTGCCGCAACCGATAATAACTCTTTCCTGTTCTTTGAAGGTGCCTGGAATGTTCTGCAGCCCAAGATAGCTGACGGTACTTTTGTAATTAAGAATTCCAGCAAAGCCATCGATTTACAGGGTAAAGCTGAATTAACTCGTGCTGAAATGGGAGATATCCTTGGTCAAGTTACCACTGAATGGGATTTTACTACTGCAAAAAATTTAGCTGAAGCAAATTTAACCGTTGCTGAAGTGGCAGACAAGGGTGATGTATTTATACTTGCCCCTAATGATGGTACTTCCCGTGCTATTGCAGATGCGTTTGCCGATGATAAAGATATAAAGAGCTATGTTATCAGTGGTCAGGATGCCGAAATACCCTCAGTACAGTACATCATCGATGGAAAACAATCTATGACAGTTTTGAAAGACGTCAGAACTTTAGTAAAAGATGCCAGCGATGCAGCAGTTACTTTCCTGGAAGGCGGGGTACCTGAGGCAACGCATACCTACAATAATGGCAGAATAGATGTTCCGGCCAAACCCTCTCAGGTTATTTCAGTAGATAAGGGTAACGTTAAGGCAGCAATAATTGACTCCGGTTACTGGGATGCCTCCGAGTTTACCGGCTTAGATTAGAAGAAACAGGGACTAATTCAGAATATTAAATAGTTCTTTCCTGTTTTAAATTGACAAAATGAGCGGAGTGAGGCTTTTAAATTAAAAATGTTTCACTTCGCTCATTTTAACTGACGGCCGATAGATAAGGCAAATAAAATCTAGCCTAGAAATGAATTGAAGATCATAAGTCTTTATTTAATTTTATGTTTCTATAAATTCTCAAAACAAGATACCAAGAGGAAGACTGGGGAAGACTAATGATAGACAGAGTACCGGTTGTGAAGATGTGTAATATTAAGAAAAATTTTGGCGGTGTACAGGCTTTAAAAGGCGTGGATTTGGTATTACATCATAATGAGATATTGGGACTGGTGGGTGATAATGCTGCCGGAAAATCCACTTTGATGAAAATACTTAGCGGGGCTTACATTCCTGACGAAGGGGAAATATTTATAGAAGGTAAGAAGATAAATATGGCCAGCTCCCGTGATGCACATCACTATGGAATAGAGATGCTATACCAAGACCTGGCATTAGCCAATAACTTGGATGTGGTCGCTAATGTATTTATGGGCAGAGAAAAGATGAATTTTAAGATTGGTGATATAGGGATACTGGATGAACACTATATGGAAAGAGAAACAGAGCGACTCCTGGATAGACTCAAAATCGATCTTGCCTCCGTACGTCTAAAAGTAGAAAGCCTCTCCGGTGGACAAAGACAAGCTATAGCAATTGCCCGGGCTACTGCTTTTAATGCCCGGGTTACCATAATGGACGAACCCACCGCCGCACTCAGTGTTGCTGCTATCAAGAAAGTTTTAGATTTAGTAAAAGAACTAAAGAAACAGGGCAATTCTATTATTATTATCAGCCACCGCATCGAAGATATCTATCAGGTAAGTGACCGTATGATTGTACTGCGTCAGGGACGTAAAGTTTGCGACACAAGAGTGACCGGTGATATCGACACCTTTCGCGAACACGTAGTTGCCTATATTATTGGTGCAAGAGACGATTATGCTTAAGAAAGAGGTAAAAAGGATTATGCCGCTTATAAATAATCCGGAAGAAACTGCTTTAATAAAAAGTGCCAATAAGATATTGCAGGAAAACATACGTGAATGGGGTATGTATATTGCTCTCTTAGTTATTATAATAATCTTTACTATCACTACCAAAGGTGTCTTCCTTTCCTCCCGAAACATCAGCAATCTTATAAACCAGACCGGTTATATTGCGGTATTAGCCATAGGAATGACCCTGGTAATTATTATTTCTCATATTGACCTTTCAGTGGGCTATCTTTCCGGTTTCTTAGGAGCGGTGGCAGCAACTGCTATGGAATTCTGGCATTGGTCGGCACCTCTTAGCATTGCTTTAATATTCGCTTTAGGAATACTGGCAGGATTTTTAACCGGGTTTCTGGTTGGTCAGATGAAAATCCCGGCTTTTGTGGCAACGCTTGCAGGTTGGTTAGGTTACCGCGGGGCATTACAACTGGTAACCATGCACCGGGGCACCATTGTTATAACCAATAATTTTTTTAATGCTATTGGTAATGGTTATATTCCTGACCTTTCTTTTATTCCCGATGTAGGATTTTTAAGGGGAATACATAAACTGACTTTTCTCCTGGGAATTTTAGTAATCATTTTTTATATTTTAAGCGAAATTAATAGACGGAATAGGATGCTCTACCACAATTTCAAGGTCTCCCCTATTCACCTTTTTATTGTAAAACTGGTTCTCATGTCAGCCTTAATAGGCGTAATAACCTGGATACTTTCAGGTTATAGAGGGCTATCCTGGACGGCAGTAACTGTGATAGTGGTGGTTCTGTTCTACCATTTTATTATGAACAGAACTAATTTAGGTCGGCATATCTATGCGGTTGGTGGTAATCCCGAAGCTGCACAGCTTACCGGAATCAGTGTTAAAAGAATAACTTATACTGTATTTTGCTCTATGGGTATACTTGCCGCGTTATCTGGAATACTTTATGCATCACGTTTTAAATCAGCTACAACCACAGCCGGAACATTATTTGAACTGGATGCTGTTGCCGCAGCTTTTGTGGGAGGTGCCTCACCATCCGGCGGCATTGGAAAAATCAGCGGCTCTATTGTAGGTGCCTTTGTCATGATGTCCCTGACCAGTGGTATGAACTTGATGGGTATTGATATTTCCTATCAATATGTTGTTCGCGCGCTGGTTCTGGTAGCTGCTGTAGTATTCGATGTGGCAACACGCAACAAAAAAGAAGAAATCACCTAAACCCTGATTTTAAAGTAATAACTTTACAGATTTAGGGCGTCTGCTCCCATCAAGATAAATTGGCTTTATTTTCCTTTCAATAAAATATTTTTTAAAAACTATAGTAGTGTCTTGCCGGAGATGGGGGTCATTATTATATCAACTGAGGTAACCTCATCAGGATAAATCTCCATATCTCCTACCCATGCTCTGAATTCCTCTTTGATTATCACCAACTCATAATCTCCAACCTCTAAATCCTCCAATACGGTGGGACCTTCTTTGGTATCTGCCTGATAAGAACCGTTTAAAAAGACTTTGGCATCTTCTTGTTCGCAATAAATTGACAGAGAACCATACTTTAATTGAGGCAATAATTCAACAAATACTCTCTCTGTTTTAGATGCCGCCACTTCTATCACGTCTGCCCATTCGTCATAATCGGGTAAAGACAGCTCGATTCTATGTCTGCCGGTAGAGATATTCTGTAAATTAAGAGGTGTTAACCCGACATACTTTCCGTCTAAATAAACATCGGCTCCCTGTGGATTAGAGTTAATAGAGATTGAACCGAGTCCTCTTTCCTCTTTTGGTGTCAAATCTGCGGTAACTTTTACGGTCAGTATCGGTAAAGCAATTACGGTAGTAGACCAGTCCTGATAACCGGGCAAAGAAAGTCTAATGCTATATTGGCCGGGATTAACATTTTTTAAATCTAAAGGTGTTTCTCCCTTATAGGCATTGTCCAGATAAACCCGGGCACCTCTTGGGTTAGAGTCAATAAAAAGTCCGCCAATCTTTATCTGCTGGGCATTAGTTGAAATACCGCAGATTAAAAAGCTGAGTAAAAATACCGTCGAAATAAAAAAGAACAATACTAAATTACTTTTACTGGTAAGAGAATATCTTTTCACTATTGATTACCTCCGTATATTTAAAGCTTTCAGAAGACGAATCATTTTCTAGCTAATACTATTTCATATTCATTATAACATATAAACATTTTAAAAAATAAAAAAGTAACAATCTCACCTGCACAAATAACAGGGGTCAGTAATTGTGGTTAGTCAACTTTCAGGCTAACTCACATTACTGACCCCTGTTTGTTTATAACATTACTCTTATTCTGAACTATTACCTTTGCCTATATAAGAAAAATTTGATGGTTTCTGCAATCTCATAATACTATTGAAAACCGTATAGCTCCTTATAGCGGCTTAATTCTTATTATTCTTTCTCTCTTCCATCCATTCTTATGCTAGCTACCGCTTTATTCATACATACATAAGCTTCGGCTGCAAGCTCTTCTGTCGATTCGAATTGGTATGCCATCCTTCGGGGAATACCTATTTTTGCACCTTCGGCAAAGGCATCTTGATTTGCGGCTAAAAATAGAAATTGCCATTGGTACTTCTCCTGGTGGTATTCAATCATTTCTTTGATTTTGGAACGTGAGAACTCATGGGAGGCATTTTCATATCCGTCAGTCAGAATGCAGACGATAACCCGGTCCGGGCGTTCCTGTTCGGTCATATTTGCCAGCCTATTCCATAAATTGTTTATGGTTTTACCTACTGCATCTAATAATGCCGTTGTGCCTCGGGGAACATAGGTCTTTTCGGTAAGAGGTTCGACTGACATTAAATCTGTATTCTGAATAGGCATCAGATATTCATGGTCAAAAAGTATTAAAGAGATAGAAGCCTCACCGGGTAATTTCTTCTGTGACTCCAGAAAATTATTGAACCCTCCAATGGCATCATCTTTAATAGCACCCATTGAGCCGGAACNGTCTATGATACAGACGATNTCNGTGTAATTATGTTTAGACATTTTTCTAATCCTTTATTTAAAAATTATTTATCCTATAATTTTATTAACTTGTTTTAGGCTAAGCCGTTTAGTTAAATGCGGTGGCCTCTCCTGGTTCGGTAACCGGGCATCGGGTCGATTTTCTCCTCTTTCTTAGTCTTGAAAACAGCCATGTGAATTACCTGATCTTCCACTACTAATGCTGTTCCCACTTTATCCGGACCTTCAAAACGATAGTCTGCTCCCCATCCCGGTGAAAAATATCTCTTTTCTTCGCAGTACTTTATCTCCTCTAAAAATTGTGCGGCTTCCCCCTGTGGGTTACTGGAAACGGTAATCTTCCTCCTATCCCCTATCAGTGAATCCATGGCATAGCTTTTTATCAATTTAGGAAATATTTGCTCAAAAACATCTGTGCGGGAAAAAATATCACATCCGGCAATTTCGCCGTCCACGAAAACCAAGATTCCCTTTTGTGAAGGTACTACATTGAATGCCTTAATATAATCTTCCAAGGTATCCCTTTTTTGTTCAAAAACATCCCTCATTGCCCCGGTAGGTGATTCCACTTCCATTTGCTTGCTTAAGCATCTCACATCTTTCCAGACCGCCCCCTGGTCAGAATCATAGGTCCGGTACTGTACCAGAGAGGCATTGACAGCTGAAGTTTTTTGCGCCCGCATAAAAGAAGGAGACACTACTCCGGAATCGTAAAAATGTTTGGTGCGGTAAGACCATCTTCCCTGTTCAGTACAGCTGACCGGTATAATAATTTCAGATTTTTCCTTCACCAGAATAGTAGTATTCAATATCCTATTCTGTTTTGCCCCGGCCACTTCCTCTCCATCGAGCAGCAAGACGGGGATATCTCCCTGGTTAATCACTTTCAATTCCGGCACTGAACCTCCCGAACTAACCTCCTGTATTAACAATAATCCTTTATCCAATGCCTCTTTTAAAGTCCAATAAACCAGCTCTTCTTCTTGGTCCGAAAAGAGAGGAATAACCTGCATATTCTGAAAACTCTGTACCTCTCCCAAACGGATTTGTGCAATAAAGCTACTTATTTCAATTTTCATTATTCTTTCCTCCTCACTAAATAACGAAATATACTAAAGTATTATCTTTTGCTCTCCTCGCTCATCCCCCCTCCCGATAATGCGGCTGATAATCATTTCCGCTATCTTGGAAAAACTCTTCTGACCGGTACCCATGGCACCGGCAGTTCCCGAACCGGAAGTTCGCCAGAAGTATGGCTGCATCAGCTCGCCGGCACGTGACAAAAATCGCCTGAATATTTCCACAGTATAAAAAGAAGTGCCGTTTCTGCGAGGCAGATATGTATTTAATCCTTCTAAAACCTTAGGAATGACATAAATGCCGGTTGTTTTGAGCAGCACATAATCATCAGCCCTCATTTTCTTTTCCACTTCCCGGAAAGGTTGCGGACAAAGGTCTTTTACCGCCTGCCAAAAATTAATTAAAATGGATGCTATCTCCTCATCTGTTAATTGGTCAAAGGGAGCGGTATTTAAAATATTTTTCAGTGAATTTACCATAGCAACCTGACTAAAGGTAGCCCCTTTAGGACGAACATTGGGTAATTTCATTTTTCCGAAAAGCGGAGAATCGCAACGCTCATTCAAAAGGTCGGAAATACGGACTGCCCTTGGTTTCCAACGCATTTCTCTTTTAAGGCTACTGGGAAGTACAGTTTTTGTATCATTGTATCTAGAAATTTTCCTATCATGGAAAGGAGCAGACTCTTCGCAGGAAAGAACCATGAACTCTTTTTTACGTGTCACGACTTGGTTGTGGTAAGCAACAGAAAAATCCGATTCTTCCAGGAGTTGGTGCTGACACACTTGGCAATGTTCATATTTCTTCCTTTTTTCTTCTGCCTCTATTAAAATACGCTCGGCTAAATCGGTACGAAAACCTCTATGGGTCTTATTTATTATCAAAAACTGGGCTGCCTCTTTTTCCCGTGCTTCCTCCGGATTGCGGGATTTTAAGTTTATAATAGTTACCGGTATATCTATATTGAGGATGGCAGGGTGGTTTATTCCGATATATTCTAATCCCTTTAAGCGGTGCTGTCCGTCTAAAACCCAAAGCGTAACCCTATCAGCTATTTCGTACTCTGAGTCATCAGTTTTTCTGAAATTATATTTGTCTTGTTCTCTAATATTTAAAATCACTGCATTAGGGAAAATCCCCTCTTTGGCTATAAAATGCCCAAACTCCCTTGCTCTTCTTTCGTTCACTCTCCTCTGATATCCGGATGGATTTTTCGGGCTCCATTCATCTACCTTAATCTGCTTCAAAATATCCGCTGCTCGGGCATAACCGATAAGAAATTCAACACCATGCTGGTTGAAAAATACTCCTTTGATCCGTAACCCCATTAAAAACCTCCTTTCTTTTCTTGCTATATTCTTTTATTTTATTATATCATAATAGGATTGATATGTCAAATCCTAACATATTTACCTCATAAACATCCGTAGGGTATTAATCTCTTAGAAAAAATGACTTTGAATATAAGTTATTAATTACTTAAAAAACTAAGTTAACCGTTAAGTTAAAATGTGGGCAAATAATCTTTCTCTTATTCCTAGGGTGAAGGATTCTTATTTTCCGGAATGCAGCCAAGGGTTTCCTTAATTGCTCATAAGGGCGAGCCGGTACTCAAAATAAACTCTTGAAACCGCTCTTTTGCCTGATAACTTGCTGAATCAAACAAAATATCTCCCTTTTTTGAGGAGATCAGCTCAATAATATACTCCTGAGGAGATGTTAAAAAATATTTCTGATTAATAGTGAAAAGACTGTAACCAAACCAGAAGCTAAAAAGTATTGAAAACACGATTTTAAAAAATTTAGAAAAATTGGAGCCTACCCATAAAATAGTTATGCCAACAGGGGGCAATATAAAAAGCATTATTAAGACAAACCACTTTTGAAAATACCATTTTGTGTTCTTGTCTACAAGACTATTCAATATCCAATTACCCACTAACCATATTGCTAAATATATTCCATGAATAAAGATAATATCTTTTATAAATAACGTTTTGGCTAAATATTCATCTGTTAATGTTGCTAAATACAAAGTTATAATCAGTCCAAAGAAAAAAGGATGGTTTTTTATAGCATTTTTTATCCAAGAAATTTTTTGGGGACATAGAAATTCTGTTCCACAACTTGGGCAGGTTACCCTTAAAAACTTATCTGTATTTGGTATTCTCAGACTTAAACTAAAATTTTTATTGGGACTTTTTATAATAACGAATTCCTTCTTATTTTCAATCATTTTTATAACCTCTTAAATTATATGGGTCATTCGATGATTATATCCATTATAATATGGAATTTCTACTAAAAACCGTAAAAATACTATTTTTAAATTATTATTTATAACAATAGATTAATCATTATATTATAGAAACCTATTTTGCTCATCGATTCCCACGCCTTTACAGGCGTGGTACGGTTAAAACTCAAGCTGTGCTTGTCCTGTTTCTTCTTCGGCTTGGTGTTGAACGTATTTGCTGTTGAAACAAAATAACCTCTGCTCCAGATACCTTTTTGATCCCAGTAGACTTTTTGCAGGAACTGGTATTTTTCCTGATGGTTTTTGCTACCACACTTACCGCTTATTTCAAAGGAATCACTATATACGGGTACACATAATCCGGTTTAATTCCTATCTCTATGTAATCCCAATCAGGATAGAACTTTCTAATTTCTTAATAGTTTGATCTTGAGATAACTTTTTACCCCTGGAACCAGAATCTTTCTCCGATAACGGGTTATCCATACGATATGATACTGGGTCTGGTATATGCTATGGGCTGACTTGTATAATTTCATACTCTTTATTCTATCAAAGAACGACCAGAAGAAACAGGAAAGAGCTCTCATCCCCACCTTTACAGGTGGGGAGTTCTTGGTGGATTAATAGATACCCACGGGTTTGCCCGCGGGTATCTTCTATAATATATTAAGCATCGATATATTTAGAGCTGTTAGCGTAAAATGTGTATTATTAAGCTATTTTAAAAGAAAGTACCCTGTGCCGCTTTGTTAAATACTACATAGGCTTCCTGATTTCTGTCCTAATATTATACCTACTATAGACATGTTCATCGCTAGCAACACTTAATGGAGAAAAAGTGAGGAGAGAGGTGACAATATGCTTTCAGTAACTTGCAACATCAGTATATTCTATTGCAGAAACAATATAATTTATGGTGTGGGCAATACCAGAGTTGTATTGTACAAACGCAATACAAGTAAAAGAAAATATACTATATTTTATTGATTTTTTAAAACTATATAGGGTCCTTCCTTTAAAAAAGCCATGGATGCGTTTCCTTTTTGTTTAACACAATAGTAAATTACTTGTTGTAACATATTTGTGATATTAGTTGAGGAATCTTCTACAAACTGATAACCATTTAGTCCAGGCAAAGCTGCTAAAATTTCAGGGGGAATATTTGTTGTGCAATATATTAATTGTTGTTCCCCACCTATTCTCATAAAGACTTGTTCCCATTTTTGTACTTCCCATTGATCATGAGTAAAAACCCAATCTGGCTTAGAAAGCAAAGGAGAAAAATTACCTATCCCTACTTTTTTGAGTTTTTTAATTAAATTTTTATAATGCGGGCTGCCAATTGGTTCATTATCCTGGTTGTGTGCTAATAAAATAATGTGACCACCTCTATCAACTGCTGGTAGTGCAGCCCAAGCTCCTTTGACAGCCTGATAGTGATTTACAGCACCTTTTCCACCATGGGTTAAAACAATATCATACTTCTTATCAAGTTTTAATTCAGAAAATGACTTTAGCTGGGCTAATGCTTTCTGATGGGATATCTCTAAATCTCCAGTGGTAATACCACAAATATCCATGTCGCCATTAAGCAAAACATTTACTGTAAAGTCCACTCTCGTCCTTAAAGCTACTTCTAGAGCAAATTCATGGCAGGGATTACGGTAAAGGACTAGATTATCAGCATTGGTATCAGCCATGAATTCTGGCCCGTGAAATACTTGTGTAGCTTCTAAGTTAACAAGACCGGGACAAATGGCTTTACGGCCTCCTGAAACTCCGGCCATAAAATGAGCTTCAACTAGACCAGTAACAATATGTATATCTGATTGAATAAAGTCTCGGTTTATCTTTACCGGCACCCCTTTAATCAGCCCTATGGGGATTAAATCCTCACTACGGCAATCATGGTCCAATATAATGTAATTTTCACAAATATCGTCTCCAAAGGCTTCCTTCTTCCATTGTATAGATGTAGGGGCATGGGTTCCGGTTGCTATAATAATCCTGATATTCTGCCTATTAATACCAGACCTTTCCAACCGGTTTATTACAGGCGATAGTATATTCTTCTTATTAGTGCAATTATAAGGAACAGGACGTGTATTGTCAGACACAGCAATAGCAACTGTAATTTCTTCAGCAGGCTTAGGATGATAAGAAACTATCTCGTCAATAGTTTCACTGTGAATAGGGTTTTGAAATGAATATTCAATTGCTTCAGGTATATTCGGTAGCGGTGAAACCGGGTTCATTTGCAAAATATCACAGGTTTGAGGTACTTCCACCACAAGATTGCTATCTAAATAATCTATTTTAATTTTTTTCCAATGAGCGGTATTCATGATATTCTCCGGTTATAGTTTCAACCATTTATTAATTCTTTAAATAGTTAATCTTAATCTATATAGCAATCCAGGTATTCAATATTGTCAGTTGCAAATAAATTTAAATTTTTTAAAATATGTGCCTCGATACTATAGCAGCACTAATCATTTACATATATCAGTCCACTTTATATTCTTTAATCTTGCCTTCATCGATTACTATCCCAAGACCTGGTCCAAGTGGTGGGGAAATAGAGCCTGTTCCATCTACTAATATTGGTGTTCTTACAATTCCACCCAAACATTGATAATTTTCAATTGTACGGTAAGGGGGGTCATATATATATTCCATAAAAGTCCAATGATCATATGTACATAAGATATGAATAGTTGCTGCTAAGCCAATTGCACTAACACCATGATGTGGAACAAAATGAATATTGAATGTTTCGCACAGACCTTTTATTTTCATAACCTCTGTTAGTGATTGATTTACTACATCCGGTTGAATTATGTCATAAGATTTTTTCTCTACCATTAACCGGAAATCATGCAAAGCATTATTCATTTCTCCACCGGCAATATATATTTCCGTATTCTCTCTAAGGCGAGCTAATTCGTCAAAGTCCCAACGACCTAATGGTTCTTCCAACCACAGAACCCCTCTTTTTTCTAATTCTTTGGCGGTTCTCAAGGCTCTGCGGTAATCCCATCTGGGGCTCTTAACGGCGGAAGGAATCATTAATGTGGCTTGATTTGCATCTACCATTATATCTACTTTTCCCCCTACAGCCTCGATAACGGTATCAACATATTGCAAATCTTCCTCTATTGTATCAAAGTGAAGTCGGATTTTGATTGCTTGAAATCCTTCATTATAATATCTTTTAACTTGCTGGATTCTTTCGTCAAAATTACCTGGTAGTCCACTAACACAAGTGCTAGCGTAGGCTGGAATCTTTGTACGAGAGGCCCCCCATAGCATATATAACGGAAGATTAGCTGCTTTGCCTATTATATCCCACAATGCTATTTCTATTGCCCAAACTCCTCCAATATCACGGAGAATTCTGATATATTTTTCTACAAAAAAGGGATTTTCACCAAGCAAGAAAGGTTTGACTATTTTGACAATCCTTGCAGCAAAATGTCCATTACCACCGCCATACCCACTCAGACCCTCATCTGTTCGTACTATTACTAATGTGAATTTACGGAATTCTTCACTTACCCCAGGTGCCCATGCAGCACTATATTTGATATCACAAGGAATATTTAAATCATATGCCTCAATATGTGTGATTTTCAATACTAATACCTCCTTCCCCTGACTTTAAAAATAATTTTGTCTTTATTTGGTTAGAAATTTTAAAATATATAAAATTTCAATTTTCTTTAGTTTTTTATGATAGAAAATTTCGTTTTGTAAATTTAATAATATAAATATAATATATTATGTGTGTTTTTAGGTTTTATTAATAATTTCCTCGATTTCAATCAATCTATTAAATTTTGAAATTCTCTCGCCACTGACAAGTGGTCCACTTTTCATTATATTGGCAGAAAGCGCTACGGCTATGTCGGATACAAAATCATCATTAGAATCACTTGAACGGCCAGAAGCAATAATTTTAAAATTATTTTCCTTAGCTATCCGGGCAGCTTCAAGGGCTTCAGTCAGAGTACCAGCTTGATTAATTTTAAAAATAATTGCATTCCCCGCAGTTTTTTTAATACCTTCCTCAATTCTTCTATAATTTGTTACAAACAGATCATCTCCAACAATATTTATTCTATCTCCTATTTGATTAGTTAGTTGAGAAAACCCCTCAAAATCATCCTCTCCAAAAGGGTCTTCTAAGAAAACAATTGGATATATCTTAGTCAAATTCTTAAGGTATTCTATATATTCCTCTTTTGATAAATTTCCCCCATTAACAGAATAGGTGAATGGCTGGGATGAGCAGAGTTCCTCACCAACTATATCGATTCCTATTCCTATATGCTTTTCAAGGTTAAAAAAAGATACGCTCTCCATCATATAATCTAGGGCTTCTTCGTTACTCTTTAATGGTGGTGCAAGTGCTCCCCCGACTACTGATGGGATTGGTCCATATTTTTTTCTAATATTTTCTTCAAGTTTTCCAAACACTTTAGCGAGGGCTTCTATAGAATCCATTATCGAACTGAAACCGGAAAATACATAAGTATAATCCTCAAAATCTATTTGTGATGGAGAAAATTTACTTCCTGCAATCACAGTAGTTGAAATATCCGGAATTCTATAGGCATACAATCCACCTAAATAGCGAAATAGTGGTAGGCCTGCAGTTTCTGCCCCTGCCCTTGCAGCAGCGAGAGAAACTGCAAGTATTGCATTAGCTCCTAACTTAGATTTATCTTCAGTTCCATCAAGCTCAAGCATTATTTCATCGATAGTTCTTTGATTGGATACTTCTACACCTCTTAATCTCTTTGAAATAACATCATTGATATTTTTTACTGCCTTCCTCATACCCTTACCATTAAATCTTGCTTCATTGTCGTATAAATAGTTAGCTTCGTACTTCCCCCGAGATGTCCCTATAGGAATTGTGGCGACTCCTTTATGGTTACCTTCTGTTTCAACAACTGCTTTTATAGTGGGAATACCTGGGCTAATAATAATTTCTAAACCTCTTACAGACTTGATATTATTTAACAAAACATCCTCCTAGAAAATATATTAAGTTATATTTAGCGCTAAATTACTTGTATTTCTTTAATTAAACAATCTTTGTAGCCAATCGTATTTATTAGTAATGTGTAATTGGGCTAATTGTTTAGGATTTTCTTTTAAAAAGACAGTTTTTGCCTTTAAATATTGTAATTTTAAATTACTATTTTTTTGGAGCGAGGGTTTAAGCCGTCACACAAGCCATATTGATTGATGTGAGATTCTTTTTGAACATATCAAAAAATACGTTTATTTATTTCCATACATTTCTTAGCCCGCAGCTTGCAGATTAACAAACCCTTAGCCAAATTTTCTCCATAATTCACATTTTTATTTATATGTTAGCTATAGCTTTGCTCCTGACAACAAATCTCTTTAGTAAAAAGTATTATATTCTAAAAAAACGTTATTATACGACCCTTTATAAGGATCCACCTATTAACAGTCTAATAGTATAATTTCGAAATTCACTATTGATTAATCATCAAGTACTTGATCCTTGTTTCTCTCATTGACTTTATGCTTCATATAAGTTCCCAGCAACACCGATAAAAAGCCCATAATAAGTAATGTTAGAGAGATTGGTCTACTAACTAATGGTAAAAAGCTGCCCTTGCTGATAGATATTCCCTCTCTTATTCCTTTTTCAACAATTGGCTGAAGAATATAGGCAATCAAAACCGGCACTAAGGAAAGCCCTAATTTTTTCCATATAAAACCAAATATGCCAAAGAATATTACTACCCAGATATCAAAAATCCGATTATTTGTAGAGTAGGCACCTAATATGCAAAATATTGTAATAATGGGCAAAAGAAACTTTTTATGTAAACCTAATATTTTAATGAACCATTTGATTAGGAAAAATCCCATTAAAATCATAATAATATTACTAATTAAATTAGTTGTAAAAATTACATTCACGAGAACAGGGTGATTTTTAAAAAGAAGTGGACCAGGCTGTATGCCATGAATCATTAAAGCACCTAATAAAATAGCAGTTACTGCATCACCAGGTATTCCTAATCCCAGCCAGGTAATAAATGCTCCCCCAATTGATGCATTATTAGCTGTTTCACTCGCAACAACACCATCAGGTATTCCTGTACCAAACTTCTCCGGATACTTAGAATAAGATCTAGCCACTTCATAACTGATGACATTACTAGTAGTCCCCCCTATCCCTGGCATAATACCAATACCAATTCCAATTAAGAAAGAACGTATGTAGTTTATAGCCTGATCTTTATAAAATTTTAAATCAGGCAACATGTGTTTTAATTGAATATTATGCGCATTTTGGGGAATCATAACATCAGAAAAACTTGTAATATCATCAATAAGTTGTGGTAAAACAAAGATTCCAACCATAAAAGGTAGTAAAGCTATTCCCCCTGATAAATTACTAATATTAAAAGTAAAACGATGAAGCCCTGTAATGGGATCAGAACCAATACTAGCAATAACCAATCCAACTGCAACACCTAATAGGTTTTTCCATAGGTCCCCAGACATTAACCCAGATATGGCTAAAAATGTGAAAATACCTAGTGAAAAATATTCGAAAGGACCAAACTTTAAAGCTATTTTTGCCAATACAGGTGCTGCAAAAATAAGAATGACACCACTTACTAACCCAGCTGTTCCTGAAGAAATAATGCTAATTCCAAAAGCTTCCGCAAGTTTACCTTTTTGGCCCATTGGATAACCATCAAAGGTGGTTGCGACTGAGGAAGGAGTGCCAGGCATATTTAATGAACAAGCTGAGATAAAACCTCCAGAAATAGCTCCAATATCAATTGCTATAAGTAATATGATTGCATGACTGGGGCTCATAAAAAAGGTAAATGGTAAGGCAATAGTAATAGCCATAACTGCTGTAAGACCTGGCATTGCCCCAAAAACCATCCCCCCAAATACACCTATAGTTGCTAGAATAAGTGAAATAGGAGATAGTACTATTTGAAAACTGCTTATAACATTACTAAAAGAAGATGCTTCCATAAACAAATCTCCAGCATTTTATTATATTCTTTAATTTAAGGTAAAATTACATAAAGTTGTTTAGTAAAAAGATACCATAGTATGAATGTACTTAACACTGAAAATCCCAATCCACTTAATAAGTTCTGCATAGAAATTTCTTTAACGATGAATAAATAAATGAATAACATTAACATAGTACTTGAAATAACAAAACCTAATATAGGAAGAACTATTACATATAATATTAGCGAAATAAAAATGAAAACATAACTATAAAAGCCTAACTCTATTTTCACAGATAAGCTATTTTCCCTATCACTTGCAGTAATAAGAGTGTTCTTCTTTAAACTGGATAATAAAATCATCAAACTACATAATACTATTAAAATAGCGGAAACTTTGGGGAAAAATGAAGTTCCCAATCTATCTAAATGCCAATCTCTAATTCGTTGGGTACTTAAAAATAATATTGAACCAACTAACATTCCAATTAACCCGATTACTGAATCCTTTGTTAATTTCAATTTTCCTCTCCCTATTGTTTCGATATATCTATTTTTAATATCCTTCGTAAAAGTATTGTAAGAATATACATATGATCTTTGAAATGCTTTTTTATACTACTGTCCGCAGCTTTTAACTGTGGCCCGATTATTTGCTTCTTTTGTTCAGGGTATTTGAGAAGGACAATATAAACTCCTTCTCAAATACCATTTAAATAATTATGCTTTAAATTTAGTGTGCTTACTTTTTCACTAAACCTGCTTCTTCGAATAAAGGTCTAAAATAATCTTCTTCTTGTTTTAAGAATTCTATAGATTCTTTTGTATCTAGATATGTTACTTCAATGCCATTTTTTTCAATTTCTTCTATATATTCAGAGTTGCTACTAATTTCTTTGATCGCTTCAGATATTATTCTCACAACATTGTCTGGGGTTCCGGGTGGTGCATATATGACCTGATAATAGCCGAAATTCCCTTTTAGATTTGCTTCTTCCCATGTTTGAACATTTGGTAAAAATTTACTTTTATCTCTTGACTGCAATACTATTGGTTTGAGTTGGCCCGCTTCAATGAAGCCCATCACAGAAGGGACACTCGCCGTGGTAAGATCCAAATGGCCCCCTAGCAGCTTAGTAATTCTATCGGTATCTCCTCCGCCACCAAGAGCAATATCTAATGTGCCACCAGCATCCTTATTCATTACAATTCCAGCTAAATGTGCATTTGACCCAACTGAGACACCCATGGTTAAAGCATTCGGATTTTTCTGTGAATACTCCTTTAATTCTTGCCAGTTACTATAGGGTGCATCGGGCATAGCAACAACAACATTGTCAGTAGCCACTGTGGTACAAATTACAGTAAAGTCATTCCAGGTAAAATTAACAAGACCAGTTTCAAAGCTTGACAACATGGATTCGTGATGGTTAAGTAATCTATACCCATCCGGCCTTGATTCTAAAACATTTTGAGATCCCACAGTTCCCGAAGCTCCAGCAATATTGACTATTACTGTGGGCTGATCTAAATATTTTGGAAAATATTTACCCAGGATTCTTGCGGCGATATCGCTACGGCCTCCCGGTGCGTAAGGTACGACCATCTCTATTGGTTTATCGGGATAATCATTAGCAAAAACTCCTACAGATGAAATCAGAATTGCAAACGCGGTAAACATTACTATTTTTCTTGAAATTTTTTTCATAATACGACTCCTTATTTCGAATAGAATGTAATTAAATATTTATTAATCCTACCACTTTGCATCACATGCTGACCTACCACTACCTTCAATATCTTTTCGTTCAAAGTTTTCTGAGTTGCTTTTATTTTAGTAATAAATTCGGTAGAAATAGAGTAATTTGGGGGAAATAGGTAACTAACATTAATACTACTATTAATATGATTATGAAAGGCACGCAAGCTTTTACTACTTGTTCAAAAGATACTTTCGCTATGTCTGCAACTAAATATGCACACATACCAACGGGAGGAGTAAGAAGACCAATCATTAAATTTATAGTCAACAATACACCAAAATGGACCCTGTTTATTCCAAAAAGATCTATTACTGGTAAGAGAACTGGTACTAAAACAACAATGGCTGCGGTAGTATCCATAAAACATCCAACTAAAAGTAACAATAAATTAATGATTAATAACACTATATATTTATTAGAAGTTACGGATAAAATCAGATTAGTAAATTGCTGCGGTATCATCTCATAACTGAGAACCCACCCGAATAAGTATGCAGTACAACTTAGAAAAGCAATCATGCCTATACTTTTAGCCACATTTTCCAAACTTTCAAGCAAACCTTTAAAAGTAAATTGATTGTATATAAAGGTCTGTAGTATAAAGGCGTATACCACGGCAATAACCGCAGCTTCTGTCGGGGTTGCTATACCCAATATTATGCCGCCCATAATAATAACCGGAGTTAGTAGTGATAAAAAAGCGTCTTTAAAATCATTCCATAACTCTTTCAGCGTGGCCTTTTTATATACTTTATAATTTTTCTTTATAGCAATTAAGTATACACCTACCATTAAGCCTAATCCCATTAATATTCCTGGTATTGCACCAGCAATAAAAAGTGCACCAACTGAAACATTCGCCATAGCCCCATAAAGAATAAAAGGAATGCTGGGAGGTATAATGGGGCCAATGGTTGAAGAAGAGGCAGTAACAGCGGCTGAGAAGTCTCTATCATATCCATCTTCAACCATAGCTTTTATTTCTATGACTCCTAACCCTGCACTGTCTGCAACGGCAGAACCACTCATCCCCGCAAAAATCATACTTGCTACAACATTAGCATGGCCCAAACCACCGGGTATATGACCTACCAGAGTCTTAGCAAAGCCAAATATTCTGTCAGTGACCCCCCCTGTATTCATTAGTTGACCCGCCAAAGCGAAAAACGGAATCGCTAAAAAAGGAAAATTTTCAAAGAGACTTACCATAATTTGCGGTATCGCTGTAAAAGGAATATCACTAAAAGCAAAAAAAAGTAAACAAGTAGCCCCCATACTAAACCCAATAGGCACACCTACTAACATCAATAAAAGAAAACATATTATAAGAACTGTTCCACTCATATTTCTAACCCTTTCTGACCCCGATTAATGATGCTTTCATATAGATAAGTAATAATATATATTGAAGATATAATAAACCCTGGAACCATTGATATACTTAACACCCAAAATGGTATCCCAAGACTATATGCTCTAATAGTGCCTCCTACTTTTGGAAGTAATAAAGCATTTCGAGATACGATAATAAAAATCAATAACATTAGCAACATTGAAAATATCTTTAAATAATGCTGTATAGTTTTAGGAAATTTTTTAACTAAAAAGGTAACATCTAAGTGTGTTTTTTCATATGTTGATATTGAGATTCCAAAAAAACATAAGTATGCATACAGATATCTAGATAATTCTTCACTCCACATTAACGGTTTCTGAAAAATATAGCGCATTATTACTTGGGAAAACACTGTGAATACCATAACTACAAGAATTATTTGAGCAATTATTACAACTGTTCTATTTAATTTATGTCTTAGTAATTCCACAAACATCACCCCCATTATGATTATGTTATAACCAAATAATTGTATTAGTCCAATACCAGCAATTATTACATTTGACTGACTTAGGTATATTGTATTTTTAAAGCAGGCAGTTAGTTGCAAAAACTGCCTGCTTTGTTTTTATTGCATTGTTTTAGGTGTTTCAGTCATAAAGTAATTTAATTATTTTATTGATTCGGCAATTCTATCGTAGAAACCTTTTGGCCAAATTTCCAGCTCTTCTAAATTGTATGCTGCATTCTTACCTTTTTCCCAAAAAGCATTCTGATCAACTTCGATATATTTAACACCAGCTTCTGCCATCTTTGCTTTTATATCTGCTTCGCTGTTTGCTACTATTTCACGATTGTAGATGCCGGCTTCTGTAACACATTCTTCGAGAATTACCTTTTGTTCATCAGTTAAACTTTGATAAAATTTTTCCGTTACACCTAAGGCAACTAATTCAGGTAGGTGCCCGGTAAGAGAAATGTATTTAGCAGGTTCATAGAATTTCTGAGAATATATCAGATCTAAAGGGCATTCCATTGCATCAACAACACCCTGTTGTAGGGCAAGATACACTTCTCCAAAAGCAACTGGGGTTGGGGATGCACCTAATGCTTTCCAAGATTCAATATAAGAAGGAGTTTCAGGAACTCTTATCTTTAAACCTACCACCTCATCAACTGAATTTATCGGATGCTTGCATAAAAGGTTTCTAACACCTCTTCTCCATTCAGACACAGACACTAATCTTATCCCATGCTCATCAATCAATTTCTGTCTAATTTCCAGACCTACCGGGGAATTGATTGCTTTCGCATATTCATCAAAATTTTTGAAGGCAAAGGCGGTATTAAATAAGAAAAATTCTGGAACAAAATGTCCCGGCCAGCCTAAACCATTTAAGTGTCCTTGCTGAATATTCTGCTTCATATTTTGAATCTGTACAAAAAAACTTCCCAATTGATTAGATGGGAATATCTGTACATCAAATTCTCCATTAGTTCTTTCTTCAAACAATTCTTCGAATTTTAGTAATGCTTGATGTTCGGGGTGTTCGGGGTTCATTTCATGACCAATTTTCATTACTTTCGGAGCTCCAAATGCTGACATCGTTAATGCGAAAATTGCAAGTACTAATCCTAACATTACTAATCTAAATTTTTTATTCATGTCTTTTTTCTCCTTTTATTAAATCTAATTTTTTACTATAACTACCGGCACAGTCAGGTAGAAGATATAAAAACACTTCACCTCCTTGCATATTTACTATTTTCTTGCTCGATTATGCTCTTCATTTATTCTAATTAATTATTTTAATACCCTTTTCCAAAAAATAATTAAGTATTTTTTGATCTAATTGTGAATCTGTTATTATTAAGTCAATCTTACTTAACGGTGCTATTGTTAGCAGACTGTTATTATGAAACTTTGAGTTGTCACCAATAAAAATAACCTTGTTAGCTTTTTCAATTACTCTTTTCCTTATCTCAACTATAAACGGGAATGAACTTTTAATTCCTTGTTCAACACTAATTGCTCCGGATGAAATAAAGGCTGTGCTTATGTGTACCTGGTCCAGCGTATTAATAGCCAATGGCCCTACAAAGCCTTTAGTTCTAGTATCCAATTGTCCTCCAGTAGAAATTATATTCATATTTATACAATCAGAAAGCTCATGTATAATAAATGGGGAAGTTGTAACAAGCGTTATATTATTTATGTCACGAGCAGACAATTCTTTTGCTAATACATAACAAGTGGTAGAAGAATCTAAAAAAATAATATCATCTTCTTCTATAAAATCTATTGCTTTCTTTGCAATCTCTCTTTTTTGGGGCAAGTTAACATTCATGCGTAACTCAAACATTATTTTTGCAGAAGTAGATTCATTTAGCCTAACCCCTCCATGCACTTTCTTAACAAGCCCTTCTCTCTCTAGCTCATTTAACATTCTATGCACTGTCATGTAAGATGCATTCAGGCGTTTACTAAGATAACTAATTTTACAAAATTTTTCTTTTTTTAATAATGCTAATATCTTTTCTCTTCTTTCAAAAGGAATCAATTTTAACTCCAATTATATCTATAAAATTGTTATCTTTTAATATATTACAATATAATCTATCATTTTATATCAATATTGTCAATTTTCTTAATATTAACTTAAGAATTCTATTAATCATTGAATTTTACTTTTTGCTAAACTACATAAACAAATAGATATATATTTAGCTTCCTCAGAATCTGCTCTCGAAGTTAATATTATTGGATAGCTTGCTCCCCACAGCAACCCAGCTACTTTAGCCCCTCCCATATAGACAGCTGCCTTGATCAAAAAAGCTCCGTTTTCCAAATTAGGGGTTATTAGAATATCGGCAGGTGGTTTAAATGCAAACGAAAGTTTCTTATTGTTTGCTGCCTCCTCTGATACTGCAGTATCTAAAGACATTGGTCCATCTAAAACAATTTTCTTTTTATTTATCTGTCCCCTCTCAGCCATCTTGCTCAATATAGCACAGTCATAACCTGATTCTATTCCTCTTAAAATTAATTCATTTGCACTTAAGAGAGCAATCTTTGGGGTTTCTATCCCCATGATATTGGCACATTTAATTGAATTTTCTATAATTGTAACTTTTTGCTCCAGCGTTGGATTAGGAATAACGGTGCCGTCAGAAATAATGAAAATTTTTTTTGAATCTTTAAGTTCAACAATAGAGGTATGAGTTAAAAGTTGGTTGCTAATTTTTGAATGAATTATTTCCTTCAGAAATATTGATGTATTAATTAAGCCCTTAGCCATGGTGTCTGCTTCCCCTTTTAGAATAAGACTAGCTACTTTTCGCATTACTTCTTCATAGTTTTCAGCAATTATTGTATCTCTCAGTTTGTTTTTTTTAGTGTCAATAACAATAAATTGGGCTATGTTATTTTTCTTTGCAAGCTCTGCAGCATTTAGTAATGAATCATCTGGACAAACAAGAATAATTCTAATATTTGATTGTTTTTTTTCTGCTTGTTTTTTAATAAAATCAAAAGAGATGGTGTTAATATTCATTTATTATAATATCTCCTTTTATGGCTAAAAAAACATTGTGAGCTAGTGATTCGTTTTCAAACTCACCAGGATAAAACATAATTTTCCCCAAAAAACTGAGTTTTTCATTCAACATTTCTTGGATAAAGCTAGAGTGACAAACTCCCCCTGTCAGAATCACAGCATCTAAGTCACCATTAAGTATGGGTAGAAGACTGCAAACGTACTTAGAAATATTATAGATATACGCCTGCAGTATAATGGCTAACTTTTTATCATTTTTAGACTGGACTTCAATATGTGCCATATCACGCGACTCAAAATAGCTGTACAATCCTGATTTATGAGTAATTTCATCTATAGATTGTGCAAAAGATCGCTTTCCTTCATTAAGATAGCTAATAAGGTCTAACGAAGGTAGGTTTCCTGCTCTTTCAACTGAAAAAGGACCCTCTTTATCACTGTTATAGACATCTACCATCCTGCCTTTTTTATGGGCACCAATGGAGCCTCCTCCACCCAAATGAGCAATGATAAAATTAGATTCTTCATATGGCTTACCTATATCGTATGCAGCCTTTTTGGCAACAGCTTTCATATTCAAGGCGTGGGAAAGACAGTTCCTCTGTATACCTTTTATCCCTGTTATTCTAACAAAATCTTCTAATTCATCAACACTAATTGGATCAACAGTATAAGCTGGTATTTTATATTTTTTAAATAAGTCCCATGCCATCACTACGGCTAAATTTGCGGGATGTGAACCTTGTAAACCAGCTTCTGCATCTTTGACCATTGCTTCATTAACAGAGTACACTCCGGAGCTCAAAGGTTTTAATCGTCCCCCTCTGACAGCTAATGCATCAATTGTTTCGATTGCATGTGATCTTTTTTGTAGGTACTCCGTAATTTCTTTTTGCCGATAAATTAGTTGATCTGGGAATAGGGGCATATCAAGTACTTTTTGATTATGTAAAATAGAGTGATTCTCAATGCAATTTTTATTTTCATAGATTGCTATTTTAGTGGAAGTTGAACCGGGATTTATAGTTAATATTTTCAACATATTTCCTAAAGTCCTTTTTATTTTTTTATTTTATGGAAAAACCATTCCCCCATCAACATTTATAGCCTGGCCAGTAATGTGCTCTGATAAAGCCAAAAATAATGCAGTTTCACCAATAGCTGCAGGCGTTTGCGGTACACCTAGAGGGATTCCCTCTTTCACGGTTCTTTGAAAGGCAGCCTCTCCATCTTCACCAGGCAATGCTTTCTTTTTTCTTGAATATTCCCACATTCTTGTTGCTACAATGCCAGGACAAATAGCATTCACATTAATATTATCCGGCGCCAATTCCATTGCTATGGCATTAGTAAATCCGACTACTGCGAACTTTGATGCGCAATAGTGGCTTTGTCCGGGATAACCTCTTTTTCCAGAAACAGAGGCTATGTTTATTATTTTTCCAGTTCGATTTTTTTTCATAATTGGAACAACCGCTTTGCAACATAGAAAAACACCCTTACTATTAACTTCCATTAAATTATCCCATTCCTGTTCACTTAAATCCTCTAGTCTGTTTCTAGTAGCAATCCCGGCATTGTTAACTAAAATATCTATTTTCCCAAAAGTATTCATAGTTTCATCTACCATTTTTTGAACATCATTCCATAAAGTAACATTCGATTCTAGCGCTATGGCTTTAATACCCATTTCTGTTAATTCTTGAACAAAGCTAACAGCATTTTTATAGCCATCAATTTGTTTGCTTTCGCAATGATTATCAGATGTGTCCAGGAAATCAATCCCTGTAATAACTAAGCTTGCATTTTCACGTGCAAACACCTCAGCAATACCTTTACCAATTCCACTTCCCCCGCCAGTTATGATGGCAACTTTCCCCTCAAGTAGTCTCATACAGTCCCCCTTTATCTATGTTAATAATGAATATTTATTTTTTAAAAATGGTCCTTGATATTTATATTTATTTTTATCTTCTATTTCAAGGAATCTATTGTATATCCCCGTTGCAGGGTATCCAACTACACACCCTGCCTTAATTTGGACAGCATTTACTGCAATGGAAAAATCAGCCAAAAAAAGTTCATTTGTACTTTTACTTCTGATTGATGAAATAATGTCAATATTATTCTGGTTTGCATATTTAGCAATTTCCAATAATTCTGTAATTGTTCCAATTTGATTTGGCTTTAATACAGTACTGTTTATTAATTTTAAATCAGAAGACATCTTTAATCTTTGTTTATTAGAGGCAATTAAATCATCTCCAACAATTTGAATACCGTTATGCTGTATTTTTTGGTAACTTTCAATGTCTTCTTCATCAAAAGGGTCCTCTAAATAAAAAATTGGATATTCCTTTATTATTTTCTTATAAAAATCTACTGTTTGCGACTTATCCATTTCCTCTTGGTCTATATTATACGTTCCCTGGTTAGCATTAAAACATTCTGTTGCTGCGGCGTCTAAACCTAAAGTATAGTTTTCCTGATACCCACATAGTTTGATAGACTTTAATAAACAGTCTAAAACTTCCCGTGTTTTACTCATTTGTGGCACAAAAGTAATCCCCGGGGCTACCAAATGTTTATCCTTCAACAAATCATAAAGTTTATAGTATATTTCAATTCCACTTTCTATAGCTTCTTTAAAAGTATTAAAACCTGTGGGAATTATACAAAAATCTTCCAATGCAAGTTGATTAGCAAATCCAACGCCACCGTGAATCATAACAAAAATAGGAACAGGGATCATATACTCTTTATTATCAGGGCATAAGTACTTGTGCAGAGGTACTCGTAATGACATGGCTGCCGTTTTTGCTATTGCCATAGACACACCTAGCAATGAATTTCCACCTAAATTATTTTTGTTGGGTGTACCATCCAATTCGAGCATTATACTATCAATAGTCTTTTGTTCCGTAATTTCCAATCCGATTAATTGAGGAGCAATTTTTTCATTGACAGCTTGAACCGCTTTAAGATTTCCTTGACCAAAAAGCCTTTTTCCGCCATCAAATAGCGTTAGAGCTTCATACTTACCTATTGAGGTTCCGATATCGACAGCTGCCCTGCCAATGGTTCCACTTTCTGTTTCAATTTCAACCTCAATTGTCGGTAATGCCATTAAAGATAGTATCTCTCTAGCCGTTACTTTTTTTATTTTATCCATTTAAAAAACCTTTTTACATTGTTTCAAATAAATACTTTTACTGCACAACCACTATTTTTATGCTTTGCACAGCAACATTTGTGGGCCCTGTTATTATATGGTCTTGCAAACTATCTAATACATAAAAAGAGTTATTCTTATTTAACTGCCCAAAAAGATCTATATTTTTTTCTAGACATGTTTTTGCAGTGCCACCATCGGCAATTCCACCAGCAACTTGAGTGGGACCGTCAGTTCCTTCAGAATCAATTGCCGCAACAGTTATGTTGTAACCGGAAATATTACCAGCTAACCCTAAAACAAATTCTTGGTTTCTGCCACCTTTACCATCTTTATTAGTAACTTTAACCGATGTTTCTCCACCTGCAATTAATACACAGGGTGGCTTTATAGGATGATTGAACTTCACAATGTCTTTAGCAATACTGGCTAAAGCTATTCCTACTTCTTTACTTTCGCCCTCTAACATTGTTGATAAAATCATTGCATTGTAGCCAAGTTCCTCGGCAATCCTTTTTGCCGCAATGCAAGCACTATATCTATAGCTCATTGGAATATTATATACTTTAAGTGGACCTATATTTTTAACAGTTTCCTGTTGTTTTCCTTCTACTCCTTCGGACAAGTGCTTTTTTATTGAAATAGGTGTATCTTCCCAAATATGATATTTTTTTAAAACAAAGATTGCATCCTGAAAAGTAGTAGGATCTTCCCAAATTAAGTCGGGCCATGGCATTGTTTTAAATTGTTCCTTTTTATTCCCAGGCTGAAAATTTAAAATAATTCCCGGAGAAATGTACTGACCTAAGCGACCGCCTGAAATTAAAGAAATATGCTTACGCACACAGTTTATTTCTTGTATATTATTGATATTATTAAGCAATAAATTATATAGGATTTGCATATCTTTCAAAGAAACACTTTCTACAGGGAGGCTAATCATTGAAGACGTACCGCTAGAGCCAATAAAAAATACTAAATCATTCTCTGTTGCTAAATTGGCTATTCTTATTATTTCTTTTGCAGCTTTAATACTTCCATCATCTGGCAAGGGATGCCCAGTTTTAATAATATCTATTTTATCAATTTTTTGCGATTCAATACCTTTAACTGCAATAATACTTTCAGTAATTTTATCTCCCAGAACCTTATTTAGGGCTAATGCACTTAATAGGGAACCTTTGCCACCACCTAACACAAAAATATTATTTATCTTTTTTAAATCAAATGTAATAGTTTCTAGCTCCGTATCGACGGCAAGGATATTATCCTGAAATCTAATATTTTCCAAAACTTCATTATATGGATTTATCTCATTCAGAGTCTTCTCTATAATATCAAGGGCTATTTTTCTACCACTTTTACAGCCATGGCTTGACAATTCTCTTTTATTTATGATTTTTGGTAAAAATCTTTTTAGAATATTATTTCTCTCCTTCCTAAAAATCCTATACTTGCTACTCTAATATATTCTCTTATTGATTCCTACACTCTAAAAAATGCAGAATTCCAGCTAGATTAAAAAACAATTTCCACTTTATTGAAATTTTCAATGTAGTTCTTAAGATCTGTCAAAAATTCATAGGTGGGAACACCGTCTATTATCCTATGGTCAACTGTAATAATGAAATTAGCCATTGGAGCAATGATTATTTTCCCTTTTTCGACTATTGGCTTATCTTTAGCGCGCGTAATTCCCAGAATAGCTCCTTCCGGATAAGTTAAGAGTGGTTGGATGAAGTCTACAGCATAGCTGCCTACACTTGAAACAGAGAACGTTCCTCCTTTCATTTCTTCAGGTGTGATAGAGCCCTGAATCGCCTTTTCGCTCAAATCTTTGATCAAAGAAATCATTTCTCTTAATGTTTTTTTGTTAGCTTGGGTTATTACTGGTACCAAAATACCTGACATTCCTCTTCTTTGAATAGCCACGGCAAAGCCAATGTTAATATCTGCATGACGGATTATAGAATTATTTTCTAAATCTAATGCTACATTAAGAGCAGGGTGTTTGTTTAGCGTTCTAGCTATTGAATAAACCAAAAGGGGTAGAAACGTAAGTTTTAAATGATAATTGTTTAGACATAAAGGATCCAGTTCTTTTTTAACATTTAAAAAATTCGACATATTTATTTCGATACCAACAGTGGACTGAGCTGCAACTTGATTACTCCAATGAAAATTTCTTATCATTGCTTTTCTAAGAGGGCTTAACTTTACTTCCTTAGACTCTGCTTCCATCCTTATTAATACTCCTGCAGTATATTTTCATTCTATTTTATTATGTTATTTATTGATTATCTCAAGCTTTTCTCATACTCATCTTTAGAATCATAAATTGCTCCAATAACATTGCCAACTGGCACCTCTTCCCCTTCTTGCGCTAAAATATTTAATATTCCAGAACAAGGCGCCTCTACAACAACTACTGCTTTGTCTGTTTCTACATTGGCAATTTCTTCAGCTTTTTCTACTGCTGCACCTTCCTTTTTTTCCCATTTAATTATGACACCTGTCTCCATATCTGGAGAACCCTTAGGCATTAACACTTCGGTAAACATTTTCTTTCCTCCTTTTTAGTTTTCAAAAATATTTATTTTTTAATTAATGTTTTAATTTCTTCGACAATCTTGGTTGTGCTTGGAATAACCATATTTTTCAGATTGTCATTAAAGGGTATTGGTACATCTAAGCTAGAAATTCTCAATATAGGTTTTTTGAGAAAGTCGAAAACATTTTCTTGAACTAAAGCAGTTATTTCTGCACCAACCCCTCCTGTTCTATTCCCTTCTTCTACTATAACTAAGTGACCGGTTTTTTTAACCGATTGGTTGATTGCTTCGATGTCAAGTGGTACAATGGTTTTTGGATCAATAACTTCGATATTGATTCCTTCTTTTTTTAAATCTTCTGCTGCACTTAAAGATCTGCTTACCATTCTGGAAGTTGCTACTACTGTGATATCTTCTCCTTGTTTTTTAATCTCAGCTTTTCCGAATGGAATAGTATATTCTTCTTCTGGAACCTCTCCTTTTGTATTATACAAAGCTCGGTGCTCAAAAAAGAGTACTGGATTATTGTCACGTATTGCTGTTTTTAACAAGCCCTTTGCATCATAAGGAGTTGAAGGAAGAACAATTTTTATGCCAGGAGTATGCATAAATAATGCTTCATTGCACTGGGCATGCTCAGCACTGCCTCCAAAGGTTGCTCCCATGGAAGACCTGATTACTAGTGGCACTTCAAACATCCCACCATGAACATAACGCCATTTTGCTGCTTTATTATAAACTTCATCAAAACATACTGCTAAAAAATCTGCGAACATTATTTCAACTATGGGTCTAGTGCCGGTAATAGCAGCACCCACTGCCATACCTGCCATTGCTGCTTCAGAAAGCGGTGTGTCCTTAACCCTATCTGGACCAAATTTATCCAACAGCCCTGTTGTTACTTTCCAAAGTCCACCCACAACTGCCACATCTTGACCATAAATAAAAACCTTCTCATCTCTCATCATTTCTTCGTGTAAGGCCTCATTTAAGGCTTGGGCAAATGTTATTTTCCTCATTTTAATACTCCATCATTGTTTATTTTAAATTTTTTAAATACATTTTTTGAGGAACGATCTGCAAATTGTGGTACTAAGCATAAATATCTTTGAACAAATCTTCCTTACCGGGATCTATGCTATTTTCAGCAAAACTGATAGCATTTTCAATTTCTTTCTCAATTTTATTCTTCTCTGTAACTATCCATGTATCTGTTATTACCCCTTGTTCGAGCAATTTATTTTCAAATCTACGAAGGGGACATTTTTCCATCCATTGACTTTCTTCTTCTCTTGTTCTATAAGAGCGCTGATCCCCTTCCATATGGCCTCTAAAACGATAAGTTTTAGCCTCAATTAAGTATGGCCCATTTCCAGATTTTGCGTGGTTTACAGCTTCTTTTGTCGCTTCATATACAGCGAGAATCGAATTACCATCAACAATTTTTGTAGGTATATTATACGCAACACCACGATCAGCTATATTTTCAACTGATGTAGAGTCTTTTATGTTAATTGAGATACCGTATTGATTATTATCACACAAAAATATTACTGGTAGTTTCCAAAGAGAGGCTATATTTAAAGATTCATGAAAGGTTCCCCTATTTGATGTATTGTCCCCGAAAAAAGCCAAAACTACACTTTTTTTATTTAACAATTTTAAAGATAGAGCTGCTCCTGTGGCAATTACAAAAACCCCTCCCTGTGTTCCGCTCATCCCCAATACTTTTTCACTACAAATACGAATTGCAGCTCCTTTCCCGCAATTAGTACCTTCTTTTTTCCCAAATAAATCGCAAAATATTTTATTTATTTCGATTCCCTTTGTCCAATTAGCACAAACTGCTCTGTGAGTAGTCATCATATAATCATCTTCGTTGAGAGCTAAGCACCCTCCAACAAAAGTAGCTTCCTCTCCAACACCTGAATGTACTGAGCCAGGAACTCTGCCCTGATGATATAGCTCAACAATTTTTTCTTCTAACATTCTAGCTTTAAGTAAATTAACGTACATATTTTGCAAAAAACCACCGCTATAATTCATTAAAACTATCCCCCCTGTAATATTGTTTAATAATTCCTACCAACATGTAAGCCCACCATCAATAACTACATTTGATCCGGTCATAAAAGCAGAGCAATCGGAAGCCAGATAAATAACGAGACCGCTCAATTCTTCTGGAATGCCTATTCTGCCGACTGGAAGCATAGACACTTTTTTAAGATAATCATTTTTATCTTTTTCCCATTTCAATGCTGTCATTTGAGTTTTCATATATGCCGGACTAATTGCATTCACTGTGATTCCATAAGGAGCTACTTCTACAGCCAGAGCTTTAGTTAAAAGAATTACACCGGCTTTCGAAGCGCAGTATGGAGCAACATGTGAACTTTTGTAATTGACCACCAACCCAGAAGCTGAAGCCATATTTATTATCCTTCCTTTTTTCTGGGGAATCATTTTCTTTAAAACAGCCTGGCAAGTTAGGAAAGTACCCTTTAGATTAACATCTATTACTCTATTCCAATTATCTTCACTCATTTCTAAAATTGGTTCTTGCTTGGGCATAATTCCTGCACTGTTTAACAGTATATCTATCTTGCCAAACTCCTGAATAGTTTTTTCTACCAAATTATTTACCTCAATAGCAGACCTAACATCACATTTAAAGCAATCTACCCGATTACTAAATTTTGATATTATTTTTCTTGTATCTTCCGCTTTTTCAAAATCAATATCTGCTAACATAATTGAAGCCCCAGCCTTTGCCAAAGCAACTGCATTAGATTGCCCAAGGCCTGAGCCTCCTCCAGTTACCAATGCTATTTTGCCACTTAAGTCAAACATTTCTGATGGATTCATCAATATTAACCCCTCGATACGTTATAATTTAATATAAATATCATTTTATATCATAGTAGAACATTGTATTACAGAGTGTCAAGGATTTTTTTAAACATTTTACTAAGTTTTTATGAAACTTATTTTGAAAAATATCGGCTTAATCAGAGCAAGGAAGTATAAAAGTTAAATTATTTTTAGGAAATCTTAAATAGAAAAACTTTAACTCATTACTATTTATTTTAAGATTATTCCTATGTAGGGGGGTAGTAAGATTGCAATTGTAATAATAAAATCATTAAAAGAAATTTGATAATTTAACCAGTTTAGCTATTTTATAATTACTAGTGGAAACAATGTTTTCTTCCGATACGATATAAACCATCTTATGCCAAATCTGCTTAGAGATTTTCCCTTAAAACAATATTAGGAAGAAAACAATTTAAAGGTAGATAGAGAATTTCTTTTGATTTATTGCAGTTGTCCAAATAACCACTTTTTCATTACTAGCTTTAGCTAAAGCAATCGTTCGAGTAAAAACTAATTAAAGTTACCTGAGAGTTCTTAAGCCGGAATAGAAAATATATTATTGCTATATCCGCGTATCATGCTCATCAATAATAATGGTGGATTTAATGAACTATTAATTATATTGTCTTATTTGTATTTGTTTCACTCTTATAATAACTAACTCCCCGCTTTGTAGAGCGGGGCTAGAATCAAATTATGGAAGATTTAGAACAATATGAAGTCTATGATTTTTTAATTGGGAGTTTGCCTAGGATGCCCCTCTTGCAGCTTTTACTTGTGACAACCCAAGCTAAAACAAGATTTAATCTGTTCAGCTTCTGATACTGTCCAAGATTTAAGAAGGGCGGTCCATCTAATCATCAAACTCATCAGCTCGGATGGTTCCCTTAATTTAACCGACCTTCCTTATTTTAAACTCTGCCGGTACCATGATTGAGTGCTGCAATAGATATCCGTATGGTATAAATACAATTTTATGAGACAGTAAGCAATACCAATATGTCGATATAACTAAAGACAATATTAACTATTAACCAAATTTACTGGAGTACCTTCAATATATTTAACCAAATTATTAATAGCGATATCTAGTAATCTCTCCCTACTTTCTCTTGGTGCCCAGGAAATGTGTGGGGTAATGAAACAATTTTTAGCCTTTAAGAGAGGATTATCTTTTTTTATAGGTTCCGAGCTTACCACATCTAAACCTGCAGCAAGAACCTTCCCACTATTTAAAGCATCTGCAAGATCTTGCTCAACTACAAGCTGTCCGCGGCTATTGTTTATAATGATAACTCCATCTTTCATCTTGGCAATATTATTCCTATTTATAATCCCTGTTGTTGAAGGTAGTAACGGGCAATGTAATGCTATGATATCAGATGATCTTAATAATTCATCTAACTCCACATATGCCCCTATTTCTCTTCCAGAGTCATTCTGAACATAGTCATTTGCTATTACTTTCATACCTATTGCTTTTGCAATCATGCCAGTTTTTTGACCTATTCTCCCAAATCCAATAATACCAATGGTCTTACTATTAAGCTCAACTAGTGGAAAATCCCAAAAACTCCATTCATTAGTAGATTCCCACCGACCTTTATGCACAGCCATGTTATGATGACCGACCTGATTAGTTATTTCTAATAGTAGAGCAATAGCATGTTGGGCAACAGCTTCAGATCCGTAATTAGGAATATTAGCAACTAGTATGCCCTTTTCTTTTGCGAGATCTATATCAATATTGTCGTATCCGGTGTGTAATGTACAAATAAATTTTATATTTGGACATTCGTTTAAAGCTTTGGCTTTAATTGGTGACATACTTGTAAAAACAATTTCAGCATCATTTATATGTGAGATAATTTCTTCTTCATCTGTTAATGAAGTGTGTTCATATATTATTACATCTCCTAATGCCTTTAAGTTATCCCATTTAAGATCGCCAGGGTTCAACACGTATCCATTTAATACTACAATTTTCATATATTAACTCCTACACATCAAAATTTTAAAACTACGTTAAATTGAATTAATGCTGTCAAATAAACATTCTATATATACCTACAAAGGTGCCATCATAATGTATTAATAAAAGAACAGTTGGAAAATATAACTGAGCAAAATAATAATCTAATAAATATATTTTTGCAAGAAATACTTTTTACAAAGTGGGTATTCTTTGCCGTCAAGATTTGATATTTGATATGGGGACTAGTTCTTATATCCTCCGTACTTGCTAGGATACTCCTCCGTCAGTGCATTATATCGTCGCTTATTCATTTATCATAGGTAAACCCATGGTTTTCTGCCCTAAGGAACTGATAAACTATTACTTTAAATCATGATACATTTTGCAAATTCTGGCGGCCAGATACAAGTTATCTAATTTTCACCGGTAGCTATTATATCTTCATGAAAGCCTTAATGCCTGCTATCACTCTTTTAATTAAATGTTCCTGTGCAGAATAAGCCATATGTCCTATTCTAAAAACTTTTTTTCTTAATGGTCCAACGCCCCCTGCTACCAGTATTCCATACTCCTCTTTCAAATATGTTTGCAATCCTTCGGAGGTCCTTTCTCCCGGTAAGACTGCCGAGGTAACTGTAGGTAGGAGAAACTCTTTATTTTTTATGAATAAAGATATCCCTTCTTGCTCTAAAGCAGTGCATAGCATTTCAGTAATCCTTTTATGCCTTGTCCATCTTTGTTCCAGGCCTTCTTCAAAAATCTGGTCCAGAGCTTTGTGTAAAGCAAAAAAGAGGTGTACCGGTAAAGTAATCGGAAAGGGGTGCCAATCTCCCCATTCTTTCTCATACCTTTGCCATGTTCTTAGATTGAGATACCAGCCTGGAATATCAGATTCTGATGCCATTCTTTCCCATCCTTTGGCACTGATAGCTATGGTAGATAAACCGGGGACTGAGCCTAAGGCCTTCTGGCTGGCAGATACGCAAAAATCAATTCCTAGTTTATCAACCGATAACTCAACTCCCCCTAATGAAGAGATGGCATCGACCACGAACAAGACATCTTTCTTTGCACACAATTTTGATAGCTCTTCCAAATGATTTACCATACCAGTAGAAGTTTCACCATGCACCACTGCCAATAAATCATACCTATTCTTTTTTAAATATTTTTCGACCTCCTCTATTAAAAACCATTCTCCAGGATCCTTTTTAATAACAGTTATTTCTTTTAAATAATGAGAGGCAATTTCGTATAAACGTTCTCCGAAAGTGCCGTTATTTAAAATCAGCCCCTTTTTACCATTTAAACTAGCCATGGTGGCATCCAGTGCTCCTGAGCCTGAAGATGGCATAATAAAGACACTATTCTCGGTTTGATAAACTTTCTGTAATTTCTGGAGCGTTTCCAGATAATAATCCATCCAGAGATTACCATAATGTGGAATACTGGGACGGTTAAGTTCATTCAATACTTCAGGGTCACATTCCGTAGGTCCTGGTATTGACAACTGGTATTTAATCACAATCAATTCCTCCGTATCCATTCTTGTAATTAAAATGTGTTAATTAATTCTTCTTTATAATTTCTTTAATCTTCTCTAACACTAATTTCTCTTCTCCACTGGCAAGCATATGAGGATTAAGTGTTAAATAATTTTTTTCCACAACAGTCGCAATGCGTGGATTGCCTTCATATAGCTTTTGAGCAATATCTTCTTTGGTCATACCTAAGGTTTTTTCATTAAATTTAACATAAACCCGGGGAATTGTAGCAGGCTGGGTTAACGGTTGTGTCGGATATCCAGAAAAGACCTGGATATAAGGAATATTATCCAATCCTTTTTTAAGATATTCAACCTGTTCTTCCCATTTTTTTATTCTCTGCTGATGATCCTCTTTTAAGTATAACTCAATTGCTCTTACCAAACCCATAATTGTTTCCTTGTCTAATTTCATAGGCCTCCCAATGGCATGATGCGGGTAACCATGCAAACGGCAAATTTCAACAATATCCTTTTTCCCCACCATCAGCCCGGAAGATTGAGGACCACGTATATCTTTTCCTCCACTAAACAGCACGATATCTGCGCCCATTTTCACAAATTTAACGAGATTTTCAATGGGGGGTAGTTCACCAGCCGCATCAACAATAACCTTAATATTTTTATCTTGAGCTATAGTAATAATTTCTTTTAAAGAAAGAGAGGCTTCCAACATCTCTGACTGTATAAAAAATACTATCCCAACTGTCTTTTCATTAATAGCACCCTCTACCTCATATAGGTGGGTTTCAATGGCATTGCCAACTTCAATTAGTTTTGCACCAGCCATTATTAAAGCTTGATCATACGGATTACGATGACAACGCATAATTATGAACTCATTTTTCATCCCTTCTGAATTGGGGAGTGCTTTTATACATTTAGGTTCAGACCCAGCTATACAGGCTGCTGCTGATAAAGTTAATCCGGCAGCTGCTCCGGCTGTAACCAACGCAGCTTCCACATTAAGACATCTGGCAATATACTCACCAGATTTTTGCAATAACTCATCTATATCCACGAAAGAATGCGAAGCATCCTCCATTGCTTCTATTATTTCAGAAGGAATTAAAGAACCACCAAATTTGGTATAGGTACCTGCTGCATTGATAATCCTCTTTACGCCTAAATCCTCATAGTTGGCCATTGATTTTCTCCTCTCCAAACAAAGAACCAACAACTATTATTTCAATCCAATACTATTATTTCATCTCAAAAATCTACTTTTTCTAATCTCAGTTCACCATATTCAGGAATTTTACCCACCAAGGGTTTTATATATTTTATGAATTCATCTGTTACAAAATTGCCTTGCTTATTAATAAATACATCATCCATTAATCTAACCTTGAGGGCTACTTCTCCAAAGGGAACTGAGTTCAGCTCTATTTTATAAGGATTGTTGCTGGTACGCGTAATTGAAACCATTCCTCCAGAAAATCCTTCTTCGGCTAATTTAACAGCTTTTACCCCACAGGCATATGCTTCTTCAATATCAATTTCACTTGCGCGGTCCATTGCACACATTGGCAAAGATTCCGTAATTTGAAACTCTCCTCTTAAATTCATTTCTTGATAGATAGCCCTATGCAGATTAAGTGCTGCACTTCCTCCTCCCATCGCTCCGAATTCTTTCTCGCTAGTATCCGGGGAATAGTGACTGGCTACAAAACTATTATCCTCCCAAACAATACCTTCACCACACACAATATAAACCCACCCATACTTCTCGATACACTCTTTTACACTTGACAAAAATTTCCTTCGGTTTAGAGGTCGCTCTGGTATGTAAATAAGGTGTGGGGCTTCTTCTTCCTTACGTTTTGCCATTATCGAAGAGGCAGCTAGCCACCCTGTGCTTCTGCCTACCGTTTGTAGAATAACAAATTTATCAATGCTCTGCATATCCCTGGCCAATCTTCCACCCTGTAAAACTGAAAGACAGATATATCTGGCTGCAGAAGCAAAGCCGGGAGCATGGTCAGTAGAACAAAGGTCGTTATCAACTGTTTTTGGTATCCCGATTACATTTATCTGATAATCATTTTTTTTGCAGTATTGCTCTATTTGTCGGCTAATCTCCATGGTACCATTTCCCCCAATAAGGAAAAGGTAACCAATATTGTATCTTTGAAGTTGTCTAATAATTTTCTGGAAGTCTTTCTTTTTCAATATATACCTGGAAGAACCTAAAATAGATGACGGTATATATTTCAGTGAACGGACTGCTTCTGGACTTTCCTTTCCTAAATCTACAATCCTATCTCTTAATAAACCGGTAATTCCATCCCTCATGCCAAGGATATGTTTTATCTTTTTGGACTTAAATCCTTCTTGAATAAGTCCAGAAAGGCTGGCATTGATTACGGAGGTTGGTCCACCTAACTGTCCTACAATTGCGTTTCTTTTTACCACTAAATTATTACCTGTTACTCTTTTTAGAAATAAGCATTGCTGTTATACCAGTACTATCTATACAGCATCTGATAACTAGATTAAATTCCATAACTTCCAGAGATTTTGAAATCCCTCAACAATAAGTTTCTCTTCTCCATCCGCAAGACAGACTGGATTTAAGAGAATTATACTTTCATGTAAGCTAAACTCCTGAACCCATATTGGCGGGTTATTATTCTTAAGATTAGCAACAATTTCATAAGCGGTATATTTTACATCCTTTTCATCAACCCATAACTGAACCCTGGGAACTGGCCGGTCAACTTCGTCAAATTCGGTTTGTACTGCTTTCAAATATGGTAATTTATTTAAATTTGCTACCAGGTAGTGAATTTTATTCTTCCATTCCTGATGTTCTTTTTTAAAATCTTTTTTCAAATAAATCTGAAGAGCGGTCAGTAAGCCGATGATATCTTCTTTCCCAACCTTCATAACTCTTCCAATGCCATAATTTGGAAAGGCTTGCAGACGACAAGCCTCAACTAGATCCTTTCTCCCGCAAATGAACCCGGTACAAGAGGGGCCGAAAATATGTTTTCCTCCACTGGTTACCAGTAAATCTACGCCCATCTTAATACAGTCTTTGATTCTGGTAAATGGATAATTTATCAATGAGCCATCAAGAATAGTAGGAATTCTATATTTTTGTGCTACTTTTATCACATCTTTAAGCGAAACCTCACCACTTCTGTTTACCGTCTCTCCAAATGTGTACAGGATAGCAACCGTATTTTCATTTATGGCATTCTCAATCTGTTCCAAATGAGTCTGGTAGGGTATACCAACTTCTTTTAAACTTACCCCGGAGATGGTTATGGCCTGGTCATAAGGTGTACGGTGCCCTTTTTGAATAATTATTTCTTTACCCATAGCTGGCTTAGGTAAATCTAATATCAAGGCAATATTGGTTCCGGTAACACAGGCTGCTGCTGCCAGCAATAACCCTCCGGCTGCACCGGATGTTACTAATCCTGCCTCTGCACCGGTAATTTTAGCAATATAATCTCCACAGTGATCCTGCAGCTCATTCATGTTAACATAAATTTTGCTAGCTTCACTCATAGCTTGGCAAACTTCGGGACTGAGTGTTGAGCTTCCTAATCGCGAGTTATTTCCAGCGGCATTAATAACTTTTTTTATACCTAAACTCTCAAAGGTAACCACCAATTTCTCCTTTACTTTTTCAAGAAAAACAATCGATGTTTTTCAAATTGCAAAATTCTTTAATAATATTTAAACAATTACCAAAACATAAATGCATATGGTTGGAGCGAAAATTCTGCACTAATTTTTCTGCATCATAATCGAATTTCATAAATGCCTGAGGCCAATTTTCTCGTGATTCTTTTAACCTCTCTTTTGGTTGTTTTACGGTATTCCCGTTAAATAATACCATGCCTAAATTACCTTTGACCCTGAATAATCGAGCAGCAGTTACCGTAGAGTCTTTTACTGAAAAAGCTGTTGTAGCACCCCCGGCTTCACTTAAGTAATCATACTGGCAAGCTAAATCAACTTCTTTTCTTTTTCCTGACATTAGAGAGGGCATTGAGCCGCAATTGACAATTCTTAACATCTTCTCTTGATAATCTAAATGATTGATGTCTCCAAAGAGAGCAGTATCACCAGAGGCAAGGCGTAAAATATGCATGCTAATGGCTCCATAAATGTCACCTTCGCAGGAAACTGTATATCCTTCATCATTGAGCAAAGAATTCGCCAAACAAAAAGAGCAATAACGATTGATCATTTCATCCATACATTTAACTGCTGCAACTTTATAATTTCTATCAATAAAAATTTTGCGTAATGCGAAATAGAGTCTTAAAGATTTATCTATTATCTGCTCTTCCGGTTCAATACTTCCAAACTGCGGCAAATATAGCCTTTTTAACTCTTTGATTTCTTCCTCTGGGGCATTTTTCGCTTCTAAATATACCTGCAGTGAATCTACATGTTCTAATTCAATTCCAAAAACTTTCTTTAGCTGAATAATATCGGCCATTGTAGTATACATACCTGGAACCCGTCCTCCAACCAGACAGAGCTTTTGATTATTCAATCCTTTTATTATGGAACATGCTTTGATATAATTCACTATCTGTTCCAGCAAAACGATAGAGTTAGTGGAACCATAGAAGAATTTATGCTCCAGACCCAGTTCATCCAATGAGCCATGAACAATGCCCCCCGCCGTCAAAGAAAATGAAGCAGGATTATCTTCAGACCAGATTGCGAAAGGTACTTGAACCTCCCTGATTGTATCGATAACGGTAGGAGAATCTACCCAGGTTCCCAAGAGTAACAGAATAGCACAGACACCTTTCTCTTTAAATTCTCGAGCATAACCGATACAATCCTCTGTATTAAAAGTTAGCTCATCGGGATAATAAATGTCAAAATTATTAGCTTTTAAAGAGGAGATGGCATTGAAATGAAACTCACGGGCCAGATCTACTCTTTCTCTTGGTAAAGCCAGAGTAATTACCCCGACTTTTATTTTCTCCATCTTAAACCCTCCATTTTATTCATTATTTATTCTTTAATTTCGATCGCTCCAGTTATCAGGGACACTATATCTTCTACAGATACATCTTTCTTTTCTCCCGCACCAACAACTTCACCATGCCTGAGAATCACAAATTTATTCATTACCTGAAAAGCGTATTCAATATTATGGGTAATTAAAATTATAGGGAGTCCTTTTTGACTAATATCACGGATAAGTTTTAAACCTTTTCTCGATTCGGCAACCCCCAGCGCAGCAAAGGGTTCATCAAGTAAGGCAATTTTCCCTCCCCAATGAAAGAATCGTCCTAAAATAATAGCTTGTCTCTGACCCCCGGAAAGTAATCCTATTTCTGCCTTCACAGAAGGTAAGGAAATTTCAAGATTTTTTAAAACTTCCATTGTCCCATTCTGCATTTCTTTATTTCTAACCAATTTAATACCCAGAAAATTATTGACCAGTTCTCTGCCAATATAAAAATTTTCATACACTGTTGCGTTGATGCATACGGGGCTGTTTTGATAAACTGTCTCTATTCCTGCAGCACGAGCTTCTGAGGGTGAATTAAAATTTACCTTCTTACCCTCTAAAAATACTTCTCCCTCATCAGCAGGAAAATTTCCTGCTATTATCTTAATAAGAGTAGACTTACCTGCTCCATTATCTCCTAACAAGC